>VFSW01016513.1_pt1 | contig 10070 bp, 10 predicted proteins | sample 5358111 | NCBI WGS metagenome assembly VFSW01 (sample SAMN11554181, study PRJNA540505) | mine drainage metagenome | isolation source: sediment from site ElyBrook_90M | place: USA: Ely Copper Mine, Vershire, VT | collected 2017
AAGTGCTAGGAGACCTCCGTCTCCTCTTGACTTTTACTTATCATGGATGTCCCCATGTTTCCCCCATGTTTCCCCCATGTTTCCGTCCCATGTTTCCTATGTTTCCAAGATTTTCACGGACGGGGAGATTGAAGGATTCCCAGATTCTTGGGTTGTTAATTACTCTGACGTGGTGGCAACGGCAAAAGCTCCCCAGTCCGCGCATCTCCCGCCGCAACATTCACAGTGCCGCGAAACGGAGCAGAACAAGGAACGGCCCCATAAGCATGAATAAGAGATTTCGCAATGCCTACGGACTGAGGGGAAAAGTAGAAAGATACTTCGCTGCGGTCCTCTGACTTTTGGGCGAAGAGTGCTGCGTCAAGAGGGCCACCATTCGCAATGAGCATGGAGCCGAAAGAGTTTATTAATTGCTGGCCTTTTTTGTTCGGCTCCCACTCTGTCATGGGCATTGTTACTTTGTACCAAGTTTCCATAGCGACCCACCCTCTTCTCCGTTCATTTACTCGGATGACATGGCCAAAATCCGCTCAAGGCTTCTAAAACGAGAACGGGCGTCGGAGCATCTGCCCTGTCAGCATTGGTCTTGATATACGCGAAGACTGCTGCATAAAGATGCTTAACGTCCGCCTCTGGCGTTAGGCAATATGAAAGCCCAGTCCGTTTCTGATTTGACAGCGCTGTCGCTCCGTCCGAAACACCTAAGACATAAGTCATGCAGACTTCGACGGTGTGACGCGCTTCGGCGCTTGCGCCTGGTGGGTCACACTCGCGGAGAAAGCCAGCGCCAGTGCTTTTGAAATCGTGGAAACCTGAAAATAAAATCTGTGCGGGGGGTTGGGGCTCCACTTTTGGCGCGGCTACCTGTTGCCCTGTGGAAGATAGCGACACAAGCAGTACACACAAGAGCAAACCCTTTGTATTCTTCATAGCGCCGTGGATTATACGCTTACGCTTCGAACAATTCTGGCAATCGTTCCTTCATTCGATTGGCATATTCTGCTAGGAGCTTCCTGTTCCAAATCATGTGGCTGCCCAATAATTCATTCAGGGCGATACCGGGATGGGGGCTGGCCCAGCCTTTCGCCAACGGAAATCGGGTGCCCCGCCCGTGTCGCGGTTTCTGCGACAGAGCCTGCCCTGAGCTGGCCGAAAGGGCGGGGATGTTGAACTCCTTGCGCTCAGCAGAATCTGCGCAGAAGCCTCGACGCGGTGAATCGCCACTTTCCAGGCATTGTCTCGACGGACAGGAAGTCAAAATCCCCGCCCCTTCGGCAAGCTCAGGGCAGGCTCTCCCGCACAAGGCGCGGGAAGGGCGGGGCACCCGGCTTTTTTCGTCGCGCTGAACATTTGGCGAAAGTCCAGGAAAGCTCGGCCGTAAACCCCAACGGGACAAGCTCTTAGCTGTACATACAAAACCGCCCGTACAAAATGTTCCTGCAGGAACACTTCCCCACGGCAGAAATCCCCGGCCTTCGAAAACCGCGAAGACCGGGGAAGCCTCGGCTAGTTAGGATGTCGGCAAGAACTGCAAAGCGTGAAGCGGCCCCATTTCCCAAAACGGTTGGCGAACATAGCTCCAGGAAACTTGGCGCTTACAGCTTCTCGAAGAATTCACAGGCTGAGCATGAGATGTAAATGCCGCCGGGGACGCCGCGTTCGCGGTCTTTCACGCGCTTGACGATGCGGGTGGTTTTGCCGCACTTGGGGCAGTCGGTGCTCTTGGTGGTGTCCATGACCTTTTTGCGGTCAGCGGTTTTTGCGATCTTGGGGCCTGGCGCCATGGTTGATCTCTCCTGATCTCTTATCTGTTCAATATCTCTTCAATGTGTGCGCAGCGCGATCCGCGGAATTTCTCTCGCGGATGATTGTGGAGGGGATACACCCGAAACTGCGAATCCACCCTGGAAGACTTACAGCTGCGTCTTAACTATCTCCCGTCGTGTCTAATTTTACAGTAAGGCTGGGGCGGCTGTCTCGGGCTGTGCTGAATGGTACATCGAGCGGCTCCGAATACAAAAACGTCGAGCTGCGCTCGACGGACAGCCGAGGGCGGATGTCCCCACATGGGCCTCTCGCAAGCTAAGAAGCCGTGCGCCCGGCTGCCGTTGACCCGCGTCCCTTTGCCCTGCTACCGTCAAATGTTTGCCCTCAGTTGTACTTCATTTTCACGGAGATCTTCTCATGCCTGCCATCAAATTTCGCGGTGTTGATTTTATCCAGTACGATTCCCTGCTCACCGATGAAGAGCGCTTAGTCCGCGACACTACGCGGCAGTTCATCGAAGACAACCTGATTCCCATCATCGAAGAGTGCAACCGGGCGGGACGATTTCCGCGAGAGCTGGTGAAGCCCATGGGCGAGCTGGGATTTTTCGGCGCGTCGCTCAATGGTTATGGCTGCGCGGGGATGGGCAACGTGGAGTATGGGCTAGTGACGCAGGAACTGGAGCGCGGGGATTCGGGCGTGCGCAGTTTTGTGAGCGTGCAGTCGGGACTGGTGATGTATCCGATTTATGAATTTGGCAGCGACGAGCAGAAAGCGACATGGCTTCCGGCGATGCAGAAGGGCGAAAAGCTGGGATGCTTTGGACTGACCGAGCCCGATTTTGGGTCGAATCCCGGCGGCATGCGGACTCGTGCGCGCAAGGTGGGCAACGAATATGTGCTCAACGGGGAGAAGATGTGGATTACTTCCGGCAGCATCGCGGACGTAGCGGTGATCTGGGCGAAGGTGGAAAACGAGAATGATAAGATTCGCGGATTTCTGGTGGAGACCGACCGGCCCGGCTTTAAGGCTGACGACATTCACGGCAAGTGGTCGCTGCGGGCATCGGTGACTTCGGGACTTTCGCTGCAGGATGTTCATATTCCTGAAGCGAATCTTCTGCCCAAAACTGGAGGATTGAAGTCTCCGCTGATGTGTTTGAATCAGGCTCGCTACGGCATTGCGTGGGGAGCGCTGGGCGCGGCGATGGCCTGCTATGACTGCGCGTTGCAATATTCCCTGCTGCGCAAGCAGTGGCGCGATCAGCCGATCGCGTCGCATCAACTGGTGCAGGATAAGCTGACGTGGATGATCAGCGAAATCACCAAGGCGCAGTTGCTGGTGTTGCAGGTGGGGCGATTGAAAGATGCAGGCAAAATCGAGCACCAACATATTTCGATGGCGAAGCGCAACAACGTTTGGATGGCGCTGGAGTGTGCGCGCCTGTCTCGCGACATTCTGGGGGCGAACGGTGTGGCGGATGATTATCCGATCATGCGCCACATGATGAATCTGGAATCGGTGAAAACTTATGAAGGCACGCACGACGTGCACTCGCTGATTATTGGACACAGTGTTACGGGGATCGACGCGTTCTGACAACAAGCCAGGTGACGGGCCTTACCAGCCACGCAACCCGCGCATGACGATGACCCCGGAGAAGAAGAAACGAGTCACCAACGCGGTGGGTTTCCTGTCTGGCGTGTTAGCCTGCCTGGATGCCGTCCGTGACGTGCGAATTTTCTGGCCGCCGGACGAACTTTGGGACGGCCTACGTCATGTGCAGCGCGTGGAGTTGGGCGCCGGTGTTGCGCTGATTGTGGTTAGCATTATTTTGATGAGCACGCGGAAGCGGACGGAGTGACGACCATCCCGTGCGGGCGGTGGTGCGACTCGACTCAGGCGGTGGGTTTGTCCTTCGGCGGCTCGACTGCCAGGAAATCCCGGACGAAGCGCGGGCCGTAGCTTTCCAGCAACTTCTGGACTCGATCGGCATCGGGGGAACGCACGATAAGGCCGGCGTGGTGATGCCGCTTGATGCGCAGGAATATTTCCGGATCGTTGTAGGCGGCGGTGTCGGGATCGTCCTGGCGCGCCAGGGAAAGAATGATTCCTGCGCAGTCTTCCCGCAGCGGCGGAAGTTTGTAAGTGCCGTCGCCGCCCGCGATCTCGATGCGGGCCCACTCCCGCCACAAGTTGAGGCCGGTGGCGGCTTCGACCATTTCGTTGATGTAGGCGCCACCCACGCGCGCGGCACACTCCAGGAAATAGAATTCGCCATCGGCTCGCGCCTGGATGAACTCGGCGTGGGCGACCCCGCGAACCAGGCCCAGCGCGGCGATCAGCTCGCGATTGATCTGGCGCAGGCTGGCGTCGGCGGGGCTCGCTCGCGGCACGGTGAAAGTAGTGAAGACTCCTCCGCCTTGTGCGACGTTCATGGGCGGCTGGCCGTATTTGCTGACGTTGGCGAAGACTATGTCGTTTTCGTCAACCACCGAATCCACGTGAAAGACATCGCCGGGAACGAACTTCTCCAACAAAAATGACGAGCGCTTGTCGCCTAACTGATCGAGCAACGGCCATAGTTCTTCGGCGGCGCGAAATTTCTTGATGCCGATGGCCGAAGCCTCCTGGCGCGGCTTGAGCACCCATGGGCCGGGCACAGCCTCGAGGTAGCCGCGAATGTCGTCCTGGTTGAATACGGGAACAAAGTCGGGGACGCGCACGTGCCGGTCGAGTGCCTTCATGCGCATGGCCAGCTTGTCGCGGAAATAGCGCATGGTGGTGAGGCCCATGCCGGGGATGCGCAGGTGCTCGCGCAAGGTGGCGGCTGTCTCCATGTCGTATTCATCGAGCGCCACGATGCGGTCGATTTTGTGCGAGCGCGCTAAATGAGTAACGGCCTGCACGATGTCGGCGAGAGGCAAGTCGGCGGGAAGGTAGAAAGTGTCGTCGAGGCTCTCGCGGGGCCAGTCGGCGTCGCGCAGTTTCTCGGCGGTCAGCAGAAACACGCGGCAGCCCTGGCGCTTGCATTCGCGCATGAACTCCTGTCCCTTTTCGTAGGTCGTGATGCAGAGGAAGGTGGGCGGGCGCGATACCGGCATGGAGTCCTTATTTTCGATTTAGGGTTGTGAGGATAGCACGGAGAGCGTTACCTCAGGATCGAATATTCTGATGGGTGCGGGCTTAAATTCATCACCACAGGGGACACTGGGGAACACAGGGCAAAGCCGGAAATTGTTTCACTGCGCGATTGGAGCGCGCGCCGCCTGGCCCGGAAAAACTCCTTCGATCAGTTTTCCATCTTTCAACACGGGAACGCCATTCACCAGCACGAACGCAATTCCCTCGGAATACTGCAGTGGCTCTTCGTAGGTCGCTTTGTCGATGATGCGATTCGGGTCGAACACGGTGATGTCGGCGTCGGCGCCTACGCGGAGTCTTCCCTTGTTTCGAAACGCGGGCGCGTGCATTTCCAGGCGCTCGGCCGGCATCAACGTGATCTTGCGCAGAGCGGTCATGAGGTCGAGAATTTTTTCTTCACGCACATAATGTCCGAGCACGCGAGCGAATGTTCCCTGGCCGCGGGGATGCACCTTGGGGCCGCTGATGCGCATGCCGTCGCTGGCAATCATGACTTGTGGATCGGCCAGGGCAGCCCGCAACGCGCTGTCGGGAATTCCGAAGATCACCACGTCTCCGCCCTGCTTGCGAAATCGTTCGAAAGTCTCGGCGGTGAGTCGCTCGCCAGTTGCCGCCCATTGCACGTCTTTGTAGGTAATGCCCAGACCTTCCTGCCATCCCGGACCGAAAATACTGGTTTCGATCCGCGTGCTCGATGCGGTGTAGGGATAGCATTCCATGGTTGCGTCGAGGCCATGTTTCCGCGCGTCTTCGACCATCGCGATGAGCTCCGGCGTCTCCGTCAGTCCAGTGCTCACAATGTGCACCACATGGAGAGGCGCGCCGGTGGCGGCGGCCGCGGCGATCACTTCCTCAAGACCCACCAGGCCGGTCAATGGCTCTTTGGCGCCGTAGTAGCGAAGATGCACGTGAACCGGAGCATGGTATTTCGCCGCCACCTGGAACATGCGGACAATTTCTTCGTGGCTCGCAGCTTCGGTGTAAGCGATTCCCATGCCGACTGCGAGCGCACCGCGATCCAGTCCTTTTGCGAGCACGTTCGCCATCTCCGAAATCTCGTTGTCCGAGGCTTTCTTGTGCTCAGCGTCGCCGCTGGGCAGGAAATCGCTGGGGTCGTGCATCACTTTCATGCGAACCGGAACATGGCCCACGCTTACGCCGAAATTGATCAGCGACTTCCCTGCTCTGGCCGCATACCAGGCATCGACGTCATCGGTTCCCACTTCCAGTTCGAGTGAAGTGGTGACGCCGTCGTGCGCCTGAAATTCGTAGTTTCTCGGTTCCTGCCCGTGCTCGTGGAGGTCAATGAATCCCGGCGCGACGACCAGACCCTTGGCATCGATGGCAGTGGTCCCTTTAAGTGCTTGATCAGAGATGGCTGCGATTTTTCCGCCCTTCACAGCGACGTTCCGGACCGCGTCTAACCCCGACTCAGGATCCATCACGCGGCCGTTCAGGATCACGACGTCGTAGGTCTCGCTGGTGGGCGACGGGCGGGGCCATGCCAGGGCGAGCACCGCGCCCACAACTAAGAGGACGGCGATCAACGCTGCTGGCCTGAGTCTGAATCTCGAGGATGAACTCATTGTTTTCTTGCTCTCCCGTCCTGAAGCGCTGGCCTTCTAACTCGCGAGACTGCAAGTATATCGTCACTTGGGTTCACGGCTGCTTCTGGTGACGAGCACTATTTCGAAGATCCGCGATGGCGAAACGAGCGGACCTCAGGGGCTGACGCCGGCATCATGCGTGTGCTCAATCGGCACGACAGAAGTCGTACCCTTCGCCCGGGTGGATGCGGCTTGGCAGGCCGCTTCTTCCATCCTCTAGGGGATTGCGTTATAGTCACAGGCCATCTGTAAATGACAGGATGGACATGGAGAGTGCATGACTCAGCAACCCCGTCAGGAAGGCAAGGCACGCAGCTTTGGGGAAAATATTGAGAGCGATCTGGCATCGCGCTTTCTGCGCGTAGTGGAGGTGGCTGCGATTGCCTCTGCCCATACCATGGGCCAGGGCGAGCGCAAACTCTCGGACCAGGTAGCGACCGAGGCCATGCGGAAGACTATGGATTCCATCCCCATGCGCGGCACCATCGTGATCGGCGAAGGCGAGCGCGACGAAGCGCCCATGCTTTACATCGGCGAGAAAGTGGGGGCCGAGTTTCCTGACGGGTCCGACGTTCCGGAGGTCGATATTGCCGTCGATCCGCTGGAAGGCACGAACCTGTGCGCCACCGGCGCGCCGGGTTCGATCACGGTGCTCGCGGCGTCCGATCGCGGCGGCCTGCTCAACGCTCCTGACTGCTACATGGAGAAAATTGTGGTCGGGCCTTCCTGCAAGAATGCGGTGGAACTCGACGCTCCCGTGTCCGACAATCTGAAAAACATTGCCCGGCGGCTGGAGCGCGACGTGGAGGACCTGGTTGTGATCGTGCTCGACCGGCCGCGCCACGAAAAGCTGATCGCCGACATCCGCGCCGCGGGCGCCCGCATTCGCCTGATCGGCGACGGCGACCTCTCGGCCGGCATCGCCGCCGCTGTGATCGGCACAGGCGTGCACGTGGTCATGGGCTCGGGCGGCGCGCCGGAAGGCGTGATCACCGCGGCTGCGATTCGCTGCCTCAACGGCTACATGCTGGGCCGCCTGGTGGTGAAACCGGAGCAGGAAGAACGCATCGCCCGCATGGGGATTAAAGATAAGACTCGCATCTACGAAGCCCAGGATCTGGCTCCGGGCAACCAGCTCATCTTCGCGGCCACCGGCGTCACAGACGGCGCGTTGCTCAAGGGCGTACGCTTCTTCGGCGAAGGCACGCGAACCTCTTCTGTGATTATGACCCTGCGAACCGGCAAGGTGCGGTTCGTGGAGAGCATCCATTTGGAGAAAGGGCCGGATGTGAAGGTAAGGTTCTTGTAGCGAGCTCGGCCATATTCCGGTAGTGGTTCAGTTTGAAACTGCACCCCTACCCCATATTCCGAAATCTTTGACGCCGCTGCCGTAATCATCTAGACTGTCCATCTAGGTGAATACGGTGAAAAATATTGGATTATTCGAGGCGAAGCAAAAACTGTCGGAACTGGTAGAGCGGGCAAGCGGGGGCGAGCGAATTGGAATTACACGGCGTGGAAAACTGGCTGCCGTGCTGGTCCCCGCCCGGAGTGACGTCAGCTTGAAGGAAGCGTTTGCGGAGATTGAGCGCATCCGGATGCGGGGTAAGCCTCTGCCCAAGGGCATGACGGTTAAGGATATGATCGAAGAAGGTCGCCGGTGAATCGTTTCGTGCTGGATGCTTCCATAGCTCTGGCTTGGTTCATCGATCGCCCGATCGCGCCTTACGCCGCACGAGTCCGACAGTTGTTGTTGAGGGGCGACCGTGCGGTCGTTCCTTTAATCTGGCGACGTGAAGTGGCGAATGGACTGGTGGTCGCCGCAAGACGTGGGCTTCGGACCCCGTCGGACATCGCGCTTGCCCTGCAGAGTTTCGAAACCGTACTGGCCCTATCCATAGAGGAAAGCTCGTACCACATCCCGATGCGGCGTGTCGTCGCCACCGCCGGACAGTTTCGACTGACGGCTTATGACGCAGAGTACCTCGACACGGGCAGACTACAGAACTTACCGCTCGCGACCCTCGATCGGCAACTGCAAGCGGCGGCGGTGCAGGCCGGCGTCCCGCTGGTTCGATAGGAACCTCCTATTTCAGATACTCGGAATCCTTCTTCAGTTCCTCCGGGATCGGGGGGAACGGCGGCCATTCGCGCGAGAATCCTTTGAGCAGAGGGGTGGCTACCTCCGCGCGCAGATTGCCGTCGTGCACGGCGAACTTGTGCGGATGCCCGGCGGAATAGCCCTCCCACAGCGACACGCCCGCGTATGCGCCATCCTTGCGCAGGATGTAGTAGGTCATGTCCATGAAGTGCAGCTTGCTCATGTCGTTATTGTAGTTGCGCACGATGCGGTTGAGCGCGTCCATGCCGGCATCCTGGGGCGACATGCCGTGGCGCATATTCTCGACGATGGTGTGAGCGCCTGCGACCTTGATGTTTTCTTCTCCGCTGCCGGTGGCGCCGGCGGAGCCCACGTCCTGGTCGGTGTAGCAGCCGGCTCCGATGATGGGCGAGTCGCCGCAACGCCCCGGCAACTTGAAGGCGAGGCCGCTGGTGGTCGTGATGCCGGAAATCTCGCCCTTGTCATTCAACGCCGAACAGTGGATGGTTCCGGTGGGCGGAAACAGCACTCGCCGCACCGCTGCCAGCTGGAACTCCGGCTCGATGCCGAGATCGGCCGCACGCTGGCGTAGTTGCTGAATGCGATTGCGCCATAACTCAGCCTGCGGTTTGTCCGGGGCGGGCGCGTGCCAGCTCGGATCAGCGATGCCGGGGCCCCACCAGTCGCGATCGGAATTGAATTGCTTCCACAGCATCCAAATCTTGCGCGAACGTTCAGTCAGCAGGTTTTCGCGCGGGAAGCCCATGGCTACGGCGAATCGCTCCGCGCCTTCGCCAACCAGCATGACGTGTCCGGTGTGCTCCATCACCGCTTTTGAAACCATGGATACGTTCTTGATGTTGCGCACGCCCCCGACCGAACCAGCGCGGCGCGTGGGACCGTGCATGCAGCAGGCATCGAGTTCGACCACGCCTTCTTCGTTGGGCAGGCCGCCGAGGCCGACCGAATCGTCGTTGGGGTCGTTCTCCGGTCCCGTCACTACTTTAATAGCGGCGTCGAGCGTGTCGCCGCCGCTCTTCAGAAATGCGAATGCGTTTTCCAGGTAGGCGAAGCCATTGTTGGCGCAAATCATGACGGGACGCTTATGAGGTCCAGACTGGGGCGCGGGCTGATCTGCGCTGAGGGAAGCGGCGGCGGGTGTGCCTACTCCGGCGGCAACGGCTCCGAGCACGGAAGTCTTTACAAAATCACGACGCGAGAAGGTCACGAGACGCTCCTGAAGACAGCTTATGGTAGACCAAAGACTGTTCCGGGTGAGGCCACGCGGTTGGGCACTCGGCTTTCAATTGTGGATAAATGTCATCGACTGCAAGACGCAAGTACAAAGCGGGACAGGATACCACGTTGCGATATCGGCTTTCACGGCTGCGGGGCGGTAACGTTTTACTTTTGCCGGCCTTGACGACGCAAACCCGGCGAGCTGCGCTCGA
>VFSW01016514.1_pt1 | contig 10070 bp, 10 predicted proteins | sample 5358111 | NCBI WGS metagenome assembly VFSW01 (sample SAMN11554181, study PRJNA540505) | mine drainage metagenome | isolation source: sediment from site ElyBrook_90M | place: USA: Ely Copper Mine, Vershire, VT | collected 2017
CCCCCGAGTTTCCTCTCCGCCTGATCGTTTGCTCCGAGCTCCGTTGCTCTTCTGTTACTAAGTCCCTTTGCAAGAGGTGTACCGGCATGTTTACTCGTGTCGCCCGTGTCTGTCCATGCGCCGACTGATTCTCATCGCACTCGCACTCGCCGCCGGCCTGCCCGCCCGCGCCGCGGCGCCGCTCACCTACGACCAGGTGGTCGAGCGCTTCAAGCTCAACAACCCAACCGTCGCCGCCGACCTCGTCACCATCGACGAGTCCCGCGCCAACGAGATCACCGCCAACCTCCGCCCCAATCCCGACATCAACCTCACCAACGATCAGTACGAGTTTCTGCACTTCGGCCCTCCTTACCGCCCCATGTCCAACGTCGAAGTGATCGCCGGCGTCAGCTACCTCATCGAGCGCCGCAATAAACGCCAGCTTCGGCTGCAAAGCGCCCAAGAGCAAACCTCCATCGTCTCCTCCGCCCACCAGGACCTGCTCCGCAACCTGATGTTCACCCTCCGCGCCGCCTTTGTCAGCGCCCTCCAGGCAAAAAGCCTCCTCCAGCTCGCGCAGGCCAACCTCGATTACTACGACAAGGAAATCGCCATCGCCCGCGACCGCTACAACGCCGGCGACATCGCCAAAATCGATTTCCAGCGCGTCGAGCTCCAGCGCGTCCAGTTCGAAAGCGACTACCAGGCCGCGCTCGTCAACCTCCGCACCGCCAAGATCCAACTCCTCCAACTCCTGAACGATCGCACCCCGGTCGACACTTTCGACGTCACCGGCGATTTCGATTTCCGGCAGACCGTCCTCATCCTCGACGAACTTCACCGGCAGGCGCTCGCCAGCCGCCCCGATCTTCTCGCCGCCGTCGAATCCATCGCCCAGGCCCACACCAACAACAAGCTCGCCTGGGCCAACGGATCCACCGATCCCACCGTCGGCCTCGCCACCACCCTGAACGGCTCCCCCGGCGGCAGCGGCTACAGCATCGATTTCCCCCTCCGCATCTTCGACAAGAACCAGGGCGAAAAGGAACGCACCGCCCTCGAAATCAACCGCACCGAGCGCGCCCGCGACGCCGTCGTCGCCGGCGTTTACTCCGACGTCGATTCGGCCTACTCCGCCGTCATGAGCGTCCGCAGCCTCATCCTGCCCTATAAGTCCAAATACCTCGACGAAGCCGCCCAGGTCCGCGACACCGTCTCGTTCGCCTATCAGCACGGCGGCGCTACTTTGATCGATTTCCTCGAAGCCCAGAAATCCTACCGCGACACCCAGGTCGCCTACCGGAACCTGATCGCCAGTTATCTCAGCGCCGCCGCCCAGCTCAACATGGCCGTCGGCCGGGAGGTCATCCCATGAACCGTCTCCTGCTTGCCGCCGCCGTGCTCGCCGCGTCGTCGGCGCTGTCTTCCTGCGGCCGCAACGGCGCCGCGCAAACCCCCGGCTCCACCGACCCGTCGCGCGTCAACGTCGTCGAGGTCCCCGACACCAACATCGTCCAGATCCCCGACTCCAGCCGCTTTCCCCTCGCCACCGCCGTCTCGCGCCCCTTCGCCGATCAGCTCCACGTTAACGGCTCGGTCGCCCCCGATGTCGCGCTCTCGGTTCCCGTGCTCTCTCTCGCCGCCGGCCGCGCCGTGCAGCTTCTGGCGCGCCTCGGCGACCATGTCGAGAAGGGCCAGGTGCTGGTCCGCATCGACAGCCCCGACGTCTCCAACGCCATCTCCACTTTCCAGCAGGCCGCCGCCGACGAACTGCTGGCCCGCAAACAACTCGACCGCACGCAGCTCCTGCTCGACAAAGGCGCCTACGCCGTCAAAGACGTCGAAATCGCCCAGGACGCCCACGCCAAAGCCGCCGTCGCCCTCCACACCGCCGAAAAACAACTTCTGCTCTACGGCGCCGACCCCGGCAATCCCAGCCCGGTCATCGATATCAAAGCCCCCGTCTCCGGCTACATCGTCGAGCAGAACGTCACCGCCGGCACCGCCGTCAAATCCACCGACAACAGCCCGAACCTGTTCACCATCGCCGACCTGTCCCGCGTCTGGGTGGTCTGCGACGTCTTTGAAAACAACCTGAGCCAGGTCCATTCCGGCGAGCCGGCTTCCATCCGCCTCAACGCCTACCCGGACCGCGAACTCCGCGGCCGCATTTCGAACATCGCCACCCTGCTCGACCCCGCCACGCGCTCGGCCAAAGTGCGCATCGAGCTCGCCAATCCCGCCGGCCTCATGCGCGTCGGCATGTTCGCCGTCGCCACTTTCACCGCGCCCTCCGCCGCCCCGCGCCTCTTCATCGCCTCCACCGCCGTCATGCGCCTCCACGATCGCGACTGGGTGTTCCGCCCGATCGGCAACAGCCGCTTCCGCCGCACGGAAATCCTCGCCGGCGCCGCCACCCCGGACGGTGCCCGCGAAGTCGTCTCCGGCCTCGCGCCCGGCGACACCGTCGTCGCCAACGCCCTCCAGATGGAATCGGCAGCCACCAACCAATGATCACCAGAATCGTCGGCTCCGCCCTCAACAAGCGCTTCGTCGTTCTCGCCTTCGGCTTGCTGCTCCTCATCTGGGGCATCGTCAGCTTCCGCAATCTCCCGGTCGAAGCCTACCCCGACGTGGCCAACAATTACGTCCAGATCATCACCCAGTGGCCCGGCCGCGCCGCCGAAGAGATGGAACAGCAGGTCTCCATCCCCATCGAAATCCAGATGAACGGCGTCGGCCATCTCACCCAGCTCCGCTCCGTCTCCCTCGCCGGCCTCTCCAGCCTGATGCTCATCTTCGATGACGACTCCGACAATCTCACCAACCGCCAGCAGGTCATCGAGCATCTCGCCCAGGTCACCCTCCCCAACAACCTCCAGCCCTCCATCGGCTCCGACTACAGCCCCGTCGGCCAGATCCTCTTCTATACCCTGCAGAGCACCAACCCCGAGTACGACGTCATGGAGCTGAAGTCCATCGAGGACTGGCAGCTCGAAAAACAGTTCAAGTCCGTCCCCAACATCGTCGACGTCTCCAGCTTCGGCGGCCCGACGCGCGAATACCAGGTCCGCGTTGATCCCGATAAGCTGATCGCCTACGGCATCTCCATCGCCGACGTCGAAAACGCCGTCGCCTCCAACAACGTCAACTCCGGCGGCAGCTTCATCGAGCTCGGCTCGCAGCAGATCAACGTCCGCGAAGTCGGCCTGGTGCGCGAGTCCGGCGATGTCGCCTCCACCGTCGTCAAGACCGTCAACGGCACGCCCGTCCGCCTCCGCGACGTCGCCGAAATCGCCCAGGGCCCCAAGATCCGCCTCGGCCACATCGGCAAGGCAACCAACATCGGCCCCGGCCGGGTTCTGGATCGGGACGACGTCGTTGAAGGCATCGTCCTGCTTCGCAAAGGCGCCGAAGCCGAGCATGCCCTCGAGGGCGTCCACGCCAAAATCAAAGAGCTCAACGAACACATCCTGCCCCCCGGCGTCAAAGTCGTCCCCTTCCTCGACCGCAGCGACCTGGTCCACTTCACCACCCACACCGTGATGCACAACCTCGCCGAGGGCATCATCCTGGTGGTCATCATTCTGTTCCTGTTCCTCGGCAATCTTCGCAGCGCCCTCATCGTCGCTCTCACCATCCCCTTCTCCCTCCTGTTCGCCTCCATCTGCCTCGACCTCCGCCACATTCCCGCCAACCTTCTCTCGCTCGGCGCGCTCGATTTCGGCATGGTGGTCGACGGCGCGGTGGTGATGGTGGAAAACATTCTCCGCCATCTCGGAATGCGCGAGGAGAGCAGCCGCACGGTCTTTCAAAAAATCCAGCACGCCGCTTTCGAAGTGCAGCGCCCGGTCTTCTACGCCATCACCATCATCATCACCGCCTACCTGCCCATCTTCACCCTCCAGCAGGTGGAAGGGCGCCTGTTCCGCCCCATGGCCTGGACCGTCGCCTTCGCGCTTCTCGGCGCCTTGCTCTTCTCCATGCTGCTCGCCCCCGTGCTCAGCAGCATCCTGTTCCGCCGCGCCACCAAGGAATGGCACAACCCGGTGCTCGTCTTCGTCATCGCCCGCTACCGCGTCGCGCTCCGTTGGAGCGTCGAGCACCGCTTCGTCACTCTCGCCATCCCGGTGGTGCTGTTCGCCATCATCGCCGCCGTCGTCTCCACCGGGCGCATCGGCTCCGAGTTCCTCCCGCACCTGGATGAAGGCGCCATCTGGGCCCGCGGCACCCTCGCTCCTTCCACCGGCCCCTCCGAAGGCGAGCGCATCATGGAGGACGCCCGCATCCGCTTCTCCCGCTTCCCCGAAGTCACACAGGTGGGCAGCCAGGGCGGCCGCCCCGACGACGGCACCGACACCGCCGGCTTCTTCAACACCGAATACTTCGTCGACCTGGCGCCCAAGGAGCAGTGGCGCCCCGTCTTCCACGAAAACAAAGAAGAGCTCATCGCCGCCATGGACCGGGAGGTGGAAAAGATTCCCGGCGTCCTCTGGAATTTCTCTCAGCCCATCTCCGACAACATGGAAGAGGCCGTCAGCGGCGTAAAGGGCGAGCTGGCGGTGAAGCTGTTCGGCACCGATCTCAAGCTGCTCGAGCAAACCGGCGACCAGATCGTCGAAGTCATGAGCCGTATCCCCGGCGTCGCCGACCTTGGCCTGTTTCGCGTCATCGGCCAGCCCAATCTCAACCTCGAAGTCGACCGCGCCGCCGCCGCCCGCTACGGCATCAACGTCACCGACGTCCAGGACGCCATCGAAACCGCCATCGGCGGTAAGCCCGTCAGCCAGGTGCTCCAGGGCGAAGCCCGCTACGACCTCGTCGTCCGCTACCAGCCCCAGTTCCGCTCCACCCCGGCGCAGATCGAGAACATCCGCCTGCTCGCCCCCTCAGGCGAGCGCGTCTCGCTCGCCCAGCTTTGCTCCATCCACACCGAGGACGGCGCCGAGGAAATCTACCGCGAAAACAACTCCCGCTACGTGGCCATCAAATACAGCGTCCGCGGCCGCGACCTCGGCAGCACCGTTGAAGAAGCCATCGCCAAGGTCGACCGCCAAGTCAAGCTCCCCACCGGCTACCACCTGGACTGGGCCGGCGAGTATGAAAGCGAGAAGCGCGCCAACAAGCGCCTCGCCGTCATCGTCCCCATCACGGTCCTGGTCATCTTCATGATCCTCTACTCGATGTACAAGTCCTTCAAGTGGGCCGGCCTGGTGATGATGATCATCCTGCTCGCCCCCATCGGCGGCGTCTTCGCCCTGCTGCTCACCGGCACGCACTTCTCCGTCTCCAGCGGCATCGGCTTCCTCGCCCTGTTCGGCGTCTCGGTTCAAACCGGCGTCATCATGATCGAGTACATCAACCAGCTCCGCACCCGCGGCTTCACCATCGAGGACGCCGCCGTCGAAGGCGCCGTCCTCCGCCTGCGCCCCATCATGATGACCATGCTCGTGGCCACTCTCGGCCTCCTGCCCGCCGCCCTCAGCCACGGCATCGGCTCCGACTCCCAGCGCCCCTTCGCCATCGTCATCGTCGGCGGCCTCAGCGCCACGCTGATCATGAGCATCTTCGTCCTGCCCACGCTCTACGTCTGGATCGCCCGCCAGGACGACCAACTCCCCGAACCCGACCTCACCATGGAAGCGGAATAGCGCCATCGCCCCCGCGGCCCCGTTTCCCAGGGCCGCTCAGGACGCTCGCTTGCCGCCGCCGGCACCGCGTGCCGGATCTCCATTACTCGCGCATCGTGATTACTCGCGCGTCGTGGCCTTCTGTCCTTTCACCTGCAGTTCGTTCACTACCTGCTGCACGTTGACGATCGCCGAGGCGACCGTTGCCGCCTGCGCGCGCTTCGCTTGAGAATTGACCTCGCCGGTCAGTGTGACGACGTGATTCTTGACCGCATACTTTACGCGGTCGTGAAGCCCGTCTTGTATCAGAGCCGCATCAAGGTTACTCTCGATCCCTTTGTCCAGGTCCGAGTTCATGCTCTTCGCCTCGCTGGCGCCGCCCGGCGGAATCACCGCAATCTGGTTCGACACCACCTCCGAGCCGGCGACCGATCTTGCGATGGATTCGGCTTGTGCCTTGTCCGCGTCGGCGGTCACATGGCCGCCCAGCGTCACCACGCCCTTGTCGCGATCCTGACTGATCGACACGTCTTTGTAGCCGGCCTTATCCAGCATGGTGCGGATACTGCCGGACGTGTCGCCGGTTTTCGCCGACGTTGCCGAGCACCCCGTCAGGACCCCGGCCACCGCCAATGCCAGCACGGGCCAGCACGATTTGAATGTTTTCATATTGCTCCTCTTATCCGGCAACAATCGGCCGGACGGTATCCATGCACTGCATTTGAACGGCCCTCCGCCCTGTGCCCGCTACGTCGCGATGCCGCGGCCGGAAAACCCTTCGGGCGGTGACGCCCCATGGTCGAGCGGCGCTCTATGGTCACAATCCGGCACTCTCCTCGATCCGTGCTCGACACCGCCGCCCAGACGGACTTCTTGCCCTACCGTCGGCAAAACCTGCACTTGCCTGCATGCGGAAGGCTCCCGCTCAGGGTTGCCCTGCGGTACATCCGGCTTTGGTCCCTCACCTGCCTCGCATCAGGGAGAGAAAAGGTGATACATGACGACGCTCTTGATTGTTCTTTTAGTGTTGTTTCTTCTTGGTGGCGGAGGGTGGGGATATTCCCGCTGGGGCCGGTAGCACGGCGCCACCACCACTGAGTCCGCGCCACGCAACGCCGATGTTGCCCGCATCAGCGGGGCCGCATCGAATCACAAGACGGACCATTCGCAGCGCGGAGGCGAAACCGTCTTATCCATTCCCCGAAATCGCGTCAGCGCAAAGTTCTCGGATGAGAAGAGGAGAATCCAAATGAAACTCGGCACGAAGGATCAGATCAAAGGCAACCTTCACGAGCTAAAAGGCGCCGTAAAACAGAAAGCCGGACAGGCCGCCGGCAAACCCGGCCTTGCCGCCAAAGGCCAGAACGAAAAACTCGCCGGCAAAATGCAAAAGAAAGCCGGCCGGGCAGAAGTAATCCTCGAAGCGTAGCGAAACAGAAGCATTGAGATCGTCCCTCGGCGCGGTGCGCGCAGGCCCTCCCGACCACCGGGCCCAGCCGCTGCCGCAGCGGAACCCGTCCCTCTGTGCGGTGCACGGAGGCTCCGCCTGAGGAACCCCGGATTGCTTCCACAACGCTCGCTGAGCTCCGCCGCCGAAGGAGGCCCGCAATGAAAAACACGCTTGGGATGATCCTGATTGGTCTTGGCCTGATTGGCCTTGCCTGGGGAGGTTTCACGTACACTTCCAGGGAAAGGATGGTTGATACCGGATCCATGTACGCCATGCACGATCAGACACAAAACGTTCCGCTGCTTCCCATCTCGGGCGCCGCGGCGCTCATCGGCGGTGTTGTGCTCCTGGTGGCGGGCAGGAAGAGTTAACCCCCTCTCCGGCCGCGGCGCCGGGTAACGATTCAGGACCCTCCCCGTCGCGAATGCCGCCCTATCGCGCCTCCTCGCTCTTCTGGCTGGCCCGCCAGACTCGGTTACCTCGCCACGCGGAATCCCAGATGCCGGACGAACGGCTCGAGATCTCTATCGCTGTGCAGTAACTCGTATCCGCTCTCGATGCATCGTGTGTCAATCACCGCGTCGATTGTTTTGCGGACACGAACACCGTGACGCCGACCGGCGCCTTCGCGCCGCCGAGTTTGAAGTCGGGCTTCAGAGCATGAGCGTTCACCTCCGGACCTCGCCCATCCCGTTCGCCTCCGCAATTCGCACCCGGCTCGGCCCGCAACTCGACGCCGCCCTCGGCTGGATCGAGTCCCTCGATGCGAGCCACTGCGTGGGCGCTCTCGCTCCCGCGGCGCTCCTGTTTCAATCGGCGCGTCGCGATCCGGGCGTGACCGGGGACCAGGCGAAAGCGTTCTTTGAGGCGGCAAGCAACCCGAAGACGTTGAAGTGGTACGACACCGCCCACGACGTCCTCGACATTGCCGCGATCAGCGATCGCGCCCGTTTTCTCGCTGCGCAACTCAACCTCAAGCCCATCGAGCCTATCGTTCGCGAGAAAATCGGAATTCCCTAGCGGCCCGCCGCCGGCCCAAAGATCCTAACTCGTTGCCGCTTTACAGCGGCAGAAACACAACCGCGTTCTCCCACTCCGCGGCCTCCGACGCAGCCCATAAGCGAGTCAATTCCTCAATCGCCCGGCCCACATCCCGTTCCTGCGAGACGATGATGAGGCCGGGGCTGGCCCGCTTCCGGACGAAACGCCGAAAGTGCGCAGGCATGGTTTGACGGTCGTGCGAGACCAACACTCGGCCATCTGAGGCCGCCCGGGCCAGGACCTCGGGATCGGAAATGCCGATGACGCCGCCTTCGCGGGCGCGCCGGAAGTCAATCGCCGGTTCACGCCGGCGCAGACCAGCCACAATCTTCTCGTTGAAATCGGCGTCAGCCTGGAAACGCGGCCTCATCCGCGCGGAATCGCCGTGCCTCCACGGGCCGCTTCAATCTTGGCATACAGCGATGGATGATCCTTGCGGGCCTGATCTCGCTGGCGCATAAACTCGGCCGCGCCGGCGCGAAGATATGCATCTATCGTGTCGCGATGGCCCAGGTAGAATGCAATGGCGCCGTAGACCTGTTCAAGCGCGAGCGCGGGGAACGACTCGGCGATTCCCTCCGGCGACTCCCCCCGTAAAAACGCGTGGACGATCGAGTCCAGTGATACACGGCTTCCTGTAATCCGGTACGCCCCGCCCACCTTCTCGACGTAATCCTGAGCCATAATTCGCCTTCCGTCTCCCATGATCCCACAGGCGAGCCGCAGCGCTGCTGCACGGCATCACAAGAACAGGCTAAACTCGACGAGTGGAATGCCGGTCCACGCCCCGGATTGAGCGCTTCTCAACCGCGGGCCCCGAGAGCAGCCGACCCGGAAGCATAGCCGATGCAACGCGGCAGCCGAAATCCCGAAGGAATGTGTCGCCTGTGCCTGCAAGTGGGGCAACTGCAGAGAAGCCACTTCCTTCCTGCCGCGGTGTATCGATACCCCGACCGCGGCAACAATCGTCACGTCGTCCTCACGCCGTCGGAATGCTACAGCACGTCTCGTTAGGTGACGGCACATCTCCTCTGCCGGAGCTGCGAACAGCGCCTGAACCAAAACGGGGAACAATGGGTTCTCAAGAACGGGTTCCGAGGGCAGGGCAATTTCCCGCTCCAATCCACGTTGCAATGCTCGGCGGTCAAAGGGAGGACCAGCTCAGGCGTGTGTTTCGCCGGAGCCGGACTTCCCGGTGTTGACATGGATCAACTCTGTTACTTCGGCGCCAGCGTGTTCTGGCGAGCGTCAGCGTACCCCTGGCCCGGCTCAAATCACATAGACCTCGGCCACATATATGTCGAGGAGTTACGCCGTTTTCTCATCGGCGAGGCGGGCTTTCCAGCGAATGCCGTCCGCGTCATCTACGTTTGCGACGCCGGGAAGACGACAGAAGCGGCGGTTTTCCCGTTCGGCGGCAGGGTGCGGAAGGGATCGTTCCATGAATACAGATTGATCCTTCCCGGAATGTTGTTCATCCTGGCGGTTGGCCAGCGAATTCCGGCTCATCTAAAGCGACTCTGCTCGGCGCACTCGACGGAGCGTTTGATCTTTCTATCCGGCAGGGTCCAAGAACTTCAGACATTCGAACTGCGAGAACTGCTTGCCGTCAACAAGATGCTGCCGAATGTGACTCTGTAAGGGTTCCCGATAAGGAAGCTCTGACGGCAATCGACAGCCGCGCCGCCAAAATTCGATGGGGAGAACGATATTCAATGATCGACGGCTGATCATCGGAGCCTCCCCAGCTCGTCTTGCAATCCTATTCCAGGTGCCATCCGAGCCCGGGCGAGGGAACCGGGAAGGCCACCTCGCGTGACGGTCCCCTCCCGGGCGCGCTTCGGCTACGGGCGCAGCGCTGCCCCCTCCCGCATCTCGTCCGTCGCCCGCCGCCCCACCTTGTCGCCGGCTTTCAGATCGCCCATCACTTCCACCAGGTCGCCCTCCGCCGCGCCATTCCTCACGTC
>VFSW01016515.1_pt1 | contig 10069 bp, 15 predicted proteins | sample 5358111 | NCBI WGS metagenome assembly VFSW01 (sample SAMN11554181, study PRJNA540505) | mine drainage metagenome | isolation source: sediment from site ElyBrook_90M | place: USA: Ely Copper Mine, Vershire, VT | collected 2017
CAAGTCATGCACAAGTGGAAGGCCGGGGCCTTGAAGTCTGGAGGCTCCGGTAAGCCTGTGAAGAACCAAAAGCAAGCTGTGGCTATCATGTTGTCAGAGAAGCGTAAAGCTGACTCTGGTGACTCTGAGTATAAGGCTAAAGGGGGATGGAAACATGCCGCTAAATGACTATGACCTTCCTCCTATTCCCTTGTGGCAGCGCATCTTTGTCGGGGTAGCTGCTTCCGGGTGCATTGCTTGGATCATCTACATTCTCTGGGAAACGCTGAGGAAACTCAGTGAAGGAAACTGATAAGAGAACCCATGCGGAAGTTGACTATGAAAGAACGTCAACGCATGAAGGCCAACGATGTAAGGGCTGCACGCACTTTCTCCCTCCTTCCCATTGTGAGGGAGTTCAAGCGCCGATTGCCCCTGCTGGGTGGTGTATCAGGTTTAAGAAAAAGACGTGGATAGGGAGGGCCAGTCATGTCTAATTGGATAAAGGCAGCCATCAAACATCCTGGCCGGATGAAGAAGGGGGCTGCTAGGGCTGGTGAGAGTACCCATGAATATATGGAGTCCAAGAAGAGTGCTGGTGGCTCTCTGGGACGGGCTGCTAGGTTAGGGCTAACTCTCTCCAAAATGCACAAAAAGTAGTTAGGCCAAATGTAATCATTACACTCTAAGAAGGAGATGAAAATGGCAGATGAAGAGGTTGTGAATGAAGAGGTTGTGAAGTCCCCGCAAGAGATTGCAAAGGAGAAGCATGAGGCTGAGGAAGCTCGGCTGAAGGCCCAAATTCCCTTTGACCCGAAGGTACACGGGGTTGGCACTACCCCTGTGCAGGAACCTCAATCTGTGAAAGAGTTGTACAAGGCTTTCGCAGCTCTTGAGGCACGAGTTAGAGTATTAGAACAGGACGTACTCGGACTCTAATGCAAACGGTTGATGCCAGTGGGGTGAGACTTAGCCCGAAACTCTTCATCCAAGTGTTTCGAGATGTTACTAAGCTCTCACCCGCCCGTTTCTTGACCCTCCGATTGCATCCAGATCGTTATGGGGAGCTATATGCTCTTGCTGATATTCCAGAATCAATACAGCTTGGTACTGTGTTGGGGCCTTTGGGGAAACGGGTATTCAGGGTTAATTGTGTTCGTCCCCCAATGGGAGTTAGTGATGGAATTGCCGTTACCCAAGACGAAAAAGCTCCTCCAGATGCCTTGATATTTGAGATTCATGGCATCCCTGAGTATGTAGTACGGAACTTGGCTACATGAAACCTAACCGCATCGGCAATTTCCTTTACAATGTAGATAGAGCCATTGCCAGCCTGGTATGGGGTACAGCCCAAGAGACTATCAGCTCTGAAGTGGGCCGTATCTCTAGAGGAGCAGGTAAGCCGGACGGCTGGACTCCCCGGTACAAGTTTGAGATTTGCTGGGCTAAAGCGTTAGCCGAGTGGTTGGATAGCACTCCTAGAATATGGGGTGTTGACCATACCACTAAAGCTATTGAACACGCTGACAAGTTGGATGCTGTAGACAATGGGACTGAGCAATGACCCTCCCGCCTAAAGCTCTATCAGTGTTGGTGGATATTAAGAAAGAGTTGCTGTCTCAAAGTGTAATGATTACACCAGCCCCAGTACTGCCAGTACCCACTAGGACTGATGTAATGATTACACGTAGGCCAACTCAAGTTATGCGCCATGCCCGTGTTCGTAATCGAGCCTTTCAACGTATGTGCCAACGGGGTGAATGGTAGTGTCCACAACCACCGTATTACCATCTGAGCAGCCTTTGGATGCCGAACAGCCATCCCAAGACACTCAGGATGATGCTACTCAGGCTCCGACTACTCCCGAAGATGCAGTGAAAGTCTATGGGGAGTGGTATGAGAACATGCCCAAAGAGCTTCAGGATATTATTGTCAAGTTGTCTGCTACCTTCTGTGATGAGTTCCGGTATCCCCGCAGACTTGAAGTGATGAAGGCTTGGCAGGCCCGATCTTTCTGGCGCGAGATGCAACACCTCAACTGGAACTGGGAGGGGGAATGTTGGGATGTTCTTGGGCCTGCTGGGGCTAAGACTTCGAGTGACGCCAATAAGTATGATAGTGCTGTACTGTATACCACCAATACCTATCAAGGATTTGGTGAAGCATTCATGGCTATCATCACCCAATCTACTCCCAGCTTGAGGTTTGGTCCTGAAGATGTAGATGAACCCGCCGACATTGAGACAGCTAAATCTGCTGAACCTCTACGGCGACTCATCCAACATGAGAATGACCCGATTAAGTTGATGACCAAAGCGGCTTACTATGCGTGGACGGATGGCCGGATGCATGGATGGACTCGCATGGAGATGGATAAGCGGACCAAACAGCCTTGTGAGAGGCAATCCATTTATGGAGTCATGGAGGTAAAGGTCCCGGTTATCTATGAAGAAGTATGTGAGTACCCCTATCTCCAGTTCTCCGAAGAGTACCACGTTTCCACTGTGAGGGATAAGGTTAGGAAGCGCAGCTTCAGTGACAAGGACTACTATAAGAAGATTAAGGGAGGAAGCCACGGTAACGGCCAAGATGTCTATGAGAGAACTGCACGTATCTCTGTTAAGCAGGGTATATCAATGCGCTCGGCTGGTGGTGACGCGTATGCCCACCTCGTTACGACTCAGAGGACGTGGATGCGTCCCACGGTACTCCTTCAGGATGAGGTAGATGAACAGTACCGGGATCAACTCACACAGATGTATCCCAATGGAATTTACGTGGAAGTGGATAACGGAGTTTATACAGGCTCCCGTGATGCCACAATGGATGATGAGTGGGTTGTAGAGAACGTGATGGAGGGCGATGGGTCCTTTAGGAATGCTAAGGGAACCTGCCTAGTGTCCGTGCAGGAACGGACCAATGACATCATCAATATCACTCAGGATGTCTACGAGAAAACCCAGCCTGCCTCACATTGGGATGACAAGCTCTTTGACCTTGATGGGATGAAGCGGCAACGGTCCATGCCGGGAGCACGGTATGGTATCAATCAGGGTGAACTGCCTGCTGGGGATCAGGTATCAGGCCATGTGTTCTTTGAGCCTGCTGCTGCTGTTAGTCCTGATATGCTTCAGTTCCTCAAAGAACTAATGACGGACATCCCTGAGTTCCTGACTGGTATTTCCGCTATCCTGTTCGGGTCTGATAGCGGTGGGGATAAGAGTGGTAAGGCGCTGTCCATTCAGCAAGCTGCTGCTATGGGCCGTATTGGGCTTCCATTCCGGGTGATGAAGAGATTCTACGCTAAAATGATGGAACAGGCTGTACGATGTGCTGCCCGTAATCGCAAAGAGGACTTTAAGGCTGGCATCCCCGATGAGAATGGGGAGATTGAGACTATTGCTGCTCGCATTGAAGGTTTGAGTGGCAAGGTCCGATGCTATTCAGACTCGGATGAAAACTATCCTGAGAGTTGGGTATCCAAGCGCAATACCTACCTGCAACTCCTTCAGGAAGGGAATACTGACCCGACCATGAAGGCTATCTTGGCTAACCCGGAGAATCAGAACCTAGCTAAGAAGCTGATTGGACTCCAAGAGCTTACCATTCCCGATGCGGCTAGTTGGGATAAACAGATGGTTGAGATTGCTCTCATGTTGCAGGAACCTCCTGCACCTCCACAGGTTCAGCCTCCTGTGCAGATACCCAATCCTCTGCAACCTCAGACACTTGAGACTATTCAGCCTCCTCCAACACCTCCACAGAGCACCATACCGATTGATAAGGATTATGACAACCATGTTGCGGAGTTTATGACCGTAACTATCTGGATTAACAGTAAGAAGGGTCAAGATGCTAAGAAAGAGCATCCAGATGGATTTGAAAACATTCGGCTGCACGGGTTAGCCCATAAAGCGGCTATACAGGCAGCCCTACCACCTCCAGGGCCGCCTCTTACGGCTCCTGCGAACGCTCCTCATCAAGGAGCACCTGCTGTTGGGGCACCTGCACCTCATGGAGCTAGTGCCCCTCCAGCGACACCTCCAGCGGCCCCTAAGCCTGCTGGACAAGTGTAATCATTACACGTAAGTAGTGGAGGATATATGGATGAAGCACCAATGGTTAGTCAGCCAGCTTCAGGTGTAGGGGAAACTCAAGTACAAGTAACCTGCCCTCATTGTGGGAAAGGTTTCTGGCACAAGATTAGTCATGCATTTAAGACAGTGGGCACGGCTGCCATTGAAACTGCTATAACTATAGCAGCGTCAAACACTGGCTTTGGTGGGGATAGATAACTAAACGAGCTTATGAGCCATCCGGGTACGGACCCCGGCCTGTCACCCCTAAGAAGGTCAAACAGGGAAACCGAGGCTCACAGGAGGCAGTAAATGTCAGTCACAGGAGCAACCTCGATAGCTGGAGCTGGTTCAAGTGGGGAACCTATAGTTCCAGATGTTGAGCTGGAATCTGGAGCAGCCCCAGCTTCAGAAGTTCAGGAAGGTGCAGAGCAGCAGCCTACCCAAGAGGAGTTGGATGCTCAACAGTCTCAGGGTGGGGATAAGCAGGGAGAGGATAAGGGTGAGCTACGGGAAGATGGCCGGGTAATTCCGAAGTGGATGCGTGCGCTAAAGGAGAGTGATCCTGAAGCGTATAAGCGTGCCAAGACGGATTTGTTCGACTTGCAGGGCCGTAGAGCTATTCATCCAACTGTCCAAGCAGCCCGTGATGAGCATGAACTAGTAGAGGCCATAGGTGGTAGGGAAGGATTGGAAAGTCTCCGTACAGACGCTACATTCTTTAAGGAAGCTGCCAATCAATTCCTAAAAGGGGACCCGGCATTCGTCAAGGACCTGTGGGATGAGGACCCGATTGCTGCCGCCCTCCATGTACAGCCGATGCTAGACACCTTCAGAGCCAAAGACTTTGAGGGCTACCGTACTACCATCGCACGGTTGCAGGATCAGGAACTACAAGCCGTAGGGTTTGGGCCAGCTTTGCGTAATCTTATTGATGCTGTCACCAAGGGGGATAAGGAGACTGCTCTAAGCATCCTAGTCAATGGCCGGGATGCACAGGGTAATCCATCCAACTTTGCCTCTTGGTATAACAGCATCGGGGATATATCAAAGAAGGCTGAGGACCCACGGGTTAAGGCTCTCCTAGCTGAACGGGCCAAAACACGCGATACTCAAGCGCAGACAGAACGTGCAGAGTTCCTAAAGGAATACCGGACAGAAGCCGTCAACACTGTAGTAGATGAAGCAAGCAAGGTGTTCGATAGCTTCTTTAAGGGACGCAAGCTCGATCCTGAAGATAGGACAGACTTGCTACGAGAAGCCGTCAAGCTCGCCAATGCCAGGGTAGAGGCTGATAAGCCTTTCATGGAACAGCGAGAGCGGCATCTCGAACTTGGGGACAATCGTTCTGCTCTGCAACTGACCAAAGCGCGATTTGCCCGTGAATTGCCGGATGCGGTCAAGCGTGTAGCAAGGCGCTATGGCATGGTTTCCGGTACTCCTGCTAACAACGGTCAACAGCGTCAACAGCAACAGCAACCTGCTGCTGGAGGGGGTAAGCCAGAGCCGGGTTGGATTGCTGTCAATGCACGGCCAGATGGAATGGACATCGACCGTAGCAGAACCTCCAATGAGATGATCCTCTCTAAGAGGGCCATCCTCAAGGACGGTAAAAAGGTGGATTGGTCTAGGATGAAAGTGTAATCATTACACTTTGCCCTAGTCAGAAAGGATTGAAACGTGGCACCAGGAGTCAACCAAAATGCGATTGCCTTGCAGATTGAGGCAGTCCGTCCTGAAGTTCCTCTTCTTTACCAGTTGGATAAAACCCTGCTGGGGATGATTAAGAAGAAGGCTAAGGGACTCCAAACAGTCTCATCCCGCGCTTATCGCGCCCCGGTTGAGATCACTGCTGGTGGGGCTATCAACCAGTTTAACCCGGATGGCGGGAACCTGGGACGTGGCTCTGCTCTCAAAACAGAGGTCATGCTTATCAATCAGTTCTATTTCAACTTTGCTGTGGAATACACAGCACTAGCTGAGATTGCAACTGACGATAAGGAGAAGGCGGTTGAGAACTATGTCACCCGCCAGATGACCCGCATGATGGAGCAGTTTAACGCTGGTATCGAGGCTATCTTGGCCTACGGTGACAGTTCCGGCACCCTTGACACGGTTGTTAGCGTGACTGGGCAGGTCGTAGCTGTCAACAACGCCAATCAGTTCTTCGATAATCAGGTTGTTCAAGTGTTCTCGGCTGCTGGTGTCCTTCGTGGAACCTTTCAGGTTCTCACGGCTGACGCTATCGCCAACACTCTCACGGCTGATCCCACTACCCCGCTGCCAGGTGGTATGATTGCTGGAGACTTCCTATCTGTGAATGGTTGTGTTGGGCCGTCCGTGGCGTCCTCGTCACTGAACGGCGTTAACACTCTTCAGATTAGCTCCTCTGTTGGGAACTATCTTGGGATTCAGCGTGCTGCTTATCCGGGCCGTCTGTCTACTCCATTCATTGCCGGGAATAACTCCTTCATCACGCCCCAGCGTGGCCGTGCTCTCATCAACTTGGTCCGCACCGCAATGGGTATTGAGTCCCCCGATGCGTCCAAGTTTGTGTGGCACATGAACGTTGACCAAGAAGCGGCTATCGAGAACATCGGACTGATTGTGTCCACTATCATCCAGAATCAGCTCAAGGGTGATGCTTCAGAGGACATGCTCAAGAAGATGCCTCCCAAGACGTTTGGTGGCCGTCCCATCTTTGCCAACATTCACGCACAGCCTGGGCGTATTGACGGGTTGCCGCTGGAACATTGGTTTAGGGCTGAGATTCAACCGCTTGACTTCTATGAAGTCAACGGGCAGACCCTCTTTCCCATCTATGGAAATGATGGTGGCTTGGCAGCTTCATTTATCACCTACCTCTGGTCAACTCGGCCCACTCATGCGGAAACGTGTGATGCTGAATTCTCTCTGATTGACTTGGATGCTGAGATGCAAACAGGGCGGAAGGCTTATAGCCACCGTGAACGACTAAGCGAGAGAACATCCCAAGTGGATGATGCGATAGTCTGGTCTTACGTTAATTGAAGCGTAAGAGGCTAGCAGAAATGACTAGCCCCGGCCTCTTGGCTGAGTAACAAATATCGGGGGTTGGAATCTTGCAAGTGAGAATCTTCGTGCTGGTTGCTACAGCACGGGGAATGGGATACCCACCGGGTACTTTGGGCGTTAGAAATAACTGTTGACATTATCGCCTCCTTCACATACTATAAGTGAAGGAGGCGATATGTTGACAAAAGAAGATATAGTTAAAGCTAGAGAGAAGTTGACTGCTGCTGCGTATCGAGACAGGAATCGGGAATTGCTGAGGCAGAAGAACAAGCTGTACAAGCTCAATAACTTGGAGAAGGTAAGAGCACAGCAAAGACGCTGGCGAGCTAGGAACAGTGGAGAGAAGAGGAGAGACTACAATCTCAAAGCCCTCTATGGAATCACCTCCGAATGGTTTGAAGCTAAACTCGCAGAGCAGGGTGGAGGATGCGCCATTTGTGGAGATAAAGATAAGGGGCGTAAAATTCGCAGCCTTCATGTGGATCACTGTCACGCAACAGGAGTCAATCGAGGAGTTCTGTGTGAACTTTGCAATCATGCCATTGAAAGAATTGAGTCCGTGCCTGATTGGATAGTGAAGGCTCTGGCCTATCTCGAAAAGTATAAAGTGTAATCATTACATGGACACCATAATCGAAAAGAGAGATGTTCCTGCCTGGGTTGAACGCTTCATCACCAAGCGTGGTGGACTCAACCCATTTGGCAAGCCCAATTTCCGTGTGGTATGGGGCGGCAATCGCACTCATGTTGTGGGTGGTATGTTTAAGAGTGTTATCACCTTCAAGGACGCTGAGGGTCGTGAACGGGCCATTGTCACAGAGATACCTGAGATGCGGACTATGCTCCGCTATCACCCCCATCGCTGGCACATGGAACGTTGGCGGGGTCCTGAGTTCTACGGCACTAGGGAAGAGTGGTACCAAAACACTTGGGATGATGTAGCCAAGCTACACGTCATGGGAGACTACCCGAACGATGGTGACTTTGAGCATGTGTTCTTCCTTGCTCAATGTCCTCACATGGTCCCCGGTGACACTGACTGGTGTATGCCCTGTCAGGTAGGAATGGGCGAATACATTCCTCTTGAGGAGAATGTCCACGTCCTAGAGATGCAGATACAAGCTCTCTTGAAGTCTGAGGATGTCTCTAAGACTGGTGAGATGGCAGCTCTCTTCATGCGTGAACATATCAAGCGCAACATTAGGAATAAGGTAGTGAGTGAGCGGGTCCGTGGGGCTATGCGGCCCAAGATGGCTACTCAGCCTACCTCCTGGCAGGATGGCTCTCGATGTTCTGTACCGGAAGCCAATCTTAGCGGGGTCCTTAACCTTCCACGTAACAAGCGGGGCTTCAGTCAGTCTATGGAGTCCATGCCGAATCAGAAACAATCTGAGATAGAGGAGAAAAACTAATGGCTCCATCAAAGAATCAAATCGCTGCTACCCTTAGCCAGTCGGAAGCTCAACGGGCTGGAGTACTCAGTGCACAGCAAGCAACAGAAGTTATCACTACCAACTCTAAGAGGATGTACGGGTTCACTCGGAAGATGATCCCCCATGATTTCCCCACTGAACCCAAGCTCTACATCTACTCTGTGTCAGAGTATGGGGAGATAGTCAACCTGGGTCCTGGGTTCCCACTGTTCGAGGTTAAGGCTTGCCCGGAAGGGGAGAAGTATGGGGAGCCTTGCGTTATCTTCCCGTTCAACTTCTTCGAGGAAGCCAAGGTTGACGTAACAGAGCACACGTTTACCAGTGGCAAACAAATCGTGGATGCCATCCTCAAGGTAGGCCCCGGCATGGCGGCTGCTCAAGACAAGCGCCGTCTGGGATGGTTTGTATCAGACACCAATCCCCCGACTGCTGAGGAAGTGGAACACGCCAACAGCCTCTATCTTGCAGAATGCAAGAAACTGTTTGAGGATGCCAGCCGCTACTTTCGGTCCAATCAGCTCAACGAGATTAACGAGATGCACCGGAGAGCTGCTAGAGTCATGGGACAGAAAGTGGATTGGGACAAGCCTCAAGAGCGCATGGTTGATTGCCCCGGCTGTAAGGAAAAGGTCCGTGAAGGGTCTATTATCCATGCGGCTCCCTACTGTGGATATGTGTTCGATTGGTTTAGGGCCATTGACAATGGGATCAGGTCCTTCTCACAGGCTCCCCCGGAAGTCCAGAAAGCCTACAAGAAGCTCAAGGAACAGGCTCTAACAGAACAAGAATAGTTCTTGACAACCCATTGGGGGTTATGCTAAAATCGAAGTTAGAATTTCACAGGAGATAACCCCCAATGGCCTCTTCGCCTGTTGTTGTCCCGTCGAAAAGTTTCAAGTATGGCGCTCACTGCAAACACTCCAACAAGCCAGTCCGAAGTGGGGCTGAGGCTTCCTTTGTCCATAGGGCTACCCAAGCTGGGTATGAGGTTATCAAGCGTGGTTGGCCTGACTTCCTCATCACTAAAGGTGACAAGGTGTTTGCTGTGGAAGTAAAGAGGTGTGGTGAGCCTCTCACCCCTGCTCAGAAAGAAGTCATGGCTATACTCAGGAAGCTAGGGGTCAAGTGCAAGGTCTACCGCACTGGCCCCAGCCGTGGGTTTTACGAGGAATAAATGCCAGTTTTGCAGTCCAGCGCCTATGTCTCGATAGAAACAGTAACCCTCCTTATTCGAGCCATTGCCAATGACATGATATTCTCGCAGGCCGGGGAGATACTAACCGACACTGCGAATTTCATGCTCCCTCTGCTTAACGATGCTTTGGAGTGGTTTACCAATGAGGTTAATAATCATGGAGTCTCAACCTTTACCAAAGAAACCATCCTCACCCCACTCACTGCTACTCCAGTACCAGTTGATCCCGCAACTCAGGTTAATGTCAGCGACTCCGGTTACTTCGATGGAAGCATACTTAACACTGGTGCCCAACAGTTTGTACCCCCCGACCTTTTGGTGCCGCTATTCCT
>VFSW01016516.1_pt1 | contig 10068 bp, 7 predicted proteins | sample 5358111 | NCBI WGS metagenome assembly VFSW01 (sample SAMN11554181, study PRJNA540505) | mine drainage metagenome | isolation source: sediment from site ElyBrook_90M | place: USA: Ely Copper Mine, Vershire, VT | collected 2017
CGCGGGGAATGCTAAGAATATTACGATCACTAGTTGTTCGAACTGTCATCAGATGGCGAGCCCGCGGGTGAGAGAGTACGCCGCCCAGATCGAGGCGGAGGTGGGTAATGGTCCGGGCGGCGAGAAGAGGTTAGTGGAAGAATGGCGCAAAGTCGTACGCCACGAATCTTGGCGCACCATCATCAAGTACATGCGTGCCGAACACTACACGGTGTTTCCGTTGGAAAGCACCATGAATCTCGATGCCGTGGACTGGGCAACCGCGCAGGACGCCGACTACAATTTCTTCAGCGCCAGGCAGGGAGAAATCATCGCCCAATATCTAGCCGACCATTTCCCGAGATCCCTCAGCATGCCGCGCGATTCCTACGCTGTGGGCGCGCCTTTGGGAGTCACGAGCAAAACCATCATCCGCGAGTACTCGTTTCCCAAGGACGCCTTGGTGCGCGAATTAGTGGCGGTCCCGAATTCCAAATTTTTGTGGGGCGCGGATGTGCGGCGCAGTTTCATCGTGCGGCTGAATCCTGCGAATGGCGCAACCAAATGGTATCGGCCCGATTACAAGGGTTCGACCGGTCCGCACACCATTGTTCCCGACGATGCCGGCAACCTGTGGGTGTCGATGATCGACAATGATCAATTCGGCCGTTTTGATCCGAAGACAGAAAAATGGAAATTGTGGACGTTGCGGCCGACCAATCTCCCCGACTCGGCCTCCATGGCGGGCGCTACCATTGTCCACGACATATCCATCGATTCCCGAGGGCACTTGGCTCGCGATGCCTACGGTAGGATTTGGCTCACCCTGGTGGGCACCAACCAGATGGGCGCCCTGAATCCCGATACCGGCAAGGTGGGTTTTTACGACACCAATCACATCGAGGGCCTGAGTCCCATCAATCACCTGATCTACGGCACCGTTTTATCAGCGGATGGCAAGCAGGCTTGGTATTCGCAGCTCAACGGTTCGATCGGTGTCATCAACACCGCGACCAAGAAGATCGACAAAGTGTTGGCATTTCCCGAAGGCACCGGACCCCGCAGGATGATGCGCGACAATGCCGGCCATCTCTGGGTGGCATTCCACGGCGTTGGCCAGGTTGCTAAGATCGACATGGCCAGCGGCAAAGTCCTCGCCACCTATGACCTGCCCGATCGTTCGGCTGGCCCGTACGCGGTGAGCTGGGACGAAAGACGAAAGGTTCTATGGGTGGTCACGGCCAACAGCGACGCAATCTACCGACTGGACCCCGCTACGGGAAATTTCAAGGTGTACCCACTGCCGCGCCAAATGGCCTACATGCGCCAGCTCAGCGTCGACGAAAAAACCGGTCAATTGATCGGCTCCTACGGAAACTACCCCGCGGGTTCAGGCCCATCGATGGGCGTGGTCATCGACGTGGGCGATTGAGGGACACTGTCATGCACCGAATCCTGTCCGTACTCATATGGAGCGCCATCGCGGCCCTGCCGACTACCAGCTTCGCCGCCGACGTGTCGGACGCCTTTATGAAAGAGTTCTTCAATGCGCACGGCTGCAATGCCTGCCACGGGGTCGATGAACTCCGCATCGGACCATCCTACCGCAGCATCGCCGCGCGGTATCGGACGGCGAGTCCCGAGACGATCGACGCGCTACGCATGAAGGTGCGGTACGGCGGCGCCGGCTCCTGGGGCATAGTGCCCATGATCAGCAATCCAAGCCTTTCTGATGCACAGATTCGCCTCGCCATCACATGGATCTTGGGTCTGCGCGACGCAGCGCCCGTAGCGGTCCCACGGAAATAAGCTCCCCGCGGAAATTACAGCAGGCCCGCCGGGCCCTCCCCAGAAAGAGGCGCAGGCTTCCCCGGTTCGTGTGATGACTCTCATGCCTGCGACTATCGATACTGTCCTGCCCCGGACGCTGCACAAGGAAAACGGCTATTGGTCTATCACGTAACGGTACGCTACTCCGACGGCGAGCTCCGGGCGATGCCGGTAGACGCGGGCGAGACGATTTTGGAGGCCGCCGAGGCGCACGGCGTGCCTGTCGTGAACGCCTGCCAGAGTGGGGTTTGCGGTACATGCGTTGCACGCTGTGCGCAAGGTTCCTACGACTTGGCCAATTCAATTGGCCTCAGTGAATCGGAAAAGGAACAGCGCCGAGTCCTGACCTGCCAGACTCGCGTTCGCTCGGACTGCACGATTGAGCTGGACTATCCGCTCAGCGGCAACGCGGCCCGGATCGTGGTCGGCGAGGGCGTCATCACGCGGATAGAACGTCTATCGCCCGATACGGCGTTGCTGGTGCTGGATATTTCGGGTCTACCAGAAAGACTCGAGTTCAAGGCGGGTCAGTTCGCGCAACTCAAGGTGCCGGGAACCGAGCATTGGCGCAGCTTCTCCTTCGCGCACGCTCCCCGCAATGCCGAGGACGTCGAATTCCTGATTCGCATCTTGCCGATCGGAGTCGTGTCCGAGTACTTGCGAAGCGCGTGCGCCGTGGGTGATCGCATCGCGATACGCGCCAGCAAGGGCGATTTCTATTTGCGCAGCGTCACACGGCCGGTGCTGCTCATGGCGGGCGGCACCGGGTTGTCGGCGATTCTCTCGATCGCCGAGCAGCTAGCGAACGATAGGTGCGCTCAACCCATCCGATTGGTATACGGCGTAACCAATGCCGGCGACCTAGTGCTACTGCAGCGTCTACGCAAACTCGCGATCGAGCATCCCCAATTCACCTGGGACTGCGTAGTCCGAAATCCCTCCCCCGATTGGCACGGATCCGTCGGGCTGGTCACGGACCTGCTCTCCGGCAGCAATCTGTACGGCGGCGACATTGATATTTACCTCTGCGGGCCGTCGGCCATGGTCGATGCCGTTCGCGGCTGGCTTCAGGCTAGGGGATTGCAAAACGCCACGCTGTACTACGAGAAGTTCGTCCCGAGCGGCGCGCGGCGCGCGACGTCCCACATCGAGAACGAGTCACCGCTCGACACCGGTCAGCTGCGTCACGACGGCCGCGGTACGGCCGTCGTGATCGGCGGTTCGATCGCCGGGATCTGCGCCGCCAAGGTGCTCAGCGAGACATTTCGCAACGTGATCGTTATCGAAAAGGATCAAGACCACCGCCCTAAGGAGGGGCGAAACGGTGCCGCGCAGGGTTGGCACTTGCACCACCTACTCATTGCCGGACAGCGTCAACTGGAGACGGTGTTCCCCGGCATCATCGATGACATGGTGAGCGCCGGTGCCTTCAAAGTGGATATGGGCGAGCAGTATCGCTTGATGATCGCGGGATCGTGGAAAAAGGTGACCAAGAGCGGCGTCGACATCGTGTGCGCGGGCCGCCCGCTCCTGGAGTGGTGTCTCAGGCGCCGGCTGGATCGCGAACCCGCGATCGAGTATCGCTACGACAGCAGCGTAACCGACCTCGTGGTCGACCAGACGTCGAACACGGTGGTGGGCGTCGCGGTGGAACATGATGGCAGGCGGGATATCATCCCGGCCGAATTCGTGGTCGACGCGGCCGGCAAGAACACGCCGGTCCCGGAGGCACTCTTTCGGCTCGGCTTTGGTGCGCCCAGCACCGAAGAAGACCAGATCAACTGTTTCTATTCGACGATGCAACACCGAGTCCGTCCAGAGCGCGCGTGGCGCGACAAGGTGATGGTGATCTGCTACGCGCATCGTCCACAGCAACAATACTACGCGGCACAATTCTTTACGGACAGCAGCCGCACCGTGCTGTCGACCTGCCTGGTCGGCTACAACTGCTACGAGCCACCGCGCAATGCCAAGGAATTTCGTGAGTTTGCGCGGCGCATGCCGTCTCACGCCATCGGCAACGAACTGGATGGTCTCGAACCCTGTTCACCGGTGTACAACTTCCGCTATCCCACAATTCTGCGTCATCACTACGAACGCATGCTCAATCTGCCGGCGGGTCTGGTCGCGGTAGGCGACTCTTTTTGCAGCGCCGATCCGGTTTCTGGCGCCGGCATGTCGATGGCGCTTCTCGAGCTCAATGAGCTGCGCACGCTGTTGCGTATGCATGGGGCCGACGATCCGCGATTGGTCCAGTGTTACTACAAGACCGTCGGCCGCATAGCCGATCGCGCCTGGGCGGTGATCCGCGAACAGAATCTCAGGTATCCGTGGATCAAGAATGTCGAAGAGAAGCGCCCATTTTATTTTCCGCTGCAGAACTGGTACGTCGATCGTGTGTTCGAGAGTATGCACGACGATTTGCGGATCTATCGCCTGTATCTGGCCGTGTCGCACTTGATCGCACCGTTCACGGCGCTGATGAAGCCGGCAGTGGTGGCGCGTGTGCTGGGTAAGTGGTTATGGAGCCGGCTACGGCGGCGCGAAACGCTCATCCAGCGAAATTTCGGAGAAGGCCGGATGGGCGACGCGGATTCCCCGACGCCGTAAACGCATTCCGTCCGCGACAAAGTGGAGCATCCTGTGAGCAATGAACATCGATTCGTGAACGTCAACGGCACCCGGCTGCACATCGTCGAGGCGGGAGAAGGACCGCTCGTCATTCTGGTCCACGGCTTTCCGGAGCTGTGGTACTCGTGGCGCTTCCAGTTGCCCATGCTGGCCGCGGCGGGATACCGCGCGGTTGCGATCGATCAACGCGGCTACGGCCAATCCTCGAAATATGCACTGACCGACGCGTACCGTATACTGAGAATGGTGGATGACATTGCAGGTCTCGTGGCCGCGCTCGGCGAGAAGCGTGCGATTCTCATCGGACATGATTGGGGCGCTCCTGTGGTTTGGACTGCGGCATGGCTGCATCCGAAGTTGTTCGTCGGCGTCCTCGGTATGAGTGTTCCATTCAGCGGACGCGGCACGATCGCGCTGCCCGGCAATCCCTTCGGCGAGCGTCCGCCCGATGACATGCACCGCGCCATCGCGGGCCGGGGGCTGGATTTCTACCAGGTGTACTTCAGCGCGCTTAGCGGAATCATCGGGGAAATCGAAGCGGATCTGCGCGGCTGGGTGCGGGATCTCACATGGACCGTATCGGGCGAGGCCCTGGCGGCGGCCGGGCTGGTGATGGAAGGCGCAGATGTGCTAGCGCTCACGCGCGCGAGCGCGCTGTGCTTGAAACCCGGCGAGCGCATGCGCGATCGATTCATGACTCCGGCGGCGATGCCTAAGTGGTTCACGGATCAGGATTTGGACGTGTACGCCGATGCCCTCGAGCGCGGCGGATTCTCCGGACCGTTGAGCTACTATCACAACTTGCAGAACAACTGGCATGACTTGGGGTTCATGCAGGGCCGGCCGCTCGAAGTGCCGGCGATGTTCCTAGGCGGCGAGTACGACGTGGCCACCTGGTGGGGACGCGAAGCGATCGATCGGGCCTTCGAAGTGATTCCCAATTGGATGGGCAGCAGAATCCTCAAGGGCGCAGGGCACTGGCTGCAACAGGAAATGCCGGAGGAGACAAACGCGGTGATTCGTGAGTTTCTCGGCGCACTACATTGACCTGGGCGCCGGAGCGATCATAGTTCTTGAGCCGCCGTGATCGCATCAAGCGCCGCGTCTGGCTGCAGGTATTGGTGATTGAGCAGCAACATGCGCTTGTAGTAGTCGCCGATGCCGAGTTCCTCGGTCATGCCCATGGCGCCGTGCAGCTGGATGCCTTGCGCGGCGACTTCACGGGCGGCCCGCGCAGTAACAACGCGCAGCTGTAGCAGTCGACGATCAAGGTCCGCGGCACTCTCCTGATGGGCCTCGACGACATTCCACAGCAGCGCGGTTGATTCGGCTTCGCGAATGGTCATGTCGACAAGCCGATGCTGCAGTACTTGAAATTCAGACAATGGCCGTCCGAATTGTTTGCGGCCTTTCAGATGTTGGGCAGTCGCAGCGATGACTGCACGTTGGATGCCGACCGTTTCGGCTGCCGCGAGTACGGTACGGCGCCGATGGGCGGTCATCAGGCCGTCACCCAGGGCGATCAGGGTCGCGGGGGCCGATTTCAAAACGACGGTCGCGGCCACACGGGCGTCGATCGTTGGAAACACGTTGAGTGTGACTTCCGGGTCGGTTCGAGACACGGAAAAGAGGTCGCTGGTCCCCTGGCCCTGCAGACGGCCGGGAAAGATCAGTGTGGTGGCTGTCTGCGCCGCGACGACGAATTCCGCGCTGCCGCTCGCGATGTACTGATTCCGCTGCGACGGGTGCGGCCGCACGGCAATGGTTGGCGAGGAACCGGGGTCCATGAACGCGGGGCGTTGTTCGCCTGAAAGGATGCCCGTCAACAAGCCATCACGTATTTCACTCTGCGGCACGCCGAGGAGAACACCGCACGTTTCGCCCAGCACAGGCAGCAGGGGCTCGCGCCAAAGGCCCGCGCCGGCTGCAAAGAACAGCGGCAATAGGTCGCCGAGCGCACCGCCTGCACCGCCCATCGCTTCGGGCAGGCCGAGGGCCAACCAACCCATGCCGGCGATCTCCTGCCAGGTTTTTTGGGAGAAACCGTCCGGCTCCAAGCCATAGGCTTGCCATGCTGCGCGGTGATACTTGGCGCCCGTGTAGCGCGCGAGAGCGTGCTCGAGTAGGGCGCACGAGGCAGCATCCATCCGCGGTGAGCCGTGCGGAGCGGGTTCTATGGCGGGATTTGACTCCATTTCAGCCTATCAGCGCCTTGGCAATAATGTGACGCTGAATTTCGTTGCTGCCGCCGTAGATGCTGGTTGCGCGGGAGTACAAATGTTCGGATAGCAGCCGAGTTGCGAGCTCATGCCCCGGCAGCATGGCTGATTGATTCTCGGCTATCGCGGCCTTGTCGAAGGGCATGCCGGGAGCCAGTAGGTCGATGATGGCATCGAACAGGGCTTGCTGCATTTCCGAGCCGCGAATCTTGAGTTGCGCAGCATGCTCGAACGATGTGGTGCCCGCGGCGGAGTCGCCAAAAGCGGCGTAGGCGAGCGCTTCCAGGGCGGCAAGCAGGATTTCAAGTTCCGCGAGACGCCGGTTGAATGAATGCCGAGGCGCCGCGTGCCTTGCTGCCGCGTTCGATGCGGCGAACAGTCGACGCAGCGTTTGAAAGAGTCGCTTGGCCTTGCCCAACTCCGTGACGAGTGGACGCTCATTCTTTACGATGAATTGAGCGCATTCCCAGCCGCCCCCCTCACGACCGACGAGGTTTGCCGCCGGCACGCGTACATCATCGAAGAACACATCGTTGATGTGATGCAAGCCATCGATCGTCGGAATGGGGCGGACCGTGACCCCTGGACTCTTGAGATCGATCAACAGCAAGGACAGTCCGTCGCGCCGCTTACCGGTGTCGCCGGTACGGACCAGCGCAAATATCATGTCCGCCCATTGCGCCATCGTGGTCCAGGTCTTTTGACCCGACACGACGTAGTGATCGCCTTGCATGATAGCCCGGGTGCGCACGGCCGCGAGGTCCGAGCCCGCACCGGGTTCCGAGAACCCCTGACACCACCAGGTGTCTGAATTGAGGATGCCGGGGAGATACGCTGCCCGTTGGGCTTCGGTGCCGTAGGTGTAAATGACCGGTCCGGCAAAGGAAACTCCTAAGTGAGTCAGCCACGGTGTGCCGGCGAATTCCAATTCCTCGATCAACAGAAATCGCTGCAGCGCGCCCCAATCATCGCCGCCGTGCGCGCGTGGCCAGTGAGCAGCGAACCAGCCCCGTCGCTGCAGTATGCGTTGCCAGAGCACGCGGTCCGATTTCGAGTAATATGCGTGGGTGCGGGCCTTTTCCGCGAGGTCTGCCGGCAATTCTCGCCGGCAGAATTCTCGGATCTCTTGGCGGAATGCCCCGGCGTTGAATGTCGTTGAGCTTGTTTGTGTGGACACCGTGCCGGCGATGATTTCACGATGACGAGCAGGGCGCTCTCACACGAACTGGGGACACGGGAGCCCCTTTTAGGGGTCGCGGCTCATTCGATGAGGCGTTGCCGCAGGGCGATCGCCACCGCATGTGCTCGGTCGGCGGCCCCCAGCTTCTCATAGAGATTGCGCAAATGCGTCTTGACGGTTTCTTCGGAGACGGAAAAACGGGCTCCGATGCCCTTATTGGATTCGCCGTCCGCAAGGCTCTCGAGCATCTGCATTTCCCGAGGTGTCAGCATGCTCCGAGCGGCGCTAGTGCGCGCGTGGTGCGCAAACCGCTTGAGCAGCGGCATGGTCACTTCGGCTTGCAGATACGCGGCGCCCGTGGACACTGCCCGCACTGCGCGCACGAGATCCTCCTTCGAGGCACTTTTCAATAAATACCCGCTGGCGCCCGCGTTAATGGTCTCCCACACGTAGGCCGGGTTATCGTACATGGTGAACACGATGGTGCGCGCGGAGGGCACCGTCTCTGAAATCTTGGAGATGGCGCTCAAGCCGCTCAAACCGGGCATTTTCAAGTCGATGACGACCACATCTGGCTTCAGTTCGAGAACTGCATTGATGCCACTTTGCGCATCGTCGCTTTGCCCCACCACTTCGAAACCCCGCTCCGCCGCTTCCAGCATGACGGCCACGGCTTGACGTACGGCCTGGTGATCATCAATGAGATAAATACGCACCTTGCTCACGTGGACGGTTCCAACGGCAGGCACACCGTCAGGCGTGTGCCACGGCGGAATTCGCTCGTGATATTGAGTGTGCCGCCGCTGGCCTCCGCGCGTTCTCGCATCATGAGCAGGCCGTAATGTCCAACCGACACCGAGGCCGTGTCGAAACCGCAGCCATTGTCCTGCACCGTAAGAATTACGCTGCTGTCGACACGCGCGAAGGCGAGTTTCACCCGCTGCGCCCCGGCGTGTTTTCTGATGTTGAGCAGCGCCTCCTGCACCAGCCTGAACAGCATGGCGTCCTTGAGTGACCGCCATCTGCGAAGCTGCGGATCCAGATATACATCCAGGTGAAACGGCAACACATCGCTTATATTCGCGAGGTATTCGCCCAATGCCTCAAAAAAGCCAAGATCATCTAGGACCGTCGGCCGCAATTCATTCATCAGCGCGCGCACGTCCGAGCCGCAAGCGCAGGCTTCCACGCGCAGCGCCTCGAGCTGCGTGCGCAACGCGGCATCGTTTTCCGCAATCAGAATGGCTTGCTCGAGACCATGAGTCAACGCGAACAAATGTGCGCCCATGCGATCGTGCAAATCGCTCGCGATTTGTTTGCGCTCCTGTTCCTGCGTGTCGATGAGCCGATGCAATAAGGTGTTCGAGCGATCGCGCTCCACGCGCGCGACATCCGACTGAGCGAGCGCGATGGCGAGATTGTCGCGCGCCCACCCAGCGAGTAACGCGCCGAGACCGGTAGAGATTCCGATATAGATCAGCGGCAACACCAGCAGCTCGTCGTTTGCTGCCGAACCGTGCTTCAAAGCGAACAGCAGCGCCACCAGCGAACCGTTCAGTACCAGCATGCCGATCGTTTCGCGAACTCCATAGCGAAATGCGCCCGACAGCACGGTAAGATAAAAGAACGGTACGAATATGGACTTCAGCCCGCCCGACACATAGCAAATGAGAAACGTCAGCACGGAATCGGCGAGCGTGGTAAACAGCGCCGTCGCGGCGATGTGCTGATCGTCCTGCAGGCGTAAGTGCAAAAGAATCGTGTAAACCACACCGCAGGCGTAGGTCAGCCACACGGCATTCACGCCGATCTCGTACCCGCCGCGGTATAGCGCTACGCCCCAGAACAGCAAGCACAGGTGTCGCATCCAGACGAGTCTGCGCTCGGCATTCTGCGGATGCTTCCCCGCCGCCTCCAGCGCGCGATCCACGTGAAGTACATTGCTTTGCATCGGTTTCTCCAACAGCGAGGGGTGCGGCGTCATGCCATCTCTTCTCCTCTCATGGGTCAGTTAGCACCGAAAGCCCGGGGCACCGTCAAGGCTGCGCCTCGACGCGACGGCGGCGGTTGATCCCCCGACGCCCCCCAAAAGAGTCGCAGACCTCACCGGTTAGCGTGATCCCCGAATGGCGGGATGCATGTGATCTTATGCCAGTTAATGCTAGATGGGAAAGCATACTTATGCTAGACGGGAAAACAGTCTTGATCACGGGAGCGGCGAACGGCATT
>VFSW01016517.1_pt1 | contig 10068 bp, 9 predicted proteins | sample 5358111 | NCBI WGS metagenome assembly VFSW01 (sample SAMN11554181, study PRJNA540505) | mine drainage metagenome | isolation source: sediment from site ElyBrook_90M | place: USA: Ely Copper Mine, Vershire, VT | collected 2017
GCTCACGATCGTCGGCATCGTCAGTCGATGGCCTCGTCGGCCGAGGGTGCCGCGCGTCGCGATCCACAACGCCGAGGTGCTGTTCAGCAGCGCGACCTCGTGCGACGGCAGGTAGCGCATCGCCCAGACGCTGAGCCCGTTGCTCCCGAAGACCATCAACACGCCGCAAACGGCGACGAGGCGGTAGTCACGGGCCGTGCCCGGCCACGGTTCGCGCAGCCAGCGGCGAGCGACCAAGGTGAGCACCAGCCCCGCGGTCGTGAAGCGCGCACCGGCGAACAGCGCCGGCGGCAGGTGCGTGACCCCGACCTTCGTGAACAGGAAGCTCGATCCCCAGACCAGGTAGACGGTCGCGAGAGCCAACGCGAGCTTCGCCCCACGACGGGAATCGACGAGCATGCCGGCGGACGCGAGCGCCTAGACCGGGGCGCCGCGCTCGGACTCTTCCTTCGCGCGCGCGGCGATCTTGTCCTTCAGCAGCACCTTCGACATCACGATCCCGACCTCGTAGAGCACGTACATCGGCACCGCCATGAAGCTCTGCGAGACCGCGTCCGGCGGGGTCAGGAACGCGGCGACGATGAAGGCCCCGAGCAGCACGAAGCCGCGGTTCTTCGTCAGGCTGGTGATCTTCACCACGCCCGCCCAGACGAGAAGCACGGTCGCGATCGGCACTTCGAACGCCGCGCCGAACGCGAGCAGCAGCACCATCACGAAGTCGAGATAATTCCCCATGTCGGTCATCATCATCACGCCCTTCGGCGTGGTCGAGACGAAGAAGCTGAGCATCACGGGGAATACGAAGTAGTACGCGAACGCCGCGCCGAGGTAGAACAACAGCACGCTCGAAATCAGCAGCGGTATCGCGAGCTTCTTTTCGTGGCGATACAGCCCCGGCGCGATGAATGCCCAGGCTTGGTAGAGCACGTACGGCATCGCGAGGGCGATCGCTGCGACCAGCGCGAGCTTGAACGGGACCATGAACGGCGCGACCACGCTCGTCGCGATCAAGGTCGAGCCGGCCGGCAGCCGGTGGATCAGCGGCTTCGCGACCCATGTGAACAGCTGGTTCATGTAGGTCGCGGTCGGGATGAAGCAGATCCCGATCGCCATCATCGCTTTCAGCAGGCGATCGCGCAGCTCGAGCAGATGCGAGATCAGCGTGCCTTCGGCGAGATCCTCGTTCGTGCCTTCCGGTTCAGCCATTGGGTGGGTGGATCGACGGCGCGACCTCGGCCGTCGGCGCAGCGGGTTCGGCGGCAGGCGCCGGCGCGGACGCCTGCATTCCCTGTGGATCGGCCGCGCCGGTGGTGATGACCGGTTCCGGGCCGGCCGGTGGACTCGGAGCCGGCGAGACGGTCGTCGCGGCCTGTGCGTCCGCGGCCGGGGACGTCGGTCGCGAACGCTGCCGCAGGAGTTCCTCGGCGCTCACTTCGCGCTCGAGTTGCTCGCTCAATTGCCGGCTGAGCACCCGTGCGCGTCCGACCCAGTTGCCGATCTGGCGCGCGACCTTCGGCAGCCGCTCCGGTCCCAGCACGACCAGCGCGATCACCGAGGTCAGCAGGATCTCCGAGAAGCCGAAATCCAGCATCGCCGCGTCACGCGCTGGGGTTCGGCGGCACCTTGGTCTCGCCTTCGCGCTTCGCGTTCGCGTCGAAGCCCGCGTCCGCGTCCTGCTTGATCTGTTTGACCTGCTCCTGCGTCTCGCCCTCGTTCATCGCGTCCTTGAAGCCCTTCACGGCCGCGCCGAGATCCGATCCGATCGAGCGCAGCCGCTTGGTGCCGAACACGACGAGCACGATCGCGAGGATCACCAGCAGCATCTTTGAATCGATCATTTCCATTCTCCGAATCCACGTCTGCCGTCTTGGACACTCAATGATACGCGAAAGGTCCCGCGCTGGCCCGAATCGCCCGCCGGGGCGGCGCGCAGGACGCGAGCCAGATCTTGACCGGCCCGGCGTTGACCCGGCTGACCTGCATGTCCGCGCCGAACACGCCGCTGCCGACCGGCGCGTGCCGCTGGTGTGCGCCCTCGACCAGGGCCTCGAACAGCGCGCGAGCCTGCTCCGGCGGTGCGGCGCGAGAGAAGCCGGGGCGCAGCCCCTTGTGGGTGTCGGCGGCGAGCGTGAACTGTGGGACGAGCAGCACGCCGCCTTGGACCTCGGTCACGCTGCGGTTCATCCGGCCCTGGTCGTCGGCGAAAATGCGGTAATGCAGCATGCGATCGAGCAGCCGTTCGCCCGCCTCGGTGTTGTCGCTCGGTCGGACCCCGATCAGGGCGAGGAGGCCGGGGCCGATCGCCGCGTGGCGCTTGCCGGCGACCGCGACCGAGGCCTCGGTCACGCGTTGCAGAAGCGCGATCATCGCCTGCGGTCGCGCGCGGTGCGCCGAGGTGCGCGGGCACCGGGGCTGGGGCTCGGCGGGAGACGCTTGGCGGCGCGCTGGCGTGGTCCGCCCGTGCCCGGTTTCACGCCGGCCGGCTTTGCATACGCGCACAGCGCGCGGAATCCGGCTGCGACATATCGCGCGAGCCGGGCGTGCACGCTGTCGAGGTCGCTCGAACGGCACAGGCCACCGGAGAGCTTGTCGATGCGGCCGGTCTCGGCGAAGGTCAAGGTCAGCGCGCCGGTCAGGAACTGGTAACCCCAGTAGATCTCCCGTGGATCGCAATCGGGCAGCGCCTCGCGCAGGACGGCGATGAATCGCTCGACCAGCGGATCGAAATGCTCGGTCATCAGCACCGGACCCCACTCGGGCGAATTGTTGACCTGCGCGATCAGCGCGAAATAGCTCTTCCAACCTGCCCCGCCCCTCGCGGAGCGTTCGAGCAACGGGTAGGTGAACGCATTGATGACCTCCTCGATCGCGGGCGTGCCCGGCAACGCCTGCCGGCGTACCTGCTCGAGCAGGGCCAGCCGCTCCGCGTTCAACAGCTGCGCGCGTCGCTGGAACACCGCGGTGAACAGTTCGCGCTTGCCGCCGAAGTGATAGCTGACGAGCGCGACGTCGACGCCGGCTGCTTCGGTGATGTCGCGCACCGAAACTCCGTAGAAGCCGTTGCGCGCGAACAGCTCCTCGGCGGCCTCGAGGATCCGCAGCTTCGCGGGTCCGGCGGCGGGGTTCCGCGCGCGAGGTTTGCGTCGCATCATTCGCATCGGCGCATTTTCCCGCACCTCGAACCGAGCCGCAACGCGTCCCCAGGCCCGCCGGTCCCGAACCGATAATCAACACTTGTTGAATTTACTTGAACATTCGTTGAATAATCGGATCCGCGCCGCACGGGGCGCCGCGATCGGCGCAAAGCTCGACGCGAGGATCGACGGAAAACGACGGCCGCAAACGACGGCCGCACAGGGGGATTCGACATGCAACAGGCACCGCGCACCGTTCTACGCCGCTCACGCATTTCTTCCGCCTTCTCGGCGTTGCTGCCGCTGATCGCGACGCTGCATCCGACGAGCGGCGCCGCCGCGCCGACGGTGGCCGCCGCGCGTCCCGATGATCGGCTCGCCGAGGTCGTGGTCACGGCCCGGCGCCGCCGCGAGGACGTGCAGCCCGTGCCGATCGCGGTGACCGCCCTCTCCGGTCACGAACTGGAGGTGCGCGACGTGACCTCGCTCGCCGACCTCGGCTCATTCGTCCCGAACGTGAAGATATCCGCGGACCGCGCGACGAGCAGCACGATCAACGTGTACATCCGGGGAGTGGGGCAAAGTGATCCGCTGTGGGGGTTCGATCCGAGCGTCGGCGTCTACATCGACGACGTCTATCTGGCGCGCCCGCAGGCCGCGCTGCTCGACGTCTACGACGTGCAGCGGATCGAGGTGCTGCGCGGACCGCAGGGAACCCTGTACGGGAAGAACACGATCGCCGGCGCGATCAAATACGTGACTCGCGACATCGTCGGGCCGCCCTCGCTGAAGGCCTCGGTGACCGGAGGGACCTATGGCGAGAGGGACGTGAAACTGAGCGGCTCGATGCCCCTGGTCGCCGACCACCTCTACGCGGGGCTCGCGGTCGCCGACGTGCACCACGACGGTTACGGGCACGTGGTCGCCCAAGCCGGTGCCGCGCCGAGTCCCTACAACTCGATCGGTCAGGACGTGTCGAACTACGACGTGCTGGCCGCGCGCGGGAACGTGACCGCGACCTGGGGCGCGAGCTCAAAGCTCAAGATCACCGCGGATACGACCCAGGACCACTCGAACGCCTCCGGCGGCCAGCGGCTCAGCAACGCGTACGCGCCGTCGCTCGACAGCCGCTACGATACCCGCACGGACATGCCGGTGAATCAGGACCGTTACTTCCGCAACGGCATCGCCGCCGTGTATACGCAAAACCTCGCCTCGCGCTTCGCGCTGAAGGTGATCGGTGCGTACCGGGAGGGTCACGGGCGGCAGTTCATCGACTTCGAGGAGCTCGACGCCAACCTGTTCCAGGTGCCGGCGCAATATCGGGAGAGGCAGGCCTCCGGGGAGGCGAAACTCACCTACAGCGGCGATCGGTTGAAGGCCGTCGGCGGCGTGTTCTACATGAACAGCAGCGCCTGCGGTGCCTACAACGCTTCGATCGGCGTACTGGTGCCGGTATACGGGCTGTACCTGACCTCGCTCGTCGACGGATGCGTGCAGACTCGCAGCACCGCGCTGTACACGGACACCACCTGGAAGCTCACCGACCGGTTGAACCTCGACGCCGGCGTGCGCTGGAACCAGGATCGCAAGACCGCGAAGGTCTACCAGGCGCAATACGCGAGCGTCGCGCCGACGCAGTTGTCGCCCAGTCAGACGTTCTTCGACGCATCGAGCCCCCCGCCGGGGTTCTTCCTGTTCCCGAGCGCCGCAGCCGGTGTCCTGACGAACTACACCGCGAGCCGCTCCTTTCCGAACGTCTCGCCTCGCCTGGGATTCGACTACCACTTCACGCCGCACGTCATGGGCTACGTGAGCTACAGCAAGGGATTCAAGAGCGGCGGCTTCGATATGCGCGGCAACGCGGCCGTATATCCGCAAACCGAGCAAGGCTACGGTTCCGAGACCGCGGACAGCTACGAGCTCGGCATGAAGTCGACCCTGCGCGACGACACGCTCCTGCTCGACGTCACGCTGTTCTACGACCCCTACAAGAACGCGCAAATCGGCGTGCAGCAGTTCGTCGACGCCAACGGCGTGCCCCAGAATGTCACCGCGGTACTGAACGCCGGGAGACAGATCAACCAGGGCGTCGAGATCGAGTCGGCGTGGAAGCCGGTCGCGCCGCTCACGCTCGGGCTGAACGTCGGCTACCTCGACTCCTACTACCAGGACTTCCTCGTTGGCTGCACCGCGCTCACCGCCGGCTGCTCGGCGAGCTCGCCGCCCGTGAACGTCGCCGACCAGAATCGGCCGATCAATGCGCCGGCGTGGACCGTATCGACCAACGCGATGTATACCTGGCAGCTCGGGGGCGGGAGCCTCCTCGCGCGCGTCGGCTGGGATTGGCGCAGTTTCACGAAGGTCGCGAACACGACGCCGAGCGTCACCGACCAGCCCGCCTATGGACTCGTCGACGCCGGACTTGCCTACACCACCCGAGACGGCGCCTGGCGTTTCGCGATCGACGGCAAGAACCTCTTCGACCGCTGGTATCGCGTCGCAGGCTATGACTTCGGCAGCAGCGGCTTGCTCGGCGGCGTCAGCCAGATCGGGTTCTATGGGCCGCCCCGCACGTTCAGCGCGACCGTCCAATATCATTATTGACGGAGCGGAGGGAACGGCCGATGACCTGGTTCGCTCCGCGAGAGACGACGCTCGCCGACCTGATCCGCCGGCACGGCCGGTGGCGCGCCGGGCGCGCCGCGCTGATCGTCCGCGCGCCCCGGCTCGACGGGGGGGAATTCGAGCGCGCGACCGCGCGCATCGCGAACGGGCTCGCGGCGCTCGGACTGGTCACCGGCGATCGGATCGTCTTGCTGATGGACAACAGCCTCGAGATGGCGCTGCTGCTCTTCGGGATCATCCGCGAGGGCTGCGTCGCGGTGCCGCTCAACGTATCGGTGCCCGATGCCGCGGTCGGCGCGATGATCGAAGACGCCGGGGTGCGGGCCATCTTCGCGTCGGGGGCCCATTGCGCGCGCATCGACGCGCTGTCGGAGCATTCGGCCAGGACCGCGGCCGCCTGCCGGGTCGCGGTCGGCGCCACACCGCCCGGGTGGATCCGGTTCGACGACTGGCACGGTGCGCAGTCCCACCATCTTGCAACCCGGGTCCAGCCCGAGCAAGAGTGCAACGTGATCTACAGCTCCGGCACGACGGGGATCCCGAAGGGGATCGTTCACACGCATCGCTGCCGGATGAGCTGGGCGGCAGACCTCGCGCAGGTGTTGCGTTACCGCAGCGACTGCGTGACGCTTTGCTCGCTCGGACTGTACTCGAACATCACCTGGGTCGCGATGCTGTGCGCCGTGTACGTCGGCGGAACGATGGTCGTGATGCCCTCGTTCCGGCCGGGCTCGGCGCTGGACCTGATCGAGCGCGAACGGATCACCCACGGAACCGTCGTGCCGCTGCAAATCGAACGGATGCTCGCCGAACCGGCGCTGGCTGGCCGCGACTTCACCAGCCTCGACACCTTCATGTGCTGCGGATCCCCGCTCGATCTCGGTCTGAAGCGGGGATTTCCAGAGCGTTTCGGTTGCCGGCTGATCGAGCTCTACGGACTCACCGAGGGCGTGTGCACCGTCCTCGCGCCCGAGGATTTCGAGCGCAAGACCGCATCGGTCGGCAAGCCGTTCCTCGGCACCGACCTCAAGATCCTCGACGAGGACGACCGGGACCTGCCGGCCGGTGCGACCGGCGAGATCGTCGGTCGCGGGCCGCTCCTGATGGCGGGTTACCTGAACCGCGACGCGGCGAGCGCCGAGGCGACCTGGACCGACGCCGCCGGCGAGCGGTGGCTGCGGACCGGCGACCTCGGCCGCCTCGACGAGGAGGGCTTCCTGTACGTCGTCGACCGAAAGAAGGACATGATCCTCTCGGGCGGGCAGAATATCTATCCGGCGGACATCGAAGGAGTGATGCGCGAGCACCCGCAGGTCGTCGAGGTGGCCGTGATCGGCCTTCGCAGCCGCAAATGGGGCGAGACACCGGTGGCGATCGTCGTTGCCGCTCCCGGGACCCATCCGCGCCCCGAGGAGTTGCGCGAATGGACCAACGCGCGGGTCGGCAAGCAGCAACGCCTCGCCGACGTCATCTTGCGTGGAAGCCTGCCGCGCAATCCGAACGGCAAGATTCTCAAGCGTGAATTGCGTGCCGAGTTCGACGCAAGGCTCTATTGACCGGGGAGCGCATTGATGGACTCCTGTGAATCGCGTTTTTACCGTGCGGCGGATCGCCTGCGGCTGCACGTGCGGCACTGCCCGGGACCGCGGCAGACGGCGCCGACCGTGCTGTGTCTGCATGGTCTGATGCGCAACGCCCGCGACTTCGAGGACCTGGCGCCGCGGCTGCAGGCGCGCTACCGGGTGCTCGCACCGGACTTGCGCGGCCGAGGCCTGTCCGACCGCGATCCGGCGCCGCAGAACTACCAGGTGGCGGTGTACTTGCAGGACCTGGAGCCGGTGTTCGCCGAGGCGGCCGCGCATGGGCCGTACGCGATCGTCGGCACCTCGCTCGGCGGGATCCTCGCGATGCTGCACGCCGCGACCCGGCCCGCGCGCCTCGCCGGGATCGTGCTGAACGACATCGGTCCCGCGCTCGATCCGGCGGGCGTCGAGCGGATCAAGGGCTACGCCGGCCGCTCGCCGCCGGCACGCGACTGGCCGGAGGCGATCGCACAGATGCGCGCGGCGTATGCGGTCGCCTGGCCGGACTTGCCGCCGGATCGCTGGGAGACGCTTGCGCGCCGCTCCTACGTCGCGGATGCCTCGGGCGCGCTGCGGGCCGCCGCCGACCCCGCGATCGGCGATGCGATGCGCGCCGCGCCGGCCGCGCCGCTCGACCTGTGGGTGCAGTGGCAAACGCTCGCGGACCTGCCGGTGCTCGCGCTGCGCGGTGAGCTATCGGATCTGCTGAGTCCCGCGATCCTCGAGCGCATGCTCGCCCTGAAGTCCGATCTCGAGACGCAGGTGATCGCGAACCGGGGCCACGTTCCGTTGCTCGACGAACCGGAGTCCCTGGACGCGATCGAGCGCTTCCTCGAGCGCGCCTTCGGCGCACCGCGCGCGACTACTTGCGCCACATCGCCGGCGTGAACAGCACGAGGATCGTGAACACCTCGAGCCGGCCGAGCAACATCGCGATGGAGCAGATCCAGGTCTGGAAGTCGTTGAGCACGCTGTAATTGCTATCCGGGCCGACGAGCCCGAGTCCGGGGCCGACGTTGTTGATGCACGCGATGATCGCCGACAGCGAGGTCGTGAAATCGAGACCACTGGCGAGTTCGATGAACACCAGCGTCACGAGGCTCATGAAATAAAGGAACACGAAGCCGAGCACCGCGAACACCACGCGATTCGCGATCACCATCCCGCCGATCTTCAATGGCCGCACCAGGTTCGGGTGCACCAGGTGCTCGAGCTCGCGGTTCGCCTGCTTCGCGAGAATCAGCGTGCGGATCATCTTGATGCCGCCGCCGGTCGACCCCGAGCTCGCGACCACGCAGGACAGGAACAGCATGAACATCGGCGCGAACACCGGCCAACGCGAGTAATCCTGCGTGTGCAGCCCGCTGTCCGTGGCGATCGACACCACGTTGAACGTCGCCTCGCGCAGCGCCGTCGGGAAGCTCGGATATGCGCCCATCGCGAACAGATACACCGCGATCCCGAGCGAACTGACCGCGAGCACTCCGACAGTCGCCTTCGCCTCCGAGTCGCGCAGGTACGCGCGCAGCCCGCGCTGCCGCCAGGCCTGGTAATGGGTCGCGAAGTTCAGTGCGGCGAGCACCTCGAATACGACCAGCACCATCTCGATCGGCACCGAGTTGAAATGTCCGACGTTGTCGTCGTAGGTCGAGAAACCGCCGAGCGACAGGGCCGAGAAACCGTGGCACACGGCGTCGAACCACCCCATCCCGACGAGTCGCAACGACAGGATGCAGGCGAGCGTGAGGCCCGCGTACACCGTCCACAGGAGCTTTGCGGATTGGCCGATCCGCGGCGTGAGCCTCGCGTCCTTCATCGGACCCGGCATCTCCGCCCGATAGATCTGCATCCCGCCGACGCCGAGCATCGGCAGGATCGCGACCGCGAGCACGATGATGCCCATTCCGCCGAGCCAGCTGAGCAGGTGGCGCCACAGGTTGATCGAGCGCGGCAGGTACTGCAGTCCCGAGAGCACGGTGCCACCGGTCGTGGTGAGCCCCGACGCCGCCTCGAAGTACGCGTGAGTGAAGTCGATCGGCAGGTAGTGCCACAACGGGAAGCCCGCGACCGCCGGCAGCGCGATCCACGTCAACGCGACCAGCACCAAGCCGTCGCGCGTCTTCAGTTCGCGCTTGTAGCGCCGCGTCGCGAGCCACAAGGCCGCGCCGATCGCGAAGGTCGCGAGCGCCGACAGCGCGAACGACCCGAGCGCGAGGTCCTGTCCCCAGATCGCGAGCAGCAGCGGCGCGAGCATCGTCGCGGCGAACCCCATGATCACCAACGCGAAGACGTGCGCGACGGGGAGGATCGTCTGCTTCACAAGAACGAGGTCGCTCCCTGGAAGAGCTTCTCGACCGCGTCCATGTGGCGGCGGTCGGTCAGGAACAGGATCAGATGGTCGTCCGGCTGGATCGTCGTGTCGTGATGCGCGATGATCACGTCCTCGCCGCGCACCACCGCGCCGAGCGTCGTGCCCTCCGGCAACGCGATCTCCTCGATGCGCCGCCCTATCACGCGCGAGCTGTCGGCGTCACCGTGGACGACCACTTCGAGCGCCTCGGCCGCGCCGCGCCGCAGCGCGTGCACCCGCACGACGTCGCCGTGGCGCACGTGGGCGAGCAGCGAGCCGATCGTGACCGTCTGCGGCGAGATCGCGATGTCGATGGACCCGCTCTCGATCAGCTCCGAATAGGACGGCTTGTTGATCAGCGCCATCACCTTGT
>VFSW01016518.1_pt1 | contig 10067 bp, 12 predicted proteins | sample 5358111 | NCBI WGS metagenome assembly VFSW01 (sample SAMN11554181, study PRJNA540505) | mine drainage metagenome | isolation source: sediment from site ElyBrook_90M | place: USA: Ely Copper Mine, Vershire, VT | collected 2017
CAAGGTGCTATAGAACCCCCCCGCCCGTGGGGGGTCGACCCCCCGCGGCGGGGCTCGCCGCGCCGCATTAAAGCCGGGGCCGGCGGCGGGGGCGCCGCCCGGCGCCGCCGGCACGTCCTCGAAGATCAGGCCGTCCCGCTCGGTGCGGGTCGCGGCGGCGCCGTGCGCGGCAATGAGCGCCGCGCACAGCGTCCAGGGCAGCAGGTAAAGTCGTGGCATTGTTCCTATGTTCTCCTGCGGCGAGGATAATGAATTCGATGGCGGGCATCGAGCATCTCCTGAAATCCTACGACGCCGTCGAGCCGGTCGGCGCCGGAGTCTTCGCCGTCGATACCGCGTTCCTGCGGCCCCGGCTCGATGCGAGTTATCTGCTGGTCGACGGCGGCCGCGCGGCCTTCGTCGACACCGGCACCCATCACTCGGTGCCGAATCTCCTGGCCGCGCTCGCCGGCCGGGGCCTCGAGCCCGAGGCCGTCGACTACATCCTGCTCACGCACGTGCATCTCGACCACGCGGGCGGCGTCGGGCGGCTGGCCGCCGAGCTGCCGTGCGCGCGCGTCCTGGTGCATCCGCGCGGCGCCGCGCACATGATCGATCCGACCATGCTGGTCGCAGCCACGCGCTCGGTGTACGGCGAGCGCCTGTACGCCGAGCGCTACGGCCAGATCAGCGGCGTGCCGGCCGAGCGCCTCGCCGTGGTCGAGGACGGTGAGCGCATTCGGCTGGGGGCGCGCACGCTCGAGTTCCTGTACACGCCCGGCCATGCGCTGCATCACGTCTGCATCGTCGACCTGGACGCGCGCGAGGTGTTCGCCGGCGACACCTTCGGCATCAGCTACCGCGAATTCGACACCGCGGCGGGCGCCTTCATCTTTCCGACCACGAGCCCGACCCAGTTCGATCCCGGGCAGCTGCACGCCTCGATCGCCCGCATCCGCGCATTGCGGCCGCACGGTGTGTACCTGACGCACTACGGGCGCGTCGATGAGATCGAGCGGCTGGCGTCCGATCTGCGCGCCGACATCGACGCCTTCGTGGCCATCGCCGAGGCCGCCGCGTCAGCCGATCCGGTGGCGCGCATGGTGCCGATGCTGTTCGAGCACCTGTCGGCGCGGCTCGACGCCCACGGCTTCCGGGCCGACGCCGCGCGCCGCCATGCGCTGCTCGACGGCGACCTGCAGCTGAACGCGGCCGGCCTGCACGCATGGCAGTCCCGGCGGCGCGCATGAGCCCGGCCGTGCGGGCGCGGCTCGCCGGCGGATGGTGCGCGGCGCTGCTCGCCGCCTGCGCCGGGCCGCGCCCCGCGCCGGCACCGGCATCCGCGCCCAATGCGGCGCCCGCGCCGGTGCCGGGCGAGTCCTACGACTGGCGTCCGCTGATTTCCGTGCCGTTCGGCAGCTTGCTGCGCGACGTGCCCGGCCTGCACGAGGTGCTGCTGTTCGGCGAGCCGGCGGCTGCGGGCGAGGGCGCGCCCGAATGCTTCGCGCCGGCCACGGCGCCCCTGGTTCTCGGCCTTGCGCCGCAGCGCTATGCCCTGTGCTTCGCGCACGACCGGCTGGCGCGGGTGGAGGCGGCGGCGCGCCTGCCGACCGAGCGCGCCGCGAGCTGGCTCGCCCGCGCCTGCGCCGCGTGGCACGCGGCGGCGGACGCCGCGGGCTGCCGGGGCGAGGATCGGGGGATCCGCGTCGACGCCCGGATCGAGGCGCAGGCCGACCCGGCCGACGCGTTGCTGACCCTGGTCCTCGCGCCCGCCGAGGCCGGCGTCTCCGAGGGCACGCCGCCGTGACCGACGAGGCCGCCGGGACCGGGGACCCCATCGGCACCGCAGATGCCGCCGCACGTGCCCAGGAAGCGGCGCGGCTCGCGCACCATGCCGCCGCGCTCGGGCTGACGCTCACGCCGCCGCAATGCGCCGCGCTGCTCACGCTGCTGGATGAGCTCGAGCAGGCCAATGCGCAGTTCAATCTGACGGCGATCCGCGACCGGCCCGGCATGCTGGTCAAGCACGTCCTCGACAGCCTGTCGGTCCAACCCTACCTGCACGGCACGCGCATCGCCGACGTGGGCACGGGCGCGGGGTTTCCGGGTCTGCCCTTGAGCCTGCTGAACCCGCAGCGGCATTTCACCTTGATCGAGGCCACGGGCAAGAAGGCGCGCTACGTCGAGCGCACGGCCCGGCGCCTGGGCTGCGCCAACGTCGAGGTGGTGCATGCCCGCGCCGAGAACTACCGCCCGTCCGCGCCGTTCGACACGGTGATCGCCCGCGCCGTGGCCACGCTCGCCGACCTGACCCGCTCCGCCGGGCATTTGTGCGCCCCCGACGGGCGGCTGCTCGCCATGAAGGGCCGCCGGCCGGAGGCGGAGCTCGCGGCGCTGCCGCGCACCGTCGAAGTGCGGGCCGTTCACCGTTTGAGGCTCCCGGGGCTGGACGACGAGCGCCATCTTGTGGAACTCTCACCGGCCCCAGCGGCCGCCGGCCGGCCGCGACGCGGCCCCTGAGGCGGCATCGAGAGAGACATGAATCGGGTCATCGCCATTGCGAACCAAAAGGGTGGGGTCGGCAAGACCACCACCGCCGTCAATCTGGCGGCTTCCCTCACCGCCACTAAGCGGCGGGTGCTGCTGATCGACCTGGATCCGCAGGGCAACGCCACCATGGGCTGCGGCATCGACAAGAACGCGCTGGCGCGCACCAGCTGCGACGTGCTGCTCGGCGACTGCACCGCGGTGGAGGCGCTGGTCGCCGTGGAATACGGCGGCTTCATGCTGATGCCGGCGAACCAGGACCTGACCGCCGCCGAGGTTCGCCTGCTCACCATGATCGCCGGCCGGGAATTCAAGCTGCGCAATGCGCTCAAGCCCATTCGCGAAGATTTCGACGTGATCCTGATCGACTGCCCGCCCTCGCTCAACATGCTGACCTTGAACGCCCTGGTGGCCGCCGATTCCGTGATGGTGCCGATGCAGTGCGAGTACTACGCCCTCGAGGGCCTGAGCGCCTTGGTGCAGACCATCGATCAGATCCGCGGCAGCATCAATCCGGATCTGCACATCGAGGGGCTGCTGCGCACCATGTTCGATCCGCGCAACAATCTCGCCAACGAGGTTTCGGCGCAGCTCATCGAGCATTTCGGCGACAAGGTGTTCCGCACCATGATCCCGCGCAACGTGCGCCTCGCCGAGGCGCCGAGCTTCGGCAAGCCCGCGCTCTTTCACGACAAGGAGTCGCGCGGCGCATTGGCCTACCTGGCGCTCGCCGGGGAGATGATCCGCCGCGACGATGAGGCCGCCGCGGCCGCGGCCGCCCCGGTATAATCCGCCGCATGTCCGGCAAGAAGCCATCGCTCGGCCGCGGTCTGGCGGAGCTGAGTCCGCTGCTCGCGCGGCGCGCGGCCACGCCCGCCGCCCACGGCGCGGCCGACGCCGAGCCGCCGCTGCTCGCCGGCGATCGGCTGGCCAAGATCCCGGTGGACTTGCTGCAGCGGGGCAAGTATCAGCCGCGCGTCGACATGCGCACCGAGTCGCTCGCCGATCTGGCCGACTCGATCAAGCGCCAGGGCCTGGTGCAGCCCATCTTGGTGCGCCCGCTCCCCGACCGAGCGCCCGGCGAATCCCAGCGCTACGAGATCATCGCCGGCGAGCGCCGCTGGCGTGCCGCTCAGATGGCGGGCCTCGCCGAGATTCCCGCCGTGATCCGCGACGTGCCCGACGAGGCGGCGGTCGCCATGGCGCTGATCGAGAACATTCAGCGCGAGGACCTGAATCCGCTCGAAGAGGCGCGCGCGCTCGTACGGCTGATCGAGGAATTCGGCTTGACGCATCAGGCGGCGGCGGAGGCGGTGGGCCGTTCGCGGGCGGCGGTCAGCAACCTGCTGCGCCTGATGGAACTCGCCGACGAGGTCAAGGAACTCGTGGAGCAGCGCAGCATCGAGATGGGCCATGCGCGGGCGCTCCTCGGACTGGTGTCTCGGCGGCAGCAGATCGAGGTCGCCGGCCTGGTCGCCAAGAAGGCGCTGTCGGTGCGCGAGACCGAGGCTCTGGTGCGCCGCCTCATCGCGCCCGATACACCGAAAGCGGGCGACCAGAAATCCGTGGATCCCGATATTCGGCGCCTGGAAATGGAGCTCGCCGACAAGCTCGGCGCCAAGGTGGCCTTCCAGCACGGCGCGTCGGGCAAGGGCAAACTGGTGGTCTCGTACAACAGCCTCGACGAACTCGAAGGCATCCTCGCCCATATCCGATAGCGTCCCCAAGCCGCGCGCCGGGGCGCCGCGTCCCTCGGAAACTCCTTAAGGCGAACCCGAAGCGGACCCGTCTCGAGGTTCTGTCAAACCATCGGCGCTCATCGCCTTGAGAGTCCGGTAAAGCCTCTCTATAATGCGCCGGCTTTACGCAGCGGCGGCTTGCCATGGACATGTGGGCCTACGAGGACATGTTGACGAGGGGCAGCCGCCGGTCGGTCTCGCGCCGGCCTCCTTTGCGATGAACAACGTCGGCAAAACGCAGCTTCGGCTCGTGATGCGAGTCGTGCTGCTGCAAGCGATCTGCGCCGCGTTGGTGGCCATGACTTTCTGGTGGCTCGAGGGCGCCGCGGCCGGGGCTTCGGGCCTCGCGGGCGGGCTCATCGCCGCGGCCGGCAGCGGCTTGTTCGGCTGGCGTCTGTTCGCCCCGGGCATCGCACCGGCCGCCGTACTGCGGCGGGCATTGTTCGCCGCCGAGTCGTTGAAGTGGTTTTGGTACGTGGTGGCGGTCTGGGCGGCGCTCGCGCGTCTGCGATGCGCGCCGCTGCCGCTGCTCACCGGGCTGGCCGTGGCGCAGTTCGGTTATTGGTTCGGACTGGTTGGGATGAAACGAGGTTGATCGAATGGCGGCTCCCGCGGGCGACTCCGGCGGTTTGACGGAGTACATCAAGCACCACCTGACCCACCTGACGGTGAACCAGGGGCATGGCGCTTTCTGGGCGTTTCACCTGGACAGCGTCGCGTTCACGCTCTGCCTGGCCCTGTTCTTCGTCTTTCTGTTCAGCCTGGCGGCGCGCCGCGCCACCAGCGGCGTGCCCGGAAAGCTGCAGGCGGCCGTGGAGATCCTGGTCGAGATGGTCGACGGCACGGTCAAGGAGACCTTCCACGGCAAGAGCCGGCTGATCGCGCCGCTCGCCATCACGATCTTCGCGCTGGTCTTCCTGATGAATTTCATGGACCTGATTCCGGTGGACTTCCTTCCCTGGGCCGCGCAGGGCCTCGGCGTCGAGCATCTGCGCGTGGTGGCCACCGCCGACATCAACACCACGCTCGGCATGTCCATCACGGTGTTCTTCCTGATCTGGTACATCGGCATCAGTGAAAAGGGCGTGGGCGGATTCTTCGCCGAATGGTTCACGGCGCCGTTCCACGCGCACGGCGTGATCGGCAAGATCCTCACCGCGCCGCCCAATCTGCTGCTGCGCCTCATCGAGGAGGCGGTCCGGCCGCTGTCCTTGAGCCTGCGGCTGTTCGGCAACATGTATGCGGGCGAACTGATCTTCGTGCTGATCGCGGGCCTGACGCTCGAGTCGTCCTTCGCCCACTTCTCGACCTACGGCTGGGGAGTGATCCAATTCATCGCCGACGTGGTGTGGACGCTGTTCCACATCCTGATCATCACCCTGCAGGCATTCATCTTCGGCATGCTGACCATCGTGTACCTCAGCATGGCCGCCGAAAAACACTAGCGATTCGACCAACCGACCCTCAAGACCCCTGGAGAGATAGAGATGGGAAATGCAGTTCAAACCGCTCAAGTGATGAGCTACACCCTGCTGGCGGTGGGCCTGCTGATCGGCCTCGGTGCGCTCGGCACGGCCATCGGCTTCGCGCTGCTCGGCGGCAAGTTCCTGGAAGGCTCGGCGCGCCAGCCCGAACTCACCCCGATGCTGCAGACCAAGATGTTCATCGTCGCCGGCTTGCTCGACGCGGTGCCCATCATCGGCGTCGCCATCGCGCTGCTGCTGATCTTCTCGAATCCGTTCCTGGCGCAGATCGCGAAGTGAAGGACGTTTCGCTCTAGGAGCACCTGAAGAATGGACATAGCAGTCACGCTGATCATCCAGGGCATCGCGTTCTTCGCGGTGGTGCTGGTCGTCATGCGTTATTTGTGGCCGCCGCTCATGGCGGCGATCGAGGCGCGGCAGAAGAAAATCGCCGAAGGCCTCGCCGCCGGCAGCCGGGCGCAGAAGGATCTGGAGGAAGCGCAGGTCAAGGCGCAGCAGATCATCCGCGAGGCGCGCGACAAGGCCGTGCAGATCGTCGATCAGGCGGGCAAGCGCGCCAACGAGATCGTCGAGGAAGCGAAGGGCGCCGCCCACGCCGAGAGCCGGCGCATCGTCGCCCAGGCGCACGAGGAGATCGCGCTCGACACCGCGCGCGCGCGCGAGGGCCTGCGCAAGCAGGTCGCCACGCTCGCCGTGCAGGGCGCCTCGCACCTCCTCGAGCGGGAGATCGACGCGAAGACCCACGCATCGCTCCTCGACAAGCTCGAATTGGAGCTCGTCAATGGCTGAAGCGGCCACGATCGCCCGCCCGTACGGCAAGGCGGCCTTCATGGCGGCGCGCGACTCCGGGTCGCTCGCCGCATGGAGCCGCGCCTTCGGCGCCGGCGCGGCCATGGCGGCCGACCCGAGGGTCGCCGCGCTGTTCACGGACCCGAAGCTGCGCACGGACGACATGGTGGGCCTGTTCGCCGGGCTCGGCGGCGATACCGTCGACGGCCAATGGCGCAACTTCGTGCGCCTGCTCGCCGAGAACAAGCGCCTCGACGTGCTGCCGCAGATCGCCGCGCAATACGATGCGCTGCGGCTCGAGTATGAGAACGAGCTCGACGTGCAGGTGACCTCGGCGACCGTGCTCGACGAGGCGCAGCGCGCGAAGCTCGCCGCCTCGCTGAAGGCCCGCTTCAAACGCAACATCCGCATGAGCGTCGCCGTTGACCCCGCGCTGCTCGGCGGCGCGGTCATCCGCGCGGGCGACCTGGTCATCGACGGGTCCATCAAGGGCCGCCTCGAGCGATTGACCACCGAATTAGGCAGTTGAATTTAGGAAACGCTAACCATGTCCATCAAGGCATCTGAGATCAGCGACCTGATCAAGGCGCGCATCGAGCAGTTCAAGTCGGGAACCGAGGACCGCAACATGGGTACCGTGGTCAGCGTGACCGACGGCATCGTGCGCATCCATGGCTTGGGCGACGCGCGCTACGGCGAAATGCTGCAGTTCCCGGGCAGCACCTTCGGTCTCGCGCTGAACCTCGAGCAGGACTCGGTGGGCGCCGTGGTGCTCGGCGATTACAAGGGCATCGTCGAGGGCGACACGGTGAAGACCACCGGCCGCATCCTCGAAGTGCCGGTGGGTCCGCAGATGCTCGGGCGCGTGGTCGATGCGCTCGGCAATCCGATCGACGGCAAGGGCGCCATCCACGCCACCGCCAAGGCGCCGCTCGAGCGCGTCGCGCCGGGCGTCATCTTCCGCAAGAGCGTGTCGCAGCCCGTGCAGACCGGCCTGAAGGCCATCGACTCGATGGTGCCGATCGGCCGCGGTCAGCGCGAGCTGATCATCGGCGACCGGCAGACCGGCAAGACCGCGGTCGCCATCGACACCATCATCAATCAGAAGACCACCGGCGTGAAGTGCATTTACGTCGCGATCGGCCAGAAGCAGAGCTCGATCGCCAACGTCGTGCGCAAGCTCGAGGAGCACGGCGCGCTCGATCACACCATCATCGTCGCCGCCTCCGCATCCTCGCCCGCCGCCATGCAGTACCTCGCGCCGTACGCCGGCTGCGCCATGGGCGAGTACTTCATGGACAACGGCGAGGACGCCCTGATCGTCTACGACGACCTCTCCAAGCAGGCGGTCGCCTACCGGCAGATCTCGCTGCTGCTGCGCCGTCCGCCGGGCCGCGAAGCCTACCCCGGCGACGTGTTCTACCTGCACTCCCGGCTGCTCGAGCGTTCCGCGCGGGTGAACGAGGAGTACGTCGAGAAGGCGAGCGGCGGCCGGGTCAAGGGCAAGACCGGCTCGCTCACGGGCCTGCCGATCATCGAGACCCAGGCGGGCGACGTCACCGCGTTCGTGCCGACCAACGTGATCTCGATCACCGACGGCCAGATCTTCCTGGAATCGGACCTGTTCAACGCCGGCATCCGGCCGGCCATCAACGCCGGCATTTCGGTGTCGCGCGTCGGCGGCGCCGCGCAGACCAACATCATCAAGAAGCTCGGCGGCGGCATCCGCCTCTCGCTCGCGCAGTTCCGCGAGCTGGCGGCCTTCTCGCAGTTCGCCTCGGACCTCGACGAGGCCACCCGCAAGCAGCTCGAGCGCGGGCAGCGCGTCACGGAGCTCATGAAGCAGAAGCAGTACGCGCCCATGTCGGTCGCCGAGATGGCCCTGTCGCTGTACGCGGCCAACAGCGGCTTCTTCGACAAGGTGGACCGCAAGAAGGTGGTCGAGGCCGAGGCGGGGCTGCAGTCCTTCGCGCGCACCAATTATGGCGCGCTCCTGAAGAGCATCAACGACAAGCCCGACCTCTCGAAGGACGTCGAGGCCGGCCTGAAGAAGGCCTGCGAAGAATTCTTCGCGACGCTCTGACATGGCAGGCGCTAAGGAAATCCGCGGCAAGATCTCGAGTATCAAGAATACTCAGAAGATCACCAAGGCCATGGAGATGGTGGCCGCCAGCAAGATGCGCAAGGCGCAGGACCGCATGCGCGCGGCCCGTCCCTACGCGGAGAAGATCCGCAAGGTCATGGGGCACCTGCGCCTTGCAAACCCCGACTACAAGCACCCGTTCCTGGTCGAGCGGCCGGTGAAGGCGACCGGCATCGTCGTCATCAGCACCGACCGGGGACTGTGCGGCTCGCTCAACATCAACCTGTTCAAGTCCGCGCTCAACATCGTCAAGCAGGCGCAGGCCAGGGGCGAGACCGTCAAGATCTGCCCGATCGGCACGAAGGCTGTGCATTTCTTCCGCCGCCTCGCGGGCGTCGAGATCTCGGCGACCGCCACGCACCTCGGCGACCGGCCGCAGGTCGCCGAGCTGATCGGCACGATCAAGGTGATGCTCGACCTGTACCGCGCCGGCGGCATCGACCGCCTGGTGCTGGTGCACAACCTGTTCCTGAACACCATGAGCCAGAAGAGCGTGGTGTCGCAGCTCCTGCCGATCGAAGCGGTGGCCGACGAGGCGCTGCAGGAGCGCTGGGACTACATCTACGAGCCGAGCGCCGCGGACCTGCTCGACGGCGTTTTGATGCGCTACGTCGAGTCACAGGTCTATCAGGGCGCGGTCGAGAACGTCGCCTGCGAGATGGCGGCGCGCATGGTGGCGATGAAGAGCGCCTCCGACAACGCCGGCAAGCTGATCGGCGAGCTTCAACTCATTTACAACAAGGCCCGTCAGGCCGCGATCACCACCGAGCTGTCGGAGATCGTCGGCGGGGCTGCAGCAGTTTAGAGGGTTTCTCAACATGGCCAGCGGAAAAATCGTGCAAATCATCGGGGCGGTCATCGACGTGGAGTTCCCACGCGAATCGATCCCGAAGGTCTACGACGCGCTCAAGCTCGACGAGGTGAATCTCACGCTGGAAGTGCAGCAGCAGCTCGGCGACGGCGTCGTACGCACCATCGCCATGGGTCCCTCGGAGGGCCTGCGCCGCGGCCTCGCCGTGACCAACACGGGCAAGCCGATCTCGGTGCCGGTCGGCACCGGCGTGCTCGGCCGGATCATGGACGTGCTCGGCACGCCGCAGGACGAGGCCGGACCGGTCGCGGCGACGGAATACTGGCCCATCCACCGGCCGGCCCCGGCCTACGACGAGCAGACCGGCGGCCAGGAGCTGCTGGTCACCGGCATCAAGGTCATCGACCTGCTGATTCCGTTCGCCAAGGGCGGCAAGGTCGGCCTGTTCGGCGGCGCGGGCGTCGGCAAGACCGTGAACATGCTCGAGCTCATCAACAATATCGCCAAGCAGCATTCGGGCCTGTCGGTGTTCGCCGGCGTCGGCGAGCGCACCCGCGAAGGCAACGACTTCTACC
>VFSW01016519.1_pt1 | contig 10067 bp, 9 predicted proteins | sample 5358111 | NCBI WGS metagenome assembly VFSW01 (sample SAMN11554181, study PRJNA540505) | mine drainage metagenome | isolation source: sediment from site ElyBrook_90M | place: USA: Ely Copper Mine, Vershire, VT | collected 2017
CCAAATAGGTGTAGATCTTCGGATGGGCCTGCACCGCCGAGGCGGCCAGCACCGCCGCGAAGACTACGATGGGCTTCAATGACATCGGAAATTCCGCCTTCTACTCTGCGCAGGCTAGCGTGAAGCGCGGGGCACCGATGGGACGTGCATCAAGGATCGGATGGATCGGGTTAACATATGGCAACGGCCCTGCGCCGTGCGGGTGACGGTCTCCTGTGGCGCCACGGAGCTGCGCGCCGGTGAGGCGCCGGACGCCGCGTTCGAGCGCGCGGACGCGGCGCTCTATCGCGCCAAGCGCGAAGGCAAGAATCACTGTATCGCGGCCTGAAGCGCTCCGAGGCGCGTGTGCAGGCCGCGAGATAACGGAGATTTAACGTCGATTTTTCGGCGATCGCACGGATTTTTCCGCGAGCTCCCGGATAGAATTCCCAAAACAACGGCCCCATCTAGGCGGTCGGCTTCGATTGCCGAGCGCTCTATGTCGCGCTGCAGCATAACGAGGCGTCATCGATTCCCATGAGCACCCCGGAACCCACGCTGTCCCAACCGCTGGCAGAACCCTCGATCGGCGCATCCACCGGGTACGCCGCTGCGAGCGCCCGTCCGCGCAGCGCCGCCGACGCGCGCAGCTGGGTACTCACGATGTTCCTGTTCGTGGTGCCGATCGGCGCCTACTGGCCGACCACGTTCCACGATTACGGCCTGCGGGACGACTACTCGAACCTACGCGAGTCGCACGAGGAGCCGGGGAAAATCTTGAAGTTCTGCGCGTCCCATGCCCGGCCGATTTACGGACTGCTGCTGCAGTCGACCTATGGTCAAACCACCAGCGTCTATGATTTGCACTGGATGCGCCTTGCCGCCGCCTTCATTCTGGGTGCGATATCGCTGGTCATGTTGCGCGGCTTGACGGCGCTCGGCTGGTCGTTCGATGCGAGCCTGTGCGTGGCACTGTTGCTCTGCTTGCTGCCGGCTTCGCAGGTCATCGCGGCCTGGGCGGTGGGATGGCCCTATGCGGGGGCCGCACTGCTGGCGCTCGGCGCCTTCTTTGCCGTCGAAGGCGCGCTGGCGATGGCACCCGGTGCCGCGACGCTGAGACTTCGCGGACGGCTCCTCGCCCAAGGGCTGGTGGGACTCGGCCTGCTGCTGGTCAGTGCGCTCATCTATCAGCCGAGCGCGCTGTTCTATGTGGTGCCGCTGGCGGGGGCGCTGATCGCGCAGCGCCGACGCGGATGGAAGGAGACGGCGCGTTGGGCCGGCGCTCACCTGTCGGTCATCGCAGCCGCTCTCGGGCTCGCCTACGGCGCCGTGACGGTGCTCTACTCGACCGGAGTGTTCGTCAAGTCCGGCCGGGTCGCCTTCGAACACCACTGGGGCGAGAAGATCGCCTGGTTTCTCGGCGAGGCCCTGCCGAATGCCTTGAGCCTGTTCGTGCTGAACGACAACAATCATCGCGACCACTGGCTGTATCTGGGGTGTGCCGGATTCGCAGGTGTGATACTGCTTGCCGGAGCCCGGCTCGAGTGGCGGCGCCATGGGCGCGAGCGCGGCCTGATCTGGCTTGCCGGGCTTTTCGCCCTGCCGGTGGCCGCCTTCGCCATCAACCTGGTGGCGTCCGAGCGCTATGCGACCTACCGAACCGTACTCGCGATGAGCGCGGTGTTGAGCTGCTTCCTGGTCGCCTCCCTGGTCGCATTGACCGAACGATGGGGCTGGTCCCATCGGCGGCTCCTGGCGACGCTGCTGCTGTCGGCGGCATTTCTGGCCGCTCGGCACCACGCCTACGCGCTGATCGCCGTTCCACAGGGCAACGAATGGCAACTCATCGTCGAGGGCGCGAAGCAGGTCCGATTGAGCGCCGGCTCGCGCCCGCGCGTCTTCGCCATCGTCTCGATGCCCGCGGACATCTCCACATCGACCATCTACCACGACGAATTCGGCTCGCTGTCATCGAATTCGGAATGGGTGCCGAGGGAAATGTTCGAGCGCGCGATGCATGATTTGCATCCCCAAATCGCGAACCTCGACTCGCGTTATGTGTTCGCGTCCGGCCCGGTAGCCCCTGCCGACCGGCAGTACGATGTGATCGTCGATATGCGCCGGCTGCGCGAGTTCTACACGGCTGACTGAGCGCCCGTCGGCACGCCCGGAAAACCCCTGCAACCCTTCGAAATCCGCGCTGCGCCCAGCCGTTCGATTGCCTGGCAACGCGCCTGCGCTCACATCCCGAGAATGTCGCGCGCCCTGCCGTAGAGGATGGCTGCCTTCACGGCCGCCGGCCAGAACCGATGCAGCGCAATGGTCTTTAAGTCGGTCACCGGCATGTCGAACGGCAGATCGGGCCGGGTGATGCGCCGCGCGATCGCCGCCCCCAGGGCGGTCGCCATCGCCACCCCGCGCCCGTTGTAGCCCAGGCAGGCAAGCACGCCGGGCGCCGGCTCGTGAACGTGCGGATAATGGTCGCGCGTCATCGCGAGCCGGCCACCCCAGGCATGCGTCCATGACATTCCCTCGAGCAGCGGCCAGAGCTGGCGCGCGTAGCCGGTGAGATGCGCAATGGCGCGTACCGAATCGATCTCCCGCATCGGGCCGCGGCCGCCGATGATCAGGCGCCGGCCCGAATCGACCCGGTAATACACCGTGATGGCGCCGCTCTCATAAAGAACCGAGCGGGTCGGCATGATCGCGCGGCTCATCGGCTCCGGGAGACTGTCCGTTGCGGCGATCGCTCCGAACAGCGGCACGATCGTGCGCCGTAGATCCGGCCACAGCCGATCGGTATAGCCGTTGGTGGCCAGTACGACGTGCGCGCAAACCACCGCGCCGCGCCCCGTCTCGAGGCGCCAGGCGCCGCCCCCCGCGCCGTGCACCCTCGCGACGCGACTGTCGCCGTGCACCTGCGCCCCGGCACGCATGGCCGCCCGCGCCAGTCCGCGCGCGAAGCTCAAGGGATTGAGGTCGCCGCCGCGCCGATCGAACATCGCGCCAAGGTAGCGGTCGGTTCCCGTCAGAGCGGCCACCGCGCCCCGCTCCAGGTACTCCACCGGCGCTCCGCGACGCACGAACTGCTCCGCGGTCGTGCGAATCGCGGCGGCATGACCGGCGCGAACCGCGGCACGGATGGTTCCGTTGCGCCGCGCATCGCATTCGATGGAATGACGACCGATGAGATCGAACACCAGGGAGGGCGCGGCGCCCGCAAGCGCATTCATGCGGCCGCCGAGATCGGCGCCGAAATCACGCTCCACCGTATCCGGGTCGGGCTTGAGTCCCGGATTGACTTGCCCGCCGTTGCGGCCCGAGGCCCCGAACCCCGGATCTTGCGCCTCGAGAAGCACCACCTTGGCGCCGGCCTCGGCGGCGTGAAGCGCCGCGGAAAGCCCGGTGATCCCGCCTCCCACAATGGCGATGTCGGCACGCACGGTCCCGTCCAGGGCCGTGATCGGGGGAGCGGGCTCGGCGGTATCGCGGTAGAGATTCGGCATAATTCCGGGGAAGCTTGCCAGATGGCGGCCCGGTCTGGCCACGAAGCGGGCGCTCGTCTTGATTCGATTCCCGTCGGCGTCCATCATCGGGGCAACGTAGGGGGATGCCAGACCATGCAATATGAAGGCTTAGGCGGGTTGATCATTCTGGTCGCCGACGTGTGGGCGATCGTCAATATCTTTCAAAGCGGCGGCAGCACCGGCGACAAAGTGCTGTGGACCGTGCTGGTGCTGGTGCTGCCCATCCTGGGCTTCATCCTCTGGTATTTCTTCGGCCCGCGGACGGGCCGCGCCTGACCCCGCGTTCCACCGGAACCTCGTTGCGCCTCGGTCGAGGCCCACTCCGATTGAGGCGCGCCTCGGTTGGCGCGCCCGTCGGGAAGCTGCCGACCGCCACCCACCCACCAGAAAACTCCAGGACCATCCATGCGCCCACGCACCCATGAGCGGCACCAACTGCAAGGTCTCTCGTGGCTTCGAGCGAGCGTGCTCGGCGCGAACGACGGTATCGTCTCGACCTCCAGCCTGATACTCGGTGTGGCGGCCGCGCATGCGAGTCACGCCAACATCGTGCTGAGCGGTATTGCTGGACTCGTGGCGGGCGCCATGTCGATGGCCATCGGCGAATATGTTTCGGTGCATTCGCAGGCCGACAGCGAAGCCGCGGCCCTCGCGCAGGAACGCGACGAGCTCAAGCACGATCCCGTCGGGGAGCGGCGCGAGCTCACCGAGATCTATGTGCGGCGCGGACTCGAGAAGGATCTCGCGAAAAAAGTCGCCGAGCAATTGATGGCCCACGACGCGCTCGCCGCGCACGCGCGCGACGAGCTGGGTTTCTCCGCTCACTCGGCCGCGCGTCCGCTGCAAGCAGCCGTCGCATCCGCAGGAAGCTTCGTCGTTGGAGCCATAATTCCTTTATTTATCGCATGGTTATCAACTGAGTCGTATGTGATTTATCTAACGGTGGCGGCCTCCTTGGTCTGCCTGTTCGCACTCGGTGCGATTGCCGCCCAAGCCGGCGGCGCCCGGCTTCTGACGGCGGCTTTTCGCGTGACGCTGTGGAGCGCCTTGGCGATGGGCGTCACCGCGGGCGTCGGCGCCCTGGTAGGCCTGGTGGGTGGATGAGGCCGGGAGTGTGCGAATCTGCGCCGCCAGACTTCAAGTAAGAGATTAACTATGTCCAAAAACACCGTGATCAATCGGCGAATCATCCTGGCGGCCCGACCGCAGAAATCAGCCACGCTCGACTGCTTTCGCCTGGAGTCGCAGCCCGTCCCTGAACTACGAGAAGGTGAACTGCTGCTGCGTACCGTCTGGCTGTCCCTCGACCCCTACATGCGCGGACGAATGAGCGATGCACCCTCCTATGCGCCTTCCGTAGCGATCGGCCACGTCATGCTCGGCGAGACCGTGGCCCGTGTCCAGCGCTCGCGCCATCCGAATTTCAAGGAAGGCGACTGGGTACGGGCTCCGAGCGGTTGGCAGGAGTACGCGGTCTCCCAAGCCGAGGGGCTGGTCAAGCTGCCGCCCGAAACCGGCTCCCCGTCGCAGGCGCTCGGTGTACTCGGCATGCCGGGCTTCACCGCCTTTGTCGGCCTGCTGGACATCGGCAAACCCGAGGCCGGCGAGACCGTGGCGGTGGCCGCGGCGACCGGGGCGGTGGGCTCCCTGGTCGGGCAGATCGCGAAGCTCAACGGTTGCCGGGTCGTGGGCATCGCCGGCGGCGCCGAGAAGTGCGCCTGGGCCGTCGAGGGCCTTCAGTTCGATGCCTGCATCGATCACCGCTCCCAGGATTTCGCGGTGCGGCTCGCCGCGGCGTGTCCGAAGGGCATCGATGTGTACTACGAGAACGTGGGCGGCAAGGTATTCAGCGCAGCCCTGCCGCTGCTCAACGCGCACGCCAGAATCCCGGTCTGCGGACTCATTGCTCAATACGACGAAGCCCCTGCGGCTCCCGGGGATTCGGTGGCCGGACTGATGCGCCAGATACTGGTCAAGCGGCTCGCGGTCCGCGGATTCATCATCTCCGATGGGTTCGAGCATCGTCGGGCCGACTTTCTGCACTCGATGGGCGGGTGGCTGCGCGCGGGCAAGATCCGGTACCGCGAGGACATCGTCGAGGGTCTGGAAAGTGCCCCGAGTGCCTTTCTCGGGATGTTGGCGGGCCGCAATTTCGGCAAGCTCGTGGTCCGCATCGGCGCCGACGGCGCAGGCAACACCGCCCCTCCCGGCGCCGCGGACCCGGAAGCTCGCGCTTGATTCCGCCATCCGACGTCTCGGCGCTGTTGCGCGTCGCGCAGATGCAAGCGGCCGATCGCCTGACCGAGGTCCTCGGTACGTCCGGCGAAGAGCTCATGCAGAACGCCGGAGCCGCCGTGGCCCGCGAAGCGATGTCGCGCTGGTCGGCGAGGCCGGTCGTCGTTTTGTGCGGGCCGGGCAACAACGGCGGCGACGGTTTCGTGGTCGCGAACGTGCTGGCGGCGGCGGGCTGGCCGGTGCGCGTCGCCCTCCTGGGTGCGGTCGGGCGCTTACAGGGCGATGCCGCCCGCCACGCTGCGCGCTGGCCGGGTCCGGTCGAGCCCCTCGATGCGCGCGTTCTGGACGGCGCCGAGCTCATCGTCGATGCGCTGTTCGGCGCGGGACTCAGCCGTCCGCTCGAGGCGGACGTGACGCGCCTGCTCGAGGCCGCCGGCGGGCGCGGCATCCCGCTGGTGGCGGTCGATGTGCCGAGCGGCCTCATGGGCGACACCGGCGAGTCGTTCGGCGCGGCCCGGGCTCAACTCACCGTGACCTTCACCCGCAAAAAGCCCGCCCACGTGTTGATGCCAGGGCGCGAACTTTGCGGGACGGTCGTGAGGGCCGACATCGGCACGCCGCCGAGCGTGCTTGCGCGCATCGACATCGACACCTGGGAGAACGATCCGCGCCTCTGGCGGCAGCGACTGCCGCAGCTCCACCCCGCTGCCAACAACACCGAGCGCGCCCATCCCTGGGGGGTCGGCTGCTCACCCCCCCCCGGGGCCGCGCGCCGGGCCGGGCGCGCGGCGGCGCGCATGGGCGCGGGCCTGACGACCATCGCGGTGCCGGAGCGGGGACTCGACGTGTATGCCGCGGCCCTTACCAGCATCATGGTCCGGCCGCTCGCGCGAGCTCAGGAGCTGTCCGGCCTGCTCGGCGATCCGCGCTTCACCGCCTGCCTGATCGGACCGGGGGCGGGCGTCGACGGGCACACTCGCGATCAGGCGCTCGCCATGCTCGGCAGCGGGCGGCCGGTGGTGCTGGACGCCGACGCGCTCACGGTCTTCGCCCGGGAACCGCAGCACCTGTTCCGGGCGATTCAGGCACCGTGCGTGCTCACGCCGCACGCAGGTGAATTCGCGCGTCTGTTCGACCCGTCCGGCGACAAACTGCTGCGGGCGCGACGCGCAGCCCGCGAGAGCGGCGCCGTGATCGTGCTCAAGGGCGCCGACACCGTGATCGCCGCGCCCGACGGACGCGCCATCGTCAATGCCAATGCACCGCCGACGCTCGCCACCGGCGGCTCGGGCGATGTGCTCGGAGGCATGATTCTTGGACTCCTGAGCCAGGGGATGGAGGCGTACCCGGCGGCCGCCGCGGCGGTGTGGATGCACGGCGCGGCAGCCCGGGAGTTCGGGCCGGGCCTGCTGGCTGAGGACCTGCCCGACCTCTTGCCGGGCGTGCTGCGTCGACTCGCGTGACGGCCTGGTTTCCGCGCGTCACGGCTCATTCGCTCGTCATCGTACTGAGCCTGCTCACGTACGTGCTCACCACGCGCGCGGAACGCGAGCGGCGCCCGCCGGCGGTCGCCATCTCATGGGTATTGGGCCTGATCGCCCTGCCCTATGCGGCGCTGCCCATGTATCTGCTGTTCGGGCGGCGCAAGTTGCAGCGCCGGCTTTTCCCCTGCGTGATCTCGCCATCGCCCGCCACGCATTGGGCGGAGGAATTGATCGAGAGCTTCGGCCTGCCGGTTGCGGCACCCGCCCGGGTGCGCATGCATCAGCACGGCGGGGAGGCGCGCGCCGCGCTGTTCGAGGTATTGAGCCGCGCGCGCCGCCGCCTCGATGTCTGTACGTACATATTGGGCGATGACGAGTTCGGCGAGGAAGTCACGGCACGTCTGATCGTCTGCGTCGAGCGCGGCGTACGGGTTCGGTTCTTGATCGACGGCGTCGGCGCCATCTGGCTGCCGCGATCGTGGTTCCGGCGCATGCGCGCGGCCGGCGCGGAAGTGGCGGTATTCTCGCCGCTCCTCGCCCGCAAGACTCCGGGCCCGCGCAATTTGCGCAATCACCGCAAATTGGCGATCGCCGACGGGGCGCTGTGGTGGACCGGCGGTCGCAATCTCGCCGCGGAATATTACTGCGGCACGCCGGGCGCCGCACCGTGGTCCGATCTGGCGTTCGATCTGGAGGGCCCCGTGGCGGCCGCCGCGGCCAATCAGTTCGAGACTGATTGGACGGCGGCGGGCGGCAAGCCGGCCGCGCGCGCCGTCGTCGCGGCGGCTGACGACACCGCCGGCCGAACGCAATTCGTGCCGAGCGGTCCGGACCAGACCGAAGACACGGTGCGCGCGCTGCTCATAGACGGGTGCTTTCACGCGACGGAGCGCATGCTCGCGGTCACGCCCTACTTCGTGCCGGACTCGAGTCTCGAGACGGCGATGCGGCTCGCGGTCCGCCGGGGTGTGAAAATCGATCTGTGCATCCCGGCGAAATCCAATCATCGGTTGGCCGATTTCGTGCGCAACCGCGCGTTGCGTGCGTTGTCGAGCGCCGGCGTGTCGGTGCATCTGCTGCGGCAGATGAATCACGCCAAGGCGGTCGTGTTCGACCGCAGCCTCGCGCTCTGCGGATCGCCGAACCTCGACTCGCGCAGCCTGATGCTCAACTACGAGTCGGCGGTGGCGTTCTACGACAAGCGCGACATCGAGTGGCTGGCGACCTGGATTCACGAGCTGATTCCTGAGTCGGATGCCTTCGAGAACCGTCCGCCTGAATTGTGGCGGGACCTGGCCGAGGGGTTGCTGCTCACCCTCGCCTACCAGCTATAGGCGGGGTCGATCGCCGCTCGAGCGGCATCGGCAGGTCGCAGGTCGCAGGTCGCAGGTCGCAGGCTGACGGCGTTGCGGGTAGGAAGTTCCCTACAGGGGATTATTAAATCCAGCCCGGGCCCACGCATAGTATTCTGTTGGCGCCGGACGGATTGCAGGTGTGCCAGGTGGAGTTCAAGGATTATTACAAGGTGATGGGCGTTGCACGCGACGCCACCGAAGCGCAGATCAAGCAGGCGTATCGCAAGCTCGCGCGCAAATACCATCCGGATGTCAGCAAGGAAACGGACGCGGAAGCTCGATTCAAGGAGGTCGGCGAGGCGTACGAGGTGCTGCGCAGCCCCGAGAAGCGGGCGGCCTACGACCGCCTCGGTTCCGGGCCGCGCCCGGGCGAGGACTTTCGTCCCCCGCCGGACTTCGGTTCCGGGTTCGAATTCAGCGGCGCGGGTCCCGCGGGCGGCGGTGCCCGGGGCGCGGAGCATGGCGCGGACTACAGCGATTTCTTCGAATCCCTGTTCGGACGCGCGCGCGCCGGCGCAAGCCGCTACGCCGCGGATGGCGGCACAGGCCGGGGCGAGGATCATCACGCCAAAGTGATGCTCGATCTCGACGCCGCGCTCAACGGAGGGGCGCGCAGCTTTACGCTGCGTGTGCCGCAGATCGATGCCGACGGGCGCTTGTCGATGCTCGAGCGCACGCTCAATGTGCAGATTCCCAAGGGCATTCTTCCAGGCCAGACCATCCGCCTGGCCGGCCAGCGTGCTTCGCCGCACCCGGCCGCCGGCCGGCACGGACCAGGCGCCCCCCAGTCCGACGCCGGCGCCGCGGGCGATCTGTACATCGAAGTCGAGTTTCAGCCGCATCCGCTGTATCGGATCGACGGCCGCGACCTGGTTCTGGAGTTGCCGGTGGCGCCCTGGGAAGCGGCGCTGGGCGCGACCGTGAAGACGCCGACGCCCGCCGGGCCCGTCGACTTGAAAATTCCGGCCGGGTCGCATGCCGGCAGCAAATTGCGGCTCAAAGGCCGCGGAATGCCCAGCTCGCCGCCCGGCGATCTGTACGTCGTGCTGCAAATCGCCCTACCCGCGGCGGCGGACGAGAAATCCAAGGCGGCCTACCGTGCCATGGCGGCCGCGATGCCGTTCGACCCCCGCGCGAACCTCGGAGGATAGCCATCATGCCCCTGCCCCATGAGCCGTGTCTGCGCGGCGAGATATTCGAGGAAGGCGCCGCGCTGAGCGTGGCGGATCTCACCCGCATGTTCGCGGTCGAGGAACGGCGCATCGTCGACTGGGTGGAACACGGCGTCATCAGCGTCATCGAGATGGACGCTGCCGAGTGGCGCTTAGGCGGCGCGGAGCTGCGCCGGGTGCGTATCGCACTGCGGCTGGAGCGCGACCTCGAAGTCAACGCCGCCGGCGTCGGGCCGCCCCGAGGCCAGGGGGGCCGACCACGGCGGGCTGCGGGCCCCCGCGCGCCCCGCGCCCGCAGGGAACCACCCGCCACGG
>VFSW01016520.1_pt1 | contig 10067 bp, 7 predicted proteins | sample 5358111 | NCBI WGS metagenome assembly VFSW01 (sample SAMN11554181, study PRJNA540505) | mine drainage metagenome | isolation source: sediment from site ElyBrook_90M | place: USA: Ely Copper Mine, Vershire, VT | collected 2017
GCCTGCGCTTTGATCTCGTGGAGACAGACTGTTACTATTTACGGATAAGTTCTAACATGTTGTGCGGTTTCCAGCGGGGTGGCGATATCGTTGACCTGGGTGACGAAGCGATACGAGCCCCATCCACCACGAACCACCGTATTTCCGTCCCCGAAGACATCATAGGAGAGGCCAAAGCGCGGATTGATATAGGCGAAGCGATTGGGCTGGCCGCTCAACGGAACGCCGGCATCGATGGAATGCCAGTAGTAGCCAGGCGCGTATTTGCCGGAGTTGTAATCCGCCTGCACACGCCCCGGATAGAAGACCGCCATGCCGGTGCCATCGCGATCATACCAGTGGCCCACGTGCTCGATGCGCGCGCCCAGGTCCAGGGTCAGATGGCTGGAAGCTTTCCAGGTATCGTCCACAAAGCCAGCCGTCGACATGTACGCGGTATCGGCGATGGGAGCGGAGTTGCTTTCGCTGTAATTCGTCGCCACGCCGGTTAGCAAGTTGACCAGCGGGTTGTTCGGGGAGCCCATCTGGTTTCCGCTGAAGAGGTTCGGCTGTTGCCCGGCAAAGTTGGAGATGTCTCCATCCTCGTAGCTGTTGAAAGTGCTCTGATAGTTGTCGGTGGTCTGCGTGAATGCGCCAACCTTCAGAGTGTGAGAGCGCCACAATTTGGTGACGGTGTCGCTGAATTGCGGGGCTTCCTTGCGCACCGCGTACTGTCCGTGAGGATTGGAAAAGATGGAGGCCTGCGAGAAGTCCGGGAAGGTCTCGGCGCCGGCGCTGCTGTAGGCGGGGATGTCGAGGGACCCGGTCTGGAAGACCTTGCCGTAGGTATAGCCCAGCGCCGTTCTGGAGACTGCCGCCGGGTCAGGTTGCGTGAAGGGGAAGCTGCCGAAAGACCAAGCAGCCATGAAGTCGGTGGTGGTCGAGGAGTTGAAGATGTGAACGAAGTGCCCGGAAATGGTTTTGCCTCTGAAGACCTGCTTCTCGCCGCCTCCGGGGTAAGGAATGGAGTTGCCCGGTGTCCAGTAGAGGTGGGCGCCGGTGCCGCTCGCCAGCTCCGAGTTGAAGGCCTGGTTGTAGGAGCCGTAAATCTTCGTATTGTCTCCCAGTTGGTAATCGATGCGGAAGCGGTACTGCCATCCGTTATTGATGTTGATGATCGGCTGGTAGTAGTTGTATCCGCCCGGCGTGGTCGAAGGATCAGCATTGGCCAAGGGCCAGATCTTGGCCAGGGCCGCGCCGCCCGGATCGAGGAAGCCTGTCTTGACCTTCTGGCCTGCGTTTCCGCCATGCGTTCCGTAAGAGGCCAGGGTGCCTGAGGCCGCCGCCGAGCTTCCGTCGGAGTATTCCGTTCCGGAAAGATCGTTACACCAAGCGCCCTCTGGGTAGCCCGATGTCGGGGTCGCGAAGAAGCCATTCGGACAGAGCTTGAGGTTGTCGGCGTTGTCGGTCGTGAAGTCGCCGGCGATCATCTCCGGGGTTGGAATGAACGACTCCAGGTGGTTCGTGTTGCCCTGGTTCTGCAGCCACTTTTCGTAGCCGCCCCAAAATAACAGCTTCTTGTGGGTGCCCGGAACCGGACCGCCGATGTTGCCGCCAGGATAGTAATAATGCGCCGGCCCTTGCGATTTCTTTTGGTGATTGTCTTGCCAGTCATTCGCATCCAGGACGTTGTTGCGGGCGTCGAAGTATCCTTCGCCGTGATACTTGTCGGAGCCCGATTTACTGATGGTGCTGACCACCACCGGGCCGAAGGGAACATCGGCTGTGAAGTTCGAGGTCAGGACGGTGACTTCCTGAGTCATTTCCGGGTTGATGATCATGACCGAGGAGGCCATATCTCCGGGGTCGATGACGTTGGCTCCGTCTGCCAACAGCGAAGTTCCGCCGCGCATCACCGCGCCGTTGAGGTTGATGCCCATGCCGATGGAGCTATTCTGCACGGTGATATTGAGGTCACTGAACTCCGGGCTGGTCTGCGCCAGGCCGCCGGAGACCGTCGTTGCGCCGGGCAGCACCTTCAGCAACTCGGTCGTGTCGCGGCCCGCAAGGGCCAGGTTTTCTACTTCCTTGGCGCTCAGCACGTCACTGCGCTGGCCGTTTTCCACAGGGATCATCTCTTCGTCCGCGCTGACCGTCACCGTCAGGGTAGACGTGCCCACGGCCAGAGCAAGCGCCGGAATCGTGCGCACATCGCCGGCGTGCAGTGCGATATCCGTGATTTGCTTGGGCTGAAAGCCCTTGACCGACGCCTTCAGCGAATAGGTGCTCGGCACCAGGGATGGAAACACGTAAAGACCGGTGTCGTTGGTGGTCTCCGTGCGGCTTTCGTTGGTGGCTTGGTTGGTCAGGGTAACCTGCGCCCCCGGAATTACACCTCCGGACGCATCCTGCACCGTGCCTGAGATTGTCGCGGTTGTTTGCGCATGAGCAGCCCCTGGAACGAGCAGTAGCACAAACGCAAAGAGGAACGCCAGCATGCTCAACGATCGCCGTGGCAGCCTGGCGAACACACCCCTGGTGTTAGCGCGCACAGGCGCGGCGCATTCCAGGGATTGCCTGCATAGGATTTGGTGACTCATAGTGCCTCCCAATATTGATTTTCGTGTGGTTCATGGTTGGTATTATGTTGCGGTACAAAAATATATGCAGCGCATACAAGCACTGTCAATGATATTTTGTTGATAACAGTGAAGTTATATGCATTAACTGACTTGTTTATGTCCGAAATGTGACCTGGGTTGATACCCCCGGCGTTGACCTCATTTGTCCGCATTTGCAACAATTGATTCGTGATCTATACTTTTTGATTCCGTCGAGAGAAGTCCACAATCGGGCGCGAAATGACCTTGAAAATGTCCGTCATGGACGGTCATAAGACGAGACTTCCCCTGCAGGATTCTCTCCGTCAGGGGCGGAGTCCAGGCTCGCGGAGCTGTGCCGAAGGGAATCTCTCTCCAGACGCTTCACGCGAATGTCCAGGTCCGAGTGTCAGGATGAAAGCATTTTCGTCTAGGATAGATAGGGCATAAATCTGTCTCAGTGCCGCGTATCACATGCTATACTCACTCCAAAACGAGGGAGCCGGCCTTGGTCACTCAAGATGGGCGGATCGTGGGGCGACTCTGCATATGACGAATGAATTTTTTCACCCCGGTACAGATTACGAGCGGGAGCAGGTGCGAAGGCAACTGCATAAGATTCTTGCGAGTCCGGCTTTTCAGAACAGCAAACGCTACGCAGCCGTATTAATGTACGTCGTCGAACAAACTCTGCAAGGGAATGGAAGCCGGCTCAAGGAACGGACAATCGGCATTGAAGTCTTCCATCGCGTTCCCGATTATGACACCGCAACTGATCACGTCGTGCGCAGCGCCGCCGCGGAAGTCCGCAAGAGGCTGGCGCAGTATTACCTGCAAGACACACTCGGTGAATTGAGAATTGAGGTTTTATCCGGTTCGTACGTGCCGCAGTTCCGGAGGGCCGGAGAGTGGGCTGTGGCGGAGGCCTGCCTCCCGGAAGCTGTCCCTGAACCGCCGGAGCGGGCCACTGCTCCGGCAGTTCGCGAGGCAGCGAGCCGGAGCGCCTGGCTTCGTCCGATGCGGATCATGGCCGCCTGCGCGATTCTGGCCGCAGCCGGCGCGGCCCTGATCTTCAATCTTCGCCCGGCCAGTGTGTTTGACATCTTCTGGGAGCCGATTCTCACTTCGCGGGGTCCGGTTCTGCTGTGCGTGGGCAATCTGGCGGGCGGACGAGGATCGCCGGAAGCGGATCCCGGTCCAGATCCAACCCTTTCGCTCCGGGACTATCACAATACGCCGAGTGAGACGATCAATGTGCATGATGCCATCATGCTGGCCAAATTTGCGGGCCTGATGGGGGCCCATGGGAAGCAGGTCAAAATAGTGTCGCAATCGGCCGCGACGTACGACGATCTGCAGACTGGTCCCGCGATCCTGGTGGGCCTGTTGAATAACGATTGGACGCAAAGCCTGCTGCCCAAGCTTCGATTCGTGGTGGAGCAGCCGGCCGTGGGCACAGTTTTGATTCGCGACCGGGAGAATCCCGCAAATGCCAACTGGTCGGTGAACTTCAATGCGCCCTACCTGGATATGACCCGGGATTATGCAATTGTTCTGCGAATGATGGATCCAAAGACGGAGCAGACGGTTGTTGTGGCCGCCGGCATCACGGTCTATGGCACCACCGCGGCAGGGAATTTCCTGACCAGCAAGAGCGAATTGAGAAAGCTGGCCGCTATTGCTCCTCCCGGATGGGAGAAGAAGAACATGGAAATTGTTCTCTCGACAGACGTGATCCGCGGCCAATCCGGCCCCGCGGACGTGTTGGCCGCGCAATTCTGGTAAGGCCCTGCGCTCGGTTCCGGCCGCCCAGGCCGCATGACACGCTATCGCTGAATTGCCTGGGGTGCCGGGCAAAATGCGCAGGTTACTCTAGCACTACAGTTGTAGATAGAGTGTTGGCAGAGGCGAACCTCGCTTTCGATAATGGCGGCACATGGCCCGGAATTGATGTTGTCTTCGCCACTCGGACCAAATGCAGCAGATGTTCAAGACCGTGCCATCCGCGCCACAGCATTGCGGTGAGCAGGCGACGCAGTTCCGGTACGCTGAGCCGCACCTGCGCGTCGGGAGTTTTTTTCTCCACGCGCTCGCAACAACTCACGCTTCCATCCCAATAATCGCTTCTCCATAGCCAATGCCGGAGAATCATGACCCAGAGCAATTTCAGGTCATCACTATCCACAACTGTAGTGCTAGGACTGCGATGAACGCGCAGCTTCTCATGGCTTATGGAGATTCTTCAGCGTTGATGAGCGGTCCACCTGCCCCTTCATCCGTATCGACGGGCACCCGGCAGTTGGCCGCACCGCAGACGCCTCAGAACGGATAGCGCTCCAATTGAATACAGTGTGCGGCCACGGCGCGGCTCTGGGCTGTGGCGTCGGCCGGCGTGAACCGGGACAGGCGGCGCAGGATGGCCAGTTGAGTGCGCAACAGGTCGCCCTCCGCGCAGGCGGCTAGAACGCGACGCCCGGCCTGCTCGGCCAGGGCCATGGTCTCGTCGGCCAGCAGTCCGGTCATACTGGCGGCGGATTGGGCGGAAGCTGATCCCTGATCCCTGTTCCCTGTTCCCTGCTCTTGCAGCTTGCGGGCGCGCAGCAGGGACGACTCCAGCGCGTAGACCTGCATGATCATGGCGGCGAGGTCAGCCATTACCTCCTGCTGCTCTTCGAGCGCGGTCATGAAGCGTTGGCTGGCGACGCCTGCGGCAAACAGGGCCATCTTCTTGACCGAGGCCAGCACTCCCGCTTCCCTGGCCAGCGGCTCGTCTGAGTCGCTGGCGGTCTCGAAGCTGGGCGGCTGGGTCACTTCATCCATGAGTTTTTTGATGGCCGGGAGCAGGGTAAGCTTGCCTTTCAAGGCCTGCTTCATGATCCAGCCGGTGATGAGGAGGGTGTTGATTTCGTTGGTGCCTTCAAAAATTCTGTTAATCCGCGCGTCGCGGTAGAAGCGCTCAGCCGGATACTCCTCGGTGAAGCCGTAGCCGCCCATGGTGGAGATCAGTTCGTCGGCCACCAGGGTGAGCATCTCCGAGCAGTAGATTTTGATGATGGAGCACTCGACGGCATATTCTTCAATGCGCTTCTGGGTTTCGCGGGGCTCGTGCGCCTTTTCCGCATCGAGCTGGGCCAGCCCGGCGTCGATCATGCCCACGGTGCGGTAGGCCATGCTCTCGGCGGCGAAGAGGCGCGCGGCGCTCGATGAAATCTTGCGCTGGATGAGGCCGAATTCGGAGATGGATTTGCCGAAGGCGCGGCGCTGCTTGGCGTAGCGGATCATGTGCCCAAGGGCGTGGCGCGCGCCGCCGATGCAGGCCACGCCCAGCTTGAAACGGCCCACGTTGAGCACGTTGAAGGCGATGTGGTGGCCTTTGCCGATTTCTCCCAGCAGGTTGGCGGCGGGGATGATGCAGTTGTCCAGCACCAGCGGGCAAGTGGACGAGCCGCGAATGCCGAGCTTGTGCTCTTCCGCGCCGACGGTCAGCCCCGGTGTGCCGCGTTCGACGAGAAAGGCGGAAAACTTTTCGCCGTCGATCTTGGCGAAGACGGTGAACAGGCTGGCGATGCCGCCGTTGGTGATCCACTGCTTTTCGCCGTTGAGGATGTAGTGCGCGCCGTCGGCCGAGAGCGTGGCGCGGGCACGGATGTTCATGGCGTCGGAGCCGGAGCTGGCCTCGGAGAGCGCGTAGCCGCCCACCCACTCCGCCGAGCCGAGCTTGGGCAGGTAGCGCTGCTTCTGTTCCTCGGTTCCGTACCAGACCAGCGGCAGCGTGGCGATGCCGCAGTGTGCGCCCATGGCCGTGGAGAAGCTGGCCAGCACCGACAGGTGGTCGGTGACCAGCGTGGAGGTGGTCTTGTCCATGCCCATGCCGCCGTACTCTTCAGGAATATCCACGGAGGTAAAGCCCAACTGGCCGGCCTGGCGCATCAGTCCGGCCAGAACGCCGGGCTGCTTGGCCTCGATGGCCGCCGCGTTGGGGAGAATTTGCTCGCGGGCAAACTGCGCGGCGGTCGTGGCAATCTGCCGCTGCTCCTCGTTCAGAGCGTCAGGAGTGAACACCTCCGAAGGGGCTCGGGATTCCAGCAGAAAACTGCCGCCGGCAGCGGCCACAATGGGGGAACCTGAAAGCGTGGACATAAAAGAGCTTGCCTCCTGGGGCACAGCCAACTTTACGCCAGAATGTCGGGCGGGGGCAACCGTGGGCCGTCGCTCCGCTTGCTTACCAGGCCCCGTCGATGCGGAAGGCTCTGAGGCCCTCAGCCTCGCTCTCGTCCAGCGTTTGCTCGATGAGGCGATCCACGCGGCTGCCGCGCGGCCCGCCGCGCAGGCTCTGGCGCAACTGGGCCAGGGCTTCGACAGAGCCCGCGGCCACCACCTCCACCTCGCCCTCTTCGGTGTTGCGCACCCAGCCGCACAACTCAAGCGCGCTGGCCTCGCGGTGAACGAACCAGCGAAAGCCCACGCCCTGCACACGGCCTTGAATCAGGAAGTGAAGAACCATCGGAATGAGTCTTACAGATGTGCTGCCGGTGTGCAACTGGCAGGCTGGCGCGCGCGGGACAAAAGACCCGATGGATGCGGCCTGAAAATAGTGTTGAGGTATCCCACCCTTTCCGCAAAAAAGACGCGGAAAGGATGGAGCGCGCGCGATCCCGCAGCTTCCCAGCAACCATGCAAGAGCGAGCGGACAGCGGCCGCGCCGCAGGCGCCAGCGCAGGTGGTAGGCTGGAAGTTACCATGGTCTTCGTCCTCGACAACTACGATTCGTTTACCTACAACCTGGTCCAATATCTGGGCGAGCTGGGCGCAGCGGTCGAGGTCTATCGCAACGACGAGCTGACCGTCGAGCAGGTTGAGGCGCTGCGGCCCGAGCGCATACTGCTTTCGCCGGGGCCCTGCACGCCCTCCGAGGCCGGCATTCTGGTGCCGCTGATCCGGCACATGGCCGGCAAAGCGCCCATCCTGGGCGTCTGCCTGGGGCATCAGGCCATCGGCGAGGCCTTCGGCGGCCGGGTTGTCCGCGCCAGCCAGTTGATGCACGGCAAGACCAGCCCGGTGACGCACGACGGCAAGGGCATCTTCGCGGGCCTGGAGTCGCCGTTGACCTGCACCCGCTACCACTCGCTGATCGTGGCCGAGGAGTCGCTGCCCGCCGAGCTGATGGTCACCGCGCGCACTGCCAGCGCCAACGACGCGGGTTCGGTCATCATGGGCCTGCGCCATCGCAGCCTGCCCATCGAGGGCGTGCAGTTCCATCCGGAGAGCGTTTTGACCGAAGGCGGACATCAGATGATCCGCAACTTCCTGAGCATGTAGAGGGGATGGGAGCACTGATGCGCCGAAGGATTCTGTTGGCTGCAACACTTGTCGCCGCGCCCCTGCTCACGGCCCAGACCGCCCCCGCGCCATCCGCCGCCCCCATCGCCATTGTTCCTCTCAACAGTGAGAGTCCGGACGCGACGGCCACCGTCACCGGCGCGCTGGAAGTCTCACAGGGCAAGGCGATTATCGCCGCCAGCGGCACGGTCACCTCCGGCAGCCAGACGACCGTCGTGGTTCTGCCGCATCGCGGGGTGCTGCGGGTCTGCGCCTCCAGCAGCGTGAATCTGGCCGCGGATACGAGCGTCCCCGCCAGCGATCTTCCCGGCCTGATGATGGCCATGGATCACGGCGCTCTCGAACTGAGCTTTGCGGCCAGTTTCGCCCGCGCTCGCAACGCCGACTTCATTCTCACCCCCGACTTCCGCATCCTGATTGGCGGCGCCGGCGCAGCCGACGTGAAGGTCCGCCTCGGCCCTCACGGCGACACCTGCGTGGACAACGGCTTCCCCACAGGCGGCAACTCTGCGCAGGCAGGCGCGAGCGCGGACGCCGACGGTCCTTACGTCCTGGTTACCAGTGTCTTCGACGGAGGCAATTACCGCGTAGAGACCGGCCAACGCGTCATGTTCGAGAAGGGCAGCCTGCAATCGGTGGTGGACAACGAGCAGGAGCCATGCGGCTGTCCGCCGGCCGCGCCCAAGGGAAATGAGTTCCCGCTGGCCCAGAGCGAGGGCCTGGCGCCGCGGGCTCCTCTGACGCCAGGCAGCGCAAAACAAAGCATGGCCCCGCCGCGGATGGCGCTGGTGTACAAAAGCGCCGAGCACGCGCCGCAAGCCACTGCCGCAACCGCCACGCCCGCGGCATCGGTTACGCAATCCGCCCAACCCGCCGCCAATAAGAAGCCCGGCTTCTTCTCGAAAGTTGGCAAATTCTTCCGCCGCATCTTCGGCGCCCAGTAACTGCGCTGCGGGATGCCTGGCGGTTCCGTACATTCGGCCCCGGCTCGAAAAATCGAGCAGGAAAATCAGCAGCCAATGAATCCGTGCGTCGTTATGGCTTTTGCTTCTCTTTGGGTAATGCAGTGTAGATTTCGCCAAAGGATTCGTCGGGCGATGTCGCGGGCCAACCGGCGATCACGAAAAATACGTCGATGACAAACAAAGCGATGGCAATGTCGTTGAACAGTGTCGCAGAACGCAGATCGGGCCAGAGTTGATTGGCAGCCCAAAAGAGAAATGCAACAGCGAGCAGGATGGCCTTGACGATTTCCAGGCGCGCGGGACAGTGCAAAGCCTGGTAGGCAAGGTAGGCAATCGCAATCATCACCAGCGGCAACGCGCCCAGGATGTCATGTGCTCTGGCAGGAAAGAGCCCAGGGAATGCGTCCCACACAAGCAGCACAGCGACGCTTGCCAGAGCGAGGACGCCAAGAATTGCGGGCAGCGCCCGATGGGTTCGATCCAGACGAATATACATAAGTGATTATTGCCCGAAAGGCAAAGGACTTTCCAATCGGATATTCGTATTGTGGTCCTCGCAAATCTGCTTTGCTGAAAAACCGCGTGTGCAAGCAGTCGACGGCTATCGGCTCGCTGCCGTTTTACATTTCTCTTGCGCGTTCAATCGCGCGAATCACGGCCTGCGCCTTGTTGATCGATTCGGCGTGTTCCAGCTCGGGCACGGAGTCGGCGACGATGCCGGCGCCGGCCTGGACGTAGCCTTTGCCGCCGATGGCCAGCATGGAGCGGATGGCGATACAGGAATCGAGATTGCCGCTGAAATCCGCGTACATCACCGCGCCGCCGTAGGTTCCGCGCCGCGCCGGCTCCAGCTCTTCGATGATCTCCATGGCGCGGACCTTGGGCGCGCCGCTGAGCGTGCCGGCGGGGAAGCAGGCGCGCAGGGCTTCGACGGCGGTGAGGCCTTTTTTCAGCCGGCCCTGGATGGAGCTGACAATATGCATGACGTGCGAGTAGCGCTCGACGAACATCAGCTCGTCCACCTTCACGCTGCCGAACTCGCTCACCCGGCCCACGTCATTGCGGCCCAGGTCAACCAGCATCACGTGCTCGCTGCGCTCCTTCTCGTCGTGGATCAGCTCCGCGGCGAGCGCCTGATCCTCGGCCTCGGGGGCTCCGCGCGGCCGGGTGCCGGCGATGGGCC
>VFSW01016521.1_pt1 | contig 10066 bp, 5 predicted proteins | sample 5358111 | NCBI WGS metagenome assembly VFSW01 (sample SAMN11554181, study PRJNA540505) | mine drainage metagenome | isolation source: sediment from site ElyBrook_90M | place: USA: Ely Copper Mine, Vershire, VT | collected 2017
TTCGCAGATGAGCTGCATGTCGCCGTACTCGATGCCGTTGTGGACCATCTTGACGAAGTGGCCTGCGCCGTCCTCGCCGACCCAGTCGCAGCAGGGGGTTCCGTCCTCTACCTTGGCGGCGATGGCCTGGAAGATCGCCTTGACGTGCGGCCACGCGGCGGGATTGCCGCCGGGCATGATGGAGGGGCCGCGACGCGCGCCTTCTTCGCCGCCGGAGACGCCGGTGCCGATGAAGAGGATGCCCTTTTCTGCGAGGTATTTAGTGCGGCGGTTCGAGTCCGTGAAGAGCGAGTTGCCGCCGTCGATGATGATGTCGCCGGCTTCAAGGTAAGGCAGGACGTGCTCGATCATCTGGTCGACGGTGTCGCCGGCCTTGACCATGAGCATGACGCGGCGCGGGCGCTTGAGCAGGCTGGCAAGCTCCTCTGCGGAGTGCGCGCCGACGACCTGCGTGCCTTTGGCCTCATTCGCGATGAAGTCATCGACCTTGGAGACGGTGCGGTTGAAGACGGCCACCTTGAATCCGTGGTCGTTCATGTTGAGGACGAGGTTCTGTCCCATGACTGCAAGGCCGATGAGGCCGATGTCGCATTGCGGGTCTGCCATAGATTCTCCGGATCGCAAGTGAGTGCAGGCGGGGGCTCAGGAGCCCCCAGTCTGACGTTACAGCATTTTGTGGTCGATTGCATCGATGGCTGCTTCGGCTGCTGCGCGACTCCATCCGATGCGAAGGTCTTTGACGTTGTTGAGTGAGAAGACGCCATCGGCGCCTCGCGGCGCGGTGATGGCGAAGAAGTCGGCGCGCTCGACATCGCTGAGATGGAAGGCCGGCCGTGCATCGGGTGCGATGGCGGCGATTTCGACGTGGCTCATCTCGACGTTCTTCATGTGGCGAAGGAAGAAGCCTGAGGCGGGCATGGGCCCAAACATCTCGGGGTCAGGGTACTTGGCCTCGTTCTCGGGAGGCGTGATGAGGCCGTCGGCCTGCGTGCCGCCGCCTGCGGTTTCGATGTAGATGCTGGAGAGCTTGACGTCTTCGATGCTGTGGCCTGGGATGCCGCTGAGAATCGAGCAGGGAGTGCGCGCGGAGTTGTAGCAGACGAGGTTGTCGATGAGAATCCGACGGACTCTGCCAACCTCGGTGGACTCCTTTGGTCCACGCAGCCGGGAGCCGAGCCGAACGAAGAGCGGGCCGGCGACGATGTCGCGCATGGTTGTGTTGGAGATGGCGATGTCTTCGACGATGGCGCCGTCCATCGACTCCAGCGCGTAGCCGTGGCAGCCCTCGAAGACGCAGCCGGTGATGGTGATGTTGATGAATCCGCCGTTGGACTCCGTTCCGCACTTGATGCGGCCGGTGCGATAGACCCTGGCGTCGGGCGCGAACTTTTTGAAGGAGCCGTCGAGGACGGTGCCGAGCTGATAGGTGCCGGTGACCCAGCAGTTGGCGATGGTGACGTTGCGCGTGGGGCGGGAGTAGCCGAGCGCATAACTGGACTTGGGGCAGATGCCGTCGTCCCAGGGCGAGTTCACCGTGCAGTTGGAGACGCGCACGTTCTGGCAGCAGTCGATGTCCATGCCGTCGCGGTCGGTGTCGATGGTGAGGTTGTCGATGGTGAGGTTGTCGACGCCGGTGAGGAGCAGGCCGAAATGGCCGCCCTTGAGGATGGAAAAGTCGCGCAGCAGAACGTTGCGGCAGTTCTTGAGTGCGATGGCCTTGTTGCCGACGCCGGACTGCTCGGCGACGTAGATGGGATAGTCGCCGCGCGCGCCGCGGCTGGCGCCGAAGCTGAGGCCACGGCCCCAGATGAGTCCCTGGCCGGTGATGGCGATGTCATGCAGGCCTTCGCCCCAGATGAGGGAGTTATGCCAGTGGTTATGGCCGTAGTCCTGATAGGGCGTCCAGGGATCGTTGGGCTCGGCTGCGTCGTAGGTCCCGCCGTTGTAGCCGGTCGCATCGCCGGGACGGGGTGAATCTGCCGCGATGATGGTGGCGCCGAGCTCGAGATGCAGGTGCACGAAGCTCTTGAGCCGGATGGAAAAGCAGAGGTAGTTGCCTGCGGGAAAGAGCACGACGCCTCCGCCGGCTTGCGCGGCAGCGTCGATGGCGCGATTCACGGAGGGGGAGTCAACGGTCTTGCCGTCGCCGGCGGCGCCGAAGGCACGAACGTCAAAGATGCCGAGCGAAGGGGAAGGCGCGGTGCTGGATTGCGCCGCGGCGTACTGGACAGCGGGGAAAGCTGCTGCTGCGGCTCCAAAGCTGCCGGTGCGAAGGAAGCTGCGCCGGAGAGGGTTGAACGAATTCATGGTTGCATCCTCGTCATGAGTGGTTTCGAGAGCCTGATTGAGCCGAACGTGAGCGGCAGAGGGTCCATGAGGCAGGACCGCAGGGAGGGTTCATCGAGCCCGGCAGCCCGGCACAGGGAAGTGTAAAGGATGAGGCGCGAGGTTCCTGGAACCCCGCGCCAGATTGAGCTGGTCAAGCAACGCTTAGAAGACGAGCCGGCCGCCGATCTGGAACTGGCGCGGCTGGCTGTTGGAGGTAGTGGCAGTGATGTATCCAAATTTGCTATCGGTGGCGCTGGAGACGTTGGGAGCAGCAAAGATGGGGTGGTTGAGGGTGTTGAAGCTTTCGAATCGGAGCTGGAAGTAGGTGTGCTCGGTGAAGTTGAAGTTCTTCAACACGGAGGCATCGAGGTTGTTGTATCCATCCGAGCGAACCCAGGAGAGGGTCTGCGGGAGGGTGCGGTAGTGGTAAGCATACTGGCCATTGAAGAAGGCGCTGCCATCACAAGGGCCAGAAGCGGGGCATGTGGTGAGGTTGCCGGTGACAAAGGCGCTGGTGCTGAGCGCCGGCGTTCCGGTGCCGGGGTTGGAGGTGTTGCGGTGCTGGTTCGAGATCTGCCGAATGGTCACGCCGGGCTGCAGCGGGATGTCTGCCGAGAAGTAGACGGGCGCGCCGGTCTGGAACTGGTAGATGCCATTGACGACGAAGCCGCCGGCGATGAGATCCCAGAGATGGCTGTTGCCGAGGCTGAACATCTTGCCGCGGCCGAAGGGTAACGCATAGGTGCCGCCGACCGTGAAGTGGTGAGTGTGGTCGAAGGGCGAGATGCGCCGCGTGGTCTGGGTGTCAACGTCGTTGAGGAAGCTGTCTTGCTCAATCATCTTGGAGAAGCTGTAGTTGCCGGTCACGGTGAGTCCGTGGGACATGCGCTGCTCGACGTGGATGATTGCGCTGTCAAACCAGGATTGGCCGATGGTCTGGTTTTGCCGGGCGACGGTGGAACTGGCGAATTGCGGATAGGCACCAAGGAGGCTGCCGAAGCCAACCGTCTTGGAGGCGTTGAGCCCCGTGGTGTTGCCGGCGCCAAGGGTCTGGTAGAAGGGGTTGGTGACGGAGACGCCATAGGCCGTGGCCAGCGCCTGGTCGCGGTAGGGGTTGGTGGTGAGGTAGGGCAGTTGGGTTGCGTTCAGGTTCTGCGTCTGCACCGGGAGATGGAGGCTGTGGTTGCCGACATAGAGAGCCTCCAACATCGTGCTGCTGGTGAGGGAGCGCTGGAAGCCGATGTCCCACCGCTCGGAGTAGGGGTCATGCTGAACCGGGGCGAGGAAGCTGATGGCCTGGCCCAGGAAGGTGCCTGCACCCTGGGAAGATCCGGCGGGCTTTTCAAAGCCGCTGGGGAATGGATTTGCGATGGTGTTGGCCGGGGTCAGGTAGTTGTTGGTGGTGGAGACATAGGAGGTAGTGGCGCTGAAGCCTTCCTGATTGGAGATGGCAGCCGACGAGTACGTGCCGGTGGCGGCCAATGAAGCCAGAGTTTCCGGCTGGACAAAGATGCCGAAGCCGCCGCGCAGAACGGTCTTTTCGTCCGGACTGAAGGAGAAGCCGAAGCGCGGGCTGAGGAAGCCGTTGTTGGTGGCATAGACGGCGCCGTTGTTGCCGGCGGGAAAGGTGAGGCCGCCGAGGGTGTTGATGTTGCTGAGGGTATAGGTTGAGCCGCCCGAAGTGACGCTGATGGGGTTGGTGCTGGGAGTGGCAGCGTAATTGATGGGCGCCGTCGGGTTGAAGCCGTTGACGGTGCGTCCGAGCTTTTCACGGAATGGTGTGTCGATATCGTAGCGGATGCCCATGTTGAGGGTGAGCTTGTTGCTGATGTGCCAGTCATCCTGCACGAAGGTACCGATGTAGTACTGGTGATAGTCCGCGCGTGCGTTGAGGTCGAAGCTGCCGGAGGACGGCAGGCCGAGCAGGAAGGATGCAAGGTCACCGCCGAAGGTCTGCGCGGCTGCACCTGTACCGGCATTGACGAAGTTCGAGTTGAAGGTGAAGTTGCCGGAGGAGTTGCCGTAGTTCTGGATGCTCATCCGGTACTGGCGGCCATCGAAGCCGATCTTGAGGCTGTGACGACCGATGACCTTCACCATATCCGTAAAGAACTGGTAGCTGGTGGTTGGATCAAGGGCCGAGCCGGTGTCGCCCAGGCACTGGTAGCTGGTGAAGCTGCCGCAACTGCCGCCGGTGGCGAAGTTGAGGTAGGGCAACTGCAAGAGCTCGCTTGCCGAGTTCATGTAGCTGGGCAGGCCGATGGAGGTGGGGCTGTACCTCGTGGCCGGGGTGCCGTGCACCTCGTTGAAGTAGGTCCAGTTGAGGCGCGTGTCAAAGATGGTGGTGGAGTTGAGGGTGTAGACGTTGTCGAGCGTGGCGCCGAAGTTCTCGCGATCGAGGATGCTTCCGGTGATGCCGTTGCCGAAGTAGTCATTCTTGGTCTGCGCGCGGAAGTTGTGGCGCATGTCAAAGAAGACATGGTCGGTGGCGCTGAGGTTGTAATCCATGCGCCCGAATTCGTTGTTGTAGGTGTCGATGCTGGGCGCGTTGCTGATGTAGTTATCCTGCCCGTCGGCAGCGACGCCGCTGGTTGTGTTCGCGCCCGGATAGAGCTTGAGTACGCTGAGTGCGATGGAGCTCAGTGCGCCGGCCTTGGTGAGCTGGTTATAGGGAATGGGCTGGCGGACGATTTTGGAGCCGGACAGGGTTGCATTGAAGGGATTGTAGAGCTGGTTGGGATCGAGATAGGGGGTCGTGTTCTTGCCGGAGGGGTTGCACATCGCGGCGCCTGCGGAAGTGAAGCTGTTGATGCCGGCGGGACAGCCTGAGAGGAGGGTCTGATAGAAGTCGCCGCCGGCTTCACCCCCGGTTCCGGGGCTGCCGGCCACGCTGCTGGTGGTGGGCACGGTCGTGGTGACGGTGTTGGGCGTCGAGTCCTTCAGGCCTTCCCATGCGAAGAAGAAGAAGAGCTTGTTCTTGCCGTTGAGGACCTTGGGAAACATGACCGGGCCGCCCACCGTGAGGCCGTACTGATTGAAGTGGAAGACGGGGGTTGGCTTGTTGCTGCGGTCGTTGAAGTAGGTGTTGGCGTCGATGCCGGAGATCTGTCCGAACTCATACGCAGTGCCATGGAGCTGGTTGGTGCCGCTCTTGGTGACCTGGTTGATGACGCCGCCGATGGTGTGGCCGAAGCTGGCATCGGTGTCAAAGGGGCGGACGGAGACTTCCGCGACGGAGTCCTGTGTGGGGGCGTAAGCAAGCGCGCCAAGGAGAGTGAGGTCCGGTGAGCCGTCAAGGAGAACTTCGCTGACCTGGTTGGGCGTGCCTCCGATGGACCAGGAGTTGCCGGCGTTGTTGTCGAAGGGGTGAATCTGCTGCGGCGCGGCGGTGGTGATGACACCGGCCGAAAGCTCTGTCAGCGTGGTGGGCGTACGGCCATTGAGGGGCAGATTGGCGACCGATTCCGTGGTGATGACCTGGCCGATGGAGGCGTTGGCCGTATCGAGCTGCGGCGCGGCGGCCGAGACAGTGACCGACTGGCTGACGGAGCCGACCTCGAGCGTGAGGTTGATGATGGGGTGTTCCTGCGAGTGGAGGGTAATGCCCGTGCGGTCCATGGACCGGAAGCCCGCGGCCTTGACGGAGATGGTGTATTCGCCCGGCAGCAGGAAGGGCACGACGTACTGGCCGGCAGCGTCACTGACCGTGTGGCTGATGGTGCCAGTGCGGATTTCCCGGACGGTGATATCTGCGCTGGGGATGACGGCCTGGCTGGAATCCATGACGGTGCCGGAGATGGTGGCGCGGAACTCCTGCGCGTGGGCGAGCGGAGCCACCAAGAGTACGGAGCAGAAAAGCGCGAACAGGGCTGCGGCGAATCTGGTAGCGAACGCACCCTTGAAGGCTTGGGGGATCGATGAGACACATCGAACCTCCTTAGTATTGTTTGAAATCAGTGGTCTTACCAATATCTGATCCTGTTGGTGGATTTTCAGCATCGCCTGGCATCCTTTTCAAAAATGGAATGGTATGAGAGTGAAGGTATATCGAGTTGAAATTCTCTACCCCTGTCCTATGTGTTGTCAATTGAGCATTCCACGGGACGGAACCCCGGAGAGGCAACTCCCCACGATACGCACAGCGACTTGCCAGGGCCCGGAGATAGGCTCACTGGTCTGACCTTTTGAGGGATTCTGAATGGACGATGACGAGCCTAAGGCGTGAGATCCGTAGCCACGGCCGTGCTGCCGGGCCGCGGGAGCAGGTCCGGCGCTGCCAGAGACAGACGCTCAGGCGTGGCGGTGCTTGTCGACGAGGAGGGAGACGGTCTGCTGGTGCTTGTCGCGCAGGATGGTGACCTGGACGGATTTGCCCTGATTGGAGCGCAGCGCGCGTTCCCAGTCGGAGACGGTGCGAACGGGATCGGAGCCGACCTTGAGGATGACGTCGAAGGCGCGCAGTCCGGCGGCATCGGCGGTGCTCTTGCGAGCGACCTGCTTGATCATGAGACCGTTTTCGACGCCGAGATAGTCTGCCATCTGCGCCGTGAGGGGCTCGACGACGGCTCCGACATTGAGAGTGCTGCCGAAGAAGGGCATATGGAAGCCGCTGGAGGCAGGGACATCGCCGGATGCGCCGCTGCCGGAGGCGAGAAGGCCCATGGCGGGAGCGGGCGCGGCTTCGGCACTGTCGCTGTCGAGCTTGTTCCAGACGTCATGCTCCATCTTCTTCCGGTCGACGAGCTGCACGACGAGGGTCTGGGTATTTCCCTCGCGGCTGAGAAGGATGGTTGCGTTATGTCCTGCGGGGATACCGCGCAGGATGGAGCCGAACTGTTCAGCGTTCTGAACGGGCTTGCCGTTGAGCTCGAGGAGGACATCGTTGACGCGGATGCCGGATTGCGCCGCCGGGGCGTCGTGATCGATGAGCGTGACGACGGCTCCGTGGGAGTCTTTCAGCTTGAGATGCGATGCAGTCTCGTTATCGATGTCGCCGACCAGGACTCCGAGGTACCCCGGTGTATTGGAGTGAAGCAGGCGCCCCGGCTCCTCCAGAATCTGCGTGATGCGCGACGTTTGAGAATGCGCAGGCGCAGTGGGGAGAATGAGCGCCATTGCGACCAGCGTGGCGGTTCCAAGACAACGATTTGGCCTCGACAAGTGATTCATATCCGTGTTTCTCCGGTCTGTCGTTCATCCCCCCGTTGCGCTTTCTTATCGGACGCGCGAAGCGCTGAGACGGAGGCGAGCGCTCTATTGAATTTCCGGCGCGCGGCTGAGCACCTGCCGCGAAACGGTGCGAATCTGAGGGTTACGGTCGGAGTTGGCGACCGAGTAGAGAACCTGGCGAACGCTTGTGTCGGCTTCGACGGGTTCAAGGATGTTGATGGCCTCGGTGCGGATGCGCGGGGCGGGGTCGTTGAGCAGGGCTTCGAGGACGGCATCGCGGACACGGAGGTCCTGAGCGACGAAGGGCTCGAGGCCCTGGAGCGCTTTTTCGCGCACGCTGTCGTTGCGATCATAGCGAAGGGCGACCATGAGGGCGTCACGCACGCCATCTGCCTGGCAATTGCCCCCGGCGCGGCACTCGGCTGCAAGGAGGCCTACGGAGTCATCGCGGACGCCCGCGGAGGGCGCTTCTTCTGAGGCCAGCATCAGCAACTGGCGGATCTGCGGGTCATCGAGCGGTCCCTGCACATGCTGGGGAACGACCTCGTTGTAGCTGACTTCGACGATATTGCTGTTGGGCTGGCGGACGACTCTGGAGATGCTGGCGACCGAGTCCGGCGCGGGCGCGGCAAGCTGCGCCGCGGAAGCGGAAGCGGCCGGAACACGGGGAGGCTCGGCCAGTTGCGCGCGGGATGCTGTCTGCGCGGCGCGGGCCTGCGCGTACTCGAAGCCGGCAAGGCTGCCTGCGCCTGCGCCGACGGCGAGCAGCAGGGCTGCGGCTACGGGCGCCGCCTGCAGGCGAGCGAAGTTGTTGATGATGCCCAGGCTCCAGCGCGCATACCAGCGGCGGGGCGGCAGCGCATCCAGCGCTTCTTCAAGCCGAAGACGCGAGCGCGCCACCAGATTGGCGGACGGCTCGACCGCGGGATGCAAGGCTGCCAGAGTGCGCAGGGCGAGCAACTGATTGCGCTCTTCGCAGCAGGCGTTGCAATGGGTGAGGTGCCTGTCGAGCTCATGAATCTGTTCGTCGGGCAGCTCCCCGTAGGCCGCCAGCACGATGCGCTCGTGTGCAAGTTCGCAGTTCATCTCGATACGTCCTTCCAGCCTCAAATCAAGTCGGTCCGCAACCATGAAGCAGCCGGCCGCACAAGGCAGCCGCGGTGCGGCCTATCGCACACCCGCCAGCTGCGCACGCAGCTTTTTTGTCGCCCTGAAGAGCGTATTCTTGGCGGTTTCTTCCGTGGTGTTCAACATTTCTCCGATGGTGCGCAGGCGGAGACCCTGGTAGTGTTTCAGCTCAAAAACCATGCGTTCGCGCGGGGTGAGTTTGTCCAGCGCGGCCTCAATGCGTTCGCCGAGAACCTTGCGATCCAGTTCTCTGGCGGGATTGGAAAAGGAGCGGTCGTCGGAGACGGAGGTGAGCACGTCAATCTCGTCGCCCGAGTGGTCAACAACGATGCCCTGGTCTTCGCGGCGGGTCTTACGGCGGCGGAGCTGGTCCAGGCAGAGATTGGTGACGATGCGGTAGATCCAGGTGTAGAACGAGCACTCGAAGCGGAAGTTACCGATATAGCGGAAGGCCTTCAGGAAGGCTTCCTGGTAGATATCTTCCGCGTCCTGCTCGGAGCCGGTGAGGTGGAGCGCGAGGCGCAGGACCTGCTGCTCATACTGGCGGACGAGGGCGTCAAAAGCGGCGCGGGAGCCGGACTGGGCCTGACGAATGAGCTCGGTTTCAGGGGCGCGAGCCTGGATGCGCTCCTGGTCGCGGTTGGGTCCGTCAATAGCCCGAGAGGCAGCCATGGCTGGGTACGATTGTACCCTTCTGCCGGCTGGCCATGCGAAGCCAGCGCCAACACCTGCCGGAGAGGAAGCGTAACTGAGAGCGTCGGCGGGCATGGAAATTCAACTCCAGTGCGCGAGGGATAACAGTATTGTGATAGACGCCCCGGCCGTTGCTTTGTGAGCGGGCAGGCGGGGCTGAAGCGGTAAACTGGCATAGATGAACGAGACACTTTTCAATATGAATCCGGCGCGAAAGGCGGCGGAGTGGCATGTGGCGCACTGCGATGGCGGATCGAGGGGAAATCCCGGGCCGGCGGGATATGGCGCAGTCGTGGAAGACCCTGGAGGCCGGGTTGCGGCGCGGCTGAGCGAGTATCTTGGGCGGCAGACGAACAACTTTGCCGAGTACAGCGGGCTGCTGGCGGTGCTGGGCTGGGCGCTGGAGCACGGGGTGAAGCGGTTGCGCGTGGTGAGCGACAGCGAGCTGATGGTGAACCAGATGAAGGGACGCTACAAGGTTGCGAGCCCGGTGCTGCGTCCACTGTGGGAGGAGGCGCGGCGTCGCGCGGCGAAGCTGGAGGGATTTGAGATCAGCCACACGCTGCGGGGCGGCAACCAGGAGGCCGACCGGCTGGCCAATGAGGCGATGGACAAGGGCATGGGGCGCGGGACAAAGGCGGCGTCCGAGGGTTCGGCGGCTCCAGAACAAAAGGGAGAGCAGGCCAGGGGCAGGGCAACGCCAGCGCCAGTCGCCGCATCCCTTAAGGGGGTGGAGGGCTATGTGCAA
>VFSW01016522.1_pt1 | contig 10066 bp, 5 predicted proteins | sample 5358111 | NCBI WGS metagenome assembly VFSW01 (sample SAMN11554181, study PRJNA540505) | mine drainage metagenome | isolation source: sediment from site ElyBrook_90M | place: USA: Ely Copper Mine, Vershire, VT | collected 2017
TGCGGCTGTGTCTGTTTCGAAAAAATATTGAGCGAGAACCACGGCGAGGCAGGACTGTGCCCGCAGAAAGGTGGTCGCCTGAGCCAGACTTTCTGCCACCGAGATTTTTTCGCCCGTCGCTTCGTTTAGCGCGGCCGCGCACTGCGCGGCCCGCGCACTCGGCGTTACAAGAAGGATCATGCGGATACGTTGGCAAGTTGCGGGCCAAACGCTCAGGGCCGCACAATGAACGAGTTGCACGTGGGACGCGACCGCAATAGTCCCGTTCCTGAAACAAATCCGCCCGAAGATTCAATTTTGGGACTCGTACTCCTTGAGCTTGCGGTAGAGAGTGGGCTTCCCGATGCGCAGCAGGCGCGCAGCCAGCATCTTGTCTCCATTTACTTGCGCGAGCGCTTTCAGGATGGTCTGTTTTTCCAGTTCGGCCATGGGCACGATGCCGTTGTTGGGCTCGTGCATCGCCATCAAATCCAGAGGTGCGCTGTAGATCTGAGTGGGAGAATCGCCGACCTGAATCTGGCTCCCCGTGGTCAGCGTACAGGCCCGCTCCAGCGAGTTCTCGAGTTCGCGCACGTTGCCGGGCCAGTCGTAGTTGAGGAGCGCCTTGAGGCATTCATCCGAGATGGTCCTTTCCATGCCCGCGTCGCGGCCGATGCGCTCCAGAAAATGGGCCACCAGCAAGGGAATGTCCTGCCTGCGCTCGCGCAGCGCCGGAATCCGCAAGGTCAGTACATTCAAGCGGAAAAAGAGGTCGCGGCGGAAGCTGCCTTCGGCGACCGCCCGTTCCAGGTCGCGATTGGTTGCGGCCAGAATTCGGACGTTGATGGGAACCCGCTTCACCCTTCCCACCGGACGGATCTCCTTCTCCTGGATGGCGCGCAACAGCTTGGCCTGCAGATCGACCGGCAGTTCGCCAATCTCGTCGAGAAAGACGGTACCCCCTTCGGCGATCGCGAGAAGTCCGTCTTTCGGGTGAGTGGCGCCCGTGAACGCCCCGCGCACGTGCCCAAACAGTTCACTCTCAATCAAGGTTGGCACAAGCGATCCGCAATCGACAGGAATGAAGGGCTTGTTACGAAACGTCCCGGCGAGATGAATGGACTTCGCGACCAGTTCCTTGCCGGTGCCGCTCTCGCCCAGGATCAGCACCGGATGAGCGCTCTGTCCGGCCTTGGCGATAATGCGATAGAGCTTCTCCATCGTGGGAGCGTGTCCAATGATGTTGCCGAAGCCGTGTCGGGACTTGATCGTCTCGCGCAGTATCCGGTTCTCTGTTTTCAGCCGGAGATGGAGTGCGAGCCGCTCCAGCAAGAGACGCAATTCCTCCATACTGAAGGGCTTGGTGACGTAGTCGTAGGCGCCATCTTTCATCGCCTGCACCGCCGACTTCACCGTGCCATAGCCGGTGACCACGATGACCACCGCCTCCGGGCGATGCTGCTTGATGGCGTGCAGCGCATCCAGTCCGCCTCCGCCCGGCAATCGCAAGTCGAGCAGGACCGCGTCCGTGCTCGAGCTGTCGAGCAGTCGGCAAGCTTGTTCGGCGGATTCCGCCATCTGGGTGTTGAAGCCGAGCGAGCGCGCCACGTCGCGACAGGCCTCCCGCGTTGCGCCGTTTTCGTCCACGATCATAAGGTAGAGGAAATTCGCTCCTTCAATTTGTGGCGGAAGGATATGGCTGAGAGCGGCGGCACTCGATGCGGTGAACATGAAGTATCTCCGTGAAAACTAGAAATCCAAGAATAAAAAGTCGGTCCACGATTCCAAGCTGGGAAAAACGGTCATCAACTTTTCCTCGAATGAACCGATCCGAGCCTGATCAGGGAAAAGTGTAGAGGGAATGAAGTCGATCGAAAGTGCGAACCGTCACACCCAATTTGTGACGTTTCTGACGGTATTTTGGCGAAAGCGATGGGGGAAGAGAAGCTACTTCCAGCGGCAGCCTGCCGGAAGCGGTGCGGCAAGCGAGTCCCTGGCGTAATCTAGATTGACCTGAGGAAACGATGCCGTCCCCTCTCTATCGCGTCGCTATCATTAGTCTGTCGCTGAGCTTTCTCTCGGGCTGTGCCCGGCCGCCCGCGGACGACGGTGCCACGAGCTCCGCTGGTTCGCAAAAGCTGCCTTTTGACCGGCAGCCGCGCGCGAGCGGGATTTCGCCCAGTCAGGCGCTGATTCCATTTGCCACAAAACTCCCCGAAGGAACCCCAATCTCTGTCCGCTTGCAGAGTTCGCTTTCCAGCGGATCGTCGCGTGCCGGAGACACGTTCCGAGCAATTCTCGACCAACCGGTCGAGATCGATGGACTCCCCCTGGTGGCTAACGGGTCGTCCGCGACCGGTCGTGTACTTGAAGCCAAAGCGGCAAGCTCGGCCGGAGGTTTCCCGGAAGACGGTTATCTGCGGCTGGTGCTTGTGAGTCTGAACGTCGGGGGTCGGGAAGTTACGATCGAGACTTCGAGCATTTTTGCCAAAGGCGGCGGGCGGGAAGGGAAAAAGCCGGCGCCCGGCAGTAAACCGAAAGATGTGGTGTTCGCGTTGGACCGGCAGCTGGATTTCCGTGTTGCGCAGTCGGTGGATCTGGCGCCAGTGGGCCAGAAGTAGGGAATCGAAACAAGAGGGTGGGGCCAAAATTCAGGCCGTCATTTCCTCGTCTTCTTGCACGTTCTCCGCGCGGCCCGGTTTGGTTGAGCTCGCGGGCAGGGTCATGCGGAATGTTGTTCCCGATCCAACGATGGAATCGAACTCCACCTGGCCATAGTGCCACTGCATGATCTGGAAAGTTTGGGCCAGACCGATTCCACTGCCGCCTTTGTTGCCCTTGGTGGTGTAGTAGAGTTCGAAAATTTTTTCCTGCGCTTCGGGAGGAATACCGCAGCCCTGGTCCATCACTTCGGCGAGGATCTTGTCGTTATCCCGCCGCGCCTTCAGCGTCAGGACTCCTCCTGCGGTCATGGCCTGGACGCCGTTCAGCACCAGATTCAAAACCGCCTGTTTGATCAGATCGCAATCCACGCGCACGGGCAGCGGTTCGGGAGCCAGTTGTTGGACAATGCGAACGCCATGGCGCGCGGCATCGGGCGCCGCCAATCCCACGACATTTTCGAGGATTTTCTTCAAGTCCACTTCCTCCAGCCGCAGATCGCGGGGACGGGTGAAGTCGACGAGGATTTGTACGACGCGGTCGAGGCGGTGAATCTCGCTTCCGATGACGTCCATGTGACGGCGCGTTTCGGGATCGTCCTGCTGGAGTTTGTTTTGCAGCAACTGGAGATGCAGCACGATGGCATTGATGGGATTCTTTACCTCGTGGGCAACGCCGCGGGTCAGCCGGCCGCTGGCGGAAAGACGACGCGAAATCTCGATCTCATTCTCGATGCGCTTTACCGATTCGGCGTCGCGCATGGTCAGCAAGGCTCCGATCGGCGTGCCTTTTTCGTGGATGAAATCGAGCGAAACCTGAACCCGGCGGCCATCGGCCGCGTCGAATTCGTATTGCACCAGCGGCCGCTGTTTCTGGAATGCAGGGAGAACGACCGCGCCCCAAACCGTCCCGTCGGAAACGATTTCTTCCGCGGTGTGTCCGAGGATTTCACGGCGCGGGCGACCGAGGAATTTTTCGGCGGAAGCGCTCACCAGCACGACCCGTGTATCGCGGGGGAACAGCATGAGCCCGTCCTGGAGTTTGGTCATGACCTGTTCGACGTTGTCTTTCAGCGCGGTAAAAATCTCGTTGGTATCGCGAATCTGGCGGCCGAGATGAGCAATCTTCAGCGACACCAGGCCGACCTCGTCGTCCTTGCTGGTCTCGTCATCGGGGAGCAGATCGCCCGCGCTGGCGCTGTCGAGGTTGCGGCTGATGGCCTTCAAGGGGCCGAGTGCAACATTCGAAACCACGGCTGCCAGAACCAGCGAACAAAAGACCGCAACCACCGAAAAGAAAGCAGCCTGCTGCAGTTTCGGGGTGAGTTCATTGCGGAGAAACAAGGTATCGACCCCGACGTGAACACTGCCGAACTCCTGGCCATCGAGGGTGACGGGAATACTCACGTCATAAATGGAGCCGGGGCCGTAGATCAGACGCAACTGGTGACGGAAGCCGGCATTCTCCAGCACGCTTAACGGGGCCCGGCCCGGTATGGGCTTACCGTTGAGAGCAGGATTGGTATCGAGAATGGCGGCTCCGTTGGGATCGATAATGGCGGCGTCGTAAATGATGCGCGAATTGCCCACCACGGATTCCAGCATGTCGTTGAGATTGGGGTCGGTCTGAAAAAAATAGGCAATGGCGGCCCGCATTGCCTTGGGATTATCGGTATCGACACGAGTGCTGGTCAGATCGGGCACCGCTTTTGATGCCGCATACTCCAATTGACTGGTGAGCTGGGATGCGGTTTCATCGGCCCAAAGCAACCGCTGCCGCAACAGTTGTGATAGATAGACCCACGAGAAACCCACGACGAGGGCCGTGAACAGCGTGGTGATGACGAAGACGATGATGAATTTGCGGCTCATCTTAAAGAAGGTCTCAGGTCACAGGTATCAGGACTCAGGACTGCGCTGCGGAGACCTGAGACGTGTTTTTTTACTCCTCTGCCCCCAGCAGGGCGTCCTGCGGGCGGCCGTATTCTTTGAGCTTGTTGTGCAGGGTCTTCAAGCTGATGCCGAGGATCTCCGCGGCTCGGGTTTTGTTGTTATTCGTCGCCTGCAGAGTTTTCAGGATGAGCAATTTCTCCGCCTCTCCGACGGTGGTGCCCACTCCCAGGTGCACGGCATCGGGATCGTTGACGACGGGACGTACGCTCTGGCCAAAGCCTGGCGGCAGGTGTTTGGTCTCGACCAGTCCGCTTTCGCAGACGATGACGGCACGCTCCAGGGTGTTGCGCAACTCGCGGACGTTGCCCGGCCATGCGTAACTCTGGAAAATGTTAAGCACGGCTTCGCTTACGTCGGCGACCTTACGATCGTGCTTCCGGTTCATATCGGCAAGGAGGCTCTTGACCAAGTCGCGAATATCCTCTTTATGTTCGCGCAGAGCCGGCATATGGACATTGAAGACGTTGAGACGGTAATAAAGGTCCTGGCGGAGCTCTCCGTTGGCTACGGCATCGTCCGGCACTTTGTTGGTGGCGGCCAACACGCGGACGTCCACCGAGGTTTCGACTTTGCTGCCGAGGCGACGCAGTTTGTGATCTTCCAGCACGCGCAGCAGTTTGGCTTGTGTGCCCACGGGCATCTCGCCAATTTCATCGAGCAACAGAGTGCCACCCTCGGCCAGTTCGAAACAGCCCGTGCGACGTTCCAGGGCCCCGGTGAAGGATCCTTTTTCATGGCCGAAAATCTCGCTCTCGATCAGGGTCTCGGGAATGGCGGCGCAATTGATCGGGACGAAAGGCCGATTGCGTCGTGGACTCAGATCGTGAATGGTCCGTGCGACTAATTCCTTGCCGGTGCCGCTCGCTCCGGTGATGAGAACCGAGGCGGTGCTCGGCGCCACCTGCTCGATCAGGCGGAAGATCCCCTGCATGGCGGCGGAGGCGCCAACGAGTTTGCCGAGCGCCCCCTTGTCACGCAGACTGCGGCGCAGGGTTTCGTTTTCGGTGCGCGCGCTCAGGATCTCGCCGATGTTGGTCAGGATGGAACGCAACCGCCGGAAGTCGATTGGCTTCTCGATGTAGTCTTGCACCCCCAGGCGTCCGGCGTGAAAGGCGGTATCGGTTGCTTTCTGGGCGGTGACCATGACCACGGCGATCGATGGCGAATGGTCGGCCAGCTTCTCTACCAGTTCCATGCCGCCCATGCGCGGCATCTTCACGTCGGTGATGACGATGGAGGGAGCGAAGGCGGGAATTTTTTCCAGAGCTTCCACGCCATCGATCGCCGTGTCGGTGCGATAGCCCCATGCCGAGACTAGTTCGGCCAGGCCAGTTCGTTCGTTTTCTTCGTCCTCGACGATCAGCACTCGTTCTTGTGTCATATCCCTCTGCGGTTTGGTCTCATGTGCATTATTCAGGGAAGCGCGCCGCGCCGCAACCAGAGGGCGGGGCGAGGGAATATCAATTTGAGATTTCGCGCTAATGTTCGTTCGGTAGTAAGGGAGACGGAGCTGAGATGGGAAAAAACATGCCGCTATCAATACTTACACTTTTGCAAAGGTGCCCGCTTGCTGTAGAATTCGTTGTTCCCAGGTGCAGCCTATCTGTGCGTGCCGTAAGGCTTTGTTGATCCCAGTTCTATTATTTCGTAGTGGACTTGATTCGGAGGAGCTCAATGTCACTTTGTCAAAAGAATTACCGGAGAGGCGCGAGTCTCGCGCTCGTCCTGGCCATCGTTGTGATCGCGTCACCGGCTTTGCTGAACGCACAAACCACGCCCGCCCCGAAAAACACGGCGGCGCAATCGACGGGCAATGATGTGCCCAAGGCGGAGTTGTTTATCGGCTATCAGTGGTTGAACCCGGGGGGCAACATACCCGATCAGACCCCGCCGCCAGCGGGACCGTTTGCTTTCAAGGTGCCATCGATCGCGCAAGGCTTCGGCTCTAACCTGGCCTATAACTTCACCAGGAATCTGGCGTTGGAAGGAAACTGGGGCGGAGATTGGAATCGCTATGCCGCGGTCAATATGGTGTCGGTTGGTCCGAAGTACACCTGGCGCGGGGACGGCGTAAACTTTTTTGCGCACACCCTGGTTGGGTTCGAGCGCTTCTCTTCGAGAGGACTCGCGTCCAGCAACGGAGTATCCGCACTTCTTGGCGGAGGCATGGATCTCAAGATCTGGAAGGCGCTTTCGCTGCGGGTGTTCGAAGCCGACTATCAGCTCGCGCGTCTGAATTTCTCCAATAATGTTCCCGCCAACGACAGCGCGCTGCGGCGTCAGACTTTTAACGGCGTTCGCCTGACCACTGGTCTGGTGTTCAACATCGGAGGCGCTCCGGAGGCTCCGGTGGCGGCCGCTTGCTCGGTGCAGAACGCTGATGTGATGGTGGGAGAACCGGTGCACGCAGCGGTTGCGGGCAGCAACTTCAACCCCAAACACACCCTGACCTATACCTGGGCGACCAGTGCGGGCAAGATTGAAGGCAAAGACACCGGCGCCACGATCGACACCACCGGCATCGGCGGCGGAGTTTCCGGAAGCTACCCCACCACGGTCACGGCGACGGTTAGCGATCCTAAGGCCAAAAAGAACAATACGGCGAGCTGCACCAGCACCTTCACGGTGAAGGAGCCGCCCAAGAACCCGCCACAGATATCGTGCTCGGCGAGCCCGTCGTCTGTCCAGACCGGTACTTCGGCAACCATCACCTGCAGCTGCACCAGTCCGGACAACGTTCCGGTAACGGTAGGTGGATGGACTTCGAGTGGCGGCAGCGTCTCGGGCAGCGGAAACTCCGCGCCCCTACCCCCGACCGGCGCTTCGGCGGGTCCAGTGACGATCAATGCGACCTGTACGGACTCGCGCGGATTGACCACCTCGGCGTCGAGCTCGGTGACGGTTGAGAATCCTCCACCGCCCCCGCCGCAGGCGAGCAAACTGAACGAGTGCCAGTATCCGAACGTCAAGAAGCCGTGGCGGGTGGACAACACCTGCAAGGCGGCGCTCGACGACGTAGCGGCCAAACTGCAGTCGGACGCGGACGCGAAGCTGGTGGTTGTCGGGAACGCCGATCCGAAGGAGAAGCGTAAGAACCTGGCGGCCGAGCGCGCCGTGGACGTCAAGTACTATCTGACCGAAGGCGAAGCGCAGCAGCACATTGACGCGAGCCGGATCGAGACCCGGACTGGTACCGAAGGCGGGATGACTTCGGAGCAATGGATCATTCCGGCCGGCGCCACGTTCCCCGAGGCGAGCACGACGACGCCGGTGGACGAGGCGAAGGTAAAGCCGATTCTGGACCATCCGAAACCGGGGGCCAAGAAAGCGGCGAAAAAGGCGAAATAATGAGGTAGAAGAAAACGAAAGGCCGGTGGGACGACCCCACCGGCCTTTCTATTTTTTGTCCTTCGGTAACCTTGTTCAAGCCGTGCTAGCCTGTCTAGAGTAAGCGAAAGCGAATATCGTTCGCAGGGGTCAATCTACGCGCATGGAATTCACAGGGAAACGGAAAGTTCTCCGCAGCGGTTTAATGTTGTTGGCGGTCAGCTTGATGAGTACCGCACTTCTGGCTTCCGGGCCGTGGCAGGCGATGGGGCCGGACGGGGGCGACGCGCGCAGCCTGGCGTATGACGCGCATAATCCCGATCACATCCTGCTGGGCACAAGCGCTGGACAGATGTTCTCGTCGAACGATGGCGGTCACAGCTGGTCGCGTCTGGCGCGTCTGGGCGGCGACGATTATGTGCTCGATCACATCTCCATCGATCCACAGAACTCGGATCGCATTTACGTCTCGGCTTGGAGCGTATCGAGCCAGCAGATTGGTGAAGTTTTCCGCTCCCGCGATGGCGGCCGCAACTGGGAAACCATGCCCGCGATGCATGGGAAGTCGATTCGCGCGATGGCGATGTACAAGGGTGATTCGCGAGTGCTGGTAGCGGGCGCGCTGGACGGGGTTTACCGCAGCAAAGACGGCGGCGATACCTGGGAGCGCCTCTCGCCCGCAGGTTCGGCTGACATCAAAAATATCGAATCGATCGCGGTCGATCCCAAGGATCCGAACACGGTGTATGCCGGAACCTGGCACCTGGCGTGGAAGACCTCCGACGCGGGCGCCAACTGGCAGCACATTAATAAGGGAATGATCGACGACTCGGATGTGTTCTCGGTGATCGTCGACCATGACAATCCTTCCGTTGTGTTCGCGAGCGCCTGCTCGGGAATTTACAAGAGCGAGACGGCGGGCAACCTGTTCTCGAAGATTCAGGGGATTCCGTTATCGGCGCGGCGCACGCGCGTGCTGAGGCAGGATCCGACCAATGAAAATATCGTGTACGCCGGAACCACCGAAGGTCTGTGGAAGACGACGGATCTCGGGAAGGTGTGGAAGCGAGTGAGCAATCCCGAGGTTGTGGTGAACGATGTGATGATCGACCCGCGGGATTCCAATCGCGTGCTGCTGGCGACCGATCGCAGCGGCGTGATGGCCTCGGCCGATGGCGCCTCCCACTGGACGACGTCCAACAAAGGGTACGCCCACCGCTATGTTTCGGCGATTCTGGCCGACAATAAGGAAGCCGGCACGTTGTATGTGGGCGTGGTGAATGATCGTGAGTACGGCGGGGTATTCTATTCCCATGATGCCGGACAGCACTGGCAGCAGAAAGCGGCCGGTCTGGGCGGGAAAGACGTATTTGCTCTGAAGCAGGCTTCCACGGGCGAACTGGTAGCGGGCACCAACCATGGTATGTATTCGATCGAGCGCAATGGCAGCGAATGGCATGCCATGAACACGGTGGTCGTCGAGCACACGGTGAAATCGGTGCGCAAGGGGTCGCGTAAAGCCGTGACCACAACCTCGTATCAGAAATCCCAACTTGAATCGCGAGTCAACGATCTGGAGCTTGGTCCGAAGCGCTGGCTGGCGGCAACGACCTCCGGCATCTATGAGAGCGCCGACCAGGGCAAAACCTGGAAGGGCGGGCAGGTGCTGGGTCAGTCTGACTTTGTTTCGGTTCGTGCCGAGGGTTCGACGGTGGTTGCGGCAACGCGTTCGAGCGTGCTGGTTTCGAATGATAGCGGCGCGACCTGGGCAAGAGCCGGGTTGCCGGCGTATGTGGTCAGCATTCGCAGCGCGGCAATTGCTTCGGACAGTCAGATGGTGATTGCGTCGCGAGAAGGAGCATTCCGGAGCGGAGACGGTGGGGCAACCTGGGAGCATGTCGTCAACGGCTTGCCTGGCAAAGACATCACCTCGGTCAGTTTCGATCTGGCGCACAAGCGTCTGCTGGCGACTAGCGACATGACGGGTGTGATCTTCGAAAGCCGGGACGGCGGACGTTCCTGGCAGCGCGGTCCTGACAGCGGTTTTCCGCTGCGCCGGGTCAGCGTAATTGGCGGACGGCTTGTGGGCGCGACTCCATTTGACGGCGTCGTCCTGCAACCGGAGAACGAATCGATCAGCGCGGCTG
>VFSW01016523.1_pt1 | contig 10065 bp, 10 predicted proteins | sample 5358111 | NCBI WGS metagenome assembly VFSW01 (sample SAMN11554181, study PRJNA540505) | mine drainage metagenome | isolation source: sediment from site ElyBrook_90M | place: USA: Ely Copper Mine, Vershire, VT | collected 2017
CCTATGCCGCCCTCGTGGGCACCCCAGTCACCTGAGCGACGCGGAGACCTCTCAAGGTTTTTCGCGACGGGCGCGTGCTCACGTTGTCGCTCGTTCAGAACTGGCTCATCGGTCCGCTGCTCATGTTCGGGCTCGCGGTGCTCTTCTTGCGCGATAAGCCCGGCTACATGCTGGGGCTCATCTTCATTGGCCTCGCGCGATGCATCGCGATGGTCCTCGTCTGGAACGAGCTCGCCGAGGGTGATGCCGAGTACGGCGCGGGCCTCGTCGCGCTCAACTCGATCTTCCAGGTGCTCTTCTTCTCGGTCTACGCTTACTTCTTCGGCACGGTGCTCCCGCGCTGGCTGGGACTGGAAGGCGCCGTCGTGCACATCACCATCACCGAGATCGCCAGGAGCGTGGGGCTCTATCTCGGCGTCCCCTTCGCGGCGGGCTTCCTCACCCGCGTGTTTCTGGTGAGGGCCAGGGGTGCGACCTGGTACCAGGCCCGCTTCCTCCCGCGCATTAGCCCGCTCACCCTCGTGGCCCTGCTCTTCACCATCGTCGTCATGTTCTCCCTGAAGGGCGAGGCCATCCTGCAACTTCCGGTCGACGTGCTGCGCATCGCCGTCCCGTTGTTCCTCTACTTCGTGGTGATGTTCGCGCTGTCCTTCTTGATGAGTAGGCGCCTCGGCGCCGACTACAAGCAGACCGTGACGTTGTCGTTCACCGCTGCCTCCAACAACTTCGAGCTCGCGCTCGCGGTAGCCATCGGAACGTTCGGAATCCACAGCGACGCCGCGTTCGCCGCGGTCATTGGCCCCCTGGTTGAGGTGCCGGTGCTCATCGGCCTCGTGCACGTCGCGCTCTGGGCCCGGAAGCGCTGTTTTCAGGACGTGACCGCGGAGGTCGCGCCCCCTCCTGCGCACTTCCAGCCACCGAGGTGAACGCGTGAGCCGACCCGACGAGCGCAAGGGAGTCCTGTTTCTCTGCGTGGCAAACTCCGCGCGTAGCCAGATGGCGGAGGGACTTGCCCGCAAGCTGTTCGGCGACCGGCTCCGCGTGCAGAGCGCGGGGAGCCGCCCCTCGCGCGTGAGCCCGTATGCGATCGAGGTCATGCGCGAGGTGGGCGTTGATCTCGAGACCCACAGCTCCAAGTCCGTCGACACCATCGACCAGGCGACGGTGGGAGTCGTGATCACCCTCTGCGCCGAGGAAGTCTGCCCGGTGTTCCTTGGAGAGGTCCGGCGTCTGCACTGGCCGATACCGGACCCAGCGAGCAGCGATCCGACGCTCGCCCCTGAGGAGCTGCTGTCGCGCTTCCGGGCGGCGCGGGAGGAGCTACACGCCAGGATTGCGCTGCTCGACACCACCCTCGGACGGCCGGCGGAGGAGGCGAGCAACGTTGGCGGTGGCGTCCTCGCTCCCCGCGACGCCGGGCCTTCCCGAGGGTAAGCGTTCACCCAGTCAGCGAAGTCCTCCGTCAGCTCCCCCGACCGTGAGAAGGCGCTCCACGTCTCGCTCGATCAGCGCCACCGCGGTCTCCCCCTCGTATCTCCTGACGATCCGCCCGCTCCGATCGATGAGGAACGCGACCGGCAAGCCAAGAATGCCGCCGAAGCGCACCGCCAGCTGAGCGTCGCCCAGAGCTACTGGATAGCTCACCCCGAGCTCGGCGCAGGTGGCCCGCACGGGAGCCGCGCTCTCGTCGAGCGAGATGCCGATCACCTGCAGCCCTTGCCCGCCATGACGGGCTTGCAGCTTGACCAGCTCGGGCAGCGCCTGGCGGCAAGGCGCGCACCAGGTCGCCCAGAAGTCGAGCAGGACGACCTTCCCCGCGAGCTGTGCGAGCTCGAGCTTGTGCCCCGACAGATCCGTCAGCGACAGCGCCGGGGCCCTCGGGTTGTCCGCCCCCGCGTCTGGGTCGGCGTTGGCGGGCGTCGTCGGGACCTGGGCCGAGCCACTGGCCGCGACGAGGATCGCGAGCGCCAGCCCAGCGCCGGCGGTCATTCGCCCTTGGCCGTGGGGTAGCCCTTGTCCACCCAGTCGGCTCCGAAGTTCTGATCGATGTGGAGCACCTTGACGTTGGTGAAGCCCAGTCGCTTCAGCTCGGCGTAGGCGGGCTTCAGATTCGGGCAGCGCACCCAGGGACAACACCCACAGTAGAGAACGATCGCCTCGCGGCGGGGCAGCGCGGTCACGCGGTCCCGCAGCTTCGCCAGCCCGTCGGGCTCCGACGTCGGGCCGAGGTACTCCGAGCCGGGAATGTGCGCCTGCACGTAGAGCACGTGGAATCCCACCTGCAGGAGCAGCGGCTTCTTCCCCTGCGGGGCCTGAAGCAGCTTGGCGAGCTCGGCCGGCTGCAGCGCCGCGCTGGCAAGCTCGTCCGCCGGCGCCGGCGGGTCAGTCCAGGCCCCAGCGCTGCCGAGCAGGCCACCGCACGCGGTCACCACCGCAAGGCTCCGCAGCGCCAGCCGTCCTGTCGTCATCGGTCTATCCTTGGTCAAAACCATCGCCGAAACCAGTCTTTCTCGAAGAGCACCTTCGCCGCGTGCCACCGGCGACCCGGCGCGTGGAACTTCATTTCTGGGACGGGCTCCCCGTAGAAGTTGCCCTTGCCGAACCCAGCCTTGCCTTGGCCCATCTCGACGAAACACTCGCCCGCGCCCTCGAAGGTCGCGGGCTTCCCCTTGCCGTTGATGGCGCGGGCGAGGTTCCGAGCAACGACCTCGGCCTCGTTGTGGGCGAACACCCCGGCCTTCGGCAGCGGCTTGCCCAGCTTGAGCGGAATCGAGACGACATCCCCGAGCGCGTACACCCCGGGGAGCTTCGTCTCCAGGGTGTTGCGATCGGTGGAGATCCACCCGCTGTCCCCGCACAGCCCGGCCTCTCGCACGACCTTCGGAGCGCGGTGCGGAGGCACGTAGGCCAGCAAGTCGAACCCGGCCTGCGCGCCGTTGGCGAACGACAGGGTGCGAGCCGCCGCGTCGACGGCCGTCACCTGATGCTCGGGATGGTAGGTGACCCCCCTCGACTCGACCATTTGCCGCACGGCCTTCGAGACCTCGGGCCCCGCCACGCCCATCGGCCCCGGCTCGGCCGTGAAGAGATCGACCTGGCTCTGGTCGCGGAGGCCGCGCGCTCGCAGCGCATCCTCCAGCAACATCGCGGCCTCGTAGGGTGCCGCGGGGCACTTGTAGGCCGGGGCGGCCGTCAGGACCACGAGCCTCCCTCCACCAAAGGTGTCGAGGGCGTCGCGGAGGCCTTTCGCGCCCGCGAGCGTATAGAAGCAGTGTCCGGCCTCGGCGAGACCGGGGATGGCGTCCGGCACGAGCTCGGCGCCGAGCGCGATGACCATGAAGTCACCCGCGAACGCGCGGCCATCGACGGTCACCTCGCGGCGCTCCGCGTCGAGGCGCTGGATCTCGCCCTGAACGACCTCGATGCCCTTCTTCGAGAGGCGCGACAGCTGCCGGGAGATCTTCTCCGCCGTCCTCGCCCCGGTCATGAGCCACAGCAGCGAAGGCGCGAAGACGAAGGCCGGTTCGCGCTCGATGAGCACGACGCGGTGTTCCTTCGGCAACGCCTTGCGGAGCAGATTGGCGGTCACCAACCCACCGACGCCACCCCCGAGAATCAGCACGGTCTTCGACATGGATCCCCCTTCAGAACACGAGTGTCTTGTCCGCTTCGACCGTCCACGCGGCCCATTCGTCGAGGGAGCTGCGGCGCGTCCCCTCGACCAGCTCGGCCTCGACCATCCCGCGCGCGTCCATGCACGTGCCGCAGACGCCCACCTGGCCGCCGTGGCGGACCACCGCCCCGAGCATGGTCTGGACGTTGTAGAAGCCCTGCGGGACCTTCTGCCCGCTCTTCGCGCTCGTGGCCGCGTCGCCGACGAGGAAGACCTTCACCTCGACGCCGTCCTGCCGGGCGAGCGCCCCCGCGAGCCGCAGGCCATTGTAGACCCGCTCCGTGCCGTAGGGTGCGTCGTTCAGCGTGATGAGGACCTTCATATGCGTGCCTCCCTTCGAGGACCTTCGTGAGGGACTGCGACCGGCAGCCCCGCGGCCCGCCACTCGGGGAGCCCGCCCTCGAGCCGCCGGGCATTCCGCCCCCGCGCCCGCAGCACCTCCACCGCGCGGAAGGCGAGGACGCAGTAGGGGCCGCGACAGTAGGCGACGATCTCTCGATGCCGCGGGAGCTTCGCGACCTGGGCCTCCAGCTTCGCCAGGGGCACGGAGAGCGCGCCGGGGATGTGCCCGGCCTCGAACTCCTCCCGGGGGCGGACGTCAAGCACGAGCACGGTCCCCGCCCGGGCGCGCGCGACGAGCTCCTCCTGGCACACCGGCTCGAGCGCATCGCGGGAGCTGAAGAACCGCGTCACGATGTCGCCGACCTCGGCGAGGTGTCGCTCGCCGACCAGCCGGAGGAGCCGCAGGAGCGCATCGACATCCTCTCCCGCGAGCCGATAGTGGACGTAGAGCCCCACCTTGCGCGCCTCGACCAGGCTGGCCGCGCGCAGGGCCGCCAGGTGGTGCGAAGCGTTCGCGACCGACATTCCGGCCTCGCGCGCCAGCACCTCCACGGTCCGCTCCCCCTGCGCGAGGACTTCGAGCAGCTCCAGCCGCCCCGCACTGGAGAGGGCGCTGCCGATGCGCGCGAACTCCTCGTAGATGCGGCGCTTCGGGCTCTGTTTCTTCGGGGCGCTCATATTCAAGTACCCGCTTGAATATTGCGCCGCGACTCTGCTGTCAAGGCGGTCGCGCGGTCGCGGGCCTGGGGAACGGAACGCTGCGGTTCGAAGCCAGCCCCGTGGCTGAGCCAAGTGACGAGAGTCAAGCGCGGCTGGACTTCGCGACATTGCTGTCGCAGGGGGGAGGGACTAAGGGTCGGGGGCTGCCAGAGCCCCAGCGATTGCGCTGAGTTGCGCCGGAGGCGACGGCACGCCGCTTGCTGAGGCTGAGCGTGCGATCGCCGCATCGGAGTCGTCGCGCAACATCGTCGTGAGGTTGGTTGGTTGGTTGGAGGAGGCTCGACAAATGAGAATCGACTTGCGACATCTGCTGCTCGCGGTCCTGGGGGCGGGGCTCGTGGCCTGCGGCGCGGGCTCCCTCGGCGCGGAGCTTGGCTCCGCAGGCTATGGAGGTGGCGCCGATGCCGGACGGGGAGGTGCCCTGCCGTGCGCATCGACCGCCGACTGCGCGTCGGGGCTGATCTGCGTGAGCAACCAGTGCGTCTCGTCGGCGGACCAGCATCCGCCCGAGCAGGGGTCCACGGTGACGGGCCCACCGCCGGCCGCGACGCCGGACTACGTGTTCGCCCTGGATCCCGCAGGGGCGCAAGCGGTCCGCATCGACGCGCGCACGCTGGCGATCGAGGCGATCCCCCTGGGGGGTAGCCCGGTGGAGATCGACGCGCTCCCCACGAGCGATCGGGTGCTGGTGCTCAACTCGGGCAACGACCAGCTGCACTTGCTCGACGCCACCGATGCCGGCCCAACCGTGCGCCGCAACATCGCGCTCGACCGGCGGCAGGACCACCTGCGCCTGAGTCCCGACGGCGACTGGGCGGTCTGTTTCACCGACCCGAACACCTCGCCTGACCAAGGAGCCGAGGGCATCGTGACCGTGGTTCAGCTGGCGAGCTCCGGCACCAGCGCCGGGACCGCGTTCGATCGCGCCGCTGGCTACCGGGTGAGCGACGTCTTCTTCCGCAGCACCGCCGGCTCCACGCGGGGGGCGGTGGTGGTCGCCCTCGACACCGTGAGCTTCATCGACCTGTCGCAGGGGAGCGTGCCCGCGCTGCCCCCGCGGCTGTCGTTGCCGGCCTCCGCCAGCGCCGACCTCGCGAGCCGCTCGGTGGTGGCGACGCCGGACGGCGCCTACGTGTTGATCCGCAGCTTCACCGCCCAGGAGATCACGGTGGTCGACGTCGACGCCCAGACCCTCGCGGTCCTGAACATCCCCGACATCGCCACCGACCTCGAGGTCGAGCCGGGGGGGACGGCCGCGGTGGTGGTGATGCGAGCGACGGCGCAGGTGGAGGTGCTGGCCATACCGAAAGACCTCGGCGCCTCCGGCAACCCGGCGCTGATCTCGCTCGGCAGCTTCAAGGCCGGGCAGATCGTGCTCTCCCCGGTCGCCGACCCGAGCCGCGGCCCCTTCGGCCTCCTGTTCACCAACGCCACTCCCAGCATGGAGATCGCGCGGCTGGATCTGTCGACCGGCACCGTGACCGACTATCCGGACACGCTGCAGAAGCTGGTGCAAGGGGTGGGGATCTCCCCGGACGGCAAGGCGGCGATCGTCGTCCATCGGCCGGACCCGAACCCCGCCACCACCGATCCCTACGCGGCGCAGGTCGCCAAGGATCAGGGTTACTCGATGTTCGATTTCGCCTCCGCTGCGGCCCAGCTCAAGCGCACCGGCAAGGTGGCGGTGCAGGCCTTCGCCTTTGCCCCGCAGGGTGGCGCCGCCGCCGTGGCGCTGAGCGACACCGCCGACCAGATCTACGGCGTGGACGCGCTCAACCTGTCGACTCTGGTTTCGAGCAGCCTCTCGCTGGCCTCGCCGCCGGAGTATGTCGGCGCCGTGCCCCAGCAGGTGGGCAACTCCAGCGATCCCTATACCTGGGTCACGCAGGCGTACAGCGGCGGTCGCATCAGCTTCGTCGACCTGAGCACCCTCGCGCTCGAGACCGTCACCGGGTTCGAGCTCAACTCGCAGATCCAGAACTGAGGCCGACCATGCTCTCCTACTTCCTGACTTCCTCGCGCGGCGCGCAGATTTTTAGGCAGCGGCAGGCGCCGCAAGGCGCCCCCGCCGGGAGTCCGGCCGTCGCAGGGTGGGAATGCCACGCTGCGCAAGCGGCGGGGCAGGGAGGGCGGCACGCCCTCCTCCAAAGGCAGCGCGGCCCACGTGTTCTCTCGTTTGGGTTGCGGCCTCGATGGGCCGCGCTGAGAGCTCGAGACACCCTTCTCGCCGTCGCCGTCCTGTGCGGCTGCGGCAGCCGCGGCGGGGATTACGCGCAGCCTCTGGTCACCGAGGGGCCGCTCACCGCGACGTCCGTCGTGGTCGCCCTGGACACGACCGATCAGGCGCTGATCGTCATCGATCCCAGCTCCAGCGCGCCGCCGAAGGCGCTGGCGCTGGGCCCGAGTCCGCGCCACCTGACGCTCACCCCGGACGGAAACACGGCGCTGGTGGTCACGGGCGACGTGAGCGACCCCGGCCTCACCAGCATCGACCTGCGCTCACAGGCGCAAGCCAGCGTCCCCCTGCCGGCGAACCCCGACGTCGTGCACGTGAGCCCGGACGGCCGGTTCGTCCTGCTCACCTTCGATCCCAGCCAAACCCAGGTCGCGCCGAACCAGGCGCTGCTCGACCCGAACGAGGCGGTGATCGTCGATCTCTCGACGAGGAGCGCGACCAGTGTCGCCCTCGGCACGTCGAGCCCCGCCCCCCAGGGAGTGTCGTTCGCGCCACCGGGGCAAGGGGGAACCCAGCTGACGGCGGTGCTCTTCAAAGGAGCGGTGGCCCTCCTCGACCTCGGGGCGCCGGCGCAGGTCCTGCGGGTGCCGCTGCAGACCGCGACCGGGCCGGCGGTCAATCCGCTCAAGGCGCTGTTCTCCTCCTTCGTGCACGGGAGCGGCTACCTCTATGTGCTGGCCGCGCAGACCGACGACGTCATCACCCTGGCGATCTCGACCGCCGGCCAGCTCGGCGGTTCGATCAACTTCCTGGCGGGTGGCACCGGGCTCACCGACATCTCCCTGCCCCCAGGTCCGCCGCCATCGACCGTGCTGGCGCTCTACGCCGGCACGCCGCAGGCCCTCGCGCTGGACGCGAGCGGCCGCGTGGACCTCACGGTGGCGACGCCGCTGCCGTCGGCGGTGGCCAGCCTCGCGCCGCTCGCCAATGGGCTCCAGCTCGCGTGGTCGACTGAGTCCAACTCGAGCACGGTCTTCGCCTGGGATCCCGTCCAGGGTCAGGTCGCCGCGGTCACGCTCGACGGCCCGATCGCCTCTCTCCAGATCAGCCCCTCGGGGACCACCGCGGTGGCCGCGGTCAGCGCGGCGACGCCGGAGCTCGTGGTCTTGACCCCTGGACAGAGTCCCGCGGGACCGACCCTGGTGGCGAGTCCCTTGCTGCTCACGAGCGCGGCGCAGTCGGTGGTGTTCGATCCCAGCAGCGGAGAGATCTACTTCTGCGAGTCGGGCCAAAGCTTCCTCGTCCGGGTCAACGTGGCCACGCTGACACACGACCAGGTCACGCTGGACTCGCTGCCGCTGTCGGTGGAGATCGGCGCGGGGTCGGCGATTGCGAGTCAGGCGAGCGACTTCGGCCAGCTGACGGCGGTGCCGCTCGGCGCCTTCACGCGGAGCAGCGCCCGCGTCTTCCCCGACTTCTTCTTCACGCAGGAGGTGACCCTTGTCAGCGGCTCGTGAGCTCTCTTTGTTCGCAGCTGTGGCTGCGCTCGTGTGCGGTGCCACCCCGGCCGCCGCTCTGCCCCCGCTGATGGTCGAGCTCGGCTACGGGGATCAGGTCGCGACCTCGCGCACCTTCGACCTCGTGTCGACCCAGGATCACCTCTCGGGCTTCCAGCTTTCCGTCGCCGTGCGACCCCTCGAGCGCTGGTCCCGGCTCTGGCTCGAGGTCTCCGAGTTCTACGGTGCGACGAGCGCGGATCTGCACGGGCTGGGCACCGCGGGCCTGAGCTTCCACGAGATCGGCGTGTCGGCCTTCTACCGCCGCGAGCTGATCGGCCCGCTGAGCTGGTACGCCAAGGCGGGGCCACGGGTGGCCGTCGGCCAGCTCAACCTCGACGCGCCCGCGGGGAACCCGCAGCTCGGGGAGTGGGCCGGGACGGTCGGGCTCGGCGGGGCGCTCGGGCTCGAGGCGGCGCTCGACATCTCCGGACACGACGGCGCCACCGCGGCGTCGTTCGGGCTGCGGCTCGAGGCGGGCTACGTCTGGTTTCCAGACTTGACTTACGGCTCGCTGCAGGCACCCAAGGCCTCGCCGCCGGCCGGCCAGCAGCCGATCACCTCGACGGCCGTCGCGATCGGCGACCTGAACCTCTCGGGGATTCACTGGGGGCTCACGGGCTTCGCGCGCTTCTAGGAGACCGCCGGGAAGTGAGCCCTCGCAGCAAGAGGCGCGATCCCCCCTCACCCCGGACTTCAATAGAGTCGCGAGCGTCCCCTCTCCCCGGCGACGATCACCGAAGCGTCTCGCACGCCTGGAAGCTCAGCGGCTCCAGGGCATCGACCAGCGTCTGGGCGTGAGGCTCGTGACGCCATTGTGACTGACAACGTAGACGCTCCTCGGGTCAACGCTGATCCTCGGATATCCTGGCAGCTTGAGAGCGGCCAAGGTCGTCGGGCGACCGCCATCGAGAGCGACCTGCCGCACGCTCTCCGGGGTCGTCCAGTACGCGTTCTTGGAGTCGATGGCGAGCGCGGCCGCCGATGACTCGTTGGGCGCGAGGGTGATCACCGGACCTCCACCGAGTGGCGTCTTGCGGAGGGCGCCGCCGAAGGTTGAGGTCCAGTACACGCTCGTCGAGTCAACGGCTATGCCGCTTGCGCCGTGCTGGTTCGCGGCGAGGACCGTGGGCTCTCCGCCTTGAATGGGCACCTTCATGACGGTGCCGCCACCGGTGTAGTTCGTCCAATAGACACTCGTGGAGTCCACGGCACTCGACATCGGGAGATGCTGGCCCGAGGCGAGCGTCACCGCGCTTCCGCCGACGAGCGGTGCCTTCATCACCGTCCCTTCGCCGGCATTGACAGGACCCGAGGGATTCGTCCAGTAAACGTCATCCGCATCGACCGCTATCGCCGTCGGGACATCGAGGCCGGAGACGAGCACAGTCGGAGCGCCCCCTTCAAGTCGGACCTTCATGACTGCGCCCGTCGAGGCGCCGGCCTCCTCGTCGCCGGCCTCTTGGTTCGTCCAGTAGACATTGGTTGAATCGAGGGCCATGCGCCCTGGACATCCTCGCAGCTCCGCGAGCACCCTGGGGGCTCCACCGCCGAGCGGCATCTTCAGGATCGCGCCCCCGCCATCTGCGAAGCAGGGT
>VFSW01016524.1_pt1 | contig 10064 bp, 8 predicted proteins | sample 5358111 | NCBI WGS metagenome assembly VFSW01 (sample SAMN11554181, study PRJNA540505) | mine drainage metagenome | isolation source: sediment from site ElyBrook_90M | place: USA: Ely Copper Mine, Vershire, VT | collected 2017
TCGCCGTCCTCCACGTAATGCATGGCCACGCCATGCGCGTCATGGCTGTTCCAGGTGTCCGCAAATGCGGCCACGCATTGTTTGATGGCGGCGGTATCCGCGTCCCGGTTGGACGCCATCTGCGCCCGGGAACTTGCGGCGGAAAAAGCGAGCAAAAGCAATACAGTAAGCGCGGCCTTCGATGGAACTGAAATCACGGCGCACCCCTATTGCAGTCAATTTAAGATCGAGGCTGGTTCAGTCCGGAATCCAGCCGATTGGCGGCATCATACAACAAACGCGCCGACTTTGCTCCTGCCGATGCTTCCCGGCAGCCGCCGCGGCGTGTCGGAAGGTTTTCTTCTGCTAGAATGAGGAATTCGCCGCGCGCCGCCGCGAAACAATTATGTTTTCGATCTTCGGCAAAGATAAGGATAAAGACGACGAACGCAAGAAGCCCAAGGAGGGCGGGTCGCTGCTCGACCGGTTGAAGCAGTCGATCTCGAAGACGCGCACGCAGATCTCCGGCAAGGTCGAAGACCTGATCTCGGGCGAAAAGAAAATCGATCCCGAACTGCTCACGAAGCTTGAGAACGCGCTATTGGCCGCCGATCTCGGGCCTCGGACGACTCATCAGATTCTCGAAGCCGTGCGGCAGAAACTCCAGCGGCATGCCCTTGGCAGCGCGGCGGACCTCAAGGCGGAGCTGAAAAATCAGTTGCTGCACGCCCTGCGCACCGTGCCCTCGCCGAATGAACCCTCGGCGGCCGCGCCGGAACCGCGTCCTCGCGTCATTTTTGTCGTCGGCGTGAACGGCACGGGGAAAACGACGACGATCGGCAAGCTCGCGCACCGCCTGCGCCAGAGCGGCAAAAATGTGGTCCTCGCCGCGGGCGATACGTTTCGCGCCGCCGCCATCGAGCAACTCGGCGTGTGGGCCGCGCGCACCGGCTCGGAAATTGTGAAGACTAAATCCGGCGGCGACCCCGCCGCGGTTGTCTATGACGCGCTGTCTTCCGCGCGCGCGCGAAACGCCGACGTCGTGATCGTGGACACCGCGGGACGCCTGCACAATAAATCGAATCTGATGGCCGAGCTCGACAAAATGAAACGCACGGCCGCAAAAATAATTCCCGGCGCGCCGCATGAAGTTTTGCTCGTGATGGACGCAACGACCGGACAAAATGGACTTGCCCAGGCGCGGGAATTCACCGCCACCGCCGGCGTCACCGGCATCGTGCTGACCAAGCTCGACGGCACGGCCAAAGGCGGCATCGTCGTGGCCATCACGCGCGAACTCGGCTTGCCCGTGCAATACGTCGGCACGGGCGAATCGATGGAAGACCTGGTGCCGTTTGATGCGCAGACATTTGTTTCTTCACTTTTCGATTGAACACGTAGCACGGACTTCAGTCTGTGGGGTTTGGGGTGCATGCTTGCAACAAAGTAAAATCCACGGACTGAAGTCCGTGCTACTCAAATCCACCGCATTCTTTGGAGAAGCTTGATCGAATGAACGCGTCCGCATCTTCGAGCACCGTCCCAGCCGTAGCGGCTGACGCCGTCTTCATGGAACGCGCTCTGGAACTGGCGGCTCGCGGCGTTGCGCTCGCCAGCCCCAACCCGCTCGTCGGCGCGGTCCTAGTGCGCGACGGGCGCATCGTAGGCGAAGGTTTTCATACGTACGACGGCGTTCGACACGCCGAGGTTGTGGCGCTGCAAGCGGCGGGCGAATCCGCGCGAGGCGCGACCCTCTACATCAACCTGGAACCTTGCTGCCACATCGGCCGCACCGGGCCATGCACGCAAGCTTTGATTACGGCGGGCGTCGCGCGCGTCGTGGCGGCGATGGCGGACCCGAATCCGGCAGTGGCTGGCCGCGGCTTCCAACAATTGCGCGCCGCTGGAATCGAAGTCGGCGCCGGCCTGCGCGAGGCCGAAGCGCGCCGCCTGAATGAGCCGTTCGCGCACTGGATCCTTTCCCGCAAACCCTTGGTGACGCTCAAATCCGCGCTCACACTCGATGGCCAGCTTGTGCTCCCTCTTGCGAAGAGGGGCGCGCGAAAAGCCGGCCGCATCTCGCAAAATGACCGCTGGATTTCGTCGCCCGCATCGCGCGCCGAAGTGCAGCGCATGCGCCACGCCTCGGACGCTCTGCTCACGGGCATCGGCACAGTGCTCGTGGACGACCCGCTTCTCACCGACCGCACGGGCCTCCCTCGCAGGAGAAAACTGCTGCGCGTCGTTCTGGATTCGCGCTTGCGCTTGCCGCTGCGGTCGAGGCTGGTGCGAGCTGCGGAGGGAGACGTGCTTGTCTTCACTCGCGCGAAAAAAGATTCCCCAAAAGCGCGCGCCCTGCGCCGCGCCGGAGTCGAGATCGTGCATCTCGCCGGACGCGGCGCGCAACTCGATCTCGCCGAAACCGTCGCTGAACTTGGACGCCGCGAAATACTCGGCGTTTTGCTGGAAGCGGGCGCGATTCTGAATTCAGCCGCTCTTGCCGCCGGAATTGTGGATAAAATGCGCGTGTTCCTCGCGCCCAAAGTCGCCGGGTTCGCGGCAATAAAACCGGGCGCGGCTTCGGCGCCCGCGCGCCTTCGCGCCGTGCAAGAGTTGCAGAACATTACCATCGAACCGTTTGGACCGGATTTCGCAATCGAGGGGTATCTCCGCGATGTTTACCGGACTCGTTGAGCACGTTGGAACGATCGAATCGATCGAGTTGTGCGACGTTGGCGCGCGCGTCGATTCCAGCGGGACGCGCGCCGATCAAATCGGGGCGAGCATCCGCGTGAACGCAGGTCCGCTCGCCAAGGATCTCGCAAAATCGGGCAGTATCGCCGTGAACGGCTGTTGCCTGACCGCCGTCGACATCTCGAAGGAATCTTTCGCCGCCGATCTTTCCGGCGAAACGTTGCGCCGCACGAGCCTCGGCGAAATGAAGTCCGGCACGCGCGTCAATCTCGAGCGCCCGCTGACCGCGATGAAAGAACTGGGCGGCCACTTCGTGCAGGGCCACGTGGACGGAGTCGGCCGAGTCGCGCGCCTGGAACCCGAAGGCGCCAACTGGTGGTTCGGCGTCCGGGTACCCGCCAATCTCGCGCGCTACATCGCGATGAAAGGCTCGATCGCGATCGACGGCATCAGCCTGACCGTTGCCGGGTGGCGCGACGGAATCGCCGAAACCGCCATCATTCCCTTCACCTTCGAGCACACCAATTTATCTTCCCTGAAAGTGGGCGATCCCGTGAATGTCGAGTGCGACATCCTCGCAAAATACGTCGAGCGCCTGGTGGAATCGCGCAGCGAATCCGCGCCATCGCGGCTAAGCGTCGCGCGCCTGATCGAAGAAGGTTTTTAGCAAATGTAAGGGCACGGGATGCCGTTTCCTTACATTTGCAGGACGCATATCCGGTGGCAACGTCGATTGATTTCCCGAAGATCTTCCGCGGATTTGTGACACGTCCAGGTTGCCAGCATGACCGAACCCGCCAGCTACCTCGTCAACGATGCCGATCTGCCTTCCCTGCGGGAGGCGATTTCGAACCTCGCCCGGAAGGGATACTCGGAGGCGAAAGTGCGCGAGCGCATGGGTTTGCGCGACCTCGGCGAACTCCAGTGGCAAGCCCTGCCTCTCTACCGCGATGAGCGCTTGGCCGCACGCGATCCGCTCGATCTGTCGATTGACCTGCTTCTGTTGCAAGGGGTTCTTCCGGCGGACGAACTCGGCCGATTATTCGTTGCCGCCGACCGTGAGGTCTTAATCCGGGCTGGACTCCTGCACATCGATGAAGCCGGCGCCGCCCGCGCGCGCGCATCCTTGTTTCCCGTCGACGATCGCTTGATTTTTTCGGACCATGCGTGGCCCCAGCTTCCGCATCCGGGATATCCCACGGTTCCATACGATCAGGTCATGTTCGTCGGCGCCGATAGCCGCGCCCTGGCCCGTTGCGCCTTGCGGCGGCCGGTCCGCGCCGCCCTCGACCTGTGCACAGGCTCGGGCGTGCAAGCGCTGCTCGCCGCCTCGCACGCACAGCGTGTTCTCGCCGTGGACGTAAGTTCGCGCGCCACCCTCTGCGCGCGTTTCAACGCCCAAGTCCTGGGCGCGGCCAATGTGGAAGTCGTGACCGGAGATTTATTCGAACCCGTGCGCGGAGAACAATTCGATTTGATTACGGCCAATCCCCCCTTCGTTCCCTCTCCCTTGGACTCGCTGAGATTTCGAGATGGCGGCCGGTCCGGAGAAGATATCCAGAAGCGGATCGTCGCCGGCCTGCCACATCACCTCGCGCCGGGCGGCACCGCGCAGATGGTCACGGAACTCGGGGAGCGCGATCAAGAGCCGCTGACCAACCGGTTGCGCGCGTGGCTTGAGGGCGCACCGATGGACATCCATGCCATTCGCTTGCATGAATACTCCGCAACGAAGTACGCCATCGGCCATGCCAAAGGCGACGACTACAGCGTATTTCTGGAATCCGTTCGCGTGTGGGGCGGCAATCTTCAAGCGCAGGGCTACACGCGAGTCACGGCCGTGCTCGTTTCCTTTCAGTGGAGCGACCCGGCCTGCGGCGCGCCATGGGAGCGAATCGACGAATCGCCATTGCCGCAACGCCCCGCGGGCAGGGAGATCGAAGCCATATTTCTCGCCGAGCGTATGACGCGCAAGTTCGATCCGCGCGATACCCTAAAGAGGAATCGGCTGCGCCGCGCAGGACCCGTAGCGCTTCTCGATGGACGATTGCTGGGCCGCGAGATTCCCGCAACCGCCAAAGCCACACTGCTTGGACAGGCATTGCCCATGGAGCACCAGCTCGATTCCACGGAGCGGGAGATCCTGGTCCGTGCGGAAAGAAGCATCGGCATGGCGGAACTTCTTGCAATCTCTCGCGAACTCGATGTCAGCGAAGAGAATGTCATTGTGGCAGTGACTTCACTCCTGCGACGGCGGCTCGTCCGCCTCGACGTTCGAGAGAGCTAGTGGCGCCGGCTTCAAGCCTGTGGGATTTGATTTTTGCGCGCCATTTTTTCACGGCGGGAAGATCCCGCGCGACAACCTTTGGACAGGCCCTGTAGCGCTCGCCTTCAGGCGAGCATGCGCCGGAACCCAAATTGCCCGCCCGAAGGCGGGCGCTACAAAACCGTTTGAAATCCGGGTCGCCGCGCATGCTCCGAAGCCCGTGCGATAAAATAACCGCGAAGAGTTTAGGCTTCGCCGGCCAAGATCCCGGTCGAAAAAAGCGCGCAATCCCGCATTGGGGCGCTTCGGAAAAATGACATCAATTTAGCGCCCGAGGCATCAGGTCCGCTTCGGGCTTTCCGGGGCTCGCCGGGGAGCCGGACGGTTCGCCTTTCAAGGCATCCGCCAAGCTAATTTGATTGACGTCCAGCGTGCGGCCCATCGCCTGGTTGAATTTCAACTCATCTTCGAGCAGGTTAATTCGGTCTCGCAGCTCAACGCCCTCGGCCGTGGTGACGTCCCGAGAGCGCAGCACAACGTTGTAACTTGTGGAGGCTCCCAGCCGGTATTTTTCCTCCTCGTCTTGCAACGTTTGAAGAGCCAACTTTCGCGCCTCTCCCGCGGCCTCCAGCGAGGCGCGATCCTCTTGCATGGCAATCAAGGCGTTGCGCACGCTCACAAAAATGGCGTTCTGTTCCTGGCGATACAGAACTTTTTGCTGCCGCTCATTGAGCAACGCCTGAGCGTTGTCCGCCTGCGCCGCGCGATTGCGAATCGGCAACGTGAGATTGATCCCTCCCTCGAAGGTCGAATAACTTCCTCGAAACATGCGGCTCAGATCCTGTCCCAACCCACCCGGGAAGACGACCGGCGAGGTGGTTGTAACTGCCGTCGATTGATAGAGATTGGGGACGGGAACGCCCGCGGAATTCACCACGGGCAGGCCGGCGAAGAATTGGCCTGTCGGAATGGTCGTCGCGGCCGTCTGAATTCCACCGAGGCCGCTGGCCGTGTATTGTCCAAAAATATTGACCGCTGGCAGGAGTTCGTTCTTGCTGGCCTTCACGTCGGTTCCCGCATTTTCCAGGTTCAACGCCGCCTGTTGCAGTTCAGGTCGTTTCTGCCACGCCTCTTTTACGGCATCTTCGATCCGAACGTCCTCACCCGTGTCCGGCGTTGAAATCGCCGTGGTCGGAATAATTTCCGCGCCAAGGAGCGGGCTATCCAGCGGGTTCATGGTGATATCGTTGAGCAGCGTCGTTTGATCCTGCAATTGGACGGATTGAGCCTGGACCAGGGCCTGCTTGTCGGAAGCGACCTGCGATTGCGCCGTCAGCACGTCGAGCGAGGACAGCGTGCCGATTTGAAGCCGTCTCGAATTTTCCTCATAAAGCCGCTGCGAGACCCCGAGCGCCGCTTCTTCCACTTTTACGTTTTCCCGCGCGTACACCAGCTCCCAGTAGTCGTTTGACACCTGCGTCGTTGTGGCAATCACCTGCTGCTCAAGTTGCGACAGGCCAACCTTGATGGTGCGCTTGGCTTCGATAATTAGCCGCGTGTTCGGCAGAGTCCCGAAACCTCGAAGTAGCGGTTGAGTAATCGTCACGGTTAGCGCCGACTGGATGTCGGGATTGTATAAATTGAAGAATCCAAAGTTGGTGGAAGTGCGATTGTTCGTGACGCCCGCTTGAAACTGAGTTCCCGTGGGAAAAAACTGGTTGTATTGAAAATTCACATTGCCGATGTGCTGGACATAGGCGGGAGGCGTTTGGTTCGTGGCAATGGAAGTGGCTGTCGGGATCACTCCGGCGAAAAGAGGGTTATTGAGCGGCGTGACCGAATCCTGGATATTAAGATTGCTCGTAAACGTCGGGTCAAAGGGGACCAGCCCGTTAATCCCCGATTTGGCGCGCAGCAAGCCGACCTGGTCCAGCCATGGCGTGTAGCGCTCCACATCGATCGCCAGATTATTTTCGAGGGCGAGCGAGATGGCGTCCTGCAGACTCAGCATCAGCTTGCCGTCCTGCAACAACTGATCGATGCGAGGAGAATTTGTGAGCGATGGCTCGGCGCTTCTCATCGGCGTATACGGCCCAATGACGCCCGGAAACCATTTCTTTCCCTCCGAATAGTTCAGCTTCAAATCCACCGTTCGCGCCGGAACGGCGCCTGAAGGCGCGGCTGGCGTTTCGGATTGAGTCGAAGTCTGCCCTGGCGCCGCCGGAGCGATTGCCGTTTGGCCTTGCGCAACGACCGGTGCGGGCAGCAGCGAGGCAATTGCCAAAAGTGCGACTCCGACGCGCATCAGTTTCCCATCCATAATTGTCCCCTCCTCGAAATGAGGCCTTTTGCGACTATGAATAGTAACTTAAATGTGAGATTTCGTTTGTTGTAGCACGCCTCTTTAGAGGCGGGTGTTTACATGTCGTTGGAGCAAAACCGCCGCCTCGGAGGAGGCGAACTACGGGAATGCGGACTACCGACCGGTTTCGGCCACTCACAAAAGGCGATGAACCAGGGCGGACCGTATTTGCCGGCTCAAGAAATATTTTTGGCTTTTTTTACCTCGCGGACCAAGGCGCTCTCCACCTTTATGCCACGATCCGTGACGCGAGCGCCGATACAAGTTCCCCGCGTCTGACGATCACCACATCTTCCGGAAAGTCCTGCCGGAACTCAATACCCAATGAATCCAGCCGATCCAGAAATTCAGGCAGCCTTGCCAAAGCGGCATTTTCCACGTCGTGCAGAACCACCACGGTCCAATCGCGGCCGGCTACGTCCGATATGCCTCGATCGACCCAGCCGTTCCCATCCCTCCAGTCACCCGGCACACTGGACCACAACACGCAGGTATATTTTCCGTTTTGCAATAGCCGCAACGCCGCAGGGCTTAATAGATGAGGACCGATGCGGCCTCCGCCTCCCATCGGGCGAAACAATTTGTCCGCATGGGCAAGCTCCCCGATGAAATTCTGGGTTTCCTCAATCTCTCGCCTGGCATATTCCGCCTCGGGTTTTTCACCAAGCGGCGCACTGTGCGTCAGGGAGTGGTTGGCGATCCAGTGGCCTTCCGAGTGAGCCCTGACGGCCAGCGCCCGGCCGCCGGGTTTCGCCAGCCTTTCACCAACGACAAAGAAAGTCGTTGGAATCCGCCGGATGGAGAGAATGTCGAGGACATGTTCCGTGATCCCCGGCGCCGGCCCATTGTCGAAAGTGAGAGTCACACGTTTCACGTGAATCGCAATTTCCGCCTTGCATTAAAAAAGCGGCCTGTATTGTACCTCGGCTCGTTCCTCTCGAACCCTTTCTCGCAGGGCCGCGGGGACGGAGCCGGCCGGCCGCGCCGCGCCGCGCCGCGGAAATTAATGAATATACTCTTCGGGCAAGTCGTTTATATTCGCCTTTGACGGCTCGAGTTTTCCGCACGATAGTGGACGCGGCAGTTCGGGTTGAACCCGACCCTTGAAGCGGGTGCATCCGCGCTGCCTCAAAAAATGAAAACGATTCACCTCCCAGCCAGAAATAGGGTTAATTGTGCAAATGCGCGAATCCTCGGGATCGACGCCTGACCGTCGCCAAACTCCACGAACGAAACTCGTGGAGATCGCCTATATCGGAATGGGGCCTGAAAATGGCGGCCTCGTTTTGGATGTCTCCGACGGCGGCCTTTCCTTTCATGCTGTGGCGCCTGTGAAGCGGGACGAGCCCATCCGTTTCTTGCTCTCGTTGCGGGGCCATAGCCGAATCGAAGGGGCCGGAGAAGTCGTCTGGGCAAATGAAATGAGAACGATTTGCGGATTGAGGTTTACTTCCCTCTCCGCCGGCGCCCGCGAACACCTCAACAATTGGACCAATCAATCGCGCATGCCAGCGGCCGCTCGCGAAAAGGCAGTGCCGTCAGCCCCGCCGCCGGAGCCCCCGCGAAAAGAAAAGTCGCCCGCTTCCCTTGCGGACCAATCGGACACTAGCGCGGAACCCGTCTTTGCAATTCCTCCCGCAGCCGAGGTCTACTTATCGGGACCAACGGCCAGAAATCTGTGGGGCGGACAACTCTTCCTGTGGATCGTATTCGTCCTCGTGGGTACCATGGTTGTCGGCTCGGCGTTCCTCTTCGGCGTCCACATAGGGAGATCCGATCTCAGGTTCGCAGCGCGAATGGACGCGAGTCAAGAACCCCAAGCAAACCCGCAAACTCCCGCGCCGGCTGACGTTCCGGATTCCTCCGTGGCAACTGACGCGTCATCCGCTCCCACGAACGCGCCTGCAGTTTCGGGCGGCGCGGCTTCTGTTCCAAACGGGACGCCTTTTGCTCCGCCTCTGGCGACTTCTATTCCAGGCGCCACGACTACGGATCCAAACGCGTCTCTTGTAAATGCGTCAAAAACCGATGGGACACCCGCGAATTCAACGCAAACCCCCGGCGAAGAAGGCGGCGCCGCTGTCGCATCGGATCGGCATACGGAGCAAGCATTACAGGCCGGCAAATCGGAATTAGCGGCCGCGCTGGCATCCTTGCGCGGAGCAAAAGGCATTCGTGACAGCTCCAAAGCCGCGCGGCTGCTCTGGGCAGCGGTAGCAAACGACAATTCCACAGCCGAGGTGGTTCTCGCCGACCTCTACCTTCGTGGGGACGGCGTTCCAAAAAACTGTGAGCAGGGGCGAGTGCTGCTGCTAGCGGCCTCAAAAAGCGGAGACGCTCAAGCGAAAGAGAAATTGGGGGAGTTGAAGACGAACGGGTGCCCTTAGGCGCCGCGTTAAGAGCGGCCGAATTGCGATCGCGCGATTCGTTCTCGGTACAAACCGCCGCCAAGCTATTTCAAGGCGCTTTTCAGACGATTGGCGCTTTTCGTCAATTGTTTCTTCAAAGCGTCCACTTGCTTGGACAGTGCGTTTAGCTCTTGTCTGGCTACGTGCGCCGCCTTGGCAGCTTTGTGTGCGGCTTTATGAGCCGTGCCATCCGCCTTGCCAACTGCGGAGCCAATCGTCACTGCGGCATCTCTTAGCTTATTTTTCGTGGCCATCTAATCGCCTCCCGGCAGAGCAACCATGGCAGATTCCCTGCATCGTTTGCAATACCCAATCTTACCTAAGCTTGGACTAAGCTTGTGTGACCTTGGGCTAA
>VFSW01016525.1_pt1 | contig 10064 bp, 8 predicted proteins | sample 5358111 | NCBI WGS metagenome assembly VFSW01 (sample SAMN11554181, study PRJNA540505) | mine drainage metagenome | isolation source: sediment from site ElyBrook_90M | place: USA: Ely Copper Mine, Vershire, VT | collected 2017
GTCCCGGGCATGGATGTCGATGTCCGAGGCCTGACCCTGGAACCCGGCCGAGGGCTGGTGAATCATGATCTTCGAGTTCGGCAGCGAATAGCGCTTGCCGGCCGCGCCGCCGGCGAGCAGCACCGCGCCCATCGAGGCGGCGAGGCCGACGCAAATGGTGCTCACATCGGGCTTGATGAACTGCATCGTGTCGTAGATCGCGAGCCCGGCGCTCACCGAACCGCCCGGGGAATTGATGTACAAGGCGATGTCCTTGTCCGGATTCTCCGACTCGAGAAACAACAGCTGGGCGACGATCAGGTTCGCCATGTAATCCTCGACCGGCCCCACCGCGAACACCACCCGCTCCTTCAGCAGGCGAGAATAGATGTCGTAGGCGCGTTCGCCGCGCGCGGTCTGCTCGACCACCATCGGGACCAGGTTCAAGGCGCGTGTCGTCATGCTTGGCCTACCGGCTGCGTCCGCCGCAGCGTTTGTAATGAAGTGGTTCATACACTGGGGCGTCGGCGACGCCGTTTCAAGCGCCGAAGTTCATCAATTCCTTGAACGTCGACGGCACATCGCTCACCCTCGCCCGCTCGAGAACCCAGTCGACCGCCTGATCCTCGAGCGCAAGCCCCTCGATCTGGCGCATCGCCTCGGCATTCTGCCGGTAGGCGCGCTTGATCGCCTCCGGATCTCCGTATCCGCCGGCCACCTCCTCGAGGCGCCGCTCGACCCGCGTCGACTCGACGATGAACTTTTCGCGCTTGATGATTTCACCCAGAATCAGGCCGAGCGCGGCGCGCCGGCGTGCCGGTTCGACGAAGGGCTGCGGCGCGGGCGCCTGTGCAGGATCCGTGATCCCGGCACGCCGCATCGCCTCAACCTGCATGTCGCGCACCTGGTTCTCGATCAGCGTGCTCGGCACCTCGAGCGGATTGGCCTGTAGGAGCTTCTCGAGCGTCGCCGCCTTGGTCCGGTTGCGCAACACCTGTTCGAGTTCGCGGCGCATGTTGCCGCTGACCTCCTCACGCAGCTTCTCGACGCCGCCTTCGGCAACGCCGAAGGTCTTGCAGAATTCCTCATCGATCGGCGGCAATATGCCTTCCTCGACGCTGCCGACACGCACCTTGAACACCGCGTGCTTGCCGGCAAGTTCGGTGGCCCGGTAGTCGGCCGGGAAATCGAGCTCGATGCTCTTCTCCTCGCCGGCCACCGCCCCCGGCAGGCCGGACTCGAACTCCGGCAGCATCTTGCCCTCGCCGAGCACGAAAGAGACGTCATCGGCCTTGCCGCCCGCGAAAGCCACGCCCTCGATCGTCCCCTCGAAGCCGACCGTGACCCGATCCCCGGTGGCCGCCGCCCGCTCGACCGGCTGGTAGCGCATCTGTTGCCGGCGCAAACGCTCGAGCATAGCGTCGATATCGGTTTCGGTGACGGTCGCGCTCGGCCGCTCGATCTGCAGATCCTCGATCGGCTTCAGTTCGATCTCCGGGAACACCTCGAAGGTCGCCACGTAGCGCAGATCCTCGCCCACATCGAGGCTCTGCGGCTCGATGCGCGGATTGCCGGCCGGCGCGAGACGCTGCTGCGAGACCGCCTCGAGAAAACTCGACTGCATCAAATCGCCGATCACCTCGCGACGTACCTGCGGGCCGAATTGGCGTTCGATCACCGTCATCGGCGCCTTGCCGGGACGAAAGCCGTTGAGGCGCGCGGTGCGGCTCAATGACTTCAGTCGCGTGGCCACTTCCTGCGTGACACGCTCGGCCGGAACCTGAACCTGCATCCGCCTCGCCAGCGTACCGATGCTCTCGACGGAAACCTGCATTGCGAACCTCTCGAAGAATGGTCTGTCGTACGGGCTGCCTGAACGGTGGTGCGAAAGGCGAGACTCGAACTCGCACGGGTTTCCCCACTGGATCCTAAGTCCAGCGCGTCTACCAGTTCCGCCACTCTCGCTAAGGACCGAGCCGCCTATTATATCCTATGCTTTGGGGCCGCAACGGCCGATCCCACTTTAGCGGCGGCTCCCGCACCGGTGCCGGCGAGCAAGCCCGCTCCGGCGCGCTGTTCGCTGCGTCGCACCAGGTGCCGCGCCACCTCCCGCAAGGCGGGCAGACCGTGTTCGATCATGTAGTAAAGCGGACTGTCGCCGCCAAAAGGCGCCCCCGGATGCGGCGCATGCAACCAGGCCCAGGCATGATCGGTCTTCGGATCCCGGCTCAAGGACTGCTGGATGTGCGCGATCAACGCCGCCCGCTCCTGCTGGGTCGCCGACAGCCGCGGCGCCTGGCCCAGGCGGTAGCGCTCGAGCACCTGCGGCGAGGGAATCTTCAGGAGCCGGCACTGTTGCAGCGGCGACAGCTCCCAAGTCTCCGCAATTCGGAAGAAACGGACCAGAGCCGCCGAACTCGGCTGGCGCGAGTCGCGACGCGAGGGCGGTTGCAGAACCAGGCGCGGTCCGGTTTTCAATTTGCTGGGCAAAGCGTGTTCCCACTTGGGGGGTGTTACAGCATACAGCGCAACTGGCTATCATGGCGCATGTCGCAGAGCTTTGCAGAACGACTCCAGCGCGCCGAGCAAGCGAGCGGCGGGCTCGTCTGCGTCGGCCTCGATCCGGATCCGGCCAAGCTGCCCGTGGACCTTGCCACCCACGGGCAGCCCTTGCTGGCCTTCAACCGGCGCATCATCGATGCGACCTGCGACCTGGCGGCCGCCTACAAACCCCAGATCGCCTTCTACAGCGCGCTCGGCGCCGAAGCGCAGCTCGAGGCAAGCATTCGCTACGCGCGCGAGCGGGCGCCGCACGCGCTCGTGATCCTCGACGCCAAGCGCAACGACATCGGCAACACCGCCGAGGCCTATGCCCGCGAGGCCTTCGACCGCTACGGAGCCGATGCCGTCACCGTGAACCCTTATATGGGCGAGGACTCCGTGCGCCCGTTCCTCACCCGCCCCGATCGCGCCGCGATCCTGCTGTGCCGCACCTCGAACCCCGGCGCCCGGGATTTTCAGGATCTTTTGGTCGACGGCCTGCCGCTCTACCGCGTGATCGCCGCGCGCGCCGCCCGCTGCTGGAACGAGCGCCACAATTTGATGCTGGTCGTCGGCGCGCCCTTCCCGCGCGAGATGGCCGCGCTGCGAGCGGCGCACCCGGAACTGCCGTTCCTCGTGCCCGGCATCGGTGCCCAAGGGGGCGATCTGGACGCGACCCTCGCGGCCGGCCTCGACCCGCACGGCGCGGGTCTGCTCATCAATTCTTCGCGCGCCATCATCTACGCCGGCGGCGGCGACGGCGCCTCGATCCGCGCCGCGGCGCAACAACTTCGCCAGGCGATCGAAACCCAACGCAGCACCCTGCGCGCCGCAGGCCCCCGCCGGGCGGTTTAGATGAGCCACGTGACGACGCTGCCGGCCACCGAGTCCCTCGCACTCGCGCTGCAGGGCTCGGATTTCGGCTTCTGGGACATCGACGTCAGCAACGACGAGATCGTTTGGCATGGCGACTGGTACACCATCATCGGCATCGATCCTTGCCTCGGTCCCCGGCACTCGCCGCGCTGGGCGGCGCGCATCCATCCCGAGGACAGCCGGCCGATGTCGCGCTACCACGACTTGGTCGCCGGCCGCATCGAACATTACGAGGAGGAATACCGCGTCCAGACGCGCAGCGGCGACTGGCGCTGGCTGATGACGCGGGCGCGCGCGACCGAGCGCGATGTGAACGGGCAGGCACTGCGGGTCGCCGGCCTGACGATGGACATCGACGCACGCAAGCGCACGGAACTGAAGCTGCGCGACACCGAGGCGCGCTTGGAAGCGGCGGTGCTCGCGACCCAGCTCGGCGTCTGGGAGAACCCGCGCAAGGGGCTGTTCCGCTGGCTGAACGACTGGTGCAGCGCACTGGACCTCGATCCTTGCGACGGCGAGGGCTATAGCGAGCGCTGGCGCCAGCTGGTGCATCCGGATGACATCGAGCGCTGCATTCGACAATGGGACCCGCAAACGGCCGGAGATGCCGGCCATTATGTCGTCGAGTACCGCGTGCGCACCCAACACGGCCGCTGGCGCTGGATCCACGAGCGCGGCATGGTGAGCGCACGCGATGAAACCGGCTGCGCGACCGCTTTCGTCGGCATCTGCATGGACATCGATACCCGCAAGCGCATGGAACTGGAACTGCAAACCCAGGCGCGCATCCTCGAGACGCTGCGCGAAGGGGTCGTGCTGTTCGATGCCTCGGGGCACATCGAATTCACGAATCCGGCCTTCGACCGGATGCTCGGCCGCGACCGCGGCGAACTGCACGGCCTGCCGATGCTCGAACTGCTGAACGCCCACTTTCGCGGCAAGGCGCAGCGCAACGCGATCGAACGCCTGATCAAGCGCTCGAGCGGCCGCGGCGGCAACCGGACGGTGCTCTTGCGCCGCGCCGATCGCAGCCGTTTTGCCGCCGAGGTGGTCGCCGCCACGATCGACTGGAACGGCGAGACGAAAATTCTCTGCGTCGTGCAGGACATCTCCGACCGCAAGCGCCTGGAACAGGAAATCACCGAGGTCGCCTACCAGGAGCGCCGCCGCCTCGGATCGGATCTGCACGACGGCCTCGGTCAGGACCTGACCGGGATCGCGCTATTGCTGCGCGGAATCGCTCCCCTGGTGAGCGCCGCCGCGGCGCCGATAGCGCCGCGCGTCGATGAGATCATCGGTCTCGTCAACCACGCGATCGAGAGCACGCGCGAGATGGCGATTGGACTGTCGCCCGTGCGACTCGGGCGCGGCGGCCTGGTCGATGCGCTCGGTGCGCTCGTCGAACGGGCCCGGGCGAACTTCCGCGTCAGCGCCCGCCTGCGTCTCGGCCTGCGCTGCCCGCTCAGCATCGATGAGGCGAGCGCCGCACACCTGTTCCTGATCGCGCAGGAGGCGCTGATCAACGCCTGCAAGCACGGCCACGCCCGCCTCGTGACGATCTCGCTGCGGGTCAACCGCCTGTTCTTCAGCCTCTCGATCGCCGACGACGGCATCGGCATCGAGCCCTCATCGAGCGCCTCGGCGGGCATGGGGCTGAAGATCATGCGATACCGCGCCGGCGCAATCGGCGGCACCCTGCAGATCAGGCGCCGCCGCCCGGCCGGCACGCGCGTGCGCTGCGTCTGCCCGCATACGCCGCCGTCGCAGGACTAATCGCGCCGTGTCGCCGCGGCGCGGCCGGCGAGCGGCCGGCCGGTCGCGCTCGCCCTGACGAGCGCCTCGGCAAGGTAGTCGCTGCCCGCCTCCATGTGCGCGCGCTTCTCGATGACCTCGATCTCGACGTGCGGATCGGCGGCCCCCGCCCGGCGCGCGGCCTCGAGGGCGAGTTGCTCGGCCACCCGGCGCGCATGCCCAAGCGCCGCGTCGACATCGTTGTAGTCGGCGCTGCCTTGCGGATCGTGCACGCGAAACAAGTTGAAGCTCGGCTGGTTCACGAGCACATCGACACTCTGGGTGACGACGCCCGCGACCGCGCCGACCGCGTTGCAGACCGCCGCGTGCTCGGGAATTTCGAGCCGCGCGCCGAGCCGCCGGGCGATCTCGGGATAGTAGGCCCCGACCGGCGCGCCGATCGCGACGATCGGCCGCGCGACTTTGAGCGTCGCGTCGATGAGTGCGGAGAAACGGCGCCCGGCGAGGACATCCCCGAGCAGGCGTTCGCCGAGCAACCCCCAATGATCGGCGCGCGCCTCGAGTCCCGGATCCTGGGCGAGCGCGGCGGCGAGCAGCACCCGGCCGCTCGCCCGCACGACATGATCGTAGGTGCGCTCGCACAGCCCGGCCGCCGTGTCGGCTTTGCGCGCGGCGCGCGAATTTCGCTCCTCGGTGGCGAGAATACGTGCACCGCACTCGGCCGCCTCGCGGCTCCAGCCCTCCTGACGCGCGAGCACGTGCATCGCATCCGAGGGGGTGAAGCCGGCGATCGTCGCGAGTCCGCCGTCGGCCAGACGCCGCAGCGCCTCGCGGCCCGAAGCGCTTTGCACGAGGACACTCAGACGGCGCGGTTCCAGGGACAGCGCCTCCCAGATGCCGCGCTCCTGGCGGGTCATGTGCGCCGGCGCTTCGCGCTCGGGATTGCGGAACGCGAACTGACAGGGGTATGGCGGCGTGCGTTCGAGCTCGGCAAGCGCGCGCAGATCCGTGAGCACCTGAGGATGCAGCGTCGCGAGCAGCGCGAGCGGCATCGCCTTGCGCGGTCCGACGGCCAGCTGTCCGTGACGATCGATCACCACCTCGCTGTCGCCGCCGAGCCCGCAGGTGCGCACATCGACCGCCTCGACCATCGTCCGCCAGCCACCGATCAGCGCGCCGTCGGCGTTGACGACCGGCCGCCCGCCCGAGACCACCGCGACGTCGGTCGTCGTGCCACCCATATCAGAGACGAGGAAGTCGGACAGGCCGGTCAGAAAGCCGGCGCCGACGACGCTCGCGGCCGGACCCGAGAGAATCGTCTCGACCGGACAGTCGAGGGCGACGTCGGCGCGCATCAGCGAGCCGTCACCCTTGACGATCATCAGCGGCGCATCGATCGACTCTTCCAGAAGCACGCGCTGCAGCGCGAGCGTGAGGTGGCGGATCTGCGGCGTCAGGCGCGCATTCAGCGCGGCGGTCAGCGCCCGGCGCGGCGCATCGAGCTTCGAGCTCAGCTCGTGCGCGCACGTCACGGGCTTGCCGCAGCGCTCGCGGATGAGTTTGCGCGCCCGCAGTTCATGCTGCGGATTGCGCACGGAAAACCGCGCCGCGACCGCGAAGGCTTCGGCCCGGTCGGCGTGCGCCTCGATTGCACGGCCGATCGCCGCCTCATCGAGCGGCGCGGACTCCTCACCGCCCGCGTCATGCCCGCCACCGATCCGGATGACCGCCCCCGCACCGTCGCGGCCGAGCCCGGAACGGGCGAGCATCGGTTCGTCGAAGCCGATCAGCAGCGTGCAGATCGGGCTGAAGCGGTTCTCGACCACCGCGTTGGTCGCGAGCGTCGTCGACACCGACACGAGGCTCACCTCGTCGCGGCCGCGGCCCGCGGGCATCGCCGCGAGCACCGCGCGTATCGCACCGCCGAGACCGATCGCGAGGTTCCAGTGCGTCGTCAGCGCCTTCGCGCTCGCCACCACGCGCGCCCCGCCGGCGAGCAGCACCGCATCGGTGAACGTGCCGCCGGTATCCAGTCCGAGCCACAGCTCCTCGCCGCTCATGCGGTCACCGTGCCGACCGAGCGCAGCGAGGCGAGCAGGCCCTCGACATCGGCGGCCTGCGTCGCATAGGAGGTCACGAGGCGGATCGCGACCGCCTTGACGAGTCCCTCGTACGGCCAGCGATAGAACAGGAAGCCCGCCCGCTCGAGCGCCGCGACCGCCGCTTCGGGCAGCGCAACGAACAGCTCGTTCGCCTCGACCGGCTGCAGGAGCCGCGCCATCGGCAGGCTCCGCAGCCCGTCGGCGAGCGCCGCGGCCATCGCATTCGCGTGCCGTGCATTCTCGAGCCACAGATCCTCGTGCAGGTAGGCGAGCAGCTGCGCGCTCAAAAAGCGCATCTTCGACCACAGGTGCCCTGCGCGCTTGCGCCGGCGCGCGAAGTCCGCCGCCAGGCGTTCATCGAAGAACACCACCGCCTCGGCGCACAGCGCGCCGTTCTTGGTCGCGCCGAGCGAGAGCACGTCGACACCCGCCTTCCAGGTCGCCTCGGCGGGCGAACAACCGAGGTGGGCGAGCGCATTGGCGAAGCGCGCCCCGTCCATGTGCACCCCGAGGCCGTGTTCCTTGGCGAACGCGCTGATCGCGGCGATCTCGGCCGGCCGGTAGACCGTGCCCCACTCGGTCGCCTGGGTGAGGCTGACCGCGGCCGGCTTGACGTGGTGCACGCCCATGTCGAGCGCGAGCGCGATGGCAGCCTGCAAGCGGCCCATGTCGAGCTTGCCATCCGCCGACGGCAGGCCGATCAACTTCGCGCCGCCCGTGTACATCTCCGGCGCGCCGCATTCGTCGGTGACGATGTGTGCGGTCTCGTGGCAATAGACCGCGCCAAACGGGGGGGCAAGCTGCGCGAGCGCGAGCGCGTTGGCCGCCGTTCCGGTGGCGACCGCGAACACCGTCACGGCCTTCTCGAAGACCTCGCTCGCGAGGCGTTGCAGGCGCTCGCTCAGCGCATCGGCGCCGTAGGAGGCGGCGAATCCCTCATTGGCCTCGTTGAGCGCCGCCATGACGGCGGCGCAGGCGGGAGCGACGTTGTCGCTCTGGAAATTGCGGTTGCTCATCGGTGTATCGGGGTCCAGGTGACGCTGCTCGGAAAGTCGGGCCGCGCATTGTAGCGGCTCAAGACTCGCCGTGGCCCGCCGATCTGCTGCCTATGACCGATGGAAAACCCCGTCAGCCGGCCGAACCGCTCTACCTGATGCTGCGCGCCGGGCGCATCGAGGATTTCAACCGCCTGCGCAAGGCCGGACAGAAACCTGAGTTTCACGGCTGCGACTTTCGCGGCATCGATCTGCGCGACTGTGAGGTCGCCGGCCTCGATTTCTCGGACTGTTATTTCCGCCAGGCGGACTTGCGGGGCTTGGATCTGCGCACCTGCCGCCTGGAGGGCGCGAGCCTGCACGCCGCGCACATCTCCGGCGTCTATTTCCCGGCCGAACTCACGGCGGTGGAAATCGACCTCTCGGTGCGCCTCGGCACCCGGCTGCGCTATCGCTGAAGTCGACTATAATGACGCAGTGCGGCGCCCTGCCGTCCGAGGACCCGCTGCGTGAACCACGCCCTCTCGAAGCTCATGGTGCTCGACCTGTCGCGGGTCCTCGCCGGTCCCTGGGCCGGCCAGATCCTCGGCGACCTCGGTGCCGACGTCTACAAGATCGAGCGGCCCGGCACCGGTGACGACACCCGCTCCTGGGGGCCGCCCTTCCTGGAAAATCCGGCCGACCCAGGCCGTGCGGACGCCGCCTATTACCTCTGCGCCAACCGCAACAAGCAATCCGTGACGGTGGATTTCACGACGCCGGAGGGCCGTCAGATCGTGCAGGATCTGGCGGCGCGCGCCGACGTGTTCATCGAGAATTTCAAGACCGGCGGCCTGCGGGCACACGGCCTGGACTACGCCACGCTGCGCAAGCTCAATCCCCGGCTGATCTATTGCTCCATCACCGGCTTCGGCCAGACCGGCCCGTACGCCGCGCGCCCGGGCTATGACTTCATGATCCAGGCGATGGGCGGCCTGATGAGCATCACCGGCCCGAGGGACGACGAGCCGGGCGCCGGACCGCAGAAGGCGGGGGTCGCGGTCGCCGACATCCTGACCGGCCTGTACGCGACGATCGGCATCCTCGCCGCGCTTGCGCACCGCGAACGCAGCGGCGAGGGCCAGTACATCGACGTCGCGCTGCTCGACGTGCAGGTCGCCTGCCTCGCCAATCAAGCGATGAACTATCTGGTCGGCGGCACGCCCCCGGTCCGCATGGGCAACGCCCACCAGAACATCGTGCCGTATCAGGACTTCCCGACCGCCGACGGCCACATGATCATCGCGGTCGGCAACGACGGCCAATTCGCCCGGCTCTGCGCCGCGCTCGATCTGGCCGCTGCGGCCACCGATGTGCGCTTCGCGACCAACGCGGCGCGCATCGCCAACCGCGAGGCACTGATCGCCGAGCTGCGCGCGGTCACCACCACGCGCACGACCGCCGAGTGGATCGAGCGGCTCGCCCTCGCGCAGGTGCCGTGCGGCCCGATCAATGCGCTCGACCAAGTCTTCGCCGATCCGCAGGTGCGCGCCCGCGGGCTGCGCCTCGATCTGCCCCATCCCGTCGCCGGCAGCGTGCCCCAGGTCGCAAGCCCGCTACGCCTGTCGGCAAGCCCCGTCCACTATCGCCATGCGCCGCCGAGCCTCGGCGCGGATACGGACGAGGTACTTAGCCGCGTCCTCGGGATGAGCGAAGAGACGATCGCGGCGCTCGCCGCGCGCAACATCCTCTGAAGCCCTGCCTCAGCTCACGGGCGGTGAGCCGCCGGCGGCGGTGCGGCGTAAGACGAATTCATCGAGCGCCTCGACGATGCCCGGAT
>VFSW01016526.1_pt1 | contig 10064 bp, 8 predicted proteins | sample 5358111 | NCBI WGS metagenome assembly VFSW01 (sample SAMN11554181, study PRJNA540505) | mine drainage metagenome | isolation source: sediment from site ElyBrook_90M | place: USA: Ely Copper Mine, Vershire, VT | collected 2017
GTTCCCTATGTCTATAAAAATAGTGCTCAGCCTCCTGGCTATCTCTGGAATTTGCGGAGTAGCTCTTGGATACGTGCTTCGTCTCTTGATTTCCCGCGGACAGCGAGGTTCTTTGGACTTGGAAATCAAACAGAAAATGCTTGAAGCTCGCGAGCGTGCAAATCGCATAATTAAGGAGGCCGAAGAAAAAGCTGAAGAAGCATCCGCTGAGATTCTTAATCCCATTCGCGAACGCGAAGAGAAGCTTGAGAATCTCGAAGAGCGTATTCTTAAGCGCGAAGAATTCCTTGATGAAAGCGCCCGAAAGCTCGGCGAACAGGCAGAGAATATCCGCAATCGCGATAACGAGGTCGCAAACCTCCGTAAGGAAGCAGAAAAGCTTATCGCCGAAGAGCGCGTGCAACTTGAACGCGTAGCTAACCTCACCGAAGAAGAAGCGCGCAAGCGCCTGCTTGATCAGCTTGAGAAGACGCAGGAAAGCGCGTTGCTTGCTCGCATCCAGAAGCTTGAAACGCATGGTCGCAAGCAGCTTGAAGAAAAGGCGCAGACTATTCTTATGTCTGCGATCCATCGCCTCGGCAATGCCGTAAACAGTGAAGTCATGACGCTTTCTGTTTCTATTCCTTCAGAAGAGATCAAAGGAAAGGTCATCGGAAAAGAAGGCCGCAATATCAAGGCCTTTGAGCGAGCGACTGGCGTAGACGTCATCATTGATGACGCTCCAGATAAGATCACACTCTCATCATTCGATCCTCTTCGACGTCATATTGCGAAGATTGCGCTTGAAAGGCTCATCGTTGACGGTCGTATCCAGCCAGCAAAGATCGAGGAAACAGTTGAGAAGACAAAGAACGAAGTAGAGGAAATGATAAAGCAAAAGGGCGAGGAAGCGGCATATGAGGTCGGCATTGTCGGTCTCGATCCGCGTCTCATTACTCTCCTTGGCCGTTTGTACTTCCGTACCAGCTACGGACAGAACGTTCTTCAGCATTCAGTTGAAATGGCGCACCTCGCTGGAATGCTCGCAAGCGAACTCGGCGCAGATGCAGAGATATCACGTGCTGGCGCACTCCTTCATGACATCGGAAAGGCCGTAGACCATGAGGTTCAGGGTACGCATGTGGAAATCGGGCGTCGTATTCTCGAGAAGTTCGGCATCGACAAGAGAATCATCCAAGCTATGCAGGCGCATCATGAGGAATACCCCTATGAAACGCCTGAATCCGTCATTGTGCAGGTAGCTGATGCTCTTTCAGCTGGCCGTCCAGGCGCCCGAAAGGACACTGTTGAGCGCTATCTTGAGCGTCTTGGCGATCTTGAACGTATTGCTGCAGGATTTGAAGGCGTGGAAAAGGTATATGCCATTCAGGCAGGCCGCGAGATCCGCATATTCGTTAATCCGGGCAAGGTTTCTGATCTTGCCGTGCATAAATTGGCCCGTGATATCGCAGAACGCGTGCAGAAAGAGCTTAAATATCCTGGAGAAATCAAGGTGAATGTCATCCGTGAGAATCGCGTCGTTGAATTCGCTCGTTAAATTGCCACAAATATAGGAATTGTCACGTTTTTCGCTATCCCCGTCGATTTTTTAAGGGACTTGCATAAAACGGCTAATTTCCTATACTTTCTCCGTAACCCTCCCTTGCGAGGATTTAACCCTAAAAGATCTAATTCGCTTATGAACAAAGCAGATATCGTAGCAAAAGTTCAGGAAGTACTCGGCGGCACAAAGGCTGACGCTGACCGCGCAGTTGAAACCGTTATTGAGTCGATCATGGGAGGCCTCAAGTCAGGCGACGAAGTATCGATCGCAGGACTCGGCATCTTTACAGCAAAGGCTCGCCCAGCTCGCACTGGCCGCAACCCTCGCACAGGTGAGACTATCAACATCGCAGCAACTCGCACTCCTAAGTTCCGCCCTGCGAAGGCTCTCAAGGACGCTGTTAAATAAGAAAAGCTTCCGCCCAACCAAAAGCCCGAAATCAAAACCGGTCCCTAAAATTTCTCCCGGTACCGTTTTTGTTTTCGCGCTTTTCTCGCGCTCAAGTATCAAGCATCGAAATATTTTTTAACTTATCAGGTAGGTAACTCTCGTCGTCATACATCTTGTAGCCTTTGTGATAGTCGAGATCTTTCATAAGCTTCGTTGGCGCATTGCGAATCTTTTTTGGTACTGGAAGATTCCCCAGTTTCTTTACATCAGCCTGCGCTTCCATCAATGCATCATATGAGGTGCGATCTTTCTTTGCTTGTGCGAGATACGCTACGCCATGTGCGAGGTTTATCGCGCACTCCGGATAGCCGATTGTCTCACATGCGCGGAAGACGGCATTCGCTACGACAAGCGCTGTCGGTTGTGCGAGTCCTACGTCCTCAGAGGCAAACACGACCATCCTGCGGGCAATGAAGATCGGATCCTCCCCTGCCTCGACCATTCGAGCCAGATAATACATTGCTGCATCCGGCTGCGAAGCACGCATGCTTTTAATGAAGGCGCTGATAGTGTCGTAGTGTTCTTCTCCTTTCTTGTCATAGCGAAGATGTGGTGACTCCAGAGCCTTATTAAGATTCGCAACCGTTATCCTCTTTCCATACAACGCCTGTGTTCCTTCAATGATGCCAAGCGCTTTGCGCGCATCACCATTTGAATATCCAAGAAGCCATGCAAACGTATCTTCAGATAGCTTCACTCCCGCACGAGACACAATCGCTCTTAATGACTCTTCGGAAAGTGCCTCAAGAACAAACACGCGGCAACGCGAGAGAAGTGCGGGAATCACTTCGAATGAAGGATTCTCTGTCGTTGCACCAATCAATGTCAGTTGTCCCGACTCTACATATGGCAAAAGAAAATCCTGCTGACTTTTATTAAAACGATGGATCTCGTCGAGGAACAGAACTTTCGAACGCAATGTTGGTTCTCCACTTCCCACTATCTTTCGAATATCATCCTTCCCTGCAGACACTGCTGACAGTTCATAGAGATCTGCATCAAGTGCTCGCGCATAAATGCGCGCGATAGTTGTCTTGCCTGTGCCAGGCGGTCCCCAGAGGAGAAACGAGAAGAGATGCTTCTTCTCTATCGCCACGCGAAGTGGCTTTCCGGGACCAACGAGATGCTCCTGCCCCACTACCTCATCGATAGTCTGCGGACGTGAAGCCAGAGGTTCCATGCATTAAAGGTACGCCTCCGAACATGAAAATCAATCGAACACCTAGAGAGCCTTAGCTCGGTCGAGCATCTCATCGTAAAGTCCGCGAACAAGTTCGACAGTCTGCGGCTGCTGCCGTTGTCGTTCTACACTCTCTCTTAATTTATTGACGAGATCGTCTCCAATATTAAATTTGCTCCACATTTCATAATAAGACTCGATATCCATCGTTTCTGAATCTTCATATATTGCAGGGAAAATAGAATTGTACTCAGAAATCTTTGCCATATCTTCACCATTTGGATTCTCTACATACTCCAGACAATAAAGATGTGACTTGATGTCGAATTTCTTCACATCATCCATGTCCTGCAAGATCTTGAGAGCTGTGTGGTTTATCCAGCGCCCATTTCCCTGGCCTTCTTGCATTTGAGCTATCTCAGGAAATCTTTCCATTGTGAGTTTGTATTGAATGTCATCACAAATGAGATGGGCAAGCCATCCTTTTTCAAAATCAGAAAGCTCCGTGTGCTTTCGCTCAAACAATCCTCTTGGGTGAGTGAGATTTCTATCTATGCCGGTGACGTACCTGCTATCTGGGTAAATTGTTCCCGATAAATACTGGCAAACATCAGAGACTCCGAGTTTATCTTTGAGATCAAGTGCAAAACGAATGTGAGTTGCTTCAAGCGCCATAAATACTGTGCGGGATAGGAGAATCGGACTCCTGCTCTCAGTTTGGAAAACTGATGTTCTACCATTAAACTAATCCCGCGTTGTTTTCGAGAATACCATATATTCCCTTATTTTGTCTCGCTCTCTTCCGTCTGGGCATCTTCATTGTATTTTTAGTGTGATACGGCGTACCATAGGGGTATGCGTATGCCGAAGTGGCTGACAGGAAGTATTCAGAGCCGAGGAATTCTAGCGGCAGTTGGTGCAGTGCTCGTCATAGTTGTGATTGCCACCACCAATCACGAGTTTCATCAAACGAATACTGCAACTAGTACTCCTATCCTAGCCTTACCTACAGGAACAGGCCTGCAAGGCGCAGAAACGACTCCTGCCGCTACAAGTACGGCAACTAGTACTTCTTCACATTCTGTCGCTTCAGCGACCAGTACAGCGCCTAAGATGCAGATGGCCGCAGCGGTCACTGCGATCGATGTAGCACCCTCAACACCACCAGCTTCAGTTGTTGCGGCACGGCAACTTGATGGTGCAGGAAGCAAACTGCTTAAGTCGCTCGTTAACATTGTGTGCATTTCATCAGTGCATTCCATTCCTTCGATCTCAGGCAGCGGAGTAATCATTGATTCGCGTGGAATCATCCTTACGGCCGCTCATGTGGCTCAACTTTTCTTGTTGCAGGATTATCTTGGTCCTGACAAAGTTGCGTGCATCATCCGCACTGGCAGCCCTGCGCGCCGTTCATATCTAGCAGAACCTATATATGTGTCTCCTTCGTGGATCGAACAGAATCCATCTACTCTCACGACGAGCAGCCCGACTGGAACTGGAGAAAATGACTTCGCGCTCTTGGGTATTACTGGTACGGCTACCTCTACTCCCCTTCCGAACTCCTTCCCAGCCATACCGCTAGCTTCAGATGATCCTCAACAGCAAGATTCTGTAGCGATTGGTTCATATGGAGCGCAGTATCTTACGGCATCTGAATTGAATTACTCTTTGTACCCTATCCTCGTATTCGGAACGATTCAAGATCGCTATACATACGATACGAATACTGTTGATCTGGTTTCCGTCATCGGAAGTGCGGCATCTCAGGAAGGATCTTCAGGTGGCGGGCTTGTTAACGCTGCTGGACAATTAATTGGAGATATTACGACCAGCTCTGTTGCCGGCACACTCACGACTCGCTCATTGAACGCAATAACGATCGGACACATTCGCCGCAGCTACACGACTGACACCGGACAAGACCTAGACTCAGCACTTGTTCAGCAAAGTGTTCCTTCCCTCATCGCAGGCTTCGCAAGCGAATCAAAACAGCTAGGACGCGCGCTCTATAAGAATCTCTAAAATGTCGGGGTGCGGAGAATTGAACTCCGTCTAACTGGTCCCAAACCAGTCGTACTACCGGTATACGACACCCCGAATCAACGTGTGGCACCTGACAAGAATCAGGCCAAACCTCGTTCCTGCTATCCTACCAGTTTTTTCAATTTAGAAAACCTTTGGCCCTTTTTGCCTAGACTTAGAGTATTTGCGGGAGGTATCGGACATACGCCATACCATCTCCCCGCCTAATCCATACAAGGATTCCGTCTACCTGACATTCGCCCTTCCAGTCATTGTTTGCCATATACCATTCGCTTGTGCGAGCTACCTTTGCGATCTTTAGCGAATGTAGATTTGCCGATGGGTCGTAGTCATCCTTTGAGAGTCTTGCTCCAGGGAACTCGTTGCATACGAGCGTTTTCACTTCCACGAAATGAAGGGTGTCATCTTTCTGTACGATTATGTCTATTTCGCCAGTCTTTCTCGCTACGTTTCGGTCAATCAGTGTGAATCCGTACTTCCGTAGATATTCAATAGCTACCTTTTCCCCAAGGTTTCCGATGTCCTTTCTGGTGTAGTCGGTTATATCCACGGCTTTTAGAAATATAGCCTATTCACTTAATATTTTGATGAATTACTTCTAAAATAAAAATGAATTTCATGTCCTTTATCCCCACTGTGAACACCTTTATCCCCAGTTATGCACATTAGTCCTTGAGCAGAAAAGAACCTGGAGTGGCTCTTTTCTGCTTTTCCTTATTTCCTATTTTGGTGCGGATAGGGAGAATCGAACTCCCGACTCGTCCTTGGCAAGGACGCGTTTTACCACTAAACCATATCCGCTTCGGGAAGTATCATAGCACGCCTTCCCTGTTATTTACCACTCTGGTGCCCCTGCCAGGACTCGAACCTGGAACGGCTGATCCGAAGTCAGCTGTGATATCCATTTCACCACAAGGGCATCTACCCTGTAGATAGTACGCCAGAGCTAGGAGAAAGGCTATGGTCGTACTAGTATTTTACTGATGGACTTTCCTATTCCCGCTGAAGTACGATCGGTAACTGAGAAATTGCGCGAAGCAGGCTATGAAGCCTATTTAGTAGGCGGATGTGTTCGCGACTTGCTTATTGGCCGAAAGCCTAAAGATTGGGATGTAACTACTAATGCAAAGCCGGAAGATATTCAGCGGGTCTTCCCTGAATCCTATTACACCAACGACTTCGGCACTGTCGGTGTTCTACGTGAAACTGAGGACGAGAGCTTGAAAATCATAGAAATAACTCCGTACCGCACAGAGATGGGCTATTCCGACAAGCGTCGTCCCGATGCTGTTTCATTCGGGGATAGTCTAGAGGAAGATCTTGCTCGTCGCGACTTCACAATTAATGCTCTTGCCTACGATGAATCTAAAGGACAGGTTATTGACCCTTATAAAGGACAAAAGGACATCGAACTAAAGCTTCTCCGTACGGTAGGAGTTCCGGAAGAACGTTTCGAAGAAGATGCTCTACGTCTTATGCGTGCAGTACGCGTGGTTGCTGAACTTAATTTCGCCCTTGATTCAGATACTGCAGCTGCGATTCATAATAAATCAAGCAATCTAAAGCATGTCTCGAAAGAACGAATACGAGATGAGTTCATTCGAATCATTAATTCGGACCAGCCGATGATGGCTTTAGTATTGGCCCAGCAGCTAGGAATCCTTGAGTTTATTGCTCCTGATCTGATTCGCGGAATCGGCGTAGACCAAAATCAGGCTCATAGTTATGACGTATTTGGCCATCTTCTGCATGCTGTTCAACATGCGGCAGATAAAGGCTGGAGCTTTGACATACGCCTTGCTGCCCTATTTCATGACGTATCTAAGCCAGAAGTTCGCTTATGGTCAAAAGAAAAGAATGACTGGACCTTTCATGGCCACGAAGTCGTTGGTTCACGTGTAACAAAAAAGATCTTGGAGGACTTGAAGTTTTCACGTGAAACCATAGAAAAGATAACAAAACTGGTGCGTTGGCATATGTTATTCTCTGATCCTGACCAGATTACCCTTTCAGCGGTTCGTCGCATGATTAGGAATGTTGGAGAGGAAAACATATGGGACCTCCTCAATCTCCGTATTTGTGACCGTATTGGAACCGGCAGACCAAAGGAACAGCCTTTTAGATTCAGAAAATACCGAGCAATGGTTGAAGAAGCACTTCGCGACCCTCTTTCGGTTGGTTTACTAAAGACTGATGGAAATCACATAATGAAGACATTTCACGTGGAACCTGGTCCACGTCTGGGATGGGTACTGAACGCACTTCTTGATCTTGTACTTGATGATCCTAAAAGGAATACTCAGCAGTACCTAGATGAGAAAACTCCTGATCTACTCGCCTTGTCGGATGAAAAACTAAAGGAATTGGGTGACTCAGGAAAGAGAAAATTGGAAGAAAAGGAGGAAGAGGAGCTCAATAAAATCCTTGAAAGAAACTTCGTCTCCTAGTGTTTAGGCCGTAATTCCACGCTTTCACGTGGAACCTTTCGCCAAGTTCCACACGCTATTTTCACGTGAAACATACTAAATGGCCTATATACTGCATATAAAAAGGGCCCATGAGTCTATTTCCTTCAGCGGCGCTGAGAGAAACACATTCATGGGCCCTTTAACGAAACAGCTTAGACCGGTGTAGAGACCAAATTGGGGAAGGGGCATATAGTAGCCTCTACTGGGGTAAATTGGCCCTCGCTGCTTAAATTTCTGCTTTGCGTGAATCTTGATCCGACCTCTTATTATTCAGGGAATACGTCCCGATTACGTTGAAGGAGTAGATCTCGCTCAGCACTGATCGAAAGAACATAACGCACAAGGTACTATGTAATGTACAGCTTTTCCGAGGTTATTCAGCTCACGCCTAATTCCTCGTCCTTTATAGATACTACGTGTACTAAAGGACAGCGTAAAGGACAGACCTGTGGACAACGTAATGTCCTATAGTGTAATTGAGATGGGGCAGTGGTCTGAACCAAACACATCAGTATGTATCTCAGCTTTTTTTATCTTCTTCACTAGTTCCTGGGAGACAAAAAAGTAGTCAATACGCCATCCTACGTTGCGTTCGCGGGCATGAGTAAACGTGTCCCAATAGGTATATATGTCTTTCTTATTAGGGTTAAAATGTCGAAAGATATCAACATATCCAGCATTTATAACCTCATCCAGCCAAGCGCGTTCTTCTGGTAGGAAACCTGTGTTTCTCTCATTTTCCTTTGGACGAGCAATATCGATCTCTTCGTGAGCAGTGTTTATATCTCCACAGAAAATGACAGGCTTGTCTTTGCGAAGCTTTTCGCAGAAGGCGAGGAAGGAATCGTAGTATCGAAGTTTAAAATCCAAGCGCTCAGGACCGCGACCGCCGTTAGGGAAGTAGACATTCAAAAGCCAGAAGTCCTCATACTCAGCTCCCACGAGTCGTCCCTCCTGATCGAATTCAGGCATTCCCATTCCATAGATCACCTGCAATGGCTCTATTTTGCTGTAAATCGCTACGCCGCTATAGCCCTTTTTGAGTTCAGACGAGGAAAAGAATGAGGAGAATCCGGCACCATCTCGCAATTCATCAGAAAGCTGTTCTGGATGCGCCTTAGTTTCTTGAAGCCCAAAAATATCTGGTTTTACTGCTTTAAGGAAGGTCTCCCAATAGCCGTTGCGATGCACGGCACGGAGTCCGTTCACATTCCATGAGACGATACGCATGATTCTATTGTAGCAAAGCTATTCTGCTCTCTTAGAATGAAATTTCTTGTGTACGTCACGTAAGTGAGAATCGGTGACATGCGTATAGATCTGAGTCGTTGTGATGCTCGAATGGCCCAGCAATTGCTGTACGGAACGAATGTCGGCACCATTTGAAAGAAGATCGGTCGCAAAACTGTGACGAAGTACGTGCGGTGTTACTTTTTTTGTAATGCCAGCTTTTGCACCATATACCTTTATCATGCGCTCAACTGAACGACTGGTGAGACGGGTAGGGAGGCGCTTGCTGGGAGTTCCATCTTCCTTTGGTTGAGCAGGTATCGTGACGAAAAGCGCTTCGTGCATGTCTTTTCGAGCCTTTAGATAAGCCCTTACTGCGGCTTTTGCTTCGTCGGAAAGGAAAACGACTCGTACTTTATCTCCTTTTCCGCGAACTGACATCTCATCTCGCGAGAGATCGATATCGTAATCAAGTGCACACAGCTCGGATACGCGCAGACCGGTTGAAAAGAGTAGCTCCAGAATGGCCTTATCTCGCAACGACTTATAATCACTGCCCTCTGCTGACTTAAGCAATCGATGTAGCTCTGTGATTGTTATGAGATCGAGTGAACGTTCAGGAACTTTCGCAAGCTCGATCTTTTCAGGAGAAAGACCTTCAATATCTCGCTTGCGAAGGAATTTAAGGAAGGAACGAAGGGCGATGAGGTAGTAATTCTGAGTTTTTCGCTTCATTGAGTCCTTTGCCGTACCAGGTTGGCGGTTAAGCCAAAGACGAAATTCACGGATTTTCTCCTCAGTTATGTCAGAAGTATCCTCTATTCCTGCGTGTTTGAAGAATCGATCGAGATAATGGTCATAATTTTCAATAGTTTTCACTGCACGACCACGTTCAATCTCGGTATGTTCGAGGAATTGTCGTTTTGCTGACCCTATTTCCATATACAGCAGTATACCGCGCTTAGATTGTGCGACGCGCACAAACCCATGGCCTAGGCGGTCCCATACCACACCACTCTTGCATAAATAAACAAGGTGTGGTACTCTAGCATCAATGCTTACGAAACGCGTAAAAACAGGGGCTATTAACAACGCAGCGATTCATGACCTGGACACAGGCTCTGCTGACGTGCAGATCGCTATTCTTAGC
>VFSW01016527.1_pt1 | contig 10063 bp, 8 predicted proteins | sample 5358111 | NCBI WGS metagenome assembly VFSW01 (sample SAMN11554181, study PRJNA540505) | mine drainage metagenome | isolation source: sediment from site ElyBrook_90M | place: USA: Ely Copper Mine, Vershire, VT | collected 2017
GCACAGCACCGCGCGGACATCGGGATCGTTGTGGCGTGTGCGCAGCAGGCTGACGGCGTCGAGCCGCACATCGGGATCGGGACAGAAGCGGTCGCTATCGCGCAGGATGTTGAGCAGCACGCTCTTGACGTCGTCATCGTCGATGGTGCCCTGCACGGTGAGGGGCTGCTGCGCCAGGAGGCGAAGTTCGACGCGCGGAGGGCCCTGATCGCCCGAGGGAAACACGTTGATCCCGGCGACGTCGGCGGTGTGCAGATCGATCGCCGCGGGAGCGGAAGAAGCCGCGTTCGGATCGCCAGTCGTCGCCGCGGACGAACTTCCCTTCACCGGCGAAACCCCGGCGGCATTCCCCGATACGGCCGCTGTGGCAGGACGATGCAGCAGAAGCCGCGGCGCCAGCATTCCCACGCTGAATCCGATCAGCAAGAGCACCGCGCCGCTCCATGCGGGGCGGGGCGAAATCCAACTCGAGGGCAGCAGCACGGCGAAGGTGCGACGCAGCCACCCGTGCTCTTCCTGGCGGTCGAGTGCATCCTCGAGGCCGGCGCGGCAGCCGGCGAGCAGACTTGCGTCGGGTTCGTTGTGATGCTCGGCGAGAAGCGCGAGAAACGCGTGATCGCGGCCCAGCGCCGCGGAGCAGGCCGCGCAGTCCGCGAGATGCCCGGCGACGCGCGAGTGTTCGGCGGGATCGAGTTCGTCACCGGCCGCCAGGAGCGTCAGCAATGGCTGCCATTCGCTGCAAGGCTGGATGGTGCCGCTTTCGTCGTGTGTGTCTGGGCTCATGTCGCCAATCATGCCTGCAACTACCCTTAATGGCCTGGCAAGTAAATTGAATCTACATCCCTCAGCGGCTCAAGCCGCATTTCTCTTGCGGCCGTTGCGGCACGGTCCCGACTGCTGTCCGGGACGCAAACACCGCGCTGAAGCCGTGTGCTAACGCAAAGTCTTGGCTCCATCCTGCCGCGCCACCGCGTCCTCCACTACCGAAAGGCGTCCATGGTCTCGCGCAGCTTGCGCGTGGCCCGGAACAATGAATTCTTTACCGTGTCCTCGGAAGTGCCAAGCAAGTCGCCGATGGCGCGCAACCGCAAGCCGTGGTGATGCTTCATCTCGAAAACGACGCGTTCGCGGGGCGACAGGCGCTTCATGGCTTGCTCGATGTGCCGGCCCAACTCCTGGCCGAGCAGCCGCTTTTCCTGGTTGGCCGCGGCGCTGGTTTGCGGCTGCCGGTCGAAGAAATCGTGCGTGCCGCCGTCGTCGTCCACATACACCGGAGCCTGCTCTTCGTGGCGGCTGGCACGGCGGCGCAAATGGTCGAGGGCCACGTTGGTCACAATGCGATAGAGCCAGGTGTAGAAGCTGCACTCGAAGCGGAAGCGGGGCAGATTCCGGTACGCCTTGAGGAAGCTTTCCTGGTAAATGTCGCGCGCATCCTCGGGACGGTGGACCAGATTCAGCGCCAAGCGCAGAACGTCGCGATCGTAGCGCCGGACCAGGTCGTCGAACGCGAGGCGATCTCCCGCCTGAGCCTTGCGGACCAGCGCCTGCTCTTCGGCGAGCTTCGCCGCCGCTGCCTGGCGCGCATCCACATCGAGCGCGACGCTCATCGCCACTGGGCCCACTGAACCCATCGTGTGTGCCGCCGGGGGCTGTCCGGCTCGGGGGAGATGATCGATTCCCGAACCGCCCGACTCGCCTGCCCCGGCATCCAGCCTTTCCGCTGCCTTCGAGGGGATAGACGAACCAGACCGCCGTTGGTTAGCATTTCGAGGCGCCATTTTATCGCTGTTGTCCAGTTCCGGACTCCGAAATCCTCCTGATGGGATGCCGCGCCAGGGTGCGGCGTTGCAACGCTGTGGCTGTGCAGGATGCTAAAGAATACGCATCAATGAGCTTCAGGAGCAAACAGGGTGCTGAAGAACTCGCCATCTTGTCATTCCAAACCCCGGTCGCGGTTTGACCGCGGGGGCGCGGTGTTTGCGTCCCGCGCCGTGTTGCAGGAAGGAATCTTCTTTTTTTCTATTTTTTTCTATTGAGGTTGGCGCGGAAAGCAGTTCCCTCGTTCCGCCAGACCATCCGGAACGCAAACAACGCGCTCCGCTTGGGATGACATGTACAGGACTTTATCCGCAAGCTGCTAGAGGCTCGAGCCGAGGCGAATCAGTCCGTAGACGGCGACGCAGACGGCGAAATTCAACAGCATGCCCCAGTCGACTTGGAATCCCTGGTGGCGCAGCGCCTCGGGGAGATGAGGAACCAGGGAGAAGTAATAGATCGCGTTGCCGAGCAGGATGGCCGCCAGGTATTCCAGCCACCGCCGGGGAGTTACACCAAGAAATTGCCTTGCCATGTGTCGGTCACCCGTCCGGAGAGGGGACACCGCCCATAGTAGGACATGCCGCGCCGAGTGTCACCAGTGATTCTGAACGCGTTTTGAACGAGCCGGCGCAGGCCGCGCGCAAACAGGCGCGTGGACAGGCGGAGCGATGATATAAAAGTTCGGGCCGCACAGGTGTATTGTGTTTTGGAATGAAGCACGGGCAGGGAAATGACGATCACGCTGGCCAATTCGGTGAAGTACCTGAAAGGCGTGGGGCCGCAGCGCGCGGCGGCGCTGGAGGAGCGCGGCATGGCGACCGTCGGCGATCTGTTGAGCTACCTGCCATTTCGCTACGAGGACCGCATCCGGTTCACGCCGATTGCGGAGATTATTCCCGGGCAGGTGCACACGGTTCTTGCCGAGGTGACCGGCGGAGGAGGCGGGACGGTGCGGTTTGCGCGCAGCCGCGGGCCCGTCTTTCACGTCACGGTGCGGGATGCCTCGGGGATGCTGCACGCACGTTTCTTCCACGGCGCCTATCTCCAGGGGCGGCTGAAGGAAGGGCAGCGGCTGGTCCTGCACGGCAAAGCGGAGGTGGATGCCTATCGCCCCGGCCGGATCGAGATGGTGAATCCGCAGATCGAGCTGGTGGGCTCGGGCGATCAGCCCTCCGGCGATTCGACTGAAGTGGGGCGCATCGTGCCGGTCTACGAAGCGATCGGGTCGATCAGCTCGCGGATGCTGCGCCGGATCATCTACAACGTGCTGGTGCAATTCGACGGCGGAGTGCCCGACCCGCTTCCCGAGGAAATTCGCGAGCGGTACCGCTTCCCGACGCGGCGCGACGCCCTGCTCTACGCCCATTTCCCTCCCAAGGACGAGAACCTTGAGCTGCTGAACAGCTTCCGCAGCCCGGCGCAGCTCCGGCTGATCTTCGAGGAGTTTTTCTATTACCAGTTGGCGCTGGCGTTGCGGCGGCGGAGCGAGCGCCGCGAGGCCGGGATGGCCATGCGCGTCCGGGAAGAGAAGATTCGCGCGGCGCTGAAGCGCATCCTTCCGTTCAAGCCGACGGCGGCGCAAAAGCGCGTGCTGGGAGAAATCGCGGAGGACCTCGAGCAGCCGCACCCGATGCACCGGCTGCTGGAAGGGGACGTCGGGAGCGGCAAGACGATCGTGGCGCTGGAAGCGGCGGCGATCGTCATCGAGAACGGGTGTCAAGTGGCGCTGATGGCGCCGACCGAAATCCTCGCGGCGCAGCACTTTTTGTCGGCGCGGCGGATTTTCGCGCCCGCCGGGTACGGCGTGGAATTGATTGTGAGCGGCCGCAAGCGCGCCGAACGCGACGCGACCCTGGCGCGCATCGCCAGCGGCGAAGCGCAATTCATCGTGGGCACGCACGCGCTGATTGAAGATCCGGTGAAGTTCCGGCGCCTGGGGCTGGTGATCGTGGACGAGCAGCACCGCTTCGGCGTGTTGCAGCGCAAGCGGCTGATCGAGAAAGGGGCTTCGCCGCACGTGCTGGTGATGACGGCCACGCCCATTCCCCGCACGCTGGCGCTGACGCTGTATGGCGACCTGGATCTCTCGGTGATCGACGAGATGCCGCCGGGGCGCACGCCGGCCGAGACGCGATGGACGGCCGACGCGCAATTGCCGGGCGTGTGGGAATTCCTGCGGCGCGAGATCGGACAGGGCCGCCAGGCGTTTGTGATCTACCCGGTGATCGAGGAGTCCAAGCAGGAGTTGAAGGCGGCCCCCGCCGAGTACGAGCGGCTGGCCGGCGCCGTGTTCCCGAATCTGCGGGTGGGCCTGCTGCACGGGCGGCTGAAGAACGAGGAAAAAGACGCGGTGATGGAGCAATTCCGCAGCGGCGAGCTGCACGTCCTGGTGGCGACGACGGTGGTCGAGGTCGGCGTGGACGTGCCCAATGCGACGGTGATGGTGATCGAGCATGCGGGACGTTTCGGGCTGGCGCAGCTCCATCAGCTCCGCGGGCGGATCGGCCGGGGCAAGGAAAAATCCTACTGCATCCTGGTGGCGCCGAAAACGATCGCGGGAGAGGCGCGGGAGCGCCTGGAAGCGATGGTGGCGACTTCCAACGGCTTCGAAATCGCCGAGCGCGACTTGAAACAGCGGGGCCCGGGAGAATTTTTCGGCACGCGGCAGCACGGCGACGCGGCGTTTTCGTTCGCGCAGCCGCTGCGCGATCACGAATTGCTGGAGCTGGCGCGCCGCGAGGCATTCGCGCTGGCCGAGAACTCACAGCGGGCGGACGACGTGGCCGCGCGCCTGGCGTCCCTGAACCCAACGTGGCAGAGGCGGTACCAGCTCGCCTCGGTAGGATGAAACGATGCGCGTGATTGCCGGGACATTTCGGAGCCGGCGGCTGAAGGGACCGGGCAAGCTGCGCCTGCGGCCGACGAGCGACCGTCTGCGTGAAACGCTGTTCGACGTTCTCGGGCCTGCCGTCCGCGACGCGCTGTTCGTTGATCTGTATGCCGGCACGGGCGCCATCGGGATCGAGGCGCTGAGCCGGGGGGCGCGCGAGGTGGTGTTCGTCGAAGCGCATGCGGCGACGGCGCGGCTGGTGCGGGAAAATCTTGCGGGGCTGGGGATTTCTCCCGGCGCGCCCAAGGGCGTCGAAGTGATCGAAGCAACCGCCATGAAAAGCCTGGAACAACTGGCGGCGCGGCACCGCATGGCCGACTTCATCTTTCTCGATCCGCCGTACGAAGAGGAAGAGGAACATCTACGCATCCTGGAGCTCCTCGACGCGTCGCACCTGGTGGCGCCCCGCGGCCTGGTGATTGCCGAGCACTCCCGGAAGACGGAATTGCCGGAGCGCCTGGACCGGCTCGAACGCGTGCGCCTGCTCGAACAGGGCGATGCGGCTCTGAGTTTCTATCGCCTGGCAGCCGCTGCCTGATCCCGGTGCATCGAACCGATCGAGTATAATTGCAGCTACCGTGCAATCTGCCGCACAACGCGCGCGCGAACCCGTCGATGATTCGCTAATCGAACTGCCCCCATACGCGCGCCTGCCGCGGCTCGATCTGGCCATCGAGTGGGAGTCAGCGGGCCAGGAATTTCGCACCAGCGTGCGGGATTTTTTCGCGGGGCCGCGGCCGGCAAAAGAAGCCGGCGCCGGGAGCGAGCGGGTCCTGCGCGCGGAGTGGATTCAGGGGCGCGTGCCGGGCCGGGCGATGGTGGCGTCGTGCCTGTGGCACGTGGCCGCGGTGTGGATTTTGATTTTGCCAATCTGGGGTTTTCTGCCGAGCGCGCGGCCGACGCTGGCACCCGTGCAGATCGAATTGACGTGGTACGCCGAGCCAGCGGATTTGCCTGCCGTCCTGGCACCGGCGGTCCGCGCCAAACCGAGCCGGCCGCTCGTGAAAACCGGCAATACCGTGAAGTTGCCGGCCGAATCCCGAAGCGCCCGAGCGGACGCGTATCATCCGCGGCAGACCATTCTTTCGATTCCCGTACGCGTCACGCATCCGCGGCAAACGCTGCTGCAACCCAGCGCGCCGCCCGCTCCGCCGAAAATTGCTCCGGCGCTGCCGAATATCGTGCGATGGGCCGCGAACGAAGCGCCCAGGCTCCGCATGCCGCTTTCCCAAACAACCTCGGCGCCGATCATCCGGCCACGCGCCGCCAGGGATGTTGCCGCGCCGGAAATTGCGAATCCCGCGAAAAATTCCCGGCCGCTGAACCTCGTGGCGGCGCCCGACCCAAAACTCAAGCCGCCCATGCTCGCGAACACCATGGCGCCGCCCCAGCGACGCCCGGAGCACGCCGATGCCGGAACTGCGCCGGAACTGGGCACTCCTACTGGGGAGCGCAACCCCAGCTTGCCCCGGTTGATTGCACTGTCGGCAACGCCGGCCCCGCCGGCTCCTATCGTGCGCGTGCCCGAAGGAAACCTTGCGGCGCGCATTTCCATTTCTCCCGAAGGGCCGAAGTCCGCCGCCGCAGGCGGGCCATCTGCCACCAACGGAACGACTTCACCGGGCGGGAAAAGCAGCGCGGCAGGTGCCGCGGGCGGCGGTGCGGAATCGCTGCCCGCGGCCGTAAGCGTCAGCGGAGGAAATTCCCGGGCCTCGCGGGGAGGGATCGTGCCGGCGGGAAGGATGATCCTGCAACCGGCGCCACCGGCGAGCGTTTCCCGGCGAGGGCCGGTGGACGTGAGCAGATTCGATCCCGGCCTGCCGCCGGAAAAAATTCTTTCCAGCAGCGAGGTGTACACGCTGCACATCAACTTGCCGAACCTGACGAGCGCCAGCGGCAGCTGGATTTTGAGTTTTGCGCAGCTCGACGAGGACAATCGGAATCCCTGGCGGCCCCGGGGCGAGCTGTCCGGGCCGGTACCCATCGAGAAGGCCGACCCGGAATATCCGCCGGACATGATCCGCGAACACGTCACCGGCGAGGTGGTGCTCTACGCCATCATCCGCAAGGACGGCTCGGTGGACAGCATTCAAGTGGTGCGAGGACTGGAGCCAGAACTGGATCGCAACGCCATCCGGGCGCTGGCGCAGTGGAAGTTCCGTCCCGGCAGGCGCGCCGGCGTGGCGGTGGATCTCGAGGCCGTGGTGCATATTCCGTTCAATTACCGGAACCCGCGGCAGTAGGCGGGTTCGGGGCAGAGGGCGATGCGCGGATGAATTTCTAGAGGCGCGTCGGTACATCTGCCGGCGCGGCATCTGCCCGGCCCGGAAAATCTCCGCGAGAAGCAGATTCAGCACAGAGGCCCACAGACGAGCACGGAGCACACGGATAGGCATCGCCAATCCGCACCCCCGGCAGTTGCAGAGCGAAGCGTGCCCGGTCCGATAGACCCGGACCGGCCTCTACAAACCCGTGTTCGTGGCGAACGCGGAGAATGAGTGCAGGCCGCGAGGCCGCCCCGCCACTGCGGGACGGCCGCTACAAAACCTCCGCACGCGTTACGAATCACGTGCGCAAAGTCCACGACGGGAAAAGCGCTCCCGGACGAGCGGAGTAAGATGGCGTTCTTCGATCTGGTTGGCTGCTGGCGAGAAATGGGTATTAGAAATGGGCGCGGAGTTCGCGGAAGGCGGCCAGGATCAAAAGCTTGCCGCCGCCGCTTTCCAGTTCGGCCTTTTCCAGCTCCCAGGTGGCCGAATGGGGGATGAAGACGGCATTGAGGCCCGATTGCAAGGCCGGATTGATGTCGCTGCGGGGACTATTGCCGACCATCCAGCCGTGCGACTTCACGATCTTGAACTGTTCGATCATCCGCCCGTAGGTTTCCGACTGCTTCTCGATCACGATTTCGATGGCGTCGAAATAGGACTGCAGGCCGGAGCGCTCGACCTTGGCGGCCTGCTCAGCCGGCTCCCCCTTGGTCAACAGGATCAAGCGGTGGTGGCGGGCCAGGTAAGCGAGCGTCTCGGGAACGCCATCGAGAATGTGCGGGGGAGTGCTTTCCAGTTCGCGGACCATCCGCTCGATCTCCTGAATGACTTCGTTGCGCGCGGAATTTCCGGCGAGCTTCAAGTAGGTCTCTTCGAGCGAGCGGCCGAAGCTGCGGACGCCGTAGCCGTGCTGGCGGATGTTGCGGCTCTCGGTCTCGTTCAGGATGTGGCGGACGTATTCGCGGGTGTAACCGAGATGCTCGAGCTGGGTGACGAAATTATCGATGGTCTTCTGGAAGAAGACGTTGTTTTCCCACAGCGTGTCGTCGGCGTCGATGAGCAGTGTTTGGCGCGCCATGCGGAGTCCCTATACTTGATCTTGCGTCAGCGGGAACAAGAAGAAAAGGAGATTTTGGGCGCCGGCGTTTGGGAAACTACCCCACGCCAGGGCGTTCGGGCCATCAGGCCATAGCGGGCAGGAACTCGTAGCGATCGATACGCGCGGCCACGCCGTGGCGGCCATTGTGCGGCTCGACGCGCAGGACGCGGGCATAGCAGCGGATGTTGACGTCTCCCGCCTGGGTGATCTGCCGCGGCAAGGTAAGCACAAATTCGATGGAACTGCCCGTGTCGGGATTCCCTTCCATCAGGAAGTAGAGACCCCGGAAGCTGACGTCGCGCGTCTCGCCCTGCTTCTCCGCGACATCCCCTCCCGCGGAGAACCGGACCTTCACGGGAAGCGACATCGAAAAGCGCCGCGCCCCGCGACGTTCCACACCCTTGTCCATAGGTCCTCTGGTGACGTTCGCTTGAGCCCTTCGGTGATTAACGCTATCACCGCCTCTGGTCCGGCGCAATCAATTTCGATCCGGCGGCGCCATGCGAACGGCAGGAAGGGGCTTGGTACGGCTGGTACGCCGAGCCCGGAACGCCAGGCGGAAGCGGAGGCCTTTGACCTGGACCGAGTCTGCCGTTAGGATGGAGCCTGATGCATCGATCCGCAACACTCACGGAACTTCGGAGACATCCGCGCGCGCAACTCCGGCTTCCCGCGCGGATCCGTTGGTACGGGCCGCTGGGCATGCAGTTGGAAGAGACGCAGACGATCGATGTGTCCCGCGAGGGTTTGCTGTTTCATCGGGACGAGCCCTGTGGCGAGCTGGCTCACGCCTGGGTGGCCTTCCCATATGACCCTGCGGCAGCCGGCACCGTGCAGCCGGAAACTCCGGCGAGCGTCGTGCGAGTGGAGCGCGACCCGGCGGGCGGCTTTCGCGTGGGCCTGCGCTTGCAATTGCGGCCGAGGCAGACGGAGCATCCGGTCACTCCGGAGCGGCGAAGCTCCCCGCGCCTGCCGTTTTCGCTTCCTATCTTTGTGCGCGCGGCCGAGACGCCGTGGCCGGAGGAGTCGATGACCCAGGACGTTTCGCGGAGCGGCGTGCGGTTTGAAACTTCCCAGGTCTACGCGGCCGGCGACCTGGTGCTCGCCAAGATTCCCTGGGGCGAGTGGATGCGCGCGGGAGAATTGAAGGGGCGCGTGGTTCGCGTTGAAGCCCGGGAGCAGACGTCAGGTCCGTCGTTCGTCGGTGGCCTGGAATGCGGCGCGGGAGCCACGCGATCCCGGGTCGCCGTGCAGTGGATCAAGAGCGACAAGAAGTGAGCCACGGAATTCCAGGAGGCGCGGCGGCGTCGGCCATCCACATGCTCATTTCCCTTCCACCACTCCATGACTGAAATCCTGCATCGCAATTTCTTTCTGGATGGGCCCGCGGGCCGGCTCGAAGCAATTCTTTGGAATACTCCGGCAGCGGCTCCGCAGCACGTGGCCGTGGTCTGCCATCCCCATCCGCTGTACGGCGGGACGATGCACAACAAGGTCGTGTATCAAGCCGCCAAGGCGCTGCATCGGCGGGGCGTGCCGGTGCTGCGCTTCAATTTTCGGGGCACGGGCCTGAGCGAGGGCGAACACGACGGCGGCCACGGCGAGCTAGAGGACATCCGTGCGGCGCTCGATTACCTGGCGGGCGAGTTTCCCGGCCGGCCGATTCTGCTGGCGGGATTCAGCTTCGGAGCCTGGGTGGGCCTGCGCGTGGGCTGCCAGGACGCGCGCGTGGCGGAACTGATCGGCCTCGGACTGCCCGTGGACAACTCGGACATGAGCTACCTGCGCGGGTGCGCCAAGCCAAAACTTATTTTGCAGGGCGGGAACGATCAATATGGTTCGCGGGCAAACGTCGAGGCGCTGTTCCAGACGCTGGCGGAGCCGAAGCGGCTCGTCATCGTCGAGGGCGCCGACCATTTTTTCTCCGGGCGTCTCGACGAGGTGGGCGCGGCCATCGGCGCATGGATCGACGAACGAGAGCTGCGG
>VFSW01016528.1_pt1 | contig 10062 bp, 5 predicted proteins | sample 5358111 | NCBI WGS metagenome assembly VFSW01 (sample SAMN11554181, study PRJNA540505) | mine drainage metagenome | isolation source: sediment from site ElyBrook_90M | place: USA: Ely Copper Mine, Vershire, VT | collected 2017
CACGGCGGGGCCGTCACGGGAGGACGGGGCCGGCCGGCCACAATGAACTCAAGCTCTACAGGGTGATCGACCAGTACCTGGACGGGCCCGGGCCGGTCTACGAGCGGTTCGCGGCGAGCGGGCGGATGCTGCCGGACGGGCTCGCCTATCTCGACAGCTGGGTCACGGCGGACGGCATGGACGGGTGCTTCCAGCTCATGGAGACTGACGACCCGGCGCTGCTCGCCGCGTGGACACAGCGATGGAGCGACCTCGTCGAGTTCGAGATCGTGCCGGTGGTCACGTCGGCCGAGGCGGCCGCCCGGGCCCGCGGCGCTTGACGCCAGGCGACCGGAACGCTACCCGAGGTACGACATCACGTGCTTGACCCGGGTGTAGTCCTCGAACCCGTACATCGACAGGTCCTTGCCGTAGCCGGAGTGCTTGAAGCCGCCGTGCGGCATCTCGGCCGTGAACGGGATGTGCGTGTTCACCCACACGACGCCGAAGTCGAGGCGGCGGCTCACCCGCATGGCGCGGCCGTGGTCCCGGGTCCAGACGCTCGAGCCGAGGCCGTACTGCACGCCGTTGGCCAGCCGCACCGCCTCGTCCTCCGAGGAGAACCGCTGCACGGTGATGACCGGGCCGAAGATCTCGTCCTGCACCATCTCGTCGTCCTGCGCCAGCCCGGACACCACGGTCGGCTCGTACAGGAACCCCGGGCCGCCGACCTTGTGGCCGCCGGCCGCGACGGTGGCGTGCGCGGGCACGCGGTCGACGAAGCCGGACACCCGGGCGAGCTGGCCCGGGTTGTTCAGCGGGCCGAAGTCCGCATCCGGCACGTCGAGCCCGCCGGCCTTGGTCGCCCGCGCCCGCTCGGCCAGGGCACCGGCCAGGTCGTCGGCGATGCGCGGCCCGGCCAGGACCCGGGCGGCGGCGGTGCAGTCCTGGCCGGCGTTGTAGTAGCCGGCCGCCGCGATGCCCTTGGCGGCCGCCGCGACGTCGGCGTCGTCGAAGACGATGACCGGGGCCTTGCCGCCCAGCTCGAGGTGCACCCGCTTGAGTCCGCCGGCCGCGGCGCGCGCCACCTCCGTGCCCGCCCGCACCGAGCCGGTGATGGACACCATCGCGGGCACGGGGTGAACCACCATCGCGTGCCCGGTGACCCGGTCGCCGCAGATCACGTTGAACACGCCGGGCGGGAAGAACTCGGCGGCGATCTCCGCGAGCAGCAGGGTGGAGACCGGGGTGGTGTCCGACGGCTTGAGCACCACGGTGTTGCCCGCCGCGAGCGCGGGGCCGATCTTCCACACCGCCATCATCAGCGGGTAGTTCCACGGGGTGACTTGCGCGCAGACGCCGACCGGCTCACGGCGGATCATCGACGTGTGGTCCCGCAGGTACTCGCCGGCCGACCGGCCCTCGAGTACCCGGGCCGCCCCGGCGAAGAAGCGCAGCTGGTCCACGCTCGGCGGCACCTCGTCGGTGCTCGCGATGGCGAGCGGCTTGCCTGTGTTGCGGCACTCGGCCTCGGTGAGCTCCGCGGCGCGCCGCTCCACCGCGTCGGCGAACTTGAGCAGGGCCAGCGAGCGCTCCGCGGGCGTGGTGTCCCGCCAGGTCTCGAACGCGGCCTGCGCCGCGCGCATCGCCTCGTCCACGTCGGCGGCCGACGACACCGGCGCCGCGGCGTAGCCCTCGCCGGTGCTCGGGTCGACCACGTGGCTGTAACCGCCCTCGCACGGGTCCATGTGCTTGCCGTTCACGAAGTTGCGCAGCCGCACGTGCGCCATCCCAGCCTCCATCGTCACCGGGCCCGCCACCGGCGGGCCTGCCATGCAGCTTCGCAAAGTTGGCCCAGCATGACAAGCGAATCCGTTGAATATTGCACGCTTATCTACGAAATTAGTTGACAGAGGCGATCTCGGTGACAAATATTGAGGGAGGTGGCCGGCCTCGTAGTCCCGGGCACGTACCAGGCACGTACCGGGAAGGGATGTGATCGGATGGCCCACGGCCCGCGCGGCGGCGGCCCCGTCGTCACGCCGGCGCTGGATGAGATTTCCAAGCGGATCATCGAGCAGCTGCAGGCCGACGGCCGCCAGTCCTACGCGGCGATCGGCAAGGCGGTCGGGCTCTCCGAGGCCGCGGTCAGGCAGCGCGTGCAGCGGCTGCAGGAGACCGGCGTCATGCAGATCGTCGCGGTGACTGACCCGCTGATGCTCGGCTTCCGCCGCCAGGCCATGATCGGCATCCGCTGCGACGGCGATCTGCAGCGGGTCGCCGACCAGCTAGCGAGCATGGAGGAGATCGACTACGTGGTGCTGACCGCGGGGTCGTTCGACCTGCTGCTCGAGGTGGTCTGCGAGGACGACGACCATCTCCTTGAGATTCTCAGTCAGGTACGCGGGGTACCGTCGGTCACGTCAACCGAGACCTTTGTTTACCTCAAGCTATGCAAGCAGACCTACACATGGGGGACACGGTGACCCTTTCTTCTGACGAGCTCCAGGCCGCAGCCAAGCAGCACCTGTGGATGCATTTCACCCGGATGTCGTCCTACAACCAGGGCGACGTCCCGGTGATCGTGCGCGGGTCGGGGCCGTACGTCTACGACGACAAGGGCAAGCGCTACCTTGACGGGCTCGCCGGGCTGTTCGTCTCCATGGTTGGCCACGGCCGCACCGAGCTGGCCGAGGCCGCGTCCAAGCAGGCCTCAGAGCTGGCCTACTTCCCGCTGTGGTCCTACGCGCACCCGGCGGCGGTGCAGCTCGCGGCCCGGCTCGCGGAGCTCGCGCCCGGTGACCTGAACCGGGTGTTCTTCACTACCTCTGGCTCCGAGGCCGTCGAGTCGGCGTGGAAGCTGGCCAAGGCGTACTTCAAGCGCACCGGCGAGCACGGCCGGTACAAGGTGCTCAGCCGCGAGTACGCCTACCATGGCACCTCGATGGGCGCGCTCGCCGTCTGCGGCCTGTCCGCGATCAAGCACGACTTCGAGCCGCTGCCGCCGGGCGGCATCCGCGTGCCGAACACCAACTTCTACCGGGCGCCGGAGTTCGTCGCCGACGACGAGGCCAAGTTCGGCGTCTGGGCCGCCGACGAGATCGAGCGGGCGATCCTGCGCGAGGACGCCGAGTCCGTCGCGGCGGTGTTCCTCGAGCCGGTGCAGAACTCCGGCGGCTGCTTCACCCCGCCGCCCGGCTACTTCCAGCGGGTGCGGGAAATCTGCGACAAGTACGGCGTCCTCCTCGTCTCCGACGAGGTGATCTGCGCGTTCGGGCGGCTCGGCTACTACTTCGGCTCCGAACGGTACGGCTACCAGCCCGACATCATCACCTTCGCCAAGGGCGTCACCTCCGGCTACTCGCCGCTCGGCGGCATGATCGTGCGCGACCAGCTGATGGAGCCGTTCCTCACCGGCGGAGCCACGTTCCTGCACGGCATCACGTTCGCCGGGCACCCGGTATCGTCCGCCGTCGCGCTCGCCAACCTGGACGTCTTCGAGCGGGACAACCTGCTCGGCAACGTGCGGGCCAACGAGGCGGGCTTCCGGGCCACCCTCGACAAGCTCACCGACCTGCCGATCGTCGGCAACATCCGCGGGGCCGGCTACTTCTACGGCATCGAGCTGGTCAAGGACAAGAACACCAAGGAGACGTTCAACGACGACGAGTCGGAGCGGCTGCTGCGGGGTTTCCTGTCCGCGCGGCTGTTCGACGCCGGCCTGGTCTGCCGGGCCGACGACCGCGGCGACCCGGTGATCCAGCTCGCGCCGCCGCTGATCTGCACCCAGGAGCACTTCGACGAAATCGAGCAGATCCTGCGCTCGGTCCTCACCGAGGCCTGGACGAAGCTCTAGCCTGGCCGGGCGGGCCCGCCCCCGGTGGGGGGCGCGCGGAGCGCCGGAGGCCCGCACGTGGGGGGGGGGGCCCGGTCCCCCCCGCGGCCTGGCCGACGCTCAAGCCTGGCCGGGCGGGCCCGCCCCCGTGCGGGCCAACGGGAAGACCGTTAGCCCGAACGTGGGCGTGGCGCCGCGGCACCGCCGTTGGCTCCTGGACGGCGGGCGGGCCGAGGTCCGCCGGGGATCGCTGGTTCCCGGGCCCCGGCCGGCCCGCCGATGTACGATGCCACCGAGACCACAAACGTTTGTAGCGGGCCGGACGCGCCGGGCCGCTGTATCCAGGGGACATCGTGACCGCGCTGACATGGGGCCAGCGAAGGGACAATCTCCCCGCAGAGGTCAACCGGTTCGTCGGCAGGCGGCGGGAACTGCCGGCCATCGGGGAAGCCTTCGAACGACGCCGCCTGGTCACCCTGCGCGGGCCCGGCGGAATCGGCAAGACGCGGCTCGCCCTGCACGCGGCCGCTGGACTGCGGGACGCCTTCGCGGACGGCTGCTGGCTGGTCCAGCTGTCCCCGCTGCGCGCGCCCGAGCTCCTGCCCCGCGCCGTCTCCGAGGCGCTCGGCCTGCCCGACGACGTGACCGGCGACCCGGCGCGGGCGCTGGCGGACAGCCTCGCGGAACGCGAGCTGCTGCTGCTCCTGGACACCTGCGAGCACCTCACCGCCGGCTGCGCGGAGCTCGCCGCGCGGCTGCTCGCGGCCGCGCCGCGGCTGCGCATCCTGGCGACCAGCCGCGCGCCGCTTGACGCGCCAGGCGAGCAGTCGCTGCTCATCGGGCCGCTCGAGCTGCCCGCGGACGACGCGTCCGCCGCCAGCACGGACGCGGTATCGCTGTTCGTCGACCGCGCGCAAGCCGCGGTCCCCGACTTCGTGCTCACCCCGCAGAGCACCCCCGCCGTCGCCGAGCTGTGCCGCAGGCTCGACGGCATGCCGCTGGCCCTCGAACTCGCCGCCGTCCGGCTGCGCGGCCTGCCGGCCGAGGAGATCCTCGGTAGGCTGAACGACCGGTTCCGTGCCCTGGGGACCGCCCGGACCGCCACCGAACGCCACCGCACGCTGCGGGCCACCGTCGCGTGGAGCCACGAGCTGTGCACCCCCGCCGAGCAGCGGCTGTGGGCGGAGCTTTCCGTGTTTCCCGGCGCCTTCACGCTCGCCGCGGCCGAGCGGGTCTGCGGGCCCGGCGCCGGCGAGACGCTGCGCCGGCTCGCCGGCAAGTCGGTCGTGGAGTTGTGTCCCGGTCAAGCGGACTCCTCGCTGCCCGAAGACCTTTACCGGATGCTCGACACCATGCGGGAGTTCGGCGCTGAGCTGCTCGACGAGGAAGCCACCAGGCGCATCCGGGCCAGGCACCGCGACTACTTCCTTGAACTCGCCGAACAGGCCGCGGCCGGCAGCATGACCGCGGAGCAGGCGGGCTGGCTCCGCCGCCTGGGCACGGAGACCGCCAGCCTCCGGGCGGCGCTCGGCTTCTCGTTCACCGAGCCGGGCGAGGCGCCGGCCGGCCTGCGGATGGCCCGGTTGCTGCTGCCCTACTGGTACATGACCGGGCAGTTCACCGAGGGCAGGCGCTGGCATGAGCTGGCGCTCGGGGTGAACCCCGGGTCAAGCGACCATGCCTGGGCGGTGTTCGGCGCGGGCGTGCTCGCCGTGCACCAGGGCGACCTGGCGCGCGGCGGGGGGCGGCTCACCGAGGCCGCCGCGCTCGCCGAGGCCGCGGCGGATGAGAACCTCGCCGCGCACGTCACCGACGCCCGCGGCGTCCTCGCGCTGCGCGCGGGCAAGCTGGACGCCGCGCGCGCCTGCCACGAGGCCGCGCTCGCCAGCTACCAGCGGATCGGGTTCGCCGACCCGCTGGCCCTGGCCAGCTACGGCAGGCTCGTCGCCGTCTGCCTGCTGACCAATGACCCTGACCAGGCGGACAAGCTCGCCGAGGAGTGCCTGCGCCGCTGCGCGGAGCTCGGCGAGCAGTGGGCGCGCGGCACCGCGCTTCTCTCGCGCGCCGGGGCGCGCTGGCGGGCCGGCGACCTCCCCGCGGCCATCGAGTACGCGCTTGCCTGCCTGCGGACCAAGGCGGAACTCGGCGACCTGCACACCATCGCGATGTGCTTCGACCTGCTGACGACATGCCTGGTCGGAACCGGGGACCTGGAACGCGCCGTGGTGCTGCGGGGGGCGGCCGACACGCTGTGGACGCTGCTGAACGCCCCGGTGCTCATCGGGCCGGCCTACACGCAGATCAGGGAGCGCGTCACCACGACGGCGCGTTCCGCGCTTGGCGAGGAGCGGTTCGCCGCGCTGCTGCGGCACGGCGCCGCCCTGCCGCTGTCCGCCGCGCTCGCGACGGCACGGGGCGAGGTGCCTGCCGTGCCCGACGGCTCGCCGCTCGCCGTCTCCGGCACCGGGCCGGGCAGCGACGTACGGTCGCTCACCCGGCGCGAGCTCGAGGTCGCCTGCCTGGTCGCCGGCGGGCTCGGCAACCGGGCGATCGCCGAGCGGCTCTTCCTGTCCAAGCGCACGGTCGACTCGCACATCGAGCACATCTTCGCCAAGCTGAGCTTCTCCTCGCGGGCCCAGCTGACCGACTGGTTCCGCGAGCAGGATCAACCTGGCTGATCGGTACCGTTCTCACCTGCCCGCACGCTTCACCTCAATATTCATCAAGATCGGTACGCGCTACCATCCCTGCCGTCACCAGTCGTTTACCGGGGGGCGGCAAAGTCTCTGCATGTCAGATGACTCGGGGTCCGCCTGGTCAAGGCGGCAGGTGATCGCCGCGGGCACCACCGGGCTGATCACCGCCACCGCGGTCCCGTCCCGCGGCCCGGCGCGCGGCCGGCCGGGGCCCGGGGACGGCACCCCCGAGCAGATCCACCTCACCTGGGGCGACGACCCGGCACGGGCCGTCGTGGTGTCCTGGGCGTCGGCCGGCCGGGCGGCCCGGCCCCGGGGCAGGCTCGGGCCGCGGGTCATCACCGCCACCGAGCGCGCCTGTGCCGACCCGGGCAGCGGCGTCGTCACCTGGTCCTACCACGCGCTCGTGGACCGGCTGCGTCCCGGCGCGACCTACGCCTACGCGGTGACCGCCGACAACGATGCCAACGCGGCCGACCCGTTCAGCGCCACGTTCACCACCGCGCCCGAGGGACGCGCCGCCTTCCGCTTCACCAGCTTCGGTGACCTCGGGACGTCGCCCGGATGGCCCGGCGCTTCCTGGGACAGCGGCCAGGCCGCCTACGCGGCGGGCGCGGTGGAGACCTTCCAGCCGCTCTTCCACCTGGACAACGGCGACCTCACCCCGGCCACCCCGGCCCCGGGCGCACTGGCGCAGGCCTGGCGGGACTTCGGTAACAACGTCCAGGCGTCAGCGGCGAACCGGCCGTGGCTGCCGGTGCCCGGCAACCACGCACTCGGGCTTGGCGACGGGGAGCAGGGGCTCGCCTCCTTCCTCGCGCGGTATACGCTCCCCGCGAACGGCATGGGCGGCCTCGAGGGCCGGTGGTACGCGTTCCGGGTGGGCACGGCGCTGTTCGTCAGCCTGAGCGGAGATGACGTCGCCTACCAGGACGCGCCCGGCGCGGCCGGCGCGGCCGGCGGGGCGATGCGGCCCGCGCAGGCGGCGGGCACCGCGGGTTCCGGGCGCGGTTACTCGGGCGGCGCCCAGACCAGGTGGCTTGAGTCGACCCTGGCGGCCGCCCGCGGCGACGCCTCGCTCGACTGGATCGTCGTGCAGCTGCACCAGTGCGCCTGCTCGTCCGCGGCGGAGGGCGTCGGGTCTGACCTGGGCATCCGCCGGGAATGGCTGCCATTGTTCGACATCTACGAGGTCGACCTGGTGCTGTCCGGACACGATCACGGGTACGAGCGGTCCTTCCCGGTCCGCGGCCCGGACGCGGGAGCGGTCCCGGACGCGGGAGCGGTCCTCGGCGCGAGTACCCACCTGGACACCCGGGTCGTCCCTGGCGCGATGCCCGGCACGGCGGCCGACACCCGCCGGCCGCACCCGGTGACCACCGTGGACAGCGGTGTGTTCGACACCAGCCAGGGCACCGTGCACCTGGTCCTCGGCTGCGCCGGCCCGGGCCCCGGCCCCGGGGAAAACGGCGACGCGGCCGGCCCAGGCGGCCCCGCCGGCCTCGGCGGTCACGCGGACGGCGCGCCCCGGCTGGCCCGGGTACTCACCTGGCCGGCCGGGCCGACGCGTGACGGCCGGGCCCCCGACGGCGCGGCCGGACCCGGCGGCGCCGTGGAGGCGGCGACGTGGTCCGCGCGGCGCGACGCCTCGCCCGGTTACGGCATCGCGGTATTCGACGTCGACCCGGGCAGCGAGGCGGGCGGCCAGACCTCCATCACTGTCCGGTACTACCACGACTTCCACGAGTACCGCGCGGCCGGCCCGGACCCCATCAGCCCCGTGGCCGGCGGCCTCGACCGCGACTACGTGTTCTTCGAGACGTTCACCCTGGTCAGGCCAAGATCAGACGGCCGTCGCTGGCATCCGAGGGGCTAGCGCCGCACCGGGGCGGTGGCATCACCGCTCCGCGGGCCGTGGTTGTGGCAACGATCCGGCTATAGGCGGCTCGCTGCCACAACCATGCCCCGCCCGGCCTGCCAGCCGCACGGCCTGGTGCCCGCACGGCCTGGTGCCCGCACGGCCTGGTGCCCGCACGGCCTGGTGCCCGCACGGCCTGGCGCCCAAAGTGCCCCCGGCCTGCGGATACCTCACGGCATGCCGGTACGGTCGGGAGGCATGACTGACGTTGACGCGGTGGTGGTCGGTGCCGGAGTTACCGGGCTGACGACCGCTATATCACTCGCCGAGGCGGGGTTGCGGACGCGGGTGGTGACGGCGGAGCCGCCGTCCGCGACCACGTCCGTGTCCGCCGGGGCGATCTGGGGACCGGTGCGGTGCGGGCCCGCCGAGCGGTGCTACGCGTGGGCGCGGACGGGACTCGAGGTGCTGTCCGCGCTGGCCGGCCGGCCCGCCACCGGGGTGCACCTGCTCTCCGGGCGCGAGGTGTGCCCGACCGTCACGTCCCCGCCGCCGTGGACGGGCATGCTCGAGCAGATGCGCGTGCTTGGGCCCGCCGACCTGCCGGACGGCTTCGCCTCCGGCTGGGCCTATACCGCCCCGGCGGTCAACATGCCGGTGTACCTCGACTACCTGCTGCACCGCTACACCTGCCTCGGCGGAACGGTGCTGGCCCGGACGGTGCCGTCGCTTGAGTCGGTCGCGGCGCCCGTCGTGGTGAACTGCACCGGGATCGGCGCGCGCTCGCTGGTGCCGGACGAGTCGCTGGTGCCGGTGCGCGGGCAGGTCGTCGTGGTCGAGAACCCCGGTATCGCCGAGTTCTACCTGGACCACGGGGACGGCGGCTCCGATTACGTGTACCTGTTCCCGCACGGCGACGTGGCGGTGCTCGGCGGCACCGCGCACGAGGGCGCGGACGACCTTGCGCCGCGGGCCGACGTGACGGCGCGGATCCTGCGGGACGTCACCGCGGTCTTCCCGTCGCTGCGGGGGGCCCGGGTCGTGGCGGAACGCGTCGGGCTGCGCCCGGTGCGCCCGCTGGTGCGGCTTGAGGCGGAGGCCCGGCCCGGCGGGCGGCTGCTGTGGCACAACTACGGGCACGGCGGCGCCGGGGTGACGCTTTCCTGGGGCTGCGCCGCCGAGCTGACGGCGGCGGTGATCTCCGGCGGTACTGAGAACTTTCAGGTTTTATCAAGCAATGTGCGAGATGCTCCGCCTATGGCCATGTGGGACCGGCTGAAGCGGCTGTCAGACCGGACGCCGCTGCGCACCAAGCTGATCACCGCGATGCTGGCGCTGGTCATCATGGCGCTGGCGGCGATCAGCATCACCAGCGTGGTTGTCCTGCAGTACCTGTACACGCAGCGCGACGCCCAGCTTCAGGCGGAGTTCGGCCGCGCCATGCGCGATATCGAGCCGGGCGCCACGGTCAATCTCGATTCCCCGTACCCCGCGGGGGACGGCCTGATCCTCGCCTTCCAGCGGCCGGGAACCCAGCTCGTGGCCAATGATCCGGGCCCCGCCCCGCCCGGCATGGGAAGTTCCCGTCCGGCCCAGTCACTGCCCGCGTTGCCGTCCGGCAACTGGGCAAATACCGCCGTCCCCGTGCTGACCTCCGTGCCGGCGCGGTCCGGCGGCGACACCTGGCGCGTGAT
>VFSW01016529.1_pt1 | contig 10062 bp, 17 predicted proteins | sample 5358111 | NCBI WGS metagenome assembly VFSW01 (sample SAMN11554181, study PRJNA540505) | mine drainage metagenome | isolation source: sediment from site ElyBrook_90M | place: USA: Ely Copper Mine, Vershire, VT | collected 2017
TTAATAATTTGTTTATATGAGTGCCTCGCTTACAAAGATGATTGGCGTAAACGTACCTATTCCTTTATATGATAAGATACAACGCCTGCGCAAGCAGGGAGTCATAGGCTGGGGGGAGGTTCAGGAGTGGTGCAAGGAAACCATAGTGGAGCATCTGACCATGAGGCAGGACTCTGGGGGCTCGCATGATAAAAAAACTATTAATAAAAAAACTATTAATAAAATAAATGATAAAACGGCAGATGTCGAAGCCCATATGGGCGCATTTGTAATAATAGAACAGCATGGTACTGATTTTGTAGCAGCAAGGCAGGGAGAGGATGGAAAACAATAAAGAATACAATAATAAGGATATAGTCAGACATTGGACACTCTACTTCATGCGGCCTATCTTCTTTCCTTGGGAGTACTTCCCTGATGCTCGGCTCTCGCTCAAGCAGCGCATGTCCATGGGACAGCTCAACAAGGCTTATGATGCCTTTGAGGAAGGGATGGTAGGGATGCTGGGCGAGGATCCTGAGTTCAACGCAAAGATACAGCACTTTGTAGAGATGCCTTCGGAACTTGGGGCGAGGGAGGTATGGGTGTGCTATTGGGGATATGTAGCTGGGGCAGTTCATAGGCTGCCTGAAGCGATCGAGAAATATGAGAAGGTCGTAGAGCGCACGCAGAATCCAATGGTGAAGGGTGCGGTGACTTTGATGAAGTCCAAGATGGTCGTTGCGAACATGGACAAGATTGAGAACCTGCGTGATGCACTGCAAGGGCTATGGCTCAAGAATTACGGTGTGTGGCTCGCCGATCTTCGCAAGGAGGGGATAGTATGGTGACGCAGGCAGAGAACCAGAACACATTCATACAGCTTATCACTTATGACAGCCTTCTAAATGACATTAAAGACGACCTTGGAGGCACTGTGACGAAGCGTACGGGCTGGAAGACAGAGATGATAAACAATATAGCGGTTCAGATACCGACCTATGAGACTACCAGGCGCCCGTCAGTACAGCCTACGATAAATGCTGAGGGAGTGGACAAGATAATGACTCTTCTGCGTGAGCAGATATCTAAGGTGACTGCGATAGGCTACCTTCCCGTAGACCAAAAGGCGTTTAAGGTCGTGCGTCTCATAGATACCATCAACTCAGACATAACGCTCAACTCTGCTTATTATGGAATAGGAGATTATGCTGCGTGGCGTTCAAGCGTTGGGAAGATACGTGAGTTCCTTGACTCGTTCTTCAATGCCGTTGTGAATGGAGGGATACGTGGTTTCGGGGAGGACGTGCTCTCGATAAATACACAGGAGAATATGATACGTGAGTTTGAGCCGCAACAGAGTGGTGGACTTTTCGGGCAGAAGCCACGGCAAGCACCTGGACCGCAGAACCCATTATATTAGATGAGATTATGAAAACACAAGAAATGCAAGTGGATGCAGATTTGAGCGAACCGCTCTATTTGACGGTTCAGCAGATACGTGATATAAAGAAGGCCAGGATCGCCGCTTTTGGAAAGCAGAGTGTTGTGAGCTGATAGCATGGCAAGCAGCGACTTATTATGGGCAATAATCATAGCAGCTGCACTGCTACTTGGAATAACCGTGTGGCTCTTGCGCAGGCGTTCTAGTTGGTACCGTGTATATCTGCTCAAGGACTTTAGGAACCAGAATGCGAGGCCCAGGGCTTACTGGCTTTCGACCAGGACCAAGGAGGGCATAGAAGTCGCTGATATTTGGAACCATATTTATTCCTTCAGCTCCGTGAATCCCAAGGAGAAGCCGATAATCGAGAAGCCTGACCTCAATGCCTACTCATTCATGAAGATGCTCTTTGCAGTGCGTGGGATAACAGGCAAGAAGGGGGATGCGACATGGATATTCATCCGAGTGCCTCTCATGTCGGCAGATGATGAGAAGAATTATGAGGAAGCCACTTATGAAAGCATGATGAACTCTCTCCCTATTGAGATAACCGGCAAGCTCACGAAGGAGGAAAGGGAGAAGACTCTCGCCAATCTGCGTGCAGCGGTGCTCAACCTTGGATATTTGCCAAAGGCTGCAACTGACCCTCTACTGCGAGAGGAGAAGGTCGCCTATGCTGCGATAAACGCAGACAGTGCTAACTACTTCCTGCAGAACATGGCTAAGTGGCAGAAGCTCACAGCGATAGCAATACCTCTGCTTCTGGGAATAGTGATATTCGTAGTAGGCTTATCAACTTATTTGATATACCAGGCGTATGCTCAGGCACAGCAGAGCACATATACTTATCAGCAGCAACTTGTGAATGAGATGAATGCCAACAATCAGTATTTCTATTCGATACTTACATCGCTCAATATTTATGGCGTGAAGCCCCCGCTCAATTTCACTACGCCTTCGCTCCCAAATGGGTCGCTGGTGCCGACAGTTCCAACACTGCCTAAGATAAAAACATCGTGATACGAAATGCCACAAGAACAACAAGTTGTAAGCTCGTTTGCGCCGTTCCTAGACGAGTTCGCGCGCCTTGGACAGCTCAAGAATGCGTACCATGATGCACTATTCGTCGCCGAGCAGAATGGATGGTCACAACTCGACAGGCGCAAGCTCATCGGACTTTCCAAGCAGGTGTTCGACGAAGCCAATAGGCTCTTCCCGACTTACAAGTGGGATGCACTGAAGCTGCATATAACGAATATGGAGATGTTCACACGCATGATAGAAGAGGCGCCCTTGAATGAAGTCGGGCTCTATCTCCCTGCATTCTCTGACGCCTCGCACCAATACCTGCAGGAGCTCAACCGTGAGCTGCAGGCTGCTGGCGCCGGGTTCAAGGTAAAGGAGGAGATAAGCTCTGTGGATCTCCTCGCCCAGATATTCGAGATAAAGCCGTATTGGAAGAATGGCTATGGGCTGACAATCTCATGGCAGATGTGGATTTTTGCCAAGTTCCTGCATGAGCGTCTGGGCTACAAGAACGACAACAGCTTCATAGTGGATGCACGGCTTGGGAAGGGCAAGAGCTCCTTCACTTTGGCGCTCGCCACTACTTTGAGCGAGTTCAATGGCGTGGCGTTCACTTGTGCGAACAACGTATTCTTCAATGAGAAGCGTGAATTTATCTTTGACAAGATACGCCATGATGCCAAGTTCGGGGATATATATGTGTATGATGAGGCAGGAAACCAGGTGAACAAGAAGACCTGGTGGCTCGAATCCCAAGTCGAACTCATGAACCAGGGCAACCTTGATCGCTTCATGGGACTCTCGCAATTCTATCTCTGGGACTCATCTAAGAACCTTGACATACAGCTCCGTGACTTTCGGGTGCATGGCGTAATCACTATCCCTGAGCGAGGCACTGCAATCGTCAAGGTGCCGAACCTCAACCCAGCTGCGAAGACCGCATACACTTCAAACAAGCAAGGCGACAACGAGGTCGTGCTCTCATCCAAGCAGTACAAGGAGTTCATAGACAACTTCGACAGGAACAAGATATTCGAGATCCCGTTTTATAACATAGACGACTCGAAGATATGGAAGGATGATTATCTGCCCACGAAGACCGACAGCTTCCGCAACAAGCGCATGGTGAAGATACGTGGCAACTGGCGCCCTGGCAAGTCGGGGAGGAATGCCGAGAGCATGATGAAGGGATTGCTTATGGCGCAGGCACCTGACAAGATGGCGCTGTCATTCAAGGATGTAGAGGATTATGGCAAGCAGATAAACTACAACATATCTTATAAGAAACTGCTTAACTTTTTGCATGAGAAGACAGGGGTCAAGACATCCGACCTTGTAGACTATCCAGGACATATCAAGGTGCAGAAGTTCAGCCAGGTGAACCTTGATAATGAGTATGTGAGGCGCTATATCAAGAAACTCCATGAAACGCAGCCTGAAGAGGTGGACAAATGATTGAGATTATAATCGTGCTTGTAGGCATCCTGTTCGTATTCGCATACCGCTTCAAGCAGGCACAGAGCCCGTTTAGGAAGATAGAGTATAGCATGCTGACAATGTTCATGGCTATCCTTGCCGTTGCTGCTGCCATAGAATATTACAGCGCCTATCCTTTGGGGCAAAGTGCCATGCTCTCAAATACCATATACAGTTCAACGCATATATACCAAAATGCCAACTACTCCCAGCTCGTAGTCTATTCCATGACTACCGGGAAGCTGAAGGCTTGGGAAGGGCCAAACTTGACCAACATGAAACTTGTCGAGAACCTTAATGTGACCGTTGTAGGCTCTCTCGTAACGACCACATACAACCTGAGCGACAGCATAGAGGTTCCTTATGGCTGGTACTTCGTGTTCAATTATACAGGTGCGTCTTTTGAGACGCTCTCTTATGGTGATTAAATGGTCAAGAAAACAAGAGTTATAGAGGCAAGCTACCCAATAGACAACCTTAGCTCGCAGAAGTTCAGCGTTGTGCTGGTGCAGGACAAGGATACAGGGCAGCTTAGGTATGTCATACGGTTCATAGAGACTATGCCAACCATGACGCCGCAGACTTCCTACAAGGACATGAAGGAGACGTTCAAGCGCCTCTTCGAGTCACCGAGCAAAGTCATAGTGCATACTGAAGAGCTTACTGAGAAGACAACTGACAGCGATATGGATGTCCTGAACCATATAACAGAGCAGTATTATGACAGCGAGGGTGATTTGTGATGTATGAAGTATTGTTTTTAGTCCTGCTGGCTGTCGTACTCTTCTTTGAGTATAGAGCTGATCATGCACAGAATGAATACTACCGCTTCATGTTCGGATTCCTCTCTCTCCTCGTGCTGATAATCACTGGAGGCGCACTTGTGGCTGATGCCATCGGGACACCTCTTGCGACTCCCGTGAATGTGGCCTACTGGCTCATAATCGTCGTGTTCATACTTGATCTGTTCGTGTTCTTCGTAGGGCAGCTGCTGCCTAAGCTCATGCTGCTTATGGCGGACTTTGCCGTGCCTCATAAGGCAAGGAGGAGGGTATGAATGATTCGATCTACCAAAAAACCCATTGGGACAGCCACCCTTATCTGTGCTGGACTTGCGGCAGGGTCAATATACATTATACGTCTGGCAGATGGTACTGCGATAGATGCGCTTGTGTGATAGCATGAATCCGCTTAACTACCTTAATGTCTTATACTGGCTGCTGATAGTGATAACCATAGTTATGCTTATGGTATTCATCCCTGAACTATTAATGAGGTTGTTCGACGATGGTTGGAAGTTCAAGCATAAAGATAAGAGATGAGACCTATGAGCTCCTTCGCAGGCACAAGGCTCTGGTCGAACAGAAGATGGGGCAGCGCCTATCCTTCGACCAGTACTTCAGGCTGCAATACCAGCAGCCTGCAGCAGCACGGCTCATGAGCTCTATGCTCTGGGTATTCGATGAGAGGATTTAGATGGACTATGACGAGAAACTCAAGGAACTTGAGAAGGAGGTCGAGAGCCTCAAGGCAGATGAGGCGAATGATGCCAAGTACCAGAAACTGCTTAAGGAGAGGACTATGCTCAGGAACGCCAAGGCAAAGCGTGAGTTCTCAAGGAAATATCCGCAGATAGAGCAGGCGAAGGGCTTTTTTTCAAGGCTTTTGGCAAAGACCAAGAAACTGGACGACTTTGGCCTTGGGATAGACAAAAAGGAGGAAGAGAATTAATGATACCCCGGAATACTGCAAATGCGTTGTTCATCCTATACCTAATCGCATTCGCTGCCTGCACAATATTATTCTTCGCAATAGGTTATAGTGCGGTATCAATGCGCTCATGGCAGGATTTGGCAGGGATTAAAAGCACGCCTCTGCATCAATACGCATACAACCCGCAGACATTCTCAGAGATAACGATGACTCCGATATTCATAATAACCTCTTTTGAACTATATCTATGGGTGATGCTTGCGACCTTCGGGGTATTCAAAAGGCAAAGTGCCATGATGGAAACACTGACATTATATTTTATGCTCATGGGAATGACAATATGGTATTATTCACTACTGTAAAGATCAAAAGGTATATTCTGCTCTCACTGGCAGCGGCAGGTGGGATCATAGCGGGAGGGGCGTCAATGATGTACTTGTTTACGATACCCGACGTGGTCTATCTGGCTGCCTTGCAGGTTTCACAGGTGTATGCACTCACTGGATTCGGCATAATGTTCTTCTCCATGCTCCTCGGCGCAAATGTGAGTTTATTCATAAGGGACATAATCTTGAAAGAGAGGATAGGAGGAAGAGGAGGGTACTAATGAAAGTCGCTATCTATGCAAGAGTGAGCATGGCACTTAAGCAGACCCCTGAGAACCAGCTAATAGAACTTAGGAGGATCGCGGTAGCCAAAGGATATGAAGTGGAAGGGGAGTATATAGATGAGACCAGTAGCAAAGATACCAGGCCTCAAAAAGAGATGGTTTTGAGTAAGATCCGAAAAGGCGAGATTGATGGGGTAATGTTCACTGCTCTGGATCGCTGGGGGCGTACCATGTCTGAACTTGCGCTTGAGATAGAAGAGTTTGCAGATTCTAACAAGCAGATGTTCTCTGCAAAGGAAGGTATAGATCTGACGACCCCTGCTGGAAGACTAATGGCAAGACTCCTGGGTGCATTTGCCAACTTTGAACGAGATATGATTCATGAACGCACAATGCTGGGACTTGCTCGTGCAAGGGCTCAGGGCAAGACTTTGGGGCGTCCAAGAAAAACCCCCTATGCAAAACCTATCATTCCTGTAGTCGAGCAGGCTAAAACTGAATAATCGGACGTTTATTATGAACAAAACCCAGAAAACCATAATCATGGCAGGGCTATGGCTCACTGTTATTGTGGTTGTGATTTTCGGGGCTGCTGTGCTTAGGGCTTACTGGGTGGACGCTCTGCTAATCAAGCAAGGGTACAATGCTACGATCCTTGGGGGGCAGTACGTTGTTGGCATAATATCAGCCTCATACAATGCAATGCCCATAGAACTCAATTTTGAGTCAAACCTGACGCTGTGGCTCGAAGGGCAGTATCGCAGCTGCATACACGGCATAGAATACGTGAACTGCGCTTATCTTGTGCGCGATGGCAATATTGCGACTCCGGGGATATGGAACCCTATGAATCAGTAAGGGTCCGCAGCTCCCCTTAAAAGTGCAAGCAACCCGAAGAGCATGTCCAGCCCTATGAAAACCACAAGGTAGAAACTGCTCACGAATCCGAGTGCTATTAAAAAGAAGCATATAAAACTGTCCACTACCGATGCTGCTAGCGCAGCCTTTACGGGATCCATCCTGAATGCGAGGCCGATGGTTATGATTATGAAGAGTGCGAAGAGTATGCCTACGCCGAAAAGTCCGCTCGTCGCTGTATTAACGAATGTGCCTAGCTGGGCGAGGTTGGTTATATTGGTCGGGATCGTTATGTTTTGGACTACCATTTTATCATCATATTGGGAATAGGAATATGGCGCTGAGTATTGCAATGAATACTATCATCACCAAGGCTATGTTCGCAACGACCACACTGAACTGCGTAGGGATGCCTACTAACTGCAGGGCTGTTGAGATAACGGTTATCAAGTTGTTGTAGATGTTGCCTAGGGCACCGAAGTATCCTGCAGCAAGCCCTACGCTTGAGCTCAAACCGAATGCCGAATTCGGGTTTGATGTGGCGTTCTGCTGGCCCCCTGAGAGCTTGTTAAGGCTCGCTATGTATGATAAAGAGCCGTGCGTAGGCTGGCTCTGGTTGTTCGAGACGTTCACATACTGGGCGTATAGGGTATTCGAGACTGTGACGCTGTTGTCTATCGAGATGCCGCCAAAGAATAGGAATGCTGAATATGTGAAGATGCTCATTATGAATACTGTTATCAGCAATGTCCTTATAGGCACAGCGGCTTTGTAGAATCTCATGTCAGTCCCCCCTTATTGAGTATGTATATGGCGACAGCCCCGAAAATCAGCATGCCACCTATCGTGAGCGGGTCGAGGACTATTAGGTTGAATAGGTATGCCATTATCATTATGGCTTCCATCACGATTATGCCTGCAGTCGGGCTTATGAATATGAATGATAGGACTCCGACCACCAGCGTTATCAGAACTATGAACAGCCCCATGTTCCCGAATGCGTACGAATGCTTGCCTATGTTGCCCTGCTTGAGCGTGACTGTGCCGTATGCTGTGTGTAGTACCTGCAAATAATAGGTATATTGCGTGTCCTGCGTATTGTTCACCGTGCATGAGAATGTCATCGTTGCACTCTGAAGCTGCCTTAGGCATACGCTTTGATTGGAGAGGGGAGTGTCCAAGAAGACCTGCAACTGCCCTATCAGGCTCGTGCCGTTTATGCTGGCTATGCTGCATGTGACAGAGCTTATGTTCGTCATCGTATTGTTGGTCACAGAGCAGCCATAATGTATTCCAGCTATGAAGGAACCTACCAGTCCCGCTATGTTCGAGCCTACAGGTATTATATATTGGCATAAATTCCCTGTGGTGCATGCAGCCTGGAATATGCCTGTCTTTGTCAGATATGCACCAGATGGCGTGTAGGCAGTGAAGGAGTATAACTGGCCGTTCTGCAGGTATATCGTATAACCTGAGCCTGAGCCTGTCTGGAACTCGTCAATCAGGACTGTGCTGTTGGTGTTCTGTATGTATTGGTTTACCTGTACCGTTGCCGCTATGTATTGCTGCGTAGTGAGGTTCTGCACAGCTATGTCGTATTCCGCAGTGTTCGTGAATGTTCCTACCAAATAGAGCTTTATGAAGGTCGTAGTGCTGCTCACTACCTGGTTTATCAGATAATAGAATGATTGGACATACCCCGGTGCTGAATAATTCAGTCCTCCATATACCTGGAATTGCGCCCAGCTTGGATATAGGCATGTCCTATATGAGTTTGCTGTCGCAGTGAGGGACAAACCTGCAGATGTGCCTGGAATGGTGTTGCCTGAGTACAAGCCGTTTTTTATAACATAGTATCCGTTGAGCAGTGCATTGGGTGCGAAGACCGTGAGGTTTGGCACCGTGTAGAAGGTGTAATTTATTGCACTGTTTGTGTATAGGGCATTGCATGTGACCAGGTCAGGGAAGAACGACTCAAAGCTGGATGTCGTATTCCTCCATACTGTGTTCCCATCGAACGATAGCTGCAGGACGCTGTTCGTTGGCACATTGGATGGCGTGTTCAGTGTAGGTGCTGAAAGGTTGAATACGCTGTTTAGGTAGCTTGCGATTAAGTAATAGTAATGATATCCCAGGAGAGAGAGGTAGCTTAGGGTCTGGTTGCCGATCTTAAGCGAGGCATTCGTGACTGTGGCCAGATCCAAGCCCTCGACGTCCGTAACGTTCATGAAGACGCTCTGCGAGGAGCCCAGGATTATGTTTGCTGACTTGACTTCTGTGTTTGGGATGTAGTCCCAGTAAGTGTTCCCGGTTATTGAGTTGAAGACTCCCTCGTTTAATGTGGTGCTTCCCCAATAGACTTCCAGGAGGCCGTTGTAAGTATTTTGTATATTATTAGAAGGTGATAGCTGGAGCGTATATGGAAGCGAGAATGTCTGCGCACTTGTGGGATTTATGCTTTGTAACGTGTTTGTTGCTTGAATGCTGTTTACATCAAGCAATACATTTGCGGAGCTTGCAGCCTTTGTTACATTTAGCACATACGCCCAGATATAGGTCTTTGTTTCGTAGTATGGACCTGCAGGGCTTGCGCTTGTGAATGTGTAGACAAGGTCATTTATCGTGAATGCGAGGCTGTTTGTCGTGTAGTTCGTATTTATCGGGATTATGAAGTTACCTGTATTCAATAGATTGTCCCAGTAAGCTGTGTATGCCACAGAATCGCCAGTTGCGACCGTGACCGCATTATATTGGAGGTATGCACTGCTGAGCTGTGAATGATAGGTATTGGATTGGCAATCTATAGGAGCGGATGCCGCAAGCGTGTTTATTGCTTGGCCTTCCGTAATAGAGTAGCCGTTCCATGTGCAGGTGGGTTCTGAGGTTGCTTTATTCACCGTGTATGTCTGGGGCAGCGTATTTGTGCCGAGTGTGATGTCATTCGCCCAGAATGGCG
>VFSW01016530.1_pt1 | contig 10061 bp, 7 predicted proteins | sample 5358111 | NCBI WGS metagenome assembly VFSW01 (sample SAMN11554181, study PRJNA540505) | mine drainage metagenome | isolation source: sediment from site ElyBrook_90M | place: USA: Ely Copper Mine, Vershire, VT | collected 2017
CGGTATTCTATTCCAATAAGCTGTACTCGCTACAGTTCCGGAATTGTTTCCAGAGTATGTTCCAAGTGAAACAATGGCTAGGTCTGGTGATCTACTAGCTATTGCTCCGGTTGTGGGAATATAAGAAGTTGCATATGGTATTGTTTCTAGTTGTGTTCCCCATAGTAAAAATCCCGAACCCGGAGAAATAGTAGCACTATTATCACCTACTGTATTGGATAATCTAAAAACGCCGGTTATAACACTGTTAGATGTTAATGGAAATGTTGCACTAAGAGTACAATAATACACTGAGTTACCAACATCTTTGGTGGTTGCACTTGCAAAAAATATATTTGCTGTGTTAGAAACATCTATCAAACCAACACTACCATTAGCCAATTCAATCCAACATTCTACACCACCTAATCCATCTGTTCCAACGTCCCAAATTTGAGAATGAAGTACATTTCCTCCGTAGTTCTTTGTGTAGAATGATAGAGTAATATCCGTATTACCTGACCCCAGACTTCCGATTGGTGTCCGTTGGTATACATCCATTGTCGCGTAATTGGTGTTTGGTGAAGAAATCAAACACATCGTATTACTACCATCTAAAGCTGGAAATCCTGTAGTTACAACAGCGTTACCATTAGTTTGCCAAGTATTTGTATTAGTTTGATCCGCGCTATTCAACAAATAATTTTGACTTCCTTCTTCCATAAGCAATCCTATCGGAGCCAATGAAGCAGGATCATGGTCAAATCTTGGTTGATTGGTAGATGCAACACGCATCACTCCGTTTGAATCAAAATAGGTAGCACCGGAAGAACGCGTGAAAGTAATAGCAGGATCTAATATGCCAGAAAGAAAGTTAAAATTGAAAGTGGGAGGTATAGCACCAAGGTCAACATAACTTGTAACATTTACAGGTAGTTGAATATCCTTTGATGAGAGATTTGTTGAGTTTACTTTTGTAATACCAATTATTTTCGCACCAACTGGGTTTAAGAGATGATATACCGTGTTGTAGTATGCTTCCAACACAATAGGAGATTTAATCATGTAGGAGTAAAAGTTGTACTTGTCAGAATCTTGGATGTATCTTCGAGAGCTTAATCTTCCATCTTCATTCAACCAGTATCCAGGATACTGAAATTGCCCAGATAAAACCTCTGCTGTCGCGGTTGCCGTTCCGTCTCCCGATTGTGTAAGGTTGATTTCAGGAGAAGATGAGAAGTTAATCCCATAACTGGAAATAGTAATCACGTCGATCTGCCCATATAAGCCACCTATAGGATTTAATACTTCACCTCTTCCTAATATCGTGTCAATATTAATCACCGCATTGGATCCGTTACTCGAAATAACTTGACACAAAACTCCGTTTGGAATATCTTGTTCGGTGTAACCGTATCCCCCAATCATATAACCAGGTAGACGAATGGTTTTATTGTTTGCTGTATTTGAAAAATTAGCATTCGTGGTTAGTTGTGTGTCATTAGCAATATTAACTACGGTGTGATACTCATCATTGATTGTAATGGCTGTATTAGCAACTAATTCAACGGTAAATCGTGTGCCTGTTCCGGTAACGGTGTTGCTTCCTGATACCACATTTGCTTTACCGTCGATAGATGGTAAATCCGCAATAACAGTTAATATAGCACCGTTCGATGACACAAAGTTTACTCTAGCGCCAGCGTTGGTTCCGAGAGAACCTGTGTTGTAAATTTTTACATCATCTCCCACTTCATAGTTTTCACCCCCATCTACCACCGCAAAGGTTCCAATAGCTCCATACTGGGCAATTGTTGTGTTGGAATTTCCGATTGTGGTGTTTTGGGTTAGCGTAATAACAGGAGGACCAGTAAAGTTACTCCCTCCTTCGATTACCGTTATAAGCTGAAGAGGTCCGCAGTTATTATATACAATCGTATCGGATGCATTTATAATTTGTGAATTTATATTGACGTTGGCTGTAGTGAAACTTGTAAAGTATGAGTTTAGTTGGATATTGAGACTTGGTTCGATTGTATTTTCAAGAATTATATAAGAATTTGGAGCAAAGGTCCCTGAAGTATCTACGGCTGAGATGATAACATTTGTTAGAGAAGAGCCTCCTGATACTTCTATTTCAAAGTTTGGACTAGTTTGAAATCCCGCCGCGCCTTTTAGAATTTGAACGGCTGCTAAACTTCCCGAAGAAACTTGTGAGATGTATGCGATTGCACCAGTTCCTCCACCGCCTGTGATAATGACAGGATCTCCAACATTGTATTTACTTCCGGAATCTATAACTTTTATCTGTGATAAAACACCAAGAACATTTCCATATAAAGTGGCGCCTGTAGGAGTGGTTGCGGTAACTACCTCATGACTCATAAAAGACTTTTGGAGGTTTGAAATAGTAAGTTCGGTATACTGGACATCCTCTGTTATTGCGACGATAGAAGATTCTACAACTGCGGAAGCATACGATTCTTGACCAAATATTTGGGTATTCACCCAGTCACTTGCTTGATTGGAAGAAGAAATACGCACAACATTTGGTTGATACCACTTTCCATCAGAAACTTTGAGAATTTGAGAACCGTAGTTAAACAATTCTACATTCTCATTAAATAAGATCCGGAATAAAAACTGAAAGGATTTTTCTGATCCTCTTGCGTTGTAGAAAGATTTAATGTGTTTCAGTAGTTTAGCTTTGTCAACCAAAACATTTGTTGGAATTTTTGATAGATAATTCTGCTGAAATACCGATATGAAATCTGTAACATTATTCTCAACCACATAATCCACATCAAAGTAATTCTGCATGTTTTTAAGAGTGTACTCTAATTGCCCATTCTCTTCTAGAAATGTAAAATACAACTCCACAAAATTAACAAAGGTTTGGTAATTTTCTTTGATAAACTCAGGGACTTGCGATGAAATGATACTAGAATTTCTATTATTCGCAAAGTCCTTATATACAGGATAGATATCAGATGTCATTTATTTTAACTTGGTTGTGGGATAAGATTGACAGATATAGCCAGCGGATCGGTCGGGTCGATGGTTAGAATATTCTGAAGGCTTGGAAATACAAACTGGCTGGCAGGCTGAACATTTATCGATAGTTGTTGCGCGGCATTTAATATATTGTTAGGATTGAAATTATTAAGCGTTACGACCCCGGAAGGATAATTGATGTTTCCTTGGTTGGTTGTAATATATAACTTTGTAGAATTTGAGAAGTAGTAGGTATCTAAAACAGCGGTGCTATTGGAGAGAATTGGAATAACTTCGGCTCCGTATCCTCCACCACCAGAGATTTGGACATTGGTGATGTTGTAGTTTTCACCATTATTGATGGGAATTACTTGACTTATACTACCATTTACGATTATTGCTTGAGCAGAAGCACCGCTGCCGTCGCCGGTGATTGTAATGTTTGGTGTATCTGTAAAACCAAAGCCTGGATTGACAACTTGATAACCAGTAATTCCTTTGAACGTATTTACATTCTCTTCAAGAGCGGCTTGTTGGAGATTCCCGTTATTGTCGAAGATAGAAATACCCGGTAGGCTAGTCAGTGTTCCTTGTTGTAACGCGGTGTAATAGTTAAGAGTGTAACTAGAAGGTTGTGTAAGATTAGGAAAAAACCTTTTCTGTAGGAATATTGTGTTATCCACACCTAAGATAGACGGGTCTACTGCTTCGATTGCGTCAGACAGATTGCTACCGCGAAACGTAGATGTAAACTTTCCTAGATTTGTAGAATTGTATCCTAAAATAGCATTTGTGATTTCTTGTTGTAGCTGACTTGTGGTTAGATTAGTAGCATTTGGATTGTAATTGACGTTACTGGTAACAACTAGATAAGTAAAATCTGGATTGACGATTTGAATATTTGTGGTGGGAAGGTTGTACTTCTGTAATATCTGCATGATTTGATTCTTTTGAATATTAGTGAGGTAGCTTCCAAAGAGAGGTTTGATTGCCAGAAATATTGAATTGTAAACAGGAGGATTGTTTTTATCCCCACCCCATGCAGCAATAGATCCTATATTTTGATAGTCCCTTCCTAAAAGAAAGAGATAATCATCCAAGGTTACTGCGCGTTCCTGGGTGGTGTAGGCTAATGGAGCGTTGAGGCGGATACTATCATTTGTCTCCGCTTGTGCACCACCAGATGCCGCAGAAATCGAGGATGTAATTACATTCCCGTAACCACCAATTGGAGAGATGATGGTGAAGTTATTTGCTTGGTTCGGTGTATCTCCGTTCGTGTTGAGATATGTGAGATAAACGGTATCTCCCGGAAGGAGTGATCTTCCTAAAATTCCATCACCAAAGTATAGGTTATAGGTTGAATTATCTCCACCGTCCAAAAAATAAACTTGAGAATTTCCGGTCAAAAGAGAAACGTCGGTGCAGAGAGTGTAAGGAAAAGTTTGTGGTGGAACTAGAGAGTTTTCTGTTACGTTTACGACTAGTGTGGTTGTATCTATATTTGCGCTTGGTATGTTATACTGATTTCTTGGATTTGTTGTGTTGGCTGTATAGATAAAGTTTACCACATCTCCTTCTGAAATCGCGATGTTTGAAAAGAGATAATTTCCATTAGCCGATAAGGAAGCATTTTGCGGAGATGTGGTTGAGTAGGTGTAGTTTACACCGTTGATTGCTTGTGAAAGAAAGGATGTATAAGCCGGAAGAGATAAACTAGAAACTGGAGTATTACCTGCCGGAGGTGTGACGGTTAGGTTTACAAATGCTGTGGAGCATATCATAGAGCGTGGTGTATAATTTAGTGCTTTGGCAATTTTGTTTAGGTTGTCTCGGATAACAGCGGTTTCTATGCCGGTTTCGCTTGCAAGCATGTTCACGAAATAACCACCATAATACGTATTGTAAGAAAGAATATCTAAGAGGACAGTAAACCCAGCACCCGCGAAGTTGTAATCCGAAAATGTTGTTTGGGATTGTAAAAACTGGATGAAATTAGATTTGATCCCGTCGAAGTCGAGGCTAGTTACGACCAAAGGTGAAGGTGCTGACAAAAATTTCTTCCTTTATATGAGTTCGTGTTGATATTTATATCTATATTTTCACGAATAAATAATCAAGAAAGACAGGAACAGGTAAAATAACGAATGGCTTCTACATCAAACTTTTTTGACCAATTTCCTACGGTTTCGTATGACTTGACTGGAAATATCAACAACGCTATTACCGTTCCTAACATTTTCTTCCGTTTAAAGTTGGTTGATGCTCTTCGGAATAACAGCGTTATTTACTATCCTTACTATTGCCAAGAAGGTGACACCCCAGAAATCATTGCTTACAAGTATTATCAAGATATTTCAAAAGGGTGGTTAATTCTTTTGACAAATAACATCATCGATCCACAATTTGACTGGTTCTTGGATTACACATCTTTTATCAAATATATCCAGTTTAAATATGGAGGTACAAGCTCGGATCCTGCTGTAGGGATCCAAAATGCTCAAACTCAAATTGCGGCTTACCAAAAAATTATTACAAAGACAAACAGTTCGGGAAACTTTGTAACCACAATAAATATCGACGCAACCACTTATAACAATACATCTAATTATGAATTTCAAGAAGTCAATTTGTCGGACGGAACCACTACATCTATTACAACCACCACTAACATCTTGTATGCTTTTGATGTTGAGTATAGTTTGAACGAACAAAAGAGACTTATTCAAATTATCGCGAAAGAGTATTTGGACCAGATTGAACAAGAATTTGAGGCTCTTACAAATCAAGCAAAATTAGGATTTTAATAAATGCTGAAACGTTTCTCCGACCACCTTATTACAGAAAAAGAAGATTCTCATCATCTTGGAATCTCACCAGAACACTTGATTGCCCATCTGGAAAAAAATAAAGAGATTAGATCGGTTGTGGATGAAAAGGCGGATGAAATTAGTCATAATTTTCATTCGAACCTAGACCATTTTGAGCCCTCTCACAGAAAGGCGATCAATCATTGGGCTGGTGATATGTCCAAGAAAGGAAATTACCAGAAAGTAAATAACCACTTGCGATATGAAAAGCCTATCGGTGCGGAAGAACATTACACCATCAAACACCTAGATGATATGCTGGAAAAACATCACACTCCACAAGCGTTACATGTTTATCGCGGGATCCATGCTCCTTTGAGCCACCATATTGATAACCTAAAGATTGGTGATATTTACGCAGATAAGGGTTTCGTTTCAACTTCTGTAGATCCATCACGCGCGGCTTACTTTGCGCGAGACCATGATCCCGAGAAGAATGGGAAGTTTATGCATATTGAGATCCCGAAAGGTTCTCACGCAACCTATATGGACCATCCACACCTGACACCATTTTCAGAAAGAGAAGTATTATTACCACGAGATGCTAACCTAAAATATATGGGTGTATCAGAATATCGACAACCACATGGTGGGACTGCTCACCTTCATCATTTCAAATATGTTGGGAAAGATTGACAAGTGTTGAAATCGTTTACACAGTTTCTTGAGGAATCTCCACCTAAGCCAATTGTAGGTTACACTTACCATACGGGTCCGAATTACCATAATTTTCCTGGTCACTCTAAGGAAGAAACAATGGATAGTCATTATGAGATGATTGACCATTACGATGATAAGGTTCATCATTCGCACTGGCGTCCTTTACATGATTACACCGATCATTCTTTTGCTCTTAACTCTCATTTATGGGATATGAAAGAGAGGCCTCCTAATAGTCATAAAGGAAGAATAAAGAAACTGGATGAAATTTTAGGAACGTATAAATCTCCAAAAGCAATGACAGTTTATACAGGCTTGAAAAAACATCCGCATGATTATATAGAGGGTAATGAATCTCGCGTTTATCATCATCCTGGTTATCTTTCTACATCTATTAATCCGAATGTCGCGAAAGGATTTGCTGGAGAACATCTCGAAAGAGACGAGGGTGGTAATTTTAGTCATGTTACCCATAAGCATATGTTGGAAATTCACGTACCGGAGGGACATCATGGTGTGTATGTAGCACAGCACTCCGCCTCAAAAGGTGAGGCGGAGTTTTTGATGCAACGCGGGCAGAAACTAAAAATTCATCCAACCCCACATACAATAACACATATCGATCCGTCTGTTGAATTCGGAGGTAAAAAGTTACCAGAAACGGTTAATCATCTTCACATATGGAAGGCTGAAATTGTCAAATAATGGCAAACAAAAACGGAATACTTTCTCCTTATGATTTCACCCTCAAGAAATTAGACTTGATTACATCTGCTGGTAATACAGTGGATTTGCGTTTGATTTACCATGAAATTAATTTGTTTCAGGATATATTCGCGAATGTAATGAGTGGAAATATATCGTTGATTGATTCAACTAATCTATCGGCTTATTTTACTATTATAGGTAACGAGTTTCTTCATATCGTTTTAGATAAACCTGGTTTGAAGTTAGCGATAGATAAGACTTTTAGGATATACTCCAAGCCTGATACAAAGGTTGTCAAGACTTCGGTTAATATGCTAAAACTGTCATTTTGTTCTGAAGAACTTTTAGTATCAAAAGGTGTGAAACTTAGTAAATCTTATACCCAGATGTTGGTTTCTGACATTGTGAGAGATATTGGGAAGAATATTCTCAAGATTCCTGCGGCTCAATTTAGTTCCGCCAATATAGAACCAACCAATAACATTTTAGATGTAATCATTCCTAAGTACAATCCTCTACAAGCGATAAATTGGTTGAGTTATCGCGCTGTTTCGTCCATTTATACAGGCGCGACATTTTTGTTCTATGAAAATAACAATGGGTTTATGTTTCAACCGCTGCAAAAGTTGATGAGTGTAACGAAGCCAGTTTTTACTTACAATTACAATGAAAAGAACACAAGTAACGATCCGACAACAAACTTTTATGATGTCCAAAATTACAGTATCGTCAAGACACCCGACACCCTCGAAAATTTATTATATGGAAAATATGCTGGTACCTTGATGACTCTGGATCCATTGAGACAAAAATTCACAACCAAGTATTTGAATGGTGATGACCTATTCAATAACTCTAATACTTTGAGTCTTGGTAAGCCGTATAACTCGTTTGAAGATAGGCTTGGTAACTCCACACCTACAAGTTACGATAGTTTCAGAAAATTCTACCCAAGCAGCACAGGAAGAAATAACTCTAGTTATATTCAACAGAGAGAAAATCCTTCAGGAAACTTTGTGGATCAGTGGTTGATGGAGAGAAATGCACAGTTATTACAATTGGTTTCTGTCAGACTCAAGGTTCTTATTCCTGGTAATAATGCGATGCAGGTCGGAAATATCATCAAGTTTAATTTCCCATCGAATGAGCCACAGTCTGGTAATCAATCAAATTCACGAAAGAGAAAATTAGACCCTTATCTGTCTGGGAACTATCTGGTTACGGCGATGAAGCATAATATTACTCCAATGAGATTTATGTCTGTTGTAGAAATTTGTAAAGATAGTTATAACAACCCTGTTTCTCCACCTCTTAATAACGCAACCATACAAGGCCTTGCGTAAAGATGAATCAAATTGAATCCTATATGGGAATGGGAAACTTCAATTACTTTTTTGGGGTGGTTGAATCGCGTTTAGACCCTTTGAAAGTGGGTAGGATTCGGGTTAGAATTTATAGTTGGCATGATTCTAGCAAAGCATTATTACCTACCGAGAGTTTGATGTGGGCTCAAACTATGATTCCTGTGAACTCTGGGTCTGATACCACACCTCCGAGAGAAGGTGTGATGGTATTTGGTTTCTTTATGGATGGTTCCGCCGGACAGTTTCCGTTGATTTTAGGATGTCTCATGGGGATACCGGAGACAAATGGGAATGCTACCGATGGCTTTACCGATCCTAGAGATTCTAGTAGTCTCCAAAATGCACCTTTCGCCCCGGCATCCGTTACATACCAGAATGATGGTTCTGGTGCGTCGGTAACAGACCAGCCGGCGCAACGTTATCCTTATCTCCTAGATGAACCACAGAGTTCTAGAGTGGCGCGTAATGAAAATACTTCCGAAACCCCAATCGGGCAGAAACAAAAGTCTTATACCCAAGGAATTCCAACTTCTACAGGAGGAACATGGGATGAACCACCAACTCCTTATGCCGCGGTTTATCCTTATGATAGAGTAATAGAAAGTGAATCTGGGCATCTTATCGAGGTGGATGATACACCAGGCGCCGAAAGATTGCATAGATTTCATAGAAGTGGGACATTTGAGGAAATTGGACCAGACGGAACTAAAGTAACAAAAGTTGTCAAAAATAACTATACGATTATTATGAGCAATGATAATGTTTATGTAATGGGAGATGTGAATGTCACCATACAAGGAAATTGTAATCTCCTGGTGGAAAAAGATATAAACTTAACAGTAAAAGGAAATGTGAATACTATCGTAAAGGGTAATTGGACCAATACTGTTACTGGAAATGTAATATGGGATGTAATTGGTAATTGGAGCGTCAATTCTCCATTGGTAACATATACCACTGGAGATTTTGTATTAGATGCAGGCGCTTTGACGGGTTCTATCAGTTCTGGTGGTTCGTATGGTGGTAATGGTACAGCTTCTATTAATGCTGTCGTAATAAATTTGAATGAGGTGGTTCTGTAATGCCTAGAATCGCGCGTCTAGGAGATGCAATTGGGCATGGTGGGCAAACCGGAAATATTTTATCTGGTTCTTCGGACGTTTATACAAATACAATCAGAACGGCTAGAGTGACAGATGCGGTTTATTGCGATTTGCCCGGACATGGATACAATAGTATAATAAGTGGTTCTACCAGTGTTTTTGTAGATGGTTTGGCGATTGCTCGTATAGGAGATAGTTGTGCTTGTGGTGCGGTTATTCTAGATGGATCACAAGATGCAAATGCCGGTGGATAACCAATAAATAACCCATGGCACAGATAAAAAACAGAGTGTACTCGGATTTAGATTTATCCATGACAAGAAATCCGGTAACGGGGGATGTGAATATATTGACTGGTGATAATGCAATCATTAGATCGGTTG
>VFSW01016531.1_pt1 | contig 10061 bp, 7 predicted proteins | sample 5358111 | NCBI WGS metagenome assembly VFSW01 (sample SAMN11554181, study PRJNA540505) | mine drainage metagenome | isolation source: sediment from site ElyBrook_90M | place: USA: Ely Copper Mine, Vershire, VT | collected 2017
CGTGCGTCGAGGCGGGGTCACCTCGGGGGGCACGGAGGGAGCCAGGGGCAGCAGGACCTCGAAGGTCGAGCCCCGACCCGGCTCGCTTCGGACCGAGATCGAGCCGGCGCAGGAGCTGAGCACCTGCTGGACGGTGGCGAGCCCCAGCCCGAAGCCGCCCTGACCGGGGTTCGCCTGGAAGAACGGCGTGAAGATCTGCGCCTGCGCCTCGGGACTGATCCCCGGGCCCTCGTCCGAGACGGTGATTCGCCCCCAGCCGGACCAGGGCTGAACCACGACGTGAACGCGGGGCGGCAGGGCCCCTTGCCGCCCGTGGCGCAGGGCATTGTCCAGCAGGTTCTGAGTGATGCTCGCCAGCAGCGCCGGTGGGCAGCTCACGCTCGTGGGCTCGACGGAGACTGTGATCCGCGCCCCCAACCGCTCGATGCCCTCGGCCATCTCGGCCAGCAGGGTGCGCAGCACGACGGCGGCGTCGGTGCTCAGCTGACTCACCGAGAGGCTCCGCTCCCGCGCGAGCGAGAGCAGCCCTTCGATCAGGCCCTGCAGCCGGCCCGTGGTGGCCACGATCTTGCCCGCCAGGCTTCGCGAGAGGGCGGGCTCCAGCCCTCTCGCGATGAGCTCCGCGTTGCCCCGGATCGGCGTCAGGGGCGTCAGCAGATCGTGAGCCACCCGCCCACAAAAGGCATCGAGCTCTGCGTTGGCCCGCTGGAGCGCAACGGCGTCTCTCGCCGCCGCGCTCGCGTGCCACAGATGCTCCAGCTCGGCGAGCACCATCAGCCCGATCACGACGATCGCGAAGACCGCCGCTGTCGTGAGCTGAAGATGCATGGCCCGACGCGAGCTCGCCTGCAGCCGCTCCGATTCGAGCGTGGCCTGATCCGCGGCGATCGCGATCAGTCGATCGCAGTCGGAGAGCAGCCTGCGCAAGCTGGCCGTCACGGAGTCGAAGACCAAGGACTCGGACAAGGCAGCAGCTCCAGGGCGCTCCAACCTCGCGACTTGCTGCTGCAGCGTCGCGAGGCGGGCGCGGACCTCCTGAATGGCCTTCAGCGCGTCTGGCCCCCAGGCGGGCTCATCGCCCACGGGAGCTTCCAGGTTCAGCTTCGCCAGATCCTCCCCGATCGCCAGCTGGTCGAGCTCCCGGCGGGGGGCGGCGGCGGCCAGCAGCCCCTCGAGATGAACCCGCAGCCGCGCCGTCGCCAACGCGAGCCGGTGGGCATGCATGAGTGAGGGAAGCGCGCCGTGTTCGATCTCGCGCAAGCGCCGGTCCAGGATCGACTGAGCCCGAAGGTCCGCGACCCAGAGCACGGCAAGGCCGATGAGCATGACGCCGAGCCCCACGACAGCCGCCAGGCGACCGCGGCGCCGATGCCGCAACGGGTCAGCGAGGCCCTGACGCTTGGAGTCCGGCATGAGTGCGGATCAACACCCCTGCTCGGCGCGCATTCCGAGCTCCCGAGCTCCTTTGACCTCAAAGACATTGTTGACAATTTCGAGGGACGGAAGCAGAAGCTCTGGGCACGCTGGTCGTTGACGATACCCGGTGCTTCCAGCCACGAGGAGACAGAACATGCAGATTCGCCGCACAGGTTGGAGCCTCATCGCCCTCGCGATCGGGGGTTGCGTCACCACCGGGCAGTACCACCAGCGAGAGGCCGAGCTGCAGTCCCAGGCCGCGAGCCACGAGGCCGAGCTGAAGGCCCAGGCCGCCGCCCAGGCGACCGAGGCAGCGCAGCGGGAAGCCGCGCTGGGCGCGGAGCGCGCTGCCCTGCAGGACCAGCTCAAGAGCGTGACCGCGGAGCGCGACAAGCTGCGGACGGAGCTCGACAACACCACCGCCCTCGTCACGGAGCTCAAGCAGCGGCTGGAGAAGCTGGGCCAGAACGTCGACAAGCTCACCGGCGAGCGGGGCCAGCTGGCGCAGGGGCTCGCCGACGCCAAGTCGCGGCTCGCGGCCCGGCGCAGGCAGGAGCTCGCCACCGAGGAGCAGGCGCGGACCTTCCGGGAGCTCCTCACCAAGCTCCGCTCGATGATCGATTCCGGCCAGCTGAAGGTGGTCATTCGCAAGGGGCGCATGCTCATCGCCCTCCCCAACGACGTGCTCTTCGACTCCGGCAAGGTGAAGATCAAGCCCGAGGGCCGGACGGCGCTGGCCAAGGTGGCGCAGGTGCTGGCCACCATCACCGATCGCGAGTTCCTGGTGGCGGGGAACACCGACAACGTCCCCATTCACACCGAGCAGTTCCCCTCGAACTGGGAGCTCTCGACCCAGCGCGCGATCGAGGTCGTGGAGTTCATGATCGCGAACGGGATGAAGCCGGACAAGCTGGGAGCCACCGGCTACGGGGAGTTCGACCCGGTCGCAGCGAACGACACCGCCGATCACCGCGCCCAGAATCGCCGCATCGAGATCGTCCTGCAGCCCAACCTCGCGGAGCTCCCAGCGCTGTCAGCGAACATCGCGGGGACAGCCAGCCCGACTCGATAGCCCGCCGCTCAGCCTGCGTCGCAGGCGACAGGCTCACTGCCGCCATCCACGAGGCAGAACCCGGGACAGACCGAGAACGAAGGGCAGTTGCAGCCGACCGGATTGAAGCTGGGGCCGTTGTTCGGGCACCAGCCGAGACCTGGGGAGGGACAGGGGCAGGCCTCGTTGCAGCCGGACGTCGCCAGATAAAGACCGGCGAGCACGGCGGCGACGGTCGAGGAAAGCGGCATCGGTGCCAGCCTACATCTTGCGGCGCACGGAGGTCGCGGCACGGAAGGCCATGCAGCGCCGCGGGTTGCAAGACGTCGCGCGCGGGCGTACGTTTTGGCCATCGTGCGCCGTTCGATCACTCTTCTCGGCAGGTCGATCCTCGGGTTGGTCGCCTCGCTTGGTCTGACCGCAGCGGTCGGGAGATTCGGGCGCGCCGAGCTCGCCGCGCGCGCCAAGACCGAGCTGGTCGGGATGAAGAAGAGCGACCTGCTCGCGTGCGCGGGAGTCCCGCTGCGACAGGCGACCGAAGGCCCCTTCGAATACCTCTCCTACAGCGCCTCCAGTCGCATCCTGCGCACGCGGTATTGCGAGGCGACGTTCACGCTGAAGGACGGCGTGGTCCAGAAGCTCGTCTACGCGGGCCGGACGGGTGGCCTCCTCAGCGGCGACGAGCAGTGTGCGCTCATCGTGGGGAATTGCCTGAAGGAGTAGCGAGACCTCCTCGCCCAGCTTCGCGGCCGAGGGTCGCGCGGTGGGCATTTTCGTCGCGACGGTTTTTTCGACCTCCAGGGCTCAGAATCCCGGCTCCTCCGCGAGAGGGAATAGCGCTACCCCTAGTGAGCCGGAGTTGAGGCCAACGCAGGAGTCGCATGCAACGGAAGCGCCGAGGAGATCGGGGACCTGTCGGAGAAGTGCCGCACGCCGGCGGCTTCGGGCGCGCCGCTTGCTAGCCGGCGATCCACGGGAAGAGGCGCTGCTGAAGACGGGGGCCCTGCAGAGCGCGATCTTCAACAGCGCCAACTTCTCGAGCATCGCCACCGACGCCAAGGGCGTCATCCAGATCTTCAACGTCGGCGCCGAGCGGATGCTGGGCTACACCGCCGCGGAGGTGATGAACAAGATCACCCCGGCTGACATCTCCGACCCGCAGGAGGTGATCGCCCGCGCCAAGGCGCTGAGCATCGAGCTCGGCACCCCGATCACCCCGGGCTTCGCGGCGCTGGTGTTCAAGGCCTCGCGCGGAATCGAGGACATCTACGAGCTGACCTACATCCGCAAGGATGGGAGCCGGTTCCCTGCGGTGGTCTCGGTCACGGCGCTGCGCGACGCGCAGGACGCCATCATCGGCTACCTGCTGATCGGCACCGACAACACCGCGCGCCAACAGGTCGAAGCCGAGAAGAAGAAGCTCGATCAGCGTCTGCGCGACCAGCAGTTCTACACGCGCTCGCTGATCGAATCCAACATCGACGCGATCATGACCACCGATCCGGCGGGCATCATCACCGACATCAACAAGCAGATGGAGGCGCTCACTGGCTGCACGCGCGACGAGCTCATCGGCGCGCCGTTCAAGGGGTACTTCACCGATCCGGAGCGGGCCGAAGCGGCGATCAAGCTGGTGCTGACCGAGAAGAAGGTCACCGACTACGAGCTGACCGCCTGCGCCCGCGATGGCAAGAAGACCGTCGTCTCCTACAACGCGACAACCTTCTACGATCGGGGCCACACGCTCCAGGGCGTGTTCGCCGCGGCGCGCGACGTCACCGAGCGCAAACGGGTGGAACTGGAGCTTCAGGAGGCCAAGGCCGCGGCCGAGAGCGCGAGTCGGACCAAGTCGGACTTTCTGGCGAGCATGAGTCATGAAATGCGCACGCCGATGAACGCGATCATGGGCATCGCGGACCTGCTGGCGAAGACCCCGCTCTCCCCCGAGCAAGACAAGTACGTTCAGATCTTCCGGCGCGCCGGCGACAACCTGCTCAATCTCATCAACGACATCCTCGACCTCTCCAAGGTCGAAGCCTCGCAGCTCGAGCTGGAGCGCACCGGCTTCTCGTTGAATGACCTGCTCGACAAGGTGACGGAGATCGTCGTCGTGCGCGCCCACGAGAAGGGGTTGACGCTGGTGTGCGAGATCGCGCCTGACGTCCCCACCAAGCTCATCGGCGACCCGACGCGGCTCCGCCAGGTGCTGTTCAACTTGATTGGCAACGCGATCAAGTTCACGGAATCTGGCAAGGTGTCGCTGCGCGTCACGTCGGATGCGGGCTCCGCCGTCCCGACCGCGTTGCAGTTCACGATTTCGGACACCGGCGTCGGGATTCAAAACGACAAGCTGGCCCAGGTGTTCGAGCGCTTCCGGCAGGCTGACTCCTCCACCACTCGCCGGTTCGGGGGCTCGGGGCTGGGGCTCACGATCTCGAAGCGCCTCGTGGAGCTGATGGGCGGACGCATCTGGGTCAACAGCGACTTCGGGAAGGGCAGCGTGTTTTCCTTCACCGTCCCGTTCGAGATCTGGACCGGCCCTCCGCAGCGGGCGATCGTGCTCGGCGAGATCGGTCCCGAGCCGCCGCTGTTGGCGCTGCACATTCTGCTGGCCGAGGACGCTCCCGACAATTGCACGATCATCGTGGCCTATCTGGAGGACACGCCGTACGAGGTCGAGATCGCCGAGACCGGGCTCATCGCCTGCCAGATGTTTGAAGCCGGCCACTACGATCTTGTCCTGATGGATCGGCAAATGCCAGTGCTGGATGGGCTGACCGCGACGCGAAGAATTCGAGCATGGGAGCAGGCGCAGGGCCGAGCGCCGACGCCGATCATCGCGCTGACGGCGTCCGCCTTGAAGGGCGATCGCGAGATGTGCCTGGCGGCAGGTTGCACCGCGTTCTTGACCAAGCCCATCAAGCAAGAGGTGCTGCTGCAGGCGATCAAGGATCACTCCGAGATCGAGCGGCGGACGCCGAAGGAGGCGGCCCCAGAAGGTGGCCCGGGCCTCGCGCCGCGCTCCCCCAGGTTGACCGCGCAGATCCCCGCGTTTCTGCGGCACCGCAGGGAGGATGTCCTCACGCTGCGGGACGCCTTGGCGCGAGGGGACTCCGAGACGGTGAAGCATCTCGCGCACAACCTGAAGGGGACCGGGGCCAGCTTTGGATTCCAGGACATCACGGACATCGGCGTCGCCCTGGAGCAGGCGGCGGGGAGCGCCGACACCGACGCGACCCGCAACTCGGTGGAGGACTTGGCGAGGTATCTCGATCGCGTCGAGCTCGGGAGGGGCGAGGAGGGCCCTTGGCGCGCCACTGACTACCCCCTGCGACCTCCGCTCGCCGACGCCGCCAGGGCGATCAGGGCAGGTGCGCGTCGGGTCGTCCTCATTGAGGACGACGATGACCTGCGCGGGCTCCTGCGCCAAGCCCTCGAACAGCGGGGGCACCACGTGAAGGAAGCGCGGGACGGGGCCGAAGGCTTGGCGCTGGTCCTCGCCGAAAAGCCCGACGTCGCCATCGTCGACATCTGCATGCCGGGGATGAATGGCTACGAAGTCGCCCAGCGCAGCCGCGCAGCGCTCGGAACCTCGGTGCGGCTCGTCACGCTGACGGGGAGCGGGAACGAGATCGGTCGCCTCCGCGCTCTGGCCGCCGGCTTCGACACGGTCATGGTCAAGCCCCTCGACATCGAGCTGGTCGAGCGAATGCTCGAGATCAGCCCCCTCGCGAGCCCCCTTGGCCTGGGCGGCAAGACGCTAGGCGCCTAACGGCCCCGGTGGCGCACTGTGAAGCAGTCTTGCAGCTGAACGCCAGAAGGGGTGATCGATCGTGTCCGCCGGCTGAGCTTCGGAGAGCACGGTGCTTCGTTCGGAAGGCACCTCGCGAGCTTCGGAAAGGTCGTTCCTTCGCTCGAAAGGTGTGCGTTCCGAAAGTTCTGGCCGCTGTTTTCCGGAAACTCTGTCCGGTGGGTCGACAGGGGAACTGTCGCTCAGGAGGTCGTCCTGAGCCAAGTGCTTGGTCCTGACGGAGGGGCCGTCGAGGCGTAGGAGCCGGAGCCCCAGCGCTTTGGGTGCGTGTTGGCGGCGTCGCCAAGCTGCCATACTCTACAGGCAAAAAGTGGAGGCGGCGGGAATCGAACCCGCGTCCGAAAGTGCTCCGTCGATGGTCACCACGTGCGTCTTCGGCGATTTTTGTTTAGCGGAAGTGGCGCCCGCCGATGGGCCCCAGCTCTCGCGATCCCGGGTGTGCTCTCACTCTCAGCCGCCCAGGCGCGGAAGAGAGCCAGCCTGAATCATTACGCCCGGTTCCGACGCCTCAGGCAGGGCATCGGGCGGACGGCGTTGGACTGGTTTTTAAGCAGCCAGCGCGAGCTCAACGTTGTCGTTGGCTTTTGTGGTTTTGCCTCTGTATTTACGAGGTGAAGGCGCCTCGGCACGCGACCATGACTTCGACACCCTCGTCGAAACCAGTTCGCCCCCAGATTTTCAAAGAACATCCCATCGTGAGGCCGCGGGGGCCTGCGGTCAAGCCGGGGGCGTTCGGTCGGAGCGATCGGAGCGATCGGCGAGGGCCGCTCGCGCGGCAGCCGCGCTCAGACCGCGGATCCGGCCTGGGACTGCGCGCTGCGTGGAGCGAGGCGCGCATCGATCTCGCCCGTGAAATCGCGCAGGTAGCCCCAGAGCGCGAAGTCGATCAGCCGCTGCCGATCCACAGAGATCTCCTCGAACCCGAGCGACCTCCAGGAGCGCGAGGACTCGATCCGGTAGCGGTACCGCTCGTCGCCCAGCGAAACCGTGGCAACGAGGATCTTCCCGCAAGCGGGGTCGGCCTCGAAGGTACAGGAAGTAATCGACGCGCGGTCGGGAGCTAGGGCTTGAGACATCGTCATGCAGATCCCCTCGAAGTGCGGCTGAGATTCGCAGATCGGTCTGACGCTCCGCAGCGCGCGCCGGGCCGACCCCGTTCGCGATGATTTAGGATGAGCCCCCCGGGGAAGCACACTAGGATGCGGAAGGTGATCCGCACCCCCTTGGGCCTCTCCCTGTGCTTGCTCGGCGCTTGCGCGGTCTCCCCCCGCCAGCCCGGGGATGTCTACTCGTGCACGATCCCCGGCGACTGCCCCGGCTCGGTTCCCTTCTGCTGCGGCGGGATCTGCGAGGTGGGGGGGTGCGCGACCTGCGGGGGCCTCAACACGGCCTGCCTGGCGAACGCCGACTGCTGCGCTCCCGCCGAGTGCGCGCCCCTCGCGGATGGTGGCTACGGCAACTGCTGCCTCCCGGGAGGCGCGGCCTGCACCTCGGGCACCGAGTGCTGCAACGCGACCAACAGCGTCGTCGGCGGCCGGTGCGACTACGGCGCCGGAACCCCCTGCAAGCTCGATGGCGGAGAATGTGGGGCCACCCTCACCTGCCGCGCCGTCCTCGCCGACATCGGGGTGTGTCAGTGATCGCGCTCGCCGTCGCCGTCGCCCTCGGTCAGGCCCCCGCGCCGACGCGCACCTCGGTCCAGGTGAGCCCCTTCACCGCGACCGCGAGCGTGCCCCAGGAGGAAGCCGCGCTCCTCACCAACGCGCTCGAGAGCGAGCTCGCCCAGTACCAGGGCTTGCGCGTTTTTGGCGCCGGCGACCTGCGGCAGATGCTCGCCGAGGCCCGAAACCGCCAGCAGCTCGGCTGCGACCTCGCCGCGGAGAGCTGTCTCATCGAGGTCGCGGGCGCGCTGGGGGCCAGCTGGCTCGCGACGGGCTCGGTGGGGAAGCTCGAGGGCGCGCTGGTGCTCACCTTGCGCCTACGCGATCTGAAGAAGCACTCCTTGCTCGCGGACCTCACTGCGACGAGCCCGGCCGAGAGCAGCGCGGTCCTGGAGACCCTGCACCGCACGGTGCTCCAGCTCGTGGATCGCGCGGATCCCGAACTCGCGCGCACGCGCCTCGCGGGCAACGCCATCGCCGCGGCCCATCCAACACCGTCGGGGGTCTGGTGGCTCGGCGGCGTGGGCTTGGGGGTGGCGCTCGTCGGCGCCGGAGTCCTCGGCGGCGGAGCCAACCTGGGCTCGAACGCGGTGACCCTGGTCGGCGGGACCCGGTACGTCTCCTACCAGCACCAGATCACAGCTAACACGCTGGGCTACGTGGGCCAGGCCGCGATCGGTGTGGGTCTCACGGCGGTCGCCGCCGCGGCGATCTGGTACCTGGTCAATCGGTAGCGCCCCGCGCCCTTTTTTGGCATGACGTAAAGCCCCAACGGAGAGGAACTGAATGATTGCCTCGCTCGCCCTGACCGCGCTCGTCGCGGCCGCCGACCCCACGATTCCATTCGAGAAGTACCAGCTGCCCAATGGCCTCACGGTGATCCTGAGCGTGGACCACCGACTCCCGCAGGTGGCGGTCGACGTCTGGTACCACGTGGGCGCCGCGAACCAAGTGCCGGGCAAGAGCGGCTTCGCCCATCTCTTCGAGCACATGATGTTCTCGGGGGCGAAGCACATTGGCCCGCAGCCCTTCAAGGTGCTGGAAGGCATCGGGACCATGGCCGGCCGCATGGCCAACGGAACCACGAGCGAGGATCGCACCAACTACTTCGAGACCGTCCCCTCGGCGGAGCTGCCCACCGCGCTCTGGCTGGAGAGCGATCGGATGGCGTTCCTCCTCGATACCCTCGACGAGAAGAAGCTCGACGTGCAGCGCGACGTGGTCTCCAACGAGCGGCGCCAGTCCTACGAGAACCGGCCCTACGGCACCTCCGAGCTGCGGGTGTGCGATCTCTTCTTCCCGAAGCCCCACCCCTATTACGACTGCGTGATCGGCACCATCGCGGAGATCCAGAGCGCCTCGATGGACGACCTGCGCGCCTTCTTCCGCGAGTTCTACGCCCCCAACAACGCCTCGCTGGCCATCGTGGGGAGCTTCGATCCCGGGCAGGCGAAGACCCTCGTCGCGCAGTACTTCGGCAAGATCCCGCGCCAGGCAGACGTGGCGCGGCCGAGCCTCCCGCAGCCCCAGCTCTCGGGCGTGATCCGCGAGACGATCAACGACCAGGTCGCGAAGATCCCGCGCCTGGGGCTCTACTGGACCGGGGTGCGCGTCCTGGATCCGGACGAGGCCGCCGGCGACGTGCTCGCGCGCGTGCTCGGCGGCGGCAAGGCCTCGCGGCTCTACCAAGAGCTCGTGGAGAAGCGGCAGATCGCCGCCGAGATCGGCGCCGACGACAGCACCTTTGGCCTCGGGGGCATCTTCTCCGTGGAGGTGACCGCCAAGGAGGGCCACACCGTGGCCGAGCTCGAGCCGGTGACCGAGTCGATCCTCGACGAGATCCGCCAGTACGGCATCACCGCCGACGAGCTCCTGCGCGCCCAGCGAGTGATCCTCGCCGACAAGCTGCGCAGCGTGGAGCGCGTGGGTGGGTTCGGGGGCAAGGCGGACATGCTCAGCCTGTACGAGATGTGGACCGGAGACCCGGGCTACCTCGGCAAGGACCTCGCCCGCTACCGAGCGGTGACCGCCGACGCGGTCAAGGCCTTCGCGAACAAGTACCTGGTCAAGGACCACCGCGTGATCCTCGACATCGAGCCCGCCGCGGCGAGCGCCGAGGCGC
>VFSW01016532.1_pt1 | contig 10060 bp, 3 predicted proteins | sample 5358111 | NCBI WGS metagenome assembly VFSW01 (sample SAMN11554181, study PRJNA540505) | mine drainage metagenome | isolation source: sediment from site ElyBrook_90M | place: USA: Ely Copper Mine, Vershire, VT | collected 2017
GGATGGTCGGCGGGTGGCGTGGCGCGTGTTGCCGGATCAGCGCATCGTGCTGTTGCTGCATTTCGCGGGTGAACAACGCGAGCAGGGGCTGCGCGTGCTGCTCGAGTCGCACTTCGCGCTGGCCGGCCATCATTTGCGGCTTGCGCTGGAACTGGCTGGCCTGCATGAGTCGCACCGGCAGCTGGAGCGTTCGGAACGGCTGCAGCGCGCGTTGTTCTCGATGGCCGACCTGGCGGGTTCCAACCTGGCCACGGCCGAGATGCTGCATCGTATCCACGACATCGTCGGCACGCTGATGTACAGCGAAAATTTCTTCATCGTGCGGTACGAGCCATCGCACGACACGATGCGCTTCATTTACTACGTCGATGTCGAGGACTCGCAGATCCCGGATTCCACGATCGAACAGCCGTTGGCCGACCAGCCCTACTCGCTGACCTGGCACCTGCTGACCGGAGGCCGGTCGATGCTGGGCAGCATGGAGAAGTTGCGCGAACAGGTGGACGGGCCGCTGAATATCGTGGGCCCGGACGCTGCCGACTGGCTTGGTGTGCCGATGCTGCGCGACGGCCGGGTTTACGGCGGACTGGTGGTGCAGAGCTACCAGCCACATATCGGCTATTCGGAACAGGATCGCACGGTGCTGGAATTTGTCGCCAGTCACGTGCTCACCGCACTGGAACGCAGGCAGGGCAAGGACGAGCTGGAACATCGCGTCCAGCTGCGCACGCGCGAGCTGGTCGAGGCCAACCTGGCCCTGCAGCGCGAGGTCATGGAACGCCAGCGCGCCGAGCAGCTGCAGGCAGCGCTGTTCCAGCTGGCTCAGCTGGCTACCGCCGACATCGACGAGAGCGAGTTCTACGAACGTGTGCATGCCGTGGTTGGCGGGTTGCTGAATGCGGAGAACTTCTTCATCGCCCTGATCTCGGACGACCGGCAGCAGCTTGATTTTCCATATTACGTGGATACCAGCATACGCAGCATGCCATCGCGGCCGATTGGCGGTGGTTTGAGCGAATACGTCCTGCGCAAGGCGAGCCCGGTGCTGTTGCGGCAGCGGGCCGAAATCGATGCGCTGAGCCAGCAGGGCGAGGTGGTGCTGCAGCATGTGGGTGAGCCCGCGATGAGCTGGCTGGGGGTGCCGCTGTTGGTTGGCGATGAAGTGATCGGCCTGGTGACGGTGCAGAGTCTGGATCAGGCGGTTGTCTACGCCATGGCGGATCAGGAGTTGCTCGCCTTCGCCGCCTCGCAGATCGCCAACAGCATCCATCGCCGCAGATCGGCGGCCTCGCTGCAGCAGGCCAAGGAGCAGCTGGAACAGCGGGTGGAGGAACGCACGCTGGAGCTGCGCCGACAGATTGTCGAACGCGAACGGGTGCAGGAGCAGCTCAGGCACCAGGTCATGCACGACCCGTTGACCGGCCTGCCCAATCGCGGCTTTCTGTGCGACCGGGTTGACCGCCTGCTCGGCATGCTGAAGCGCAGGCCGGAACGGCGCTGCGCGCTGCTTTATCTCGATCTCGATCATTTCAAGGCGATCAACGACAGCCTCGGCCATCTCGCCGGTGACGAGTTTCTGAAAATGGTTGCCCGCCGACTGCAGCTCTGCGTGCGCGATCCCGAGGTGGTCGCGCGACTGTCCGGGGATGAATTTTCCATCGTGCTGGAGGACCTCGAGACACCGGCTGCCGCCATCAACGTGGCGAAGCGTGTGCTGCAAGTGCTGAGCGAGCCGATCCAGGTGGCGGGCACGGCCTTGGTACCTTCCATCAGCATCGGTATCGCGATCGGCGACCACCGTTACAGCAACAGCGACGAACTGCTGCGCGACGCGGATAGCGCGTTGTATCTCGCCAAGCAACGGGGGCGCCATCGTTTCGAGGTGTTCGAGCAGACCCCGGTGCCGGCAGTCGACGGCGCGGCCGCGGGCGAGACCGGACAGCAGTCGACGCAACCGCCCAAGGGGCGTCCTGCCTAGTCGAACCTCGGCGATCACAGTCGATCCGCGGCCGGCATCCCGGCACGCCGAATCACCGCCCCGGCAGTGCGATAAGATCCTTGCCAGTCCAGTGCAAGCAAGATCACGCCGACCGGGGGCACGATGGGAGTCAGAAAATGGTTGGGCAGTCCTCTCGGCGTGGTATCGCTGGTGGGCGCCGCGGTGTTCGTCACCGCGTTCGTATTCATGCTGTTGCTGCGTGATGTCCTCGCGCCGCTGATGCAGGCGGCGATGGCACACGACAGCTGGAACCTGGTTGTCGCGGCGGTGCTGACCCTCACCGTTTCCCCGGCGCTTTATTGGCTGGTTTTCCGCCAATTGCGGACGAGCGAGGCGCGTTTCCGCCAGGCCACCACCGCCATGCTCGATGCGATGATCATCACCGACGCGCAGGATCGGATCATCGAGTGGAATCCCGCGGCGGAGCGGATGTTCCAGTACCCCCGCCATGAGGCGCTCGGGCAGCCGCTGCACCGGTTGATCACCCGCTCGCACTGGCATGCCGAGGTGGAGTGCAGCTTCGCTCATTTCGGGCAAACCGGGGAGTGTGCATACGTCGGCAAGCTGGTCGAGATCCTCGCGCTGCGCAAGGACGGCAGCGAATTTCCGGCCGAACTTTCGACGTCGGCAGCCCGCTGGAACGACGGCTGGCATGCCATCGGCGTGGTGCGTGATCTCTCCGAACGCAAGTCATTCGAACATGCCCTGCAGGAAAGCGAGCGACAGCTGCGCTTGACCACGGAAATGGCCGGTATCGCAACCTGGAGTTACGACTTCCCATCCGACCAGATGGTGCGTACCCGCAACCACGATCAACTGTATGGGCTGGCATGGCAGGATCGTTGGAACATGGATACGTTCCTGCAGGCGACCCATCCCGAGGATCGGGCGCGAAGCCATGAATCCATTCGCGCGGCGGTGGCGGCTGGCGGCCCCGACAACTATTCATTCGATTTCAGGGCGGTCTGGCCTGACGGCAGCGTGCATTGGTTGTGGGCCCAGGGTCAGGTGACAGCGCGCGATGCGGCCGGCCGGGGAATGCTGGTACACGGTGTTTTGCTCGATATCACCGCACGCAAGCACGCCGAAGCGAAAATCCTGCGACAGACCCAGTTGTACGACGCCCTGTCCCAGTGCAACGAAGCCATCGTGCGCTGCGCCAGCGAGCACGACCTGTTCGCGGAAATCTGTCGGGTGGCGGTGGAAACCGGCGGCATGAAGCTGGCCTGGATCGGTCTGATCGACCCTGACACCCGCTTGCTTCGTCCCGTGGCCAGTGTCGGCGAACACGTCAACGAATTTTTGCAGGGCATCGAAATTTCGGCGGATGCGGACAACCCGTTCGGGCACGGCGCGGCGGGTCTCGCTGTGCAAGAGGGCCACTCGGCGTGGTTTGCCGATTTCCAGCACGACCCACGTACCGCGCCCTGGCATGAGCGCGGCGCCCGTTTTGGTTTGGGCGCCGTGGCTTCACTGCCGTTGCGGCAAGGCGGCGCGGTCTTCGGCGTGCTGGTCATGTATGGCGCATCGGCCGACAGCTTCGATGAGGCCACGCGTGGCCTGCTGGAGCAGATGGCGGCAGATATCAGCTTTGCACTGGACAACTTCGCCCACGAGGCCGCTCGCAGGCAGGCGCAGGCCGAATTGCGCGAGTCCGAACAGCGCTATCGCGGCCTGGTGGAGCAGTCGATTGCCGGGGTCTACATGATCCAGGGCGGCAAGATGAGCTACGTGAACCCGCGCATGGCTGAGATGCTGGGTTATACCGATGCCGACGAATTGATCGGCCAAGATCCGTTGAGCATCGTTGCCGAGAAAGACCGCGGCACCGTCACCGAGAATATCCGTCTACGCCTCGAAGGCGGAGTGGAGCGAATCAATTACAACTTTACCGCCCTGTGCAAGGATGGCCGCACGCTCGAGGTCGGCGCGAACGGCGCGCGAGCCTTGTACCGTGGCCGTCCCGCCATTGTCGGCATGATGCAGGACATCTCCGAAAAACTTCATGCGGAGCAACTCGCCTCACGCCATCTGGCACAACTCGAATCGGCGTTCATGGGCACGGTGCAGGTTGCCACCCAGCTGTCCGAGTTGCGCGACCACTACACCCAGGGCCACGCGGGTCGGGTCGGCATGATCGCCGCGGCGATCGGTGCCGAGCTGGGCCTGGATGAGAAGCGGCAGCAGGGTTTGCGCGTGGCCGGCAGCCTGCACGACATCGGCAAGATCAGTATTCCGCTGGAGGTTCTCACCAAGCTCGACCCGCTCACGGCCAAGGAGTGGGGCCTGATCCACATGCATCCGCAGACCGGTTACGACCTGCTGAAGGACATCGAGCTGCCCTGGCCGGTGGCCGAGGTTGCCTGGCAACATCACGAGCGCATGGATGGCAGTGGTTACCCGCGCGGCCTGCAGGCGGATGCCATCATCCTTGAGGCGCGCATCGTGATGGTGGCCGACGTGGTGGAGTCCATGGCCTCCCGGCGACCCTACCGCCACGGGCTGGGAATCGAGCATGCGCTGGCGGAAATCGAACGCGGCAGCGGCAGCGTGTACGACTCCGGGGTGGCCGATGCGTGCCTGCGGCTGTTTCGTGAGCAGGCTTACGCTGTTCCGGAATGACGCTTCGCGCAATCGATGGAGCGCGCAGCCGGGCCGCGGTCGGCCGAAGCGGAAACGAAGGATCGTTGTCACGCGATTGCAGCGCAAGCCATCGAGCATGCAGCCGACCTTCCATCGGACTCTCGCATGCGCCACCTTCTGCCTGCCCTGCTGCTCGGCCTCGCCTCATTGCTGGCATCGGGCGCCAGCCTCGCGCGGCCGTTGCTGCTGATCTCGATCGACGGCCTGCGTCCGGCCGACGTGATCGACGCGCAGCAGCGCGGCATCAAGCTGCCTAACCTGCAGGCTTTCCTCAGCCGCGGCGCGTATGCCAGCGACGTGCGCGGCGTGCTGCCCACGCTGACCTATCCCAGCCACACCACCCTGCTCACCGGCGTGTCGCCGAACCGGCACGGGATCGGCGGCAACCTCACCTTCGACCCCTACAACAAGAACCAGCAGGGCTGGGACTGGTACGCCAGCGACATCCGCGTGCCGACGCTGTGGGACGCGGCGCGTGCGGCGGGCCTCAGCACCGCCAACGTGCACTGGCCGGTCAGCGTGGGCGCGCCGGTGGACTGGAACCTGCCGCAGATCTGGCGCACCGGCACCCCGGACGACCGCAAGCTGCTCGCCGCCTTGGCCACCCCGGGCCTGCTGCCGTCGCTGGAACAAGGCCTCGGCCCGTATGCCGACGGCATCGACGAGAGCCTCGCCGGCGACCAGAACCGCGCCCGCTTCATGGTCAAGCTGCTGGAGACGCGCAAGCCGCAGTTCATGACCGCCTACTTCGCCGCGCTGGACGACCAGGAGCACGCCAGCGGCCCCGGTACGCCGGCGGCGAACCGCGTGCTGGAAGGCATCGATGCGCTGGTCGGAAAACTGGTGGCGGCGGCGCAGCGTGTGCATCCGGATGGCGTGGTGGCGGTGGTCTCCGATCACGGTTTTGCGTCGGTGCAGCACGACGTGAACCTCTACGCGCCGTTCATCCAGGCCGGTCTGATCACCTTCAAGGACGGCGCGGTCACCGACTGGCAGGCGATGCCGTGGAACGACGGCGGCAGCGCCGCGATCGTGCTGCGCCACCCTGACGATGCGGCGCTGCAGGCCAGGGTCGCCGCGCTGCTGCAACAGCTGCAGCACGACCCGCGCTACGCCATCGACAAAGTGCTCGACCACCGCCAGCTGGTGGCCGCCGGCGGCACCGCACAGGCCAGCTGGTTCGTGCTGTTCAAGACCGGCGCCGAGATGGGCATCAAGCCGGAGGCGCCGCCGCTCACGCCGGGCCACTACCTCGGCATGCACGGCTACGACCCGGCGCTGCCGGCGATGCGCTCCACCTTCCTGATCGCCGGCGCCGGCGTGCCGGCGGGCAAAAACCTCGGCTCGATCGACATGCGCGACATCGCGCCGACGCTGGCCGCGCTGCTGGGCGTCAGCCTGCCGCAGGCGCAGGGGCACGCGCTGCTGCCGGCGACGATGCCGCGCTGACCGGCGCCGCGTGGCGACCGGCGCTGGCACCGACGCCAGCCGTATGGACGTCCATGTGAATCTGCAACAAAGCTGTAAGGCCGCGTACACACAGCGCCATCAAGATTCACGCTGATGGTCGCCAGGGGTGGCCACACCGATTTCCCAACCACCGCAGGCCCAGGGCCGCCCGCACGGGCGTCCATGCGGGCTTCTGCGTAAACAGGATCATTCCATGTCCCGCCTACTTGCTCCACGCCGCAGCGGTCTCGCGCTCGCACTGCTGGTGGCCCTGCACGGCGTGCCGGCGTTCGCCGCCGACACCCGTGCTGCGGCCACTCCCACGCCGGAGCCGGCACCGGCACCGGCCGCGGCCGACCAGGCCATGACGCTGCAATCGGTGTCGGTGATCGGTCAGGGCGAGACGCGTCAGGTGCAGCGCATCACCGCCACCGACCTGAAGCTGCTGCCGCCCGGCACCAGTGCGCTGAAAGTGCTGCAGAGCAAGCCCGGCGTGCACTTCGAATCGGCCGATCCGTTCGGCAACTACGAGTGGTCCACCCGCATCAGCCTGCGCGGCTTCAACCAGAACCGGCTCGGCTTCACGCTGGACGGCATCCCGCTCGGCGACATGAGCTACGGCAACAGCAACGGCCTGCACATCAGCCGCGCGCTGATCGCCGAGAACCTCGGCGGCGCCGAACTGGCCGAGGGCATCGGCTCGCTCGGCACCGCCTCGACCGGTGACCTGGGCGGCACCATCCAGTTCTATTCCTCCGATCCCACGCCGGACTACGGCATCACGCTGGAGCAGGGCTTCGGCAGCGACAACGCGCGCCGCACCTATGCGCGGCTGGATACCGGCGACCATCACGGCTTCGCCATGTACCTTTCCGGCGCCAGCAGCGAAGTGGACAAGTGGAAGGGCGCCGGCACGCAGAAGCAGACCCAGTTCAATGGCAAGGCGGTCTACAACTTCGGTGACAGCCAGGTCGGCGCACTGCTCACCACCTCCAGCCGCGACGAGACCGACTACCAGGATCTGTCGCTGTCGCTGCAGAAGCGGCTCGGCTGGAACTGGGACAACTTCGCCCCCGACTGGAATCGCGCAGTGGCGGTGGCCAACCAGTACCAGACCACCGGCACGGTTTCCAACGGCGGCATCACCACCGTGGATGACTCGTACTACAGCGCCAGTGGCCTGCGCAACGACACCGTGGCGAGCGTGTTCGGCGACTTCGCGCTGAGCGACGACGTGCACCTGAAAGCCACCACCTACTATCACAACGATCGCGGCCAGGGGCACTGGTGGACGCCCTACCAGCAGTCGTATCCGGGCACGCCGCAGCAGACGCCGATCTCGATCCGTACCACCGAATACGGCATCGACCGCGCCGGCATCACCGCGTCGCTGAGCTGGACCATCGGCATCCACCATCTGGAAGGTGGCTTCTGGTACGAGAACAGCAACCACAGCGTGCAGCGCAACTACTACTTCATCACCGGCCCGATCAGCGACAGCTATTTCCTGCGCGACCCGAACCTGCGCCTGTTCTACCAGCACTACCAGACCACCACGCGCCAGTTCTACCTGCAGGACAGCTTCAAGCTGCTCGATGACAAGCTCGCCATCGACGTCGGCTTCAAGTCGCCCGACACCCAGGTCACCGCCGCGGTGGTACCGGGCACGCTGACCTACGGCACCGCACGCAGCTACGCCAACGGCACCCTGGTGGCGAAGAAAGCCTTCCTGCCGCAAGTAGGCGCCAGCTACCAGCTGGGCGGCGGCAACGAGGTGTTCGGCTCGTACGCGCAGAACATCGCCGCCTACCAGGCCGGCATCAACGGCCCGCTGGCCACCACCCAGACCGCGTTCGATCTGTTCGGCAAGCAGCTCAAGCCGGAGCAGTCGCGCACCATCGAGGGTGGCTTCCGCCGCAGCACCGAAAACTACCAGGTCTCGCTGGCGCTGTACGACGTGAAGTTCAGCAACCGGCTGCTGGTGGTCTCGCAGTGCGCCGGCATCGTCGGCTGCCCGTCGGGCTACGCCAACGTGGGCTCGGTCAGCAGCCGCGGCGCCGAACTGGCGCTCAACGTGAAGCTGCTGCCGGAGCTGCGCTGGTCCAACTCGCTGTCGTACAACCGCTCGCGCTACGACAACAACTATCTCAACGGCACCACGCTGGTGCTGACCCAGGGCAAGACCGTGGTCGACAGCCCCAAGCAGCTGATCTTCACCGAGCTGGCATGGACGCCGGGCAAGTGGGATCTGCGGCTGTCCGCCAACTACACCAGCAAGCGCTACTACAGCTACCTCAACGACGCTTCGGTGCCATCGTTCTGGCTGGTCAACGCCGAAGCCGCCTACGATTTCGGCAAGCTCGGCAGCGCGGTGCAGGACCTGCGGCTGGCGCTCAACGTCACCAACCTGGCCAACAAGCGCTACTTCGCCACCATCGGCTCGAATGGTTTTGTCACCAGCGATCCGAATGGCGACTATCAGACCCTGCTGGCCGGTGCGCCACGCGCGGCGATGCTCACCGCGACGGTGAAGTTCTGATCGCGTTCACCTGATCCGAACGACGCATCGACGGCTGCCGCGACGAAAGTCTCGGCAGCCGTTTTGCTGCGTGTGTCATTCAGCGGCCTCCAGCGACGGCAAATTCATTCGACGACCGGATCAGTATCGAACCTAAACCATCAGTTCCGTTTGCGCCGAGCCTTTTGACGGCCATGGATGACCGTGGCTTTGAGGGCGAGGAAGTCGAAGCGCTGGATGGCCGATGCCCTTCGACTTCGGCGCTGCGCGCCTACGCTCAGGGTGAACGGCGGGAGGCCTCGCCGAGGTTGGACGCCAAACCGGTTCGACGGCGCATGACATCTGATTTCGTTGCGCAAGCCCGCCAATCCGGAGTTGGCCTGTTGCGGACCTGGTGAGTGGCGCCGACTTCGGGCGCTATGCTCTTTCGCTTTGATGGTTGCAGGGTCAGGACTTTCGCCTGCCTGCGGGGGCGCGTCATTATTTCTGGGTGACCACTCCGGTCGTCAGCCTAGCCTATCCCTTTGGGCTGTTTCGACAGCTCAAGAAATCATCAGATCATCCGATAGAGAAAAAGCAGGGCGGCGGTTCGCCCCACGGCGCACGAGGCCATCCCTTGGATACTTCCGAGGCGCATTCTCGATGCATCACATTAGCAACTGATGTGGGTAAATCGCTCCAAGGATGAGCGGCATTTTTTCAGGGCCTTCTGACGTGCCTCACTCCGGCGACATTTCCATTGCATGGTCGGACGAACTGCGCACCGGCGATGACCTGGTCGACACGCAGCATCAGCGGCTGATCGAGTTGTTCAACCGGCTGGTCGTCGTGCGCGCGGGCGAAATTGACCGTGATACTGTCGCGCCGATACTGAACGAACTGCGCGATTACACCCGGTACCACTTTGATCATGAAGCTGGGCAGATGCGCAAGTGGCGCATCGACGAGGTGCATCAGCGCGTCCACCTTGCCGCCCACCAGAGTTTCGTTACATTCCTGCAGCGCACCGCAGCCATGCTCGACGATCACGTTGTCGATGGCATTGACAATCTCGTCCTGTTCCTGAGCCAGTGGCTGCTGCACCACATCATGGGCATGGATGTGCGGATGACCCGCGAAATCCGGCTGCAGCAGGCAGATGCCACGGCGGCTGGCGGCGCCGTGCGAGAGCATGCCATCCGCGACCAGATGGTCCACGTCATCAGCGATCTCTACAATCAGATAGGTGTGCGCACCTTCGACGTGCACGCACTGAACGTGCAGCTCAAGCGGGAGATCGATGCTCGGCGACACTCCGAGGACGCGTTGCTGAAAGTGGATCAGTTGCTGCACGCCTTGATCCAGGCAAGCGACATGTTGCTTGCCTCAAACGATGAGCAGCAAGCGATGCAGATCATGTGCGAGCAGCTCCTCAACGCGGACCTGTTCTCAGGCTGCTGCATCCTGCAACC
>VFSW01016533.1_pt1 | contig 10060 bp, 9 predicted proteins | sample 5358111 | NCBI WGS metagenome assembly VFSW01 (sample SAMN11554181, study PRJNA540505) | mine drainage metagenome | isolation source: sediment from site ElyBrook_90M | place: USA: Ely Copper Mine, Vershire, VT | collected 2017
CGCAGCAGGGGCTATGTTTGCAGGCGTTTCCGCTCCGGTTTTCGTTTGGCGGCATTCTTGCAGATCTTTTTAGACGCTTGACTTTGCGTTGTTCTGACACTTTAGATAGTGTCATATGAAATCGCCCCGCGAACCCGACCTGGAATTGCTCGCCCAAGCTTCCTTAGCCGCCACAACCAGCGTCAAATCAGCGGTGTATTTGATGAGCGGATATCGCTTTAAGGAATCGCTGCGCAACCCCATGCATTGCTCGGGTATTCTCATCTTGATTGAGCGGAACATTAGCGGTAGATTAGAGTTCCAGCCTGCTTGAAACCCCTTTTTGGAGGAAGAATAATGAAACAGCATTTCCATCTGCTCCAAATCCTTCTCGCGGTGTTCTTGAGCGTACTCTTGACGATTCCTCAGAATGCGGTGGCACAGAATCACGTCGTTTCTCCCTCGGATATCCAGAAAGATGTCGCAGCCGCTTCGGCCATTCGCGAAAAAGAAGTGGCGCAATTGGAGAGTTTTTTTTCTTCTCCGCAGGGTCAACAGGCTTTGAAATCCACCCACGTCTCCTACCAGCAGGTGAACAATGCTGTCCAACAACTGAGCAGCGATGACTTGGCTCGATTGTCGGCCCGCTCAGAATCTGCGCAGCGGGATTTCGCGGCTGGTAATATTACAAACCGCGACCTGCTCATCATTGTTTTGGGCGTCCTGGCTCTGATCTTAATTATTGTCGCCCTTCACTGACATCATGAAATTCTCCGTTATTTTCGTTCTGTTGCTGGCTTCCGCGGCGTGGACAGGGCTCCCGCTTGCCGCGGAAGCTCCTGCCATCTGGATCGATGTCCCGTTCGTTCCACAAGTCAGCGACGGGTGCGGCTCGGCCTCAATTTCCTTGGTGCTTCAATATTGGGCCAATAAAAACGGACAAGCCTCTCCGGATTTCGCGAACCCTGAAAAGATCCAGACGGCCCTGTTCTCTCCCGCGAAGGGCGGCATTGCCGCCAGCCGCATGCAGGCGTATTTTCAGGAATCTGGATATCGCACCTTCGCCTTTCGAGGGGAGTGGCGTGATCTGGAGCACCATCTGGAGCAAGGACGACCCCTGATCGTCAGCCTGAAGGCCAGCGGGCCGCTCGGGCCTCTTCATTATGTTGTCGTCGTGGGAATGGATTCCCAGCGAGGCTATCTCTTTGTCAATGATCCCGCCCAGCAGAAGATGCTCCGCGTCTCGCGCCAGGGATTCGAATCGGAATGGAATTCCGCGCATCATTGGACTCTCCTGGTGGTACCGCGGACAAGCAATTGATTTGTCCTCTGCTGCTCGCGCTTCTGCTCTTTCCGTCGGATTACACAGTTCCACCAGTAACTGGTTCCTCGACGGACAAACTTTCCGAAGTACGGCAACTGTACGAGGCCAAACGTTGGAACGACGTCGTGCAAAGCGTGCCAGAATCGCCCGATGTGGAGGCAGACCTGCAACTCTATCGGGGGTTGGCCCTGGCGCAAATGAAGCGATGGGAGGACGCCGAGAAAACTTTCAAGACGGCTCTTCTGCGCCATCCGCGGGACACCCGCTTCCTGGTCGAACTCGCGGGAATCGCCTATCGCGAAAAGCAGTTTGCGAAGGCCAAGCGGTTTTTGCGCCGCGCGCTGGCCATCAATCCTGATGACGACTATGCCAACGATTTCTTGGCTTCGATCTATTTCCTCCAGGACAATCTCGAAGCGGCGCTGAAATACTGGAACCGCACCGGCAAGCCAAAACTCTCCGACCTTGCCTTCGAGCCCCCGCCAAAGTTGAGCCCTTCTCTTCTTGACCACACCTTTGCGTTTTCTCGCGGCAGCACATGGAGCCGCGATCAATTCCTGACCACGGATGCTCTACTCGAGAGCCTTGATCTTTTTCCTCGCAGGCGGTTTGATCTGGGAACGCAGCCGGATGGCTCATTTGACCTGAAATTCTATGGCAGTGAAAGGAATTCCTGGGGCGCCGGGAAATGGGATGGCCTGCTTTCGCTGCTGCGAGGCTTGCCCTATCAATCGGTCTACCCGGAATTCTACGATCTCGGCGGCAAGGGATTGAATTGGCGGTCGCTGGTGCGCTGGGACGACGAAAAGCGCCTTGTCTTCACCGAAATTGCCGCGCCGCTCGGGGAAAACCCGGCCCTGCGCTACCGGGTCTACCTCCAGGGACTAAACGAAAATTGGAACATCACCAACACAATTGCCCCCGCTACCCTCGCAGGGGTGAATCTCGAGAAGGCCGTGGCCGGCGCCGGGATTCAAGACATTGTGAGTGGACGCTGGCAGTGGGACGCCGGCGCCGAATACTCTTACCGGAAATTTCGAAACCCGCTCGGCATTCCCGCGCAGGCGGGTCCATTCTTCACAAACGGCTCGGCAATCGCGGTCCAGTCCACGATCCAGCGTTCCCTCATCCGGTTTCCCGAGGACAGGTTCACACTTGATTCCAGCGCGACCGGAGAAGTCGGAACTTTTTTCGGGGGGCCTCTCAACCGGTACGCCCGCATCCGGGGTTCGCTTCAGACGCATTGGCTCCCGGAATCTCGCGGTGACGATTTCGAAACGCAGTTTAGCCTGCGTGGGGGCCGCACATTCGGAAATGTGCCATTTGATGAGCTGTTTATGCTTGGTTTTGATCGCGATAATGATCTGTGGATGAGAGGACACCCTGGTCTGCGCGATGGGGAGAAGGGAAATGCACCGCTCGGCCGGAACTACTTCCTCGCGAACGCGGAGACGGACAAAATCGTTTATAGAGGAACCTTTTTCACCGTGAAGGCGGGGCCTTTCCTCGATAGCGGCGATATTTACGATCCGTCCGGATATTTCGGCTCATCCCGATGGTTATGGGATACCGGGATAAGTGTAAAATTTCGAGTCCTCGGCAGTTTTGAGTTTGTGCTGGGTTTCGGCAAGGACTTGCGCTCCGGTCAGAATTCCTTTTTCACAACAGTCTCCCGGTAGCAACTTGAAGCAACCAGCTGCATTTTTCGATGATCCGCGTTCGCCGGAAGCCAAGTCCCCGTAAGTCTTCTCATCGGAATATGGGGATCTGCGCAGATGGGGTCCGATCTCCGGGCTCAGGCTGAGGGGGCCTCCTTCGCACCTGTGTCCACCACCCCTATACAAGTTGCGAACAGAGTGATTTTTTCGCCGTTTCGGACGAAGCGAGGAATCCCTCTTTTTTTTCGGCAACCTATTTCGAATGGGATTCCTCGCGGAGCTTATTCCGGCTCCCATCGGACCCCGGATGACAACAGTGGCGGGAAATCCCAAATAAAAAATTCTAATCCCCGGCAGCGTGCGCCGGTTTCTGTTCCGCTTGCGGGAGGCGATCCATCAAGCTGCCGAACCAGCCAAGGGAAAGTCCGAACGTGCTGTGCGTCGCGATGGAGAACCAGATTCCAAACATGCGGTCCGGAGACCCGGCGCCGAACATTCCCCGGCCCAGCAGCGGCAGCAAAAAGATCTGCGCTCCCACGTAAAGAAAAGCGCCCATGGCCAAGCCTTTCCAGACCGTCACGCGCGACGTGAGGGCAAACAGGATCGCGCCCCACATGCCTCCGTAGCCCAGATGGATCAACACCGCCAGAAGAAGGTGGACCGGCGTGGATAGGCCCGTCCCGAACATTTTCGCGATGATCATGGCGGGCATGGTTCGAGTCTCCAGCGCCATGACGGTAAGCCTCCCCGTCACGGCCCAGATCACGATGTGCGTGGTCGTCATCAAAACGGTGGCCACCGCTCCCCAGAAAAATCCACGCGCCATTCGGCTATTCATGATTTCTCCTCCTGAAGTTTCACCCCCGTGTCCCCATTTTCCCTATCGAACCCCTGAGTAAGGGCACATTCCCGGCTCCAGGACACTTGACCTCGCCGGATCACCGGGAACACCCAGTCTTGGGCGCCATCCTATAACGGCCAAGAACTGCTTTGCATCCTCAAACTTTCTGCCCGGCCAAAGCGAATCATTCAGTGGCGTTTCCCTGTCCGGCGCATCTAAATATGGGCGTTGAGCATATTTCGAACACGCTTGGTCATAGCACAACGGCACACTTTTCCAGCAGGTCAATGTGCATTTCAGGTAAGATAAGAACTCCAGTCCTAATTAAAAATGCGGTCTGAAGGCCGGCATCAGGGGAAAAATAGAAATGCCTGAAGTGATGAAGACGCTATTTTTGAATCCGCCCAGCTACGAGGGGTTTGATGGCGGAGCGGGCGCGCGGTACCAGGCGCGGCGCGAGATCAAGTCATTTTGGTATCCCACATGGCTGGCGCAGCCGGCGGCAATGGTTCCCGGCAGCCGCCTGATTGATGCGCCGCCCGACGGTCTGACCGTGGATCAGGTCGCCCCGCTCGCCAAGGATTACGAGCTGGTGGTTCTGCACACAAGCACGCCCTCCTTTGCCAATGACGCGAAATTTGCCGCGCACCTGAAAGAGATCAACCCGAACATCATGGTCGGCATGGTCGGAGCGCACGTCGGAGTCCTGCCGTTGCAGTCCATGAACGGAGCCCCCGCGGTGGACTGGGTTGCGGTCGGAGAATTTGACTACATCTGCGCGGAAATCGCCTCGCGGAAGCCGCTGAAGGACGTCGGCGGGATCGCCTACCGCGAGAACGGCCGCGTCTCGTTCACGCCTCCGCGCCCGACGATCGAGAACATGGACGATCTGCCGCATGTGATCGAGGTCTACAAGCGCGATCTGAAGATCGAGAACTATTTTATCGGCTACCTGCAGCACCCGTATGTGTCGCTGTATACGGGCCGCGGGTGCCGCTCGAAGTGCACATTCTGCCTGTGGCCGCAGACGCTTGGCGGGCATCGCTACCGCGTGCGCAGCGCCGAAAATGTGGCCGAGGAGATGGCGCTGGCGAAAAAATATTTCCCGCAGGTGCGTGAATTTTTCTTTGATGACGACACGTTTACCGACGACCTGCCCCGCGTGGAAGAGATCGCCCGGCGCCTCGGCAAGATTGGAATCACGTGGTCGTGCAACGCCAAAGCGAACGTGCCGCGCAAGACGCTCGAAATCATGAAGGACAACGGCCTGCGCCTGCTGCTCGTGGGATACGAATCGGGCGACGACCAGATTCTGATCAACATCAAGAAGGGCGTGCGGCTCGACATCGCCCGCGAATTCTCTCGCAACTGCCGCGACCTGGGCATAAAGATTCACGGCACGTTTATTCTGGGCCTGCCCGGTGAAACACCGCAGACGATTCAGAAATCCATCCAGTTTGCCTGCGACATCGAACCCGAAACGATTCAAGTGTCGCTCGCCGCGCCCTACCCCGGCACCGAACTCTACCGCCAGGCGCAGGAGCAGGGCTGGCTGCAGATTCAGTCCGGCGACCTGGTGGACACGCACGGAATCCAGACGGCGGCCATGAATTATCCGGGCCTGTCGTCGAGCCTCATTTTCAATTCCGTCGAGGAGTTCTACCGCCGGTTCTATTTCCGCCCACGCAAAATGTTTTCGCTTTTCGGCGGGATGTTGCGCAACCCGGAAGTGATGAAGCGGCGGCTCCGCGAGGGCGTCGAATTCTTCAAGTTCCTGCATGAGCGCAAGACGACGGCGCGCGAAATGGCGTCATCGGCCCGCGCCGCATCGGCGGCAGCTTCGAGCGCCGGCGATTAACCGGACCTGCTGGATTTGTGACTGCGATGGCTTCCGGCAAAACCCACGAAACAAAAACGTACGTGCTGGTCTTTCTCCTCGTCGTTCTGGGATCGGTGGGCAACACGATTCTCGGCAAAGGCATGAGGGACATCGGCGACGTGGATATCTCGCGCCTTTCCTCGCTCGCCCATAGCGCTGTACAAGTCCTGACCAGCGGCACGATCTGGCTGGGGATCGCGCTGATGCTTCTGTTCATGGTATGCCACATGCTCGTGCTCTCCTGGGCGGACTACAGTTTTGTCATTCTGTCTTCCGCGGTCGCCTACGCGCTCGTGCCGCTGCTTGGACACATCTTCCTTCACGAACAGGTTTCCAATGCGCGCTGGACCGGAATTGTCCTGATTTTTCTCGGCGTGCTCCTGATCAGCCGAACGCCGCCCCGCACCACCGGGCCGGACGCGGCCCGCTGAGATGCGCACGGCTTCCATCCTCATCTTTGTGGTTCTCACGGGCACGGGCGGAGAGATCTGCCTGACGCACGCCATGAAACTTCTGGGCGAAGTGCACGATTTTCGCCCTCGCGCGATTGTGGGATTCGTCCTCCGCGCCGTTCGCGTTGGATGGCTCTGGATTGCCTTGCTGCTGATGACGGTTTCCTTCTTCGCCTTTCTGATCATGTTGGCCTGGTTCCCCGTCAGCTTTGTGATTCCCGCGACGTCGCTCGCCTACGTGGCGGGTGCGTTTGGAGCGAAACTCTTTCTCGGTGAACGGTTGAGCGCAACGCGGTGGGCGGGAATTTTTCTGATTTTTATTGGCGTCGGGATGGCCTGGGTGGACTACCTTCCCGCAACGCTCCATTTTCCTTCCGCATTCACAATGCTGCGCTGGACGATTCTGGCGCTGGCGTTGGGGCCGTTGCTCTATTACTTCCTGGGAACTTACGCGGCCTGGGATTTTTTCCGCGTGGCGCACAGGCATTCCATGCATTCTACAAACGCAACTGCCGCGCAACTTCCGCCCATCAGCATATTGAAGCCCCTGCGCGGCCTCGATCCCGGCGCATATGAACATTTCGCCAGCTTTTGCCGGCAGAAGTATCCTGAATTTGAAATTCTGTTCGCGGTCTCGGACAGCTCCGACGCGGCTGTGCCGGTGGTCGAAAAAATCATCGCCGATTTTCCGGAGCGGTCCATCCGGTTGCTGGTGATCAGCGAGCGCCTTGGGGCCAATGGGAAAGTCTCGAATCTTTGCCGCCTTGTGCGCGAAGCGCGCTACGATCTGCTCGCCATCAGCGACAGCGACGTGCGCGTCGAGCCAGGCTATTTGCGTAGCGTCGCGGAAATTTTTCGCGATCCCGCCGTCGGCGGAGCCACCGCGCTCTATCGCGGCCGAGAGGATCAGGGTTTCGTCGCCGCGCTCGATTGCGTCGGCTCCTCGGCGGGATTTTGCGGCGCGGCCCTCGTGGCCCGCTCGCTCGAAGGCGTCAAATTCATGATGGGCTCGACCATGGCGACGACGAAACAGCGCCTGGCCGAAATCGGCGGCTTCGAGGCGATGGTGGATTTACATTCGGATGACTATGAGGTGGGCCGCCGCATCGCCAACCGAGGATACCGCATCGAGCTCCTTCCGGAACCCGTCTGGATGGCATTTCCTTCGCAAACCCTGGGTGAATACCTGCGGCACGAATTGCGCTGGGCCATTGGCATCCGGAATATTCGTCCGGGCGGGCATTTCGGCATGCTGTTTACGCACGGTTTACCTTGGGCGGTCGCGGCGGCCTGCGTGGCGCCTTCAGCAGGCATCGCGGCCGGATACCTCACAGCTTATTTCGTTTTGCGGTTCGCGATGGGCTGGGCTGTCGGCGTGTGGGGCCTGCGCGACCCGATTTTGCAACGCAAGCTCTGGCTCCTTCCTGTCCGTGATTTCTTTTCGTTTTTCGTTTGGCTCACGAGTTTTGGCAGCAACCGCATCGAGTGGCGCGGTTACACGTTCAGGCTGGAAAAGGGCCGGATGATTCCCGTGAACTCCCGCCCCGAACGCCAATAGGTGTTTTCCTTTAGAACGCTGCCTTTCTTATCGAATTGTCATTTTCAATTCATATTAATTCACGCTGGTAAAACCGTGCCGTAATGCACAGGGCTCATAGTTCCTTGGCCGGACCAGATTCATCACCAATCCATCCGGCAGAGGGAGAAAATAATTCCATGAACAATGCTGTCAAGAAGTCGCTGGAGCTGCTCCGGGTGGGAGTGGCTTCCACACTGCTCTTCCAGTTCAGTATCGGTGGACTGCTCGCCGTACCCGCTCAGGCGGCGCCGGCCCCCCGCCCCACCAAGACTCCGATCAAGCACGTGATCATCATCGTGGGCGAGAACCGCTCGTTCGACCACGTGTTTGCAACCTACAAGCCGAAAGACGGCCAGACGGTGGATAACCTCCTCTCCAAGGGAATTGTCAACGAGGATGGCACGCCGGGGCCGAACTATTCCCTGGCTCACCAATATTGGGCCGACGTAACCGGCAGCTCGCGATTCGAGCTGAGTCCCACGAACAAGACCCTCTACTCCGCACTCCCCGCCCCTCTGAACGGCGGCCCTACGGCTCCGTACATCAGCTCGCTGAGTGATGCAATGGCGTCGGAAGACGGCCTGTCAAGCTCGCCCATTGACTACTATAATTTCCTCATCACCGGAGGAACTGGCCTGACCGGCAAGGTGCCCGATTCGCGCATTACCGGCGTTTTCAGCACTCCGCCTTACTCGACGCTTCCCCCCGGACCCTTCCAGATCACCAATACCAAGGCCGCCGATACGATGACCTATGACGACTACGCCGCGAGCCCGGTGCACCGCTTCTTCCAGATGTGGCAGCAGGAAGATTGCAGCGCGAGGCACGCGACCGCGAAGAACCCCAGCGGGTGCCTCGCGGATCTATTTGCCTGGACGGAAGTGACGGTCGGTGCGAACGTCAACGGAGTGCCGCAACCCTCGAACTTCAGCACGAATTACGCCCCCGGAAAGAAGACGACGGGCGAGGGCGCTTCGACCATGGCTTTCTATAACGTTCTGCAGGGAGATATGCCGTACTTCAAGGAACTGGCTGACACCTACTCGATCAGCGACAACTATCACCAGCCGGTCATGGGCGGCACGGGCGCCAACAGCATCATGCTGGGCTTTGGCGACGCGATCTACTTCGAGGATGCCAATGGCAACGCGGCCGAGCCGCCGCACAACGAACTGGTTTGGAGCGACACTCCCGCGGATGCAGGCGTCGTGGATGAGATTGAGAATCCCAACCCGCAGCCCGGCACCAACAACTGGTGGATCGAGGACGGATACGGCGGCGGCGGTTACGGTTCGCCTGTCTACGGGGGCGGCAGCTACGTGAATTGCGCCGACGCAAACCAGCCCGGCGTGGACCAGATCCAGGATCACTTGAAATCGCTCCGTCCCCCGATCAAGCCCAATTGCGATCCGGGCCATTTCTATCTTTTGAACAACTACAACCCGGGCTATTTCGGCGATGGGTCGAACGCCTATACGGATCACTACGTCTACAACACCCCGTTCACGATCCCGCCGACGAGTCAGCGCAGCATCGCCAACGTCCTGATGGACGCGGGCGTGTCCTGGAAGTCTTACAACGATCAGTGGACGCCGTACCTCGCCGACAAATACCAGTTCAACTACGGCACGGTCGGCCCGACGAGCGATCAATACTGCAACATCTGCAACCCGTTCCAGTATCAGACCTCGATCATGGAAAATCCCGCCGCCCGCGCCAACATCGTGGACACGACGGAACTGTACTCCGACATTCAAAACGGCACGCTTCCCGCAGTTTCTTACGTCAAACCGAGCGGATGGGTGGATGGTCACCCCGCCTCCTCGAAGTTTGACCTGTTCGAGGGCTTCGTGAAAAAGATCATTCAGGACTTGCAGGCCAACCCGGAACTCTGGAAGAGCACGGCCGTCTTCATCACTGTGGATGAAGGCGGAGGCTACTACGATTCCGGTTACGTTCAGCTTCTGGACTTCTTCGGCGATGGAACGCGGATTCCCTTGATCGTCGTGTCCCCTTACTCCGTGGGCGGCAAGATTTCGCACGAATATGCCGACCACGTTTCCATCCTCAAGTTCATTGAGGCAAACTGGGGCCTCGGCACAATTTCCAAGCGCAGCCGGGACAACTACCCGAACCCAGTCACGGAAGAAGACAACCCCTATGTGCCGAAGAATAGCCCGGCCATCGGCGATTTGATGGACCTGTTCCACTTCGAGGAGGGCGAGTAGGCAGACAAGTAAGATGGTAAGACCATCGGGCGCGGGCCCCCGTGCAATGCCCCCGCAACCGGGCCCGCCCCGCCAATTTTTGGTGATTATGGGATTGTACAAAAAACAAAACAAAAAATA
>VFSW01016534.1_pt1 | contig 10059 bp, 9 predicted proteins | sample 5358111 | NCBI WGS metagenome assembly VFSW01 (sample SAMN11554181, study PRJNA540505) | mine drainage metagenome | isolation source: sediment from site ElyBrook_90M | place: USA: Ely Copper Mine, Vershire, VT | collected 2017
TGCTCGGTCAGCAGCGGGAAGAATTCGGGGATGTGCCAGATGTCCTTCTGCCACTTGTAGTTATCCAGATAGGCGCGGTTATAGGGCGCCCAGGTGGCGTATTCCGGCATGTCCATCACGCTCAGCATGCCGCTCTGGCCGCCGGCCTTGACGAAGTTGATCTGCACCGGCTTGGACAGCCACCATTTCACGATGTCGAGCGCCTCCTTGATGATTTCGTCGTTGTTCCAGGTGGTCAGCACGAAGGGCTGGCCACCGATGTTCATGAAGCGGTTGATCGACCCGTCGGGCAGGCGATGGCCGGGCGCTTCGGCGAAGGCGCTCTTGTCGGCGACCTTGGACAGTTTGGGGTTGATGATCGGCCCGCACACGCCCACCCAGTCCACCGCCGCGGCGACCTTGCCCTGCATGTACAGGTCCTGCACCACGAAGATGTCCATCTGCCCGGTCTTGGCGACCGGTGGCATGTATTTCAGCAGGTCCAGATAGCGCTCGAACGCCTTCACCGCGACCGGCGAATTCACCACGCCGGTGGCGGGCTTGTTGGAGGTCTCGTCCCAGATATTGCCGCCGAATTCCCAGACGAAGCTGTTGATCTCCATCGAGGAGAAGTCGTAGCCCTTGCCGGCCTGATAGGCGATGCCGTAGAAATCATCGTCGGCGACACCGTCACCCAGTTTCTCACCCTTCTTGCGCTGGAAGAACTTCCCGACATCGGCGAAGGTATCCCAGTCCATATCGTCCCATTCGTTATAATAGCACGGCAGGGTCTTGTTGAACTGCTTCTTGAAGTTGGCCCGCTCGGTAGCGTTGCAGAACAGATCCTTGCGATAGGCGGTCACCAAATTGTCCGGAAACTGCGGAAAGCCGTAGTAGTTGGTGGATTTGTAGGGATAGCTGGACGAGGTATCCTTCAGCACCTGGTGCATGTCGGTGATGATCGCCTGCAGCTCTGGATCGGCATCGATATATTTATTGAGCTTCAGGTAGTGGCCGCCCTCGACGAAATCCCCCAGCCACTGGCTGTCGGTCACGATCATCTGGTATTTCTTCTCGCCCGAGCTCAGCGAGGCCGCGACGCGCTGATAGAAGCTCGGCCACGGGATGAAGTCGATCACCAGTTTGACGTTGTTGCCGCTCTTGGCCTTGTAGGTGCGGTCGAATTCTTCCTGCATGAAGCGGGTCGGCAGCCAGTCCGGCGCCGCCATGTTGATGACGATGTCCTTGGCGGCGGCGGGCGTGGGCGAAAGCGCCGCGCCCAGCAGCGCCCCGGCGGCCGCCAGCGTCGCAAGCCCGAGCCTGGTCTTCTTCATCGCATGATGCTCCTCATGAACGTCCCCTGTATCGTGTTCCGCGCCGGGTTGGCCCCGGCTGCGTCCTCGTCCCCACCCCGCTTGCCGGGGTGTCCGGTCTCGCGCGAGCCAGCGGCCCGATCTTACGCCGCGGCGTCGCGCCTGGCGATCGCGGTTCCGCTCTCCTGCGCGAACAGGCAGAGCTGGGCGGTGTCGATCTCGCACTCGATCGCCTCATCGACGCCGATCCCGAAGGCGCGTTCCTGCGGCAGCACCATCCTCAGCCGCAGGTCACCGCCCGTCAGCAGATCGATGATGGTGACATCGCCGAGCGGCTCGGTCAGATAGACCTGAGCGGCAAATCGCGGCCGCACCGCCTCGCCGTGGCGCGGGCGCAGCGCCTGCGGCCGCAGACCCACCAGGAACCGGGCACCGGCGGCGAAGCCGTCCAGCGCCCCGGCCCAGGGAGCCGCGTCGATCGCGGCAAAAGGCAGATCGAGCGCCCGCCCGCCCGGAGTGTCGCGCAGCGTTCCGGGCACCAGGTTGATCGGCGGATCGCCCACCAGGGTCGCGACGAACGGGTCGGTCGGCGTCATGTACAGCGCATCCGGCGGCGCCACCTGCACGATGCGGCCCTGCCGCAGCACCGCGACGCGGCTGCCCATGCTCAGCGCCTCCAGCTGGTCGGGGGTGGCGTAGATCATCGTGGTGCTGCGCAGTTCCCGGTGCAGCCGCTTGAACTCCGCACGGGTGTCGTGGCGCAGCTTGGCGTCGAGATTGGTGAGCGGTTCGTCGAGCAGCAGCAGCTTCGGCCGGCGGATCAAAGCGCGGCCGATCGCGCAGCGCTGCTGTTCCCCGCCCGACAGCGTGGCCGGCTTGCGCGCCAGCGTCTGCGACAGCCGTAGCATCTCGGCGATCTCGCCCACCCGGCGGGTGATCTCCTGGCGCGGCACATGCGCCTCGCGCAGCGGATAGGCCAGGTTCTCGGACACGCTCAGATGCGGATACAGCGCGAAGGTCTGAAACACCATCGCGGTGTTGCGCGCGCGGGGCGGGATCTCGCCGAGCGGCCTTCCGTCCAGCCGCACCGAACCGCCATCGGGCTGGTCGATGCCGGCGATGATGCGCAGCAACGTGGTCTTGCCCGCGCCGCTCTGGCCGAGGATCGCGAAGAACTCCCCGTCCTCGACCGTGAGATCGACCCCGGCCAGCGCCACGACCGAGCCGAAGCGCCGCACCAGACCGCTGATGGCGAGCTCCATGTCCGCAGTTCAGCCGTAGAACTGCCGATAGGCCTCGGGCGCGAAGAACCGCTCGCGCGGCTGGTATTGCAGCTCCGGCGGGAAGCGCGGCTCGGGCGTCGTCTCGGCCAGCGCCGAGAAGGTCAGTTCGAGCAGAACCGCGCTCGGATCATAGACGAAGAGCTGCCACAATTTCACTGACGGGATCACATTCTCCCGCCAGGCGAGGCCATGGTCGCGCACCCGGTCACGCATCTCGGCGAAGCCCTGGCAGGTGATCGAGACATGGTCGATCACCCCGGTGCCCGAGGCCATCGATCCGTCGCTCTCCATCGCCGCCTCGCCGGCATAGATGTGGAACACGGCGAAGCCGCCGGGCGTGGGGGACTGCACCCAGATGCCGGGGAAATCCATCGGCGGGCGAGGCGCCAGCGTCATGCCCAGGACGTCGCAGTAGAACCGCCGCGTCGCTTCCAGGTTGGGCGTCTTGATCGCGACATGGAAAAGCTGGTTGACCAGCACCGTGTTTCCTCCCGGTCCGTCAGGCCGCGACGCGGCACCACTGGACGACCATATTGGTATTACCACATCCACCCGGGCGCAATCGGTTTCTCGCCCCGGCAAGGCCCGTCGGCAAGGCTTGCTCCGCCAGCGCCGATCCTTTATGTAATCGAACAGCTCGCATTGGTCCAACCAAAATGGTGTTCCATCGCAGGATGCGGGCGCGGGAGGAACCAGGAATGCACTTGTCCACGCACAACTGGATGCGGGCCGAGCCGCTCGATGTCACGCTCCGCCGCATCAAGCGCCTGGGCTATCAGAGCATCGAGATCAGCGGCGAGCCCACCCAGTACAACACATCCGAGGTCCGCGCCCTGCTGAAGGAGCACGGAATCCGCTGCTGGGGATCGGTCACGCTGACGCTCGGCGATCGCAATCTCGCCGCGAAGGACGAGGCACAGCGGCAGCGATCGGTGGAGTATGTCAAAAGCGTCGCCCGCTTCGTCCATGAGCTCGACGGCCAGGAGATCACCGTGGTGCCGGCCACCGTCGGCAAGGTCGCCCCGGACTCCACGCCCGAGAATGAATGGCGCTGGGTGGTCGAGGCGCTGCGCGAGGTCTATGCCCTGACCGAGCAGCTCGGCGTGCGCATCGCGCTCGAGCCGCTCAACCGGTTCGAGACGTATTTCCTCAACCGCGCCGACCAGGCGGTGGCGCTGGCGACCGAAGTCGGGCCGAATTGCGGCGTCTGTCTCGATGCCTTCCATCTCAACATCGAGGAGGCGGACATGTTCGAGGCGATCCGCCGCACCGGCGGCCGGCTCGCGGATTTCCACCTCGCGGACAACAACCGCATGGCCCCCGGCCAGGGCGCGCTCGACTGGCCGCGCATCGTCGCGACGCTGCGCGAGATCGGCTATGACGGCGCCCTGACGGTGGAATTCGTGGCGCCACTCGACCGCACCCCGGTCGCGCCCTGGCCCGACCAGGTCGAGAAGGACCCGGTCGACATCTCGCCCGAACAGCTGAAATTCATCCAGGATCATGGGTCGAGCCTGCTGTCGGAAAGCTTCTACACGATGTTGGTCGCCAAGTCCGCAGAGACGATCCTGCCGCTGATCGCGTGAGCGCGCCAGCGGGTCCGCGATGGCGGTCGGGCCTGCCACCCATCAACCCACGGTGCCGCGCCCGATGCCGACCCCAGTGATCCCTTCAGAGCGCTAGCGTCATGCAGATCGCCTCGGTCGCGGCATACTGGGTGCGGTTTCCGATCGACCCCGCGCGCCAGCATGTCAGCGACTATGGCCGTGTCGGCTCCTTCGATGCCGCGATCGTGCGGATCAATACCGGCTGCGGCCTGACCGGCTGGGGCGAGGCCAAGAACGCCGCCGGCAGTGCCGGCAGCTACGACGCGCTGGTGCGGCTGATCAATGCCGAGTTCGGCCCGAGGCTGATCGGGCGCGACCCGCGCGATGTCTCCGCCATCTGGGACCTGCTCTATAACGGCGTGCGCGCCCATTACACCGCCGCGCGCGGCCATGTGTTCCCCGAACTCGCGCGCCGCGGCCACGCGGTGGCGGCGATCAGCGGCATCGACATCGCGCTGTGGGACATTCTCGGTAAATCGCTCGGCGCCCCGGTCTGGCGCCTGCTGGGCGGGCGCAAGGCGGAACGCCTTCCGGCCTATGCTTCGGGCGGCTGGGCAGACGCCGCCGGTATCGGCGCGCAGCTGGCCGGATATGTCGCGCAAGGCGGGTTCCAGGCGGTCAAGATGCGCGTCGGCGTGATGGATGGCAGCCCGCGCGCCTCCGCCGAGCGGGTGATCGCCGCGCGCGCTCATCTCGGCCCCGGGATCGAGCTGATGTGCGATGCCCATGGCAGCTTCACCGTCGCCGAGGCCAAGCGCTTCGCCTGGCTGGTGCGCGATTGCGACCTCGCCTGGTTCGAGGAGCCGGTGACCGCCGATGACAAGCCCGGCATGGCCGAGGTGCGCGCGAGCAGCCACATGCCGATCGCCGCCGGCGAGAGCGAATATACCCGCTTCGATTTCCGCGACCTGATCGCCGCGCGCGCGGTGGATGTGCTGCAGCCCGATCTGGCGATCTGCGGCGGCATCACCGAGGCGGTGCGCATCGGCGCACTGGCGGCTGCCCACAACCTGCTGCTGGCGCCCCATCTCTGGGCCGGCGCGCCCGCCTTCGCCGCAGGGTTGCAGATCTGCGCCGCCCAGACCGCGAGCGCCATCGTGGAATTCTCGCTCGGCGCCAACCCGATGATCCATGACCTGATCGAGGAACGCTTCACGGTGGCCGACGGGATGCTCGCCATCCCCGACCGGCCGGGTCTCGGCATCACCATCCGCGAGGATGTGCTGGCCGCCCATACGCTGGTGCCGGCATGAACGACCGCAACACCCTGGTCGCGCGGCTGGTGCCGTTCCTGCTGCTGCGCCGCTACGAGCCCGGCGAGCGCGTGCCCTCGGAACGCGAGCTCGCCGAACGCTTCGCGGTCAGCCGCGGCCAGATCCGTGAGGCGCTGTCCTATCTGGAGGCGCTGCGGGTGATCGAACGGCGGGCCAAGTCCGGCGTCTACATGGCCAATGAGGAAGCGAGCGTCGAGACGCTCGCGCTGTTCGCCCAGATCGGCATCCCGCTCACCACCACCGATGTGCACCAATCCGTCGAGATGCGCCGCATCCACGAGATCGCGGCGATCAGGCTCGCCTGCGAACGGCGGACCGAGGACGATCTGAGCCGCATCCGCGCGATCCTCGACGCCGAAGGCAAGAAGGCCGCCACCGGCAAGAATATCGCCGAGGAAGACCGGCAGTTCCACAGCGAGCTGGTCAAGGCGACGCACAACAACATTTTCTTTCGTATCGTCAACATTTTCTATATCATGACGAAAGTCCGCCGCAGCGTCTATTTCGGCAACCCCAGACGCTGCCGGAAATCCCACGAGGAGCACCTGGCGATCTTCGATGCCGTGGAACGCCAGGACGTGACCGCGGCGGTGGAACGGATGGAAGCGCATCTCAAAAGCGTCGATAGCTACTGGAAGGATCTGATCGATCAGGGCGCGGCGGCGCCCGCCGGCAGATGAGCCGGGCCGGCGCTCTGCCCATCGTGCTCGCCAGCCATGCGCTGCACCGCGATGCCGCCGCGCTGCTCGACTTCCATGCCGCGCTGCGGATCGCCTCGCAACCCACCGCAGCGTCCCTCGAGGCGGAGGCGCGGGAGGCATCGGTGCTGATCGTCCGCGCACCGGTGCCGGCGACACTGTTCGACCGCGCCCCGCGCCTGCGGGCGGTGATCCGCCACGGCGCGGGACTCGACCAGATCCCCATTGCGGCCGCGACCCGCGCCGGCGTGCTGGTCGCCAACGTGCCGGGGGTGAATGCGCGCTCGGTCGCCGAATACGTGGCCTTCGTGCTGCTGGCACTGGCGCGGCGGTTCCGCATCATCGACCGCGATCTGCGCCGGGATGGCTGGGCGGCGGGGCGGGCGCAGGCCGAGACGCAGGAGGAGCTGGCAGGGCGGAGTGTCGGCATCATCGGGCCCGGCCATGTCGGCCGCGCGGTACAATCGCTACTGGCGCAGGGCTTCGGCATGCGGGTGCTGGCGCATGGGCCGGACCGGACGAAGCTGATGGCGGGGATGGCCTGGCGCAGTCTCGATGATCTGCTCGCCGAAGCCGATGTGGTGGTGCTGTGCTGTCCGCTGACCGAGGCGACGCGGGGGCTGCTGGATGGCGCGCGCATCGCCCGGATGAAACCCGGCGCCTGGCTGGTGAATGTGGCGCGCGGGGCGGTGATAGAGGATGCGGCGCTGATCGCGGCGCTGCGCAGCGGGCAGATCGGGGCGGCGGCGCTCGATGTCTTCGCCGAGCAGCCGCTGCCGGCCGATCACCCCTATCTCGGGTTCGAGAACGTGATCGTGACCCCGCATCTGGCCGGCCTGACCACCGCCAGCATGCGGCGGATGGGGATCGGCGCTGTCGAGGAAGCCCTGCGCGTGCTGGGCGGCGGGATGCCGGTGAACCTGGTCAACCCCGAAGCCGTCCCGCTCTACACGAGGAGCCGCCAGGCCGGCGTCCTGGACGGGCGGGGGGCTTAGCGCGCGGCGATCTGATAGACGACCGGCCATCGCTCTTGTTCTTTGTTTTGCCGGGCAAGTTTATCCGATCGGATCAGTCCCTCTGATGGAATGTTGCTCTCGGCCACGGATGCTTGTCCTGGACTGCCCGGGACGATGCCTGGCGTCACGATGGAGACGGCGATGCACACACGCTACGCCCGGGGCCGGGCCTGGAGGCTGGTGGCCCCGGCCCTGATCGTCCTGTGCATGATGAACCTGGCACCGCTGCTGTGGTCGTTCGGAATCAGCTTCTATCGTTTCCGCGCCGACCGGCCGGCGAGCCCGCCGCGCTTCGTGGGCCTGGCCAATTACGCCGATCTGATGACCGATCCCGACATCTGGGAGCATGTGCGCAACACCGGGGTGATGATCGCGGGGTCGGTGCTGATCCAGGTGGTGGTGGGTGCCCTGCTGGCCCTGCTGTTCCATCGGCCGTTCCCGGGCCGCCGCCTGGTGCTGATGCTGGTGCTGACGCCGATGCTGCTCTCCACCATCGCCGTCGGCACCTTCTTCAGCCTGTTCTACGATCCGACCTTCGGCGTGCTCAGCGCGCTGGTGCGCCCGTTCACCGGCGCCCCGTTCGCACCGCTCGCCACACCGGCCTCGGCGATGGCGAGCCTGATCGCGGCGGATGCCTGGATGTGGTCGCCCTTCGTGATGCTGATGCTGCTCGCGGGGCTGGATGCCGTGCCGTCGGACCTGCGCGAGGCGGCGGCGATCGACCGGGCCTCCGCCTGGCGGCGGTTCCACACCGTGACCTTCCCGGCGGTCCGGGGCGTGCTGCTGCTCGCGGTGCTGTTCCGCACCATCGAATCCTTCAACAGCTTCGACCTGATCTACACCATCACCAATGGCGGCCCGGGCACATCGACCGAAACCCTGGCCACCGAGACCTATGACACGGCGTTCGTGCTGTTCGAGACCGGGCGGGCCTCCGCGCTCGGCAATTTCAGCGCGATGGTGGTGATCGTGCTGGTCAATCTGTACTTCCAGGCGATCCGGCAGAGGGCGCGGGCATGAACGCCGGGGTGGTCCGCCCGGCGGGATGGGGACGCAGCCTGGCCGCTGCGCTGGTGGGTCTGGTCTATGTCTCCCCGGTGCTGTGGATGGTGCTGGCCGCGTTCAAGACCCGCCAGGATGCGCTGGCGACGCCGCCCAGGCTGTTCTTCCGCCCCACGCTGGAACATTACTGGAGCCTGTTTCATCGCGTCTCGGCCGATGGCGCCCAGATCTTCCCGACCAGTTTCGCCCGTTACATCGTCAACAGCATCGCCATCGCCTCGGTGAGTGTCTCGCTCGCTCTGCTGCTGGGCGGGCTCGCCGCCTACGGGTTCGCGCGCCTGCCGATCCGCGGCCGCGGACCGCTCCTGTTCTACATCCTGGCATTGCGGATGATCCCGCCGCTGGCCGCGATCGTGCCGCTCTATGTCATCTTCAGCCGCATCGGGCTGGGCGGCAGCTATCTCGGCATCGTCCTGGTCTATACCGCGTTCAACCTACCTTTCGCGATCTGGATGCTGAAAAGCTTCCTCGACGAGCTACATCGGCCGATCGAGGAGGCGGCCTGGCTGGACGGCAGTTCGGATCTGCGCATTCTCTGGCGCATCTGCCTGCCGCAGATCCGCGCCGGGCTGGCCGCCACCGCGATCATCGGATTGCTGTTCACCTGGAACGACTTCCTGTTCGCGCTGATGCTCACGGGGTCCGATACCCGCACCCTGCCGGTCGCGATGGCGCGGGTGATGGGCGCCGATGTCGGCACCGACTGGGGGGTGTTCGCGGCGATCGGCACGATCTATCTGGCGCCGGCGCTGCTGGTGGCGTTCTTCATGCAGAAGCAGTTGCTGCGCGGGGCGACGCTGGGGACCATTCCTTCGGGCCGGTGAGGAGGGCAAGGCCGGGGGTATCGTCTGAGGCATACCCGAGACCCGCAGCGCGTGCGGCAGGTCGACGGAAGCGGTCCGGCTGCTATGAGCTCGCCGATCCGGGCGGACCCGCTCGGTGGCCGACCGCGGCTGGTGGCAAGGGCCGTTCGGGCGGGAGGCCGGGATGATCGTTGCAGAATGCACCTATCCGGCCTAATCTGATGATGGCAGGCGGGTCGTTCCGCCACCGCTGCCGGCGCGCCTGTCGTTCGGAACATCAACCGAGATCAAAAGGAAACGTCGCGCACATCGAACAGGGGAAGGTAGCCATGCGAGCGCAGTTCATCCGTGCCGTGCCGGCCGCCGTGATCGTAGCGCTGATTGCCGCACCTTGCGCCTCTGCCGGCGATCGTTGCCGGTTCGCCTGGGCGACCGGAGCCGCGGAGACGACGTTTCCCCAGCAACTCGCATTGGATGCCGGCGACATTCCTGGCCACAGGATCCGTATATTCGAGATCCACCACGGACCGAACTCCGCCAACGAGCCGAACTGCGAAGGGCTGAAGATCGGCGACATCTGGGCACGCGGATTCGGTGACAGCATCGACCGCAACGGCCGCTCCTGGGGCTACGCGGTCTATACCTTCGACAACGGCGATAAAATTCATGCGGAATGGTCCGGGGTATCCATGGTGGCGTTCGGCGCAGACGGCTCGGTGAAGACCACCTACCAGGGAACTGCCACCTGGGTCGGCGGCACCGGCCGCTACCAGGGTGTCCGGGGCATCGAACAGGACCATGCCTTGACCGAGATGGCGATGGGGAGCCAGGGAAAGCTCGAATCAAAGACCAACGAGGCGACCAGCGAAGCGGAATACTGGTTCGAGAAGTAGGACGGAAATACACCGCCCTTCGAACCCTCGCTTCAATGATGCGGGTCCAGGGACCTCAGGTCCCTGGTGGGGTCCAGGGGCGAAGCCCCTGGCCTGCGTTGCTTTGCGCGCCTCACGCCATCGACGGACCG
>VFSW01016535.1_pt1 | contig 10058 bp, 14 predicted proteins | sample 5358111 | NCBI WGS metagenome assembly VFSW01 (sample SAMN11554181, study PRJNA540505) | mine drainage metagenome | isolation source: sediment from site ElyBrook_90M | place: USA: Ely Copper Mine, Vershire, VT | collected 2017
CAAAGGCGTTTGACGTCAATGGCACCAGAGTTCTGCTCACAAAGATAGACGGCAAAGTATATGCTATGAACGCGGTGTGTTCGCATGCCGGAGGCCCGCTTGAGGACGGCATATGCGAGAATGGGATAGTCACGTGCCCGTGGCATAAGTCTCAGTTCAACGCGAAGACCGGCGCAGTGGTGGAGGGCCCAGCAACAGTGCCGCAGGCGACCTACAAGGTGGATGTTGTCGGAGACGACATCATGGTGGAGCTCTAGCTCTCCTCGATAGGTTTATAAGGTTTAAAAGCGGTATTTAAGCGATAGCATGGCTAAGACTCCTTCAAAATCAAGGGCAAGGGCAGCTAAGAGCGATGGCAAGGCAAAGGAAGCCAAGCCGGAAGTGGTAAAGCGGGTGCTCAACCTAAAGCCTGCGATAAAGATCCAGAACATAGTCGTGAGCGCGGACCTCCATGCAACGGTAGATCTCTATGCCCTGTCTAAGAACGTGAAGGAGGTCGATTACGAGCCCGAGCAGTTTCCAGGCGCGATATTCAGGATAAAGGAGCCCAAGGCGGTGATAATACTTTTCAAGAACGGAAAGCTGATATGCACAGGATCGAACACTGAAGCGAACATAAAGAAGGTCCTCGACTACGCAACCGGCATAATATCTAAGTACGTCATAGACACGCAGTAATTTCAGGTTTCGTCTTATTTTTGGGTAAAGTTCAGTTAAGGTGACATCATGGAGGTTTACCAAACTCTAAGATCTATTTTACTGGCCATGCGATAAGTAGAATGAGGTTAAGGGATGTGCCAGAGGAAACTGTTATTTTGATACTCAACAAACCAGATATATAGAAACAGATAGAGCTGCAATAATAACAGTTTATAGAGGTGAATAGAATGGAGATTACTTTTGATGAAGAGGCGGACGCGCTTTATATAAAATTCGGGAGGGGCAAGTGCTCAAGAAATAAGAAAATGGATAAGGATACGATATTAGATCTTGATTCAAAAGGTAGAGTTTTGGGCATAGAAATGTTGAATGCTTCAAAGAGAATGTCACATAGGGAATTGATGGGAGTTAGCGTTAAGATGCCGCTTGTTGCCCATAATTAATTGCTGAATTTTTCCAGAAGGATTTGCTCGATTTCTTTCCAATTATGTGCTGCCAGTATATTTGGATTCTTATTTTTCTTTATGAATTCCCTGTTCCAGGGTTGGCTGAGGAGTATTGTTGTTTTGCCGACTCCCGTGGCCAGTTCTGCAACTTTGTCGAAGTCCTCTACGTAAATATTGATGCCTGTTATCAGGTGCTTCTCCTTATGGGTTGCCAGATGCACCAGCTTGTCATATGGTATCTTATTTGATCTGAGCCATCGCACGAGCACTCTGTCATTTGTACCGGCAGCCGTAGTTATGTATATGTCGAAATAATTGTGAAGGTTGTCTAGTATTCGCGGTATCTTTGGATCTTCGAGCTTCACCCTTTTGGGATTAATCCATGCGGACCAGAATAGATCTCCACCTGTTTCCTATTTAATGATGTGAAGAGTTTGGTCAAATCATTATGGATTATATCATTTTTCTTGGCCGTTATTTTGTATTGGATTTTGAGTTCCTGCAGCCATACCGAGATCGAATCTGCCAAAACTCCGTCAACGTCTATGCCTATTATGGTCTTCGGAGATCGGTGCATGATAATGTTATAAGCATTAATTACCTAATATATTTATACTTGGATTACTGGTGCTTCTATGGCTAAGAAATATTTCGTGGAGATTCTCGACAAGCTCAATCATGACCAGTATTTCGAGACTGGGATACCGCAGAGCGAACTTGCGCACGAAGCAAACGAAGAAACGATAGCAGAGCTTGTTGAAAATGGCTACATAAAGCTTGGGCACGATAGACATTATAGGATAACTACGAAAGGGTTTGAACTGCTGATACAAAAAGAGTCAAAAGAGACGCTTGACGACCTTAATAAGTCAATAAAAGAATTTAATACCGAATCGCAGGATTTGAACGTTAGGATGGTGAAATACACTTCCGTGCTTATAGTCCTGGGTTTATTCTCGATTTCGGTGTCTTTGGTAGCTTATCTAGACAGCATATGCACAGCCGCGACAACTCCAGGAGCGTACTGTCTTGTTGTGTCGAACGATGCGATACCCGCGCTGTTTTTCATAGTTTTCTTCTATCTTGCGATAACTTACAGGGGATACCTAAAGAGATTGTTCTTTCCGCCCGAGAAGAAATAGATTAACTTAATTATAAGACTCTGACCTGCACTCCCTTTACCCTAGATGGTTGGGATTTTTGCAGTGCGTCGGTAAATTGCTCGATCCTGTGATGTTGAGCTATTTGGTCTACAACTTCCTGGATCTTTCTGTCGCGAAGCGTGGGATTGTCGGCAAACATTCTCTTTTTGTCTGCTATCGCGCCCGCGTATTCCCTTGCCTGCCTTTCGCCAAGATAAGGGTACGTTTCCTGGAGTTTCTCCGCAGAGTGCGGGTCTGCTTTGTCTGCAAGCATCTGTGCATTAAATTGGGATGATTCTAGTGGATATTCCATAGTATTACTTGCTCTTTGATATGATATATTTGTTATTCATGAATTCGTCTACATTAGGGATACGATTTGGCAATTTTCTGCGGTTTTTCAAGTATTTGTTTATTTTGAATTCTTTGCCTTTCCTTTTGCTATATTTCTCGCGAGCGGATCGAATTTATCGAAGAATCTCTCCCATGTGTACTCTCTCTCCACCCTCTTCCTTCCTGCTCTGCCCATGTCTTCTGCAATCTTTGGATGCGATGCGAGGAACTCTATCCTATCTGACATCTCATCCGGCGATGATATCACGAATCCGGTCTTGTCTTGAAGCACTGTTTCCTTTGGACCGCCTTCGTTAACAGTCACTACTGGCTTTGAACTTGCCATCGCCTCGAGCGGGACTATTCCAAAATCCTCATTTGCCGCTGCAAACAATACTGCAGTGCACTTTGAGTAGATATTCTTTAGTTCATTGTCGGATATGTTGAGCTTGAACGTGACATTCTTTACCTTCATTGCCCTAAGCTTCTCGAAATATTCTTTGTGCTCGTTGTCTGGAGAGAGCGTTCCTGCAATTATCAACTTGTGCTTTGATCTTGGGTTCTTCTTCTGGAACTTTGCGAACGCATTTAGCACATAATCCTGCCTCTTGTTTGAGAGGATGCGCGAGGGATATAGGAAGTATTTATCGTCGCCATTGTTGAAGAACTCCTTGTGCTCTATTCCGGGATTTATAACTACCGCGTCCCTGTTGAAGTATTTCTTTATCCTCATCTTGGTATTTGTCGAGTTCGTTGCGATCTCCTCGAGGTCCTTAACTATCTTGTTTGCTATGAGTTTGTAGGCGCTAGTGAAGCTTGCGTATATGAACTTGTCTGCGTAGCTCCTGTTCTTCATTCTCGTAGCGTATAGGTCGTATACTTCTCGCGGAGGCGTGTGGCAGTACCACAGCACCCTCTTGTTCTCGTGCCTTATCCACTCGCTCGGGCTTATGTGGCTGTTTATGACGTCGTAATCATCCTTTATCTTGAAGTTGTAGAAGTTGTAGCCGTACCTAAGCCCCTGCGATGCACGGTATGGCAGCATGTTCTGGAGAGGCACGTCCTTGCCTATTATCTCGATGTCGAGTCCAGCGTACTCTGGGAAGGTGGTCGCCTTGCTGTACTCCATAGTGTATATCTTTGCGTCGTAGTGCTGCGCTATCTTGAGTATGACCCTCTCTGCTCCGCCCTTGAGCGTGAGGTAGGGTTGCGCTAGTACTAGTTTCATCTTCTATCAACCTGGCATAGTGTAGTTGTTGTTTATCCAGCTTGGTTTTGGGACTACATACGGGTTTCCGCCAGTGTAGTTGTTGATGCTAAATATGACTATCGGGTTCGTGCTATTCACGTAGTTTATCCCTGTGAAGTTTGAAGGGTAGACGCGTGTGAATCCAGGCAGCTTGCCGAACATGAATCCTTGGTAGTAGTTTGAGTTGTAGAACAGGGTTGGGGCGTCTGTGATCGTGTTGTTAGGCCCGTTTGGCAGATAGAGCACCAGGAAGTCGGCGTATGGGGATCCGGATATCGAGAGCGTTCCGTAGTAGAACTGCGAGTTTGGCACTATTATCGCGTTTAGCTTCGTGCCGTTCTGGTTGTAGAGCTGCACAGGGGATGTCGTCGTGTATATGCTAGTCGGGACGCAGTACGTGTTGTTCACCACCTGCTGCCCGTATATGAATATCGCCTTGATCGCGGTGAAGTTGGAGCTCGCCCCGTTTATGCTGCAGTAGTTGTTTATGTTGCTTGTCGAGAGCGGAATCAATGCGAACACAGGGTCGTGCGTTACCTCGCAGTTGGATGTTCCAAGCGCGTATGGTTGCGGCGGGTTCTGCGCCTGCCCTTGCTGCTGCGCGTATGAAAGAGTAGTCTGATTAACATCGATGCATGCGAGGAAGTCTAGGGCCTGCCACTTCTGCTGTATCTGGTCGTCGAACAGAACGTACTTTGCCTGCGCAGACTCCATGAACGTTATGAGCGTCTGTGAAGTTATGCCGTCTGATTTCGAGAGCACGAACTGCGCGGCTGTGTTGTAGTCGGTCTGCGCCACTGCGTTGTCCCCCCTTATCACTGCGTTGCTGTTTCCGAACCAGTTTATCCAGTCCCCATAGTCCCACCATGCCAGCACTCTCGGGGCATTGGGCCCTATGTTTGCGCTCATCCATGCAGTTGCGGTGAGCCAGTACTGAGGGATTGTGTTGCAGTAGAGGTTGTATCCCAGGATGTTGTTGCTGTTTGCGAGGGTTGTGCAGTTGTTGTTTGCGGCAGCGGATGCGAGGCTCGCAAGGGAAGGCACAAGTTCTATTAGCACAAGGAAGATCGCAAATCCGGTTATCACGTATAGCGCTGTCTTATGCTTGCCCTGCTCGGTTTTCTTCTTGCCAGAAGGATCGTAGTCGTGCTGGATGAGCAGCAGGAGCTCTCCGATTATTATTGCAAGTGCGAGTATGTACCCTACGCCGAAGTGCGGGAGATACTTTACCTCGATCATTCCTGCGACTGCAAGCGGAATTATGGTCGCTATGTAGAGCATGTTTGACTTTGAGCTTCTGTAGTAGATCGCGAATAGCGATATTACAACGAACGCCGCGAGAACGCCCCAGACTATTATGGCAATGCCACCTACGCTCTGCCCTATAAGTCCGAATCCGCCGTTCCCGAAGTTATAGTTGAAGCCGGTAGGTGCGTACTCCTGCACTGTTGCGAACAGCGGTATAGACGCGGTAGTGAAGTGTTCGCTTAGTGTTATGTAAGATTTGACTGGCTTTCCAAGGGGGGTGAATACTATCAGCAGCAAGACAATCACTATAAGGGCTGCAAGAGTCTCGATGTATTCCGCTGTTCCGATCTTTTTGAATATAATTTTTCGCTGCTCGAGTATCTTTGGTATGTATTCTAGGGCTATTACGAATATCAGGGCTGCAAGAGGGAATGATACTATGACAGGTATGCCCACTAGCGTAGGTATCCTGTCTGCCAGGGCGCCTCCGTATGGAGAGTAGATTATGTAGAATATCGCGATTATCCCGATGACTATCGCGTTCATGTAGATGAAGTCCTTCATCTCTTCTCTCCTTAGCAGCTGGACTATTCCCTGAAGTCCGATGTAGATCGTGAGTATTCCTGCAGTTACAGTGTAGTAGTGCGCGCCGAGGAACGTTGATATGAATGCGATCGCGGCAAGAACCGCATATCTCTTCTCCTTCGGATTCTTCACCGCGAGCATGTAAGCCGCGACGAAGAAGAACATCGTGAATATCCCCCATGGCTCAAGGAGCTGCTCTCCGGCTATGAACGTCGATATGAGAGTCGGCATTCCTGCAGCGAGTGCGGCTGCGAGAAGCGCCGGCATCTTTCCGTAGTCATGGTATATCATCATGAAGACTACGAATACTAAAAGCGCTGCTGCAAGGGCCGGATAGTAGCTGCTGACGTCGCTGAGAGTTGTGGTGTTTAGTATCTGCGTTGAGCCGTTGTCAATGTTGTACCAGTATGCCTCAAGGTACGGTACCAGCGGCTCTATTCTATGTATTGTTCCGTTGGTCAGCGTAGGCCATGCTGCGTGATCGTAGAGAAGCTGCTGGCCGTATGTGAGTATGTACTGGGTGCTTATCATGTCGTAGTAAGGGTCGAACTCGAAGAACTTAGGGGCTATCCCTATGCTCTGCATTCTTGTAAGGAAAGTTATAAGCATAAGCAGAAGTAGCACGGCCCAGACCCAGTTTGCGCTTCCGGTTCCGACTTTAACCCCTTCCCTCGAAAGCAGTGTGCGCTCCTTCATCTCGTGGTCCGCATACATCCGCTCCTCTGCATCCCTGTGCGACTGGAGAACCCTCTCCTTCATGTCAGGCTCCTTTACCATCTGCAGCTCAGATGCGTTGTGCCTCCTTAATTTTTCCTCTTCCTCCTCGTGCTCCCTTACCAGGCGCGAATCAGTTTTGAGCTCTGCGAGCCTCACCCTAAGCTGCATGAGCTTCTCTTTCTCCCTGCTATTGCCCTGCATCTCGTGCTTTATCTCCCTCTCTACCGCACTGATGTCGCGCTCCTCTTGCTTTATCTCGGCTGTCCTTTCCTTGCTCCTCTCGGGCATGCTTATCTTGAAAACGCCTTGCTGGATGCATAGCACGATCCCGATTATAGTAAGTATTATTACGTCTGCATTGTAGAGCGTCTGGGAATACGCAAAGACGTGGCTGAAGGGAATCAGGTAGGCTTCAAGCCATATGAGCGTCGGGGGGAATATCAGGCCGAAGATGAATCCTATTACTCCGATCTCGAATATATGGAGCTGCGTTTTCTTAAGCAGTGCGAACGCAAGGAAGAATCCTGGCAGTATTATGGATATTAGCCCGATTATGACCGCAAGTAAGAATGACATATAACCCCTTTAGCCCTGGCTGCAAATCTATGAACGAAAGATCAGAATTGCTTAAGACGACCAAGATAAGATATATTAGGAATAAAAAGGTTTAAAAGAATGCGCAATATTTCAGGTTGTTGAGTATAATAGTTCGATAATAGGATGCTTTTTGCAGGGATTTGGATGTATTTTATGACTTACATCAAAGAGCTTTGATTAACTTGTGGCTGATTTTGGTATGGTTCTGTAGTTGGATTTGAATTCGGGCGCATCATGCTTTGGAATTTGTTATCTATCTGCCGGATGTCAGATCTCCATACTGGAAGCTCATTTCTAAGTAAATCTGCAGCTTCATTGCATCCAAGTTGAGAAGCCTTATCGGCTTCAGATTGCTCTCCTAGCAAAAAATCATTGCCTGCGATTCTAAGCAGTGTTATGGAGTGCGCATTCATAGCATTACGCAAATTGGTAAGGTATGCATCTTGGATTTTTCTAGTCTCATCCGTAATTCCTAATATGGTGTCACTTGTGCATGATGCTGTATCTGAAATTGTAGTCCTCTCGCGCAGTGCAGGATAAAACGCAGCTATTGCAGCGCCGCTCCCGAATGCAGCTATCAGTATTATAGGCACTGTTGGATTGAAGCGCTTGTTGGTATTATTTTCAGCCATTGTAACGAAAAAACCTGTGCTTCGCACTATATATGCCTTTGCCCGTTTTTGTTTATAAAGAATTCAGCACACTGTATAGTGCTTGTTGTGCCAGTTGTCTCCCAAAGGAAGCTGCACCATCTTAGGCGCCCTTCTCATCTCCTGGAGCTCCTCTATCATGTCGATTCTCCTAGAGATTGGAGGTGCAGATGTGTTGGGCGCGCATTTGTGATCGCATTCGCACTGAGATGCGCTAGCCCCTCCAGAAAACGCTGCTATGGCAATCAAAGCTGCCAGTGTCAGATTCGTGGCCCTCTTTAGCCCCTTTATATTCTCCCCCATTCACCCACCGATTATCTATGGCGAGAAAAGGGCTATAATCCTTGTGTGTAAATCCATATATTGGCAGTCTCGCTTGGCTTTATTTGATTCTTGTCAAGGGGTGCGCAGTGAATTTTAGGGTCTGATTATGAAGAATAGGGTAAGCGTCATAGGCGCGGGGGTCGTCGGGCTGCTACTGGCGAGGAAGCTTGCAGGGGATGGCATAGATGTAGTGGTATACGACCAGAAAAGCTCGCTTGGCTATCCCGTGAGGGCATCTAGCATACTCTCGCTCAACGGACTCACTACTCTTGGTATAGATTACACGAAGATTCCACACAATGAATTGCGCGGCGCAAGGATATGGGCGAATGGAAAGTCGATAGAGGTAAGATCAAAGAAGCCTATAGCGTATTCCATGGACAGGCACGAGCTAAACGAGATGCTCAAGGACGAGTGCGTAGAGGCCGGAGCGACGGTAATAACAGGAAAGAGGATAGAAGGGAAAGATCTGGAAGAGATTTCAAAAGACTCGATAATAGTGGGCGCAGACGGTTTCAATTCGGTAGTTGCAAGGCATTATAATTTCACAGGGGCTGCGGACCATGTGCTGACTTACAGGGCGGAGTACATCACAGATATAGAAGACACAAGCATGGTCGATCTTTTCTTCGATAACAAGATAGCGACAGGTTTCTTTGGGTGGATAGCCCCTGAACCGAATAGGATAGCGGAGATAGGGATTGGAATAGACTCCAAGAAAGGAAACAGCAGGCAGGCGTATGAAAAATTCTTGCGCATAGACAATGTAAAACAATTTCTTGCGAAGGCAAGGTTAAGAGACGAGGGGGCGAGCGTGATACCTATAGGCCTAAGGGACAGATTTGCCGACAATAAAAAAGAGGTGCTGCTGGTTGGGGATGCTGCAGGGCAGGTCAAACCAACGACAGGAGGAGGTATAATATTCGGTGGAAACGGAGCGCTGATAGCTGCAGACGTGATAAAAAATCATATCAAAAAGGGAACGAGCCTTGAGGAATACGAAAAATTGTGGAGAAAGAAGCACGGCATGGACTTGAAAATGCACAAGACATTGAAGAAGACATATTCATCGCTGAATTCAAATCAGGTTGCTTCGCTGATGGGTTTCATGAGGATATTCGGGGTGGAGAAGTTCCTCTCAGAGTATGGGGATATGGACAGACCTTCGCTGATGGTGAAAAGATTCTTCCTGAGAGGTCTTGCTAATTAGGCAGAGTGAATTACATCGTAAGTTTCGTTAAAAATTTCTTCATCTACTATACCGAAATCCCCCGGGTTATATTGAATAAGCCAACCTTTTGGCTTTCCCATTAGAGGCTCTTTGCTCCACGAAACATTAGCTGTGAATGGCTCATTAATCTGAATTGCGAGAACTTGCATTGGTTTTTTGGTCCATTCCTTTTTCTTTATCGACAATATTGTAAGTTGCTTCGAGCCTTTCTCTTGGCATCGGCCATCTTTCCCCTTGAACTCCAGTCAATATGGCTTGGCCTTTCTCGTATCTAACTGGCCCTTCTTTTGTCTGCATTACCCCATCTTCTGTGGCGAACTCTACTTTAACAGGGACTGGTTTTTTCATTACAGTGATTGCCTTTGGCTCATTTCTTAGATCCATGCCATTGCAATCTTTTGGTTCGGATTTATTTTTGTGCAGCATTGGAATCGTTGCCTTTTGGCTTTGCATGCTTTGTTGAGTATTTATGTACGTCTGGTCGATTGCGGTGAATAATCTATTCCCTCAAAGGAGGTTGAATGTGATATGCCTCTATAATCCGAGTGTGTTTTTTAACTCGGTGATTTTTTCTGTGTTCTCTATAATTTGAGAAAAAGCCGCACCAAATCGTTCTTTGTTTGAAGAAAGATTTTTCATAAACGTATCAAAATCCACTTCTTCTATTTCTATTTCCTCTCCACTATCTAACTTTGGCTCTGAGATCTTAGTGCAATTTCTTGCGATATATAAGTAGGTGTAGAAATCTATGCGCGGGTAGTTAAGAACATCGAGAACATAGAGTTCTTTCCAATCATCTGATTTTAATCCTGTTTCTTCAAGCAGTTCTCTTTTTGCTGCTTCTAGAGGAGATTCGTTCTCTTCCATTCCTCCACC
>VFSW01016536.1_pt1 | contig 10058 bp, 12 predicted proteins | sample 5358111 | NCBI WGS metagenome assembly VFSW01 (sample SAMN11554181, study PRJNA540505) | mine drainage metagenome | isolation source: sediment from site ElyBrook_90M | place: USA: Ely Copper Mine, Vershire, VT | collected 2017
CGCGCGCGCGACGAGCTGTACCTGTCGTATCCGATCTATATGTTCGACCGCAGCTTCGGTTTCGTGATGGGCCGGGTGTCGCGCTTTCTGGAAGACGTGCCGGCCGAGCTGCTGCAGACCGCAACGCTGCAAGAGTCCGAAGAGTCCTAGACTACCTCTATGCTCGACGATAGGAACATCAGCGCGGCGCGTAACAATGCCGAATTGTGCGACGCGGTCTGTCGCTCGCATGGGAATCCCGGCGAGTTCCACGATGACATGTGGCTCAATCGCCAGGCGGTGCCACGCTTCTATCCAAACGCCGGGACGCTTACCGCGCATAGTCACCGGCAGTTTGATCTGATCGACGAGCTGCTTGCTGCGCGCCTGCCGAGCGGATGGGCGGTCAAAGACAGTTTCTGCACGCTCGACCTTGCGTCGCGAGGGTTCCAAATACTGTTCGGTGCGGAATGGATCTACTTGCCGGTTTCGCGGATGAAGGACATCGCTTCGAGAACGTCAGCGCGATGGGAGATCGTGCGTAATGATCTCGCGCAGGCAGAATGGGAATCCGCGTGGAGCAGGTCAGCCGGTGATACGAGCGAAGATAGAATTTTCCTGCCTTCACTAATCGATGACAAAGACATTGCGATGGTCGCCTGCTATCGCGATGGCCATATCGCCGCAGGTGCGATTGCAAATCGCAGCGACGGCGTCGTTGGATGGTCGAACTTCTTTGCGCCCGCGGCCGAGATGCTCGATCATGCCGTGGCATCGCTCGCAACGATCACCCGCGTATTTCCAGGCTTGCCAATCGTCGGATACGAACATGGAGAGGATCTCCGGAACGCGCACCCCCTGGGCTTCGAGTCGCTCGGCCCGCTGCGAGTTTGGACGTTTCAATCCTAGCGGACCCTACTCGCCGAGCACCTTGATCAGGATGCGCTTGGGGCGGCGGCCGTCGAACTCGCCGTAGAAGATCTGTTCCCAGGGGCCGAAGTCGAGCTTGCCGGCCGTGATGGCGACTACGACCTCGCGGCCCATCACCTGGCGCTTGTGATGCGCGTCGCCGTTGTCCTCGCCGGTGCGATTGTGATGATAGCGCTCGGGGCTTGGGTCGTATGGCGCCAGCCATTCCAGCCATCGCTTGTAATCTTCGTGAAGGCCGGGCTCGTCGTCATTGATGAAGACCGAGGCGGTGATGTGCATCGCATTGACGAGGCAGAGACCTTCGCGCACGCGGCTTTCCTTCACCGCCTTTTCAACTTCGCCCGTGATGTTCACGAAGTCCATCCGGTTGGGCACCTTCATGGTGAGATATTTCGTATGCGACAGCATGCGGCGACCTCCGATGATCGATCGATGACGCTACCCATCGTAGCAACTTCGCCAGGTTATTTGGCGGCTTCGAACTTTGCGTAGCCGGTCAGGTCATCGTCGTGGGTTGTGTGCATCGGCATCGAGATTTCGCGCAGCACCGGGACCTTCTCGGTGATCGTGCCGGTTGCGGGCGCGTCCGTTGGCACCGGGATGACGCGCGTGCCGACGAAGCGGACCACAGTCGGCAGCATCCCGCCGGTGTCGAGGTAGCGCGTGCGCGTCCCCTCGAAGACGGTATCGCTCTTGAAGAGTTTCGAGCCGGCGCGAATCAGGTACTCATTATTGGAGAGCGGGCGGACCAGCGTCGATTGGCTCATCACATATAGATGTCCGACGGTCGGGCGCAGAAATCCGGGGTAGAGCGGATTTACGCCGAGCCAGAACGGCACGATGATGCGCCGTCCGGGCTTCCAATCGGTGAGACTGATGTGCGCCTCGTGATCGTTGTTGGCGAGAATGAAATCGCGTCCGGCGAAATCGCGCATGATGTCGCGGCTCAACTGATCCTCGGGCGGCGTGGTTATCTCGCCGGTTGGTCCGAAGTCGAGCGCCTTGTCCGGCGTGCATCCCGCGACGACCGCCGTGAGCGCGAGCGCGACGACGCTCGCCATCCCCCGGCGAATCATGTGCGGTATCTCGCGTAGCTTGCCGGGATCATCCCGCCCAGCGTCCATTTCATCGGCAACGAGACCTCGCGCAGCACGGGGATATTCACGGTCTTGCCGTCGGCGCGTTTGAATTCGCGCTTGCCGATATACTGGACGATGGTGGGCAAAATTTTCCCCGGCGCCAGATATCGCGTGCGGGTCGTGACCAACACCGTCTCCTGCTTCACCAGCGAGCTGCCCGCTTCGATCATCCATTCGCCGGGCGTGTCCAAAGGCTTTTCGAGGGTGGCCTCGCTGATGACGTAAAAATCGCCTTCTTTGGGCGCCATCACTCCGGGCACCAAAATGTTGACGCCGAACCAGAACGGCAGCTTGAGGAACTTGTGCTTGGGCCAATCGGGCGGGCGCACTTGCGCGATTTGATTGTTGTCGCCGAGCACGAACGTGCGGCCGCGAAAGTTGAGCTCGACTTGCTCGGCGCTGGCGAAGGCGCGCGGCGGCGCCTTTGCGGGCGGCGCGGGATTCCCGCATCCTGCAATGGTCGCGGCAATGACGGCGGAAGCGAACGCGAGAGCGGCTGCGGTCTTCACCTGTTTCATCGGCGGCGCTCCCTGGTTTGCGCGCATCCACCGATGATATTAGCATAGGCCGCCGCAATGAATCCGAATCGCACGGCATCGAACGGTGCGCCGGTAACCGTGACTCTGTTGGGCACCGGCGATGCGTTCGCGAGTTTCGGCCGTTCACAATCGGGCTACCTGATCGACGCGCCCGGCGGGCGGATCCTGATGGAAGCGGGGCCCGGCCTGATGCCTGCGCTCAAGAGCAACGCCGTCGCGCCCGACAGCTTCGACCTGGTGCTCATCAGCCATCTGCACGGCGATCATTTCGCCGGCCTGCCGTTCCTGATTCTCGACTACATGTGGGAGACGCCGCGCAAGAAGCTGCTGACCATTGCGGGACCGCCCCGGCTCGAGCAGCGGACGTGGCTGCTGATGCGCACGATGTTTCCGCATTTCGAACTCGACAAAATAAAGCGCAAGCTGAAGTTCGTGGTGCTCGAACCGGGCAGCTCGACGCGGCTGGGCAAGTTCAAGGTGCGCGCGATCCGCAGTCCGCATACCAAGCCCGACATCTCGCTGTCGCTCAGAATCGACGGCGGCGGCAAGTCGATAGTCTTCTCGGGCGACAGCGGATGGAACGATGAGCTGGTTGAGCTCAGCGCCGGCGCCGATCTGTTCCTGTGCGAATGCACTTACTACGAGAGCACGGAGCTGAACTTTCATCTCAACTACCCGCTGCTGGCGGCCAATCGCGACAAGTTCAAGGTGCGCCGAATGGTGCTGACGCATCTTGGGCGCGAAGTGCTGAGCCGCGCCGATGAGATCGTTCTTGAAATGGGCTATGACGGGATGAAGATCGAAATCTGAGCCCGCGCGCGCATCGTCGCAAACAAGGAAACTCGCCATGGGCATAGTACAGGGCAAGCGGGCGTTGATCGTTGGCGTCGCAAACGAAAAAAGCCTGGCGTGGTCGATAGCGCAGCGGCTGGCCGCCGAGGGCGCCGAGATCGCGCTGACCTACCAGGGTGAGATCCTGGAAAAGCGCGTCCGTCCGCTGGCGGCGCAAATCCAGGCCGACGTGATCGGCGAACTCGATGTGACCGACGACGCGCAAATCGCGTCCGTGTTCGCGGCGCTCAAGAAAAAATGGAACGGGCTGGACCTGCTGGTGCATGCGGTCGCGTTTGCCGAGCGCGAAGATCTCCGCGACCGATTTCTGACGGTCAGCCGCGCCAATTTTGCGAAGTCGATGGAAATCAGCGCCTACTCGCTGGTCGCGCTCGCCCGCGCCGCGGAACCGCTGATGGAAGCGCGCGGAGGCGGATCGATCCTGACGCTCAGCTACCTCGGCGCGGTCCGTGCGATCCCCAATTACAACATGATGGGTGTGGCCAAGGCGGCCTTGGAAGCCTGCGTGCGCTATCTGTCGGTCGATCTGGGGGCCAAGAATATACGCGTCAACGCGCTCAGCGCCGGGCCCGCGCGCACGCTCTCGTCGTCGGCGATTCGCGACTTCCATACGATGGCGCACGAGGTCGAGGCGCGCTCGCCGCTGCGGCGCGCGATGAAGATCGAGGAAGTCGGCAAGATGGCGGCTGCGGTGCTGAGCGATTTTTCCAGCGGCGTCACGGGCCAGACGCTTTACGTGGACGTGGGCTACAATATCGTCGGCGTCTAGCGGCAAGGAGTATCGCGATGCCAATCGTCACCGCCCCGCAGCTATCGGACAACTACGCGTACCTGGTGATCGACGACGGCAGCAAGCAATGCGCGGCGGTCGATTGCGCCGAGCCCGACAAGCTGATCGCGGCGGCGAAATTGCACGGCGCGAAAATCGTCGCAGTGCTGACCACGCACTGGCACGGCGATCATTGCGGCGGCAACAACGGCATCGCGTCCAAAGTGCAGGGACTCAAAGTGTACGGCGCGAGCGCGGAAGGCGGAAGGATTCCCGCGTTGACAAATCCGGTCGCCGACGGCGACCTGATTCGAATCGGCGCGCTCGAAGGCCGCGTGATCGGAATCCCGGCGCATACCAACGGACACGTCGCCTACTATTTTCCAACGCTCGGCGCGGTGTTCACGGGGGACACGATGTTTGTGGGCGGATGCGGCCGCGTGTTCGAGGGCAAGGCATCGATGATGGTGGCGGCGCTCAAAAAACTCGCGACGCTGCCCGAGGCGACCCGGGTTTATTGCGGCCACGAGTACACCGAAAAAAATCTACGCTTCGCGCTGACGCTGGAGCCGGGGAACCAGGCGCTGGAAAAGAAGCACCAGTGGAGCCTGAAAACGCGCGCGGAAAACCAGTTCACGGTGCCATCCACCATCGGCGACGAGAAGCAGACCAATCCATTTCTGCGTACCGACAGCCCCGAGCTGCGGGCGAATCTGAAACAGCGCGATCCGTCGGTGGGCGACGATCCGATCGCGATTTTTGCCAAGCTCCGCGAACTCAAGGACCACTTCTAGCAGGAGTTGGCCCGTGCGCCCTTGCCGGGAACAAAAGAGCAACGGCCAGAGCTGAAACTTCGGCTTGCTGCTAGAACGGTTTCGTCACCGCCAGCATCAGGATCGCGATCAACAGCAGGCTCACCATCCCGTGGATGACGCGATACTCGCGACGCGTTGACTGGCTCGGATTTTCCTCGAGGAACATGATCCGGCGGTAAAACCGCACGTGATAAAAGAGCAGCACCGCGACCAGCGCCAGCTTCACGTGGAACCATCCCTGCCGCAACACCGGCGGATTTGTCAGGATCAGCAGAAGTCCAAGAAAGATCGTGATTGCGGCCCCGAGGTTGGTTGTGGCCTCGAACAATCCGCGCGCCATGCCGAGGAAGCGTTCCTTGGGCAGTCCGACTTCTTCGGGCACGCGCGCCAGCAGGCTGGCGATCATCAGCAGCCCGCCCAGCCAGAAAACGACGCCGAAGATATGCAGTGCGATAAGGCAGCCGCGAAGCGCGTTCATGGTATTCCCCCCGTTGCGTCAGGATGCGTGAGCATCGATTCGGTTGGTGGTCGCGAGCGCGAGCATAACCACAACGGCGCCGCCGAGGTAGGGCGCCGCCGGTCCCAGCAGTTGATACGCCAGGCCGCCCGCGATCGGGCCGCAGATGCGCGCGAGCGACATGGCAGACTGATTCACGCCCATCACTTCACCCTGCAAATCGCGGCCGGTGTTGCGCGAGATTAGGCTGGCGATCGACGGGCTTGCGAAACCGTAACCTACGGAGACCGCCGCCAGCATCGCGAGCAACGCGCCGTGCGATGAAATCGAGCCCATCGGCGCCAACCCAACGATCATTGCCAGCAGTCCGATTTTCAGCAGCCGCGCCTCGCCGAATCGGCCCACGATTTTTCCCAGCAGATAGCCCTGCGCCAGCGCCTGCATCAGGCCGGAGAAGGCGAGCAATACGCCGATGCCGAACGCGCCGTAACCGTAAACCGCGGGCACCATCAGCGCAAACGTGGCTTCGAGCGCGGACAGCGAGAACGTCAGCAGAAATGCAATCGCGAACATCCGCGCCAGCCGATGGCGGAGCAACTGGCGCGGGATCGCCAGCAGCGGCGCGATGAAGTGGGAGAGGTCCAGCGGCGTGGAGCGATCGGCATGATGCGACTCGGGCAGTCTGGCCGCGGCGAAGATGAAATTCGCCAGCGTCAGCGCGCTGGCAAAGAACACCGGCACCCGCAAACTCGATTGCCCCATGATTCCGCCGAGCGCCGGCCCCAGCACGAAGCCGAGTCCGAACGCCGCACCGATGAGTCCCATGCCCTTGGCGCGATGCTCGTCGTCGGTGGTGTCGGCGATGTAGGCCTGCGCGGTCGAAATCGTTGCGGCGCATGCGCCGTGCATCGCGCGCGATGCGAGCAGCCAGAAAAACGTTCCGGCAAATCCGTAGATCAAGTAGCCGATCGATGAGCCGAGCAGTCCCAGCAGGAGGATCGGCCGGCGTCCGATGCGATCGGAGATTCGGCCCAGGATCGGCGCAAACACGAACTGTGTCAGCGAATAGATCGAAAGCAGCAACCCCACTCCGACCGCGCCGACGCCCATCTTGTGCGCGAACATCGGCAGGAACGGGATGACGATGCCGAAGCCGAGCAGGTCGATGAAGACGGTCAGAAAAAGTATCAGCCGCGAGGCCGCGGCAGGCTCGGCGCTGGCGGGCGCTTGCTTGACTGGTTCGATACTTGGCATTGATTGAAGTACGCCGGTTGAAGAGAATCCTACGCCAGCCGTGCAGTCAAGCAAATCGACCGGAATCGATACGAGGGCTTACCGATGGCGATTTCCTACCAGGGAGAACTGAAGCGCAAAAAAGTCAGCGCCGATGAGGCGGCGGCGCGAGTCAAATCCGGCGATTGGGTCGAGTACGGATTCGGACTCGGGCAGCCGGACTTGTTCGATCGCGCGCTGGCCGAACGAGTGCGCAAGCTCAAGCGCGTAAAGATCCGCGGATGCCTTGCGATGCGCCCTCGCGCGGCGGCCGAGGCTGATCCCGAACAACGTCATCTCGTTTACCTGTCGTGGTATTTTTCGGGACTGGAACGAAAGATGTACGACCGCGGCCTGGCCCATCATATACCGATGAACTTCGGCGAGGCGCCCGACACCTATCGCCGCCTCATCGACGTGGACGTCGCGGTGTTGAAGACGGCGCCGATGGACGAGCACGGCTTTTTCAACTTCGGCCCGTCGGTCACGTATCACAAGGCGATCAGCGAAAGAGCCAGGACCATGATCGTCGAGACCGACGCGAGCGTGCCTTACGTTTTCGGAATCGAAAACGCGGTGCATATAAATGATGTCGAGTTTGTGCTGGACGCCGGCGCATCCGCGATGCCGGAGCTGAAGTATCCCGCCGCGAATGCGGTCGATCAGAAAGTTGCGCAACTGATCGCGCCGGAAATTTCCAGCGGCGCCTGCATCCAGATTGGGATCGGCGCGATGCCCAACGCGGTCTGCGAGCTGCTGGCGGCGGCGCCGATCAAGGATCTCGGCATTCACACCGAAATGTTCGTCGATTCGCTCGTCTCGCTTTACCAGGCCGGCAAGGTGACCGGCGCGCACAAAGCGACCAACCGCTACCAGATGGTGTACACCTTCGCGGCGGGTTCGAAACGGATGTACGACTTTCTCGATCGCAACGCCGCATGCTTTGCGGGTTCGGTCGATTACACCAACCTGCCGCATCGCATAATGCTCAACGACTGCGTCATCTCGATCTGCAACGCGGCGCAAGTCGATCTCACCGGACAGGCGTGCTCCGAGTCGGCCGGAATCCGGCAGATAAGCGGCACCGGAGGACAACTGCAATTCGTGCGCGGCGCGCGCGACTCGCGCGGGGGCAAGTCGTTTCTATGCCTCGCCTCGACCCACGAGCGCGCCGGCCGGCGCGCCAGCCGAATCGTCGCGCGAATCGACGACTCCAACATCGTGACGACGCCGCGCAGCGACGTGATGTACGTGGTGACCGAGTATGGAATGGTCAACCTGAAAGGCAAATCGGTTCCGGAGCGCGCGCGCGCGTTGATCTCGATCGCGCATCCTGATTTCCGCGAAGAACTGGAACTTAAGGCTCGCGAGTATCGGCTGATCCCGCGCGTCGTTTTCTGATATTCGCGGACAGTTCAGCGCGGCGGCGTTTCGTGGTCGTCTTCGCCGGCGAACTTGTACACCAGTTCATCGGGGCGCGCGTAGCCAAGCTCGCGGCGAATCAGGCGTTCGATATAGCGGTCGTCGGAACGAAGTTTCGCAATGCGGATTCTGAACGCGGCGTTGTCCGCTGCCAGTTGATTGCGCCGCTTCTCCAACGCGGCGCGATGGCTCTGGAGGGCGACCAGATCGCGCGGCCCCTGCCTGCCGAGCACGGCGCTCAACAGCAGCATCACGAGAACCCCGCCGAAGATTAGGCTGAGCCACTCGCGGCGCAGTAGAAAGCTTAACCGCCTCATCCGCCCAATCGTAATTCAAGCGGTGGTCCGAGTTCAAGGGATCTAATTTTGAACGACATTCTAAACAGCTGAAACAGACCGGTTCGGTTGCACTCTTTCGACTTTAAAATTTCTTTATAAATCGCCTTGCGGCTCTTGATTTTAGAATAACATGTTTCTATAATCGGCCCGAATCGATGAGGGATGAACCCTCATCTATAAGAAAGGGTGCTTGTCCAGCAGCAGCCTAGGAAGAGGAGGTACCTATGCCAGTGAGGAAGAAGATACGGGCCAAAAAGGCCACCAAGTCCAAACCGATGCGAAAGAGCAAAATGGCAAAGAAGAAAGCCGCCAAAAAGACCAAAAAGAAGTAACCACTTAACGAGTTTACCTTCGGGCCAATACCCCGAAGGCTGGCTAAGGCTGCCAGGATTGCTGCTGGATTAAGCCGAGGCTGAAAGGCCTCGCAACACGGGAGAGCCCCCTCGAAAGAGGGGGCTCTTTCCTTATCCGGCGCTTGCTTGCGGGCGCTTGCGTTCAACATGATAGGGTTCGATCGCCGCGAAGTTGCGCAAGCCTTATGTCTGCGTTGGCAAAAGATTTTGACGCGATGATCGTTGGCGCGCTCGCGCCCAAGTGGTTCTCCACCGCTGGCGGCAATTCGATTCCCGCCGCGCAGATGCTGACACCGCGCGCCGCTTTTCCGTCGTTCAAATTCGCGCGCCTGATGGCGGCGGCGTCGCGGACCGCATAATTCGGCAGACTCCAGTGGACGACGTCGAACTGGGCCGCTTCCCCGCGCAATGCGAGCGCCCCGAGCCGGTCAAGTTCGCGTGGCCGATCGTGCTGCTGCCCGAACTTTTCGCCACGCCGCGGCATCTTGCGCTGGTGTTCGGTTATCTCGCGTCGATCGGATGGGAAGTATTCGTTCCGTATTTGCGGGCTGCGGTCGGCAAAGGCTCGACGCCTCCGCTGGGGAAACTTCGCTTCAATGATTTGGCCGCGCTGGCCGGCGAAGCGATCGATGGGATTGGCCGCGATGCAATCGTGGTCGGTCACGGCGTCGGGGGATTGGTCGCGCTCAAGCTCAGCGCGCATCGCCGAGTGAAGGCCGCGGTCGCATACGCGCCGCCGGCGCCGGGCTTTCGCACGCCGCTGGCGGGCGGGCTGGCGAATCGGCTGGCGATGATGTGGCGGCTGCCGATCAAGCCGCCGCGCGGCAGGATACTGTTCGAGTTGATTGCCGATGCCGATCCGTTCACTCGCGACGGTTTGATAAATGCGATGGCGCCGGACTCGGGCGCGATCGCCGCCGACGTAATGGCCGGCGCGATCGAGTTTGCGGCGCCGGACAAAGCCGCGCCGCGCCTGATTGTAGCGGGCGACTCGGACATCTTTGCGCCGCTGGCGCGGACCGCGCAGTTTGCGGAGTCGATCGGCGCGAAGTTGGCGACGATCGCCGGCCGCGGGCATTGGCTGATCGGCGGACGCGCGCTCGAACGCGCGATCAACGAGTCGCAGCGATTCCTGGTGCGCGCGCTCGGCCAGGATTTGCTGCTGCTCTATCCCGAAGAATGGAAAAACGATC
>VFSW01016537.1_pt1 | contig 10058 bp, 3 predicted proteins | sample 5358111 | NCBI WGS metagenome assembly VFSW01 (sample SAMN11554181, study PRJNA540505) | mine drainage metagenome | isolation source: sediment from site ElyBrook_90M | place: USA: Ely Copper Mine, Vershire, VT | collected 2017
AGCGTGACACCCAATTGCGCGATCAGTTGGCTGACCGGGGCGGCTTCGGCCGGAGCCGTTTCCGCGGCGGGCCCTTCTTCAGTCTTGCGGCGGCCGTACTTGGATTCGTATTCGGCGCGGGCCTGGGTAACCGTCTGGACGACAGTCTGCAAAATCAGGCGGACGGAGCGAATCGCATCGTCGTTGCCGGCGATCGGATAATCCACCAACTGCGGATCGCAGTTCGTGTCCACCAGCGCGACAATCGGGATTTTCAGGCGGCGGCCTTCGGCAATCGCGTTGTGCTCGCGCTTGATGTCCACCACGAACATGGCGGCGGGATATTTGTCCATCGTGCGGATGCCGTCCAGGTTCTTGAACAGGCGGGCGGCTTCGCGGCGATACATGGATTGCTCCTGCTTGCCGTATTGATTGATGCTGCCATCGGGTTCCCAGCGTTCGATTTGCTTGAGGCGGGCGATGGAGCGCTTGATGGTGTTGAAATTTGTGAGGGTGCCGCCGAGCCAGCGTTCCGTCACGTAAAGCTGTCCGCAGGCCTTGGCCGATTCCTTGACGGCTTCCTGCGCCTGCTTTTTGGTGCCGACGAACAGCACATGCCCGCCCTTGCTGACGACGCTGCTGAGGAAGGTGCAGGCGGTTTCCAATTGAGTGAGCGATTTGCTCAGGTCGATGATATGAATGCCGTTTCGGGCGTCAAAGATGAAAGGCTTCATCTTCGGATTCCAGCGGCGGGTTTGGTGTCCAAAGTGGACGCCGGCATCCAGCAATTCTTTCAGGCCAATACTGATCACAATTTTCCTTTTGTTAGAGATCGCGCCGATTTTCGGCTCCGACCATCCCGCGGAACACGGGATTATATTTAGTGTTATTATGGCCGCCCGGCTTCACACGAAGCCAGATACAAGGCCGTTTTCCGCCCTGGCAAATTGCCCAGAGGGATGGGCAAAGTAACACGACTCACGCCGAATGCAATGCGAAATTTCCGAAAAGGCGGAGGCCCGAATCATTAGGCTCCCCCCGCCTCGATTTCAGTGTCGTCAAAAATTGTTGGCGCGGGCGCGGGCGACGAGGCGGGTCGGGGGCAAATTAAATTGGGTTCAAGTCCCTATTTGCGCGGCTTTCCATTGCTTTAATCTGGCGGAGCATTGGATCCTATATGAAAGACGTTATCCACGAAGCTTTTGCGGAAAGCGCGCAACAACACGCCCATTCCATCGCCATCAACCTCGGCGACAAGTCTCTGACCTACTCGGAGATCGACAAGCGCTCCAACCAGCTTGCGGCGCATTTGCGGAAATTGGGCGTCAAGCCGGAAGTGCCTGTGGCGCTATATCTTGACCGCTCCCTCGAGATGGTGGTCGCGATCCTGGGTGTGCTCAAGGCTGGCGGCTGCTACGTCCCGATCGATCTTGCCTATCCGAAAGACCGCCTCACCTTCATGCTGGAGGACGCCGAAGCGCCGGTTGTCATAACGCAGGAGAAGATCGCTGCGGCTTTGCCATCCGGTTCTGCCAGGATTCTGCGGGTGGATGCGGATTGGCCCGAAATTGCCAAGGAATCGGCTGCCAGCCTGTCAAGCGGAGCGACCGGCACCAATGCCGCCTACATTATTTACACGTCAGGTTCGACCGGACGGCCAAAGGGAGTTATCGTCACACACCACAACGTCATCCGCCTCCTGACCCAAACGGCGCATTGGTACCAGTTCAATTCTGAAGATGTATTTCCGTTGTTCCATTCGTATGCATTTGACGTTTCGGTTTGGGAATTGTGGGCATCGCTGTTGAACGGCGCCCGTTTGGTGGTTGTTCCATATCTTGTCAGCCGTTCCCCTTCTGAATTTTACGAATTGCTCGCCCGCGAAAAAGTGACCGTCCTGAACCAGACCCCATCGGCCTTCCGCCAAGTCATTTGGGCGGAGACGATGGCTGAGAAGAAATTGGATTTGAACCTTCGCTATGTCATTTGCGCGGGCGAAGCCTTGGAATTGCAAAGTCTGAAGCCCTGGTTTGACCGCCACGGCGACCAACGCCCCACCGTTGTCAACATGTACGGCATCACGTAAACAACCGTCCATTCGACTTACCGTCCGATTCGCCAAATCGACCTAACTAATGGCAACGGCAGCGTCATCGGCGTCCCGATTCCCGATCTCCAGATTTATCTCATGGACGAAAATCTCAAGCCGGTGCCGAAAGGCGTCGTCGGCGAAATTGTTGTGGGCGGCGACGGAGTGGCTCGCGGCTATCTTAAGCGCGACGATCTTACGGCCAAGCGCTTCCTGCCAGATACGTTCTCGAACATCCCGGGGGCGCGGCTCTACCGCAGCGGCGATCTCGCCTGCATCGCCGAATCTGGCGAAATGGAATATCTCGGTCGCATGGATCACCAGGTGAAGATTCGCGGGTTCCGGGTGGAACTTGGCGAAATCGAATCGGCCCTCAATCGTCATCCAGCCATCCGCGAAAGCGTCGTGCTGGCGCGCGACGGCGATGAAGGCGACAAACGACTGATCGGCTACATCGTGCCCAAGTCAACGGCTCCATCAGTCACGGAATTGCGCGAATATCTCGGCCAGAGCATCCCCAATTACATGATCCCGGCGCGATTCATTGTATTGGAATCACTGCCTCTCACGAACAACGGCAAGGTGGACCGCCACGCACTGCCGGCTCCCGACGATGCGCGTCCCACCCTCGAGAAAGAATTCACCGCGCCGCGAAATGAAACCGAATCCAAACTCGCCGCTATATGGAGTCAAGTCCTCGGCGTCGGCCAAGTGGGTGTATTTGACAACTTCTTTGAGCTCGGCGGCGATTCGATTCGCAGCATTTCCGTTTTGTCACGAGCGCAAGGGCAGGGATTGACGCTTTCGTTGCAGCAAATGTTCCAATACCCGACGGTTGCGGGCATGGCCGCGTGCGCCACCGCTTCGAGTCAAACAATTGCCGCGCCCCAAAGCCGCGCATTCGACCTCATCTCGGCGGAAGACCGCAAGCGCCTGCCGGACGATGTGGAGGACGCTTATCCCGTGGCGCGGCTGCAATTGGGAATGTTCTTCCACAACGAACTGAATCCGAAGTCCGCCGTTTACCACGACGTTTTCAGCTATCACATCGACGCTCCATTCGATCAGGAGAAGTTGAACGACGCCATCAGCAGGCTCGTGCAGCGCCATCCGATTTTGCGGACGTCATTCCACCTCGCCGGCTACAGCGAGCCGCTGCAATTGGTGCATCGCCAGGCCCGTTTCCGCCTGACTGTCGATGACTTGCGCGAACTCGCGCCGGAGCAGCAGGAGAAATCGATTGTCGAATGGATTGAGAACGAAAAGCGCGTTGCTTTTGACCGAACGGCGGCGTCGTTGATCCGGTTCCACGCCCAGCCATTGGCGGAACAGTCGTTCCAGTTTATCATCAGCTTCCATCATTCGTGCATGGACGGCTGGAGCCTGGCGGCGGTCTTGACGGAGATTATGCGGGATTACGCGGCGTTGCGCGGCGGGGACGGCCACGTTATTGCGCCGCCGCAGACCACCTATCGCGATTTTGCCGCGCTCGAATCGAAGACGATCGCCGATGCCGAGACGCGCGCTTTTTGGACGGAGAAACTGGCGGGCGCGAATCTGCAAACCATGCCGCGCTGGCCGAAATCCCTATGCGAAGGCGGCCTCGAGCAAAAGCGCGGCCCGGAAACGTATGTTGACGCCGACGTGCTCCAAGGCTTGAAGAACCTGGCCCGCCGCGCCGGCGTGCCGCTCAAGACGGTCTTGCTCGCCGCGCATCAACGCGTGGCCAGCCTCATCTGCGGTCAGAATGAAGTGATGAGCGGGCTCTTGTGCAACGGCCGCCCGGAAGTCGTCGATGGCGAAAAAGTCATCGGCCTATTCTTGAACACGCTGCCGCTTCGCATTTCGCTCAAAGACGGGACATGGATGGAATTGGTGAAGCGATGCTTTGGCGCGGAGCGCGAAATCGCCCCGTATCGCCGTTTCCCGCTGGCGGAAATTACGAAGCTAAACGGCGGACGCCCCGTTTTTGAATCCGCCTTCGACTTCGTTCAATTCCACGTTTACAACGATCTCCAGGGCGGGATTGATTTGCGCGACGGCTGCTATTTTGAGGCGAATGATCTCCCGGCCTTCACTTCATTCATTCTCGACACGACGGGAACGAAATTGGAATACCACATTGATTACGATCCCAACCGAATCTGCCGCCGGCAAATCGAAGAAATGTCAGCCTATTACGGCAGCACCCTTTGCGCGATGGCGCAGGATCCAGACGCGCGGTATGAAACTTTCTCACCGATGCCTGCGGCTGAACGGGAACGGTTGACAGTGGAATGGAACAAAACCGAGGAGACCTATCCGCTCATGGAGACGATTCACAGTTTGTTCGAGCGCAAAGTAGCCGAGGCGCCGGCCCAAATCGCCGTCGTGGCGGGCGGCGAAAAGTGGACGTATCGCGAACTTAACCGCCGCGCCAACGACGTCGCCGCAAAATTAAAGAGTCTTGAAGCAGGCCCTGGCACCTTGGTCGGCATTTGCATGGATCGCTCGGTAAACATGGTGGCGGGGTTGCTGGGAATTCTGAAGGCGGGCGCGGCCTATGTCCCGCTCGATCCGGCGTTTCCCCGTGAGCGCCTCTCCTTCATGCTCGACGATGCGAAGGTCAAGGTTCTCGTCACCGAGAACAGCGCCTTGCCATCGGTTCCGATTACTGATGGCGATGTCCTTTGCGTCGATTCGCTCGATTATGGTCGCACCGACGAAAACGCAACTTCAACCGCGAAAGCCGGCGACCTCGCTTACGTCATTTACACCTCTGGTTCGACCGGTAGGCCCAAAGGCGTGCAAGTGACCCATCAGGCGGTGGTGAACCTGCTCCTTTCCGCTGGCAAAACCGTCGGCTTCAAGCAGACGGACAAATTGCTCAGTGTCACCACGCTGTCATTCGACATCGCGGGCCTCGAAATTTTCCTGCCGCTGATTTCCGGCGCGCAATTGGCCTTGGCCCCGCATTCCGTCACCGCGGACGGAACTCGCCTGGCGGAATTGATCGAATCCGCCGAAGCCCCCGTCATGCAGGCCACGCCCACAACGTGGCGGTTGCTGATTGAAACCGGCTGGAGTGGCAAACGCGATCTTCGAGTCCTCTGCGGCGGCGAAGCGCTCACCCGCACGCTGGCCGATGGACTTTGCGAACGGGTCGCGGGAGTGTGGAATTTCTACGGCCCGACGGAAACGACGATTTGGTCCACAGCTTGGAAAGTGGAGCCGAAAGGCCCGATTTTGATCGGTCGCCCGCTTGCTAACACTCAGTTGTATATTCTCGACCATCAACTTCAACCCGTCCCGGTCGGCGTGGCAGGGGAATTGCACATCGGCGGCGACGGCCTCGCTCATGGTTATTTGGGACGTCCGGAATTGACGGCGGACAAGTTCATCGCTGATCCGTTCCGCCGCGACGGCAGCAGCCGGATTTACAACACGGGCGATCTGGCGCGCTACTTGCCGGAGGGAACTGTCGAATGCCTCGGCCGCGTCGATCAACAGGTGAAAATTCGCGGATTCCGCATCGAATTGGGCGAAATCGAAACGATCCTCCGCCAGCACGATGCGATTACCAATGCCGTCGTTACCGCCCGCGAGATCGGCGTGGGAGAAAAACGGCTGGTGGCTTACCTCACGACCCGCAATGGCGCGCCGGATGCGGCGGAATTGCGTGAATTCATCCGCGCGAAATTGCCCGGCTACATGGTTCCCGCGCACTTCGTCGCGTTGAAGGAATTTCCGCTCACGCCGAACGGCAAAATCGATGTGAATCGTCTGCCGGCGCCCGAAGAATCGAGCGCATCGGCGCGGAATTACGTCGGCCCGCGCAACGAACACGAAAGGGCGCTGGTGGAAGTTTGGGAGGAAGTCTTGACCCTCCGCCAGATCAGCATCGACGACGATTTCTTTGCATTGGGAGCGGACTCCCTTTCGGCGACCCGCGCTTTTGCCCGGATTAACCGCCGGTTCGGCCTGGATTTGCCGCTGCGGGCGATTTTTGAGAATCCCACCGTGGCTTCGTTGGCGGGAGTGATGCAGGTTGCCCAGGCGGTTTCATCGCCGCGTCCGACCATCACCAAGCGCCGGGCGCGCGTGGTCAAAGCAAGCGTCTAGGCAGGGTTTCACCACCATGCGAGGATAGGTTATCACCTACTGTCGATTTAATTCGCAAATTCTTAATCTTTAACCGTGCAGGACCAATCGGTTCAAAATATGGCAGGCGTGCTCCCCCTGTCATGGCCACAAGAGGGACTTTGGTTTTTTGAGCAAGCCACGCCCAGCACGGCAACCTACAATATCGCCGAGGCGTGGTGGCTCGATGGCGCACTGAACCTGTCCGCGCTGCAAGCCAGCGTGAACGAGATTGTGCGCCGCCACGAAAGTTTGCGCACCGCCCTCGGTTCCAAGGATGGCAAGCCCTGCCAGATTGTTTTTCCGCCCAAGCCTTTTCCGCTGTCCGTGACCGATCTTCGGCTGCAGGCCAGCGGGGAGGCCGAGGCGGTCCGTCTCGCGGAGGCGGATGCCAGGAAATCCTTCGACTTGACGCAAGAGCCGCTGATGCGCGTCAGTCTGTTCCGCCTCAGCGAGCGGAAGAACCTTCTCGCCATCAACATGCACCACATCATTTCCGATGCGTGGTCGGTGGGCGTTTTCCTGCGCGAACTGGCGGCGCTCTATAAAACCTATGACGCTGGCCGCGAGGCGGATCTTCCAGAACTTCCGATTCAATACGGCAATTTTGCCCTGTGGCAGCGCGAAATATCCCAAAGCGGGCAAATGCGCGAAGGCGTGGAATTTTGGAAGAAGCAGCTCGCAGGCGCTCCGCCTCTGGTCAGCTTTCCGGGCGACCGGCCGCGACCGGCGGCAACGAGCCATCGCTGGACGGCGCTGTTCGTTAGCTGGCCCGAGCCGCTCGCGGCGAAACTGAAGGATTTCGCGCGCAAGGAAGGTTCGACGGTCTATCAGGTGCTGCTTTCGGCCTTCGCCATTTTGCTTCAACGCGCCACTTTGCAGGAAGACTTGGTGATTGGCTCCCCATTCTCGGGGCGCGACGAAATGGAAACCGAAGACCTGATCGGTTTCTTCGTCAACACGCGCGCTTTGCGAATTGGCCTGGCTGGCGATCCCACCTTTTCGGAATTGCTCAAGCGCGTTCGGGAGACATCGATGAGCGCGGTTGCCGGGCCGCAACCGCCGCTGCATTATCTCGTCCGCGCGCTCGGCGGCGAACGGAATTTGGCCGCGAATTCACTTTTCCAGGTCGCTTTTGGCTTGCAGCGGGATTTTTCCGAAGACTGGACGCTGCCAGGCTTGATAGCCGATCGGGTTGAGTTGGAAAGCGGCGCCTCCAAATTTGATTTTACGCTGCTGGTCACAGAAGCGAAGCGCCATCTCGATATTCGCATCGAATACACCACGGATTTGTATGACACGGCCTCGATTGAGCGCTGGGCCAATCAATTCCGCATTCTCGTTGAAAATATCCTGGCCGATTCCGCGCGGCGCATTTCGGAATTCGCCTTGGAAACCGAAGCGGAGCGCGAGAAGTCGGTGAAGCTGGGCTTGGGCGCGGCCAATGAATACGAGCGTCAAGCGTGCGCGCATGAACTTTTCGAAAAGCAGGCTGCGAAAAATCCGGCGGCAATCGCGCTGGTTTGCGAAGACGGCGAAATTACCTATGGCGAGTTGAATCATCGCGCCAACATGATTGCGGCGAAGCTCAACGAAGCCGGGGCAGGGGTGGACACGGTGGTCGGCCTTTGCGTCGAGCGTTCACTTGACATGATTGCGGCGCTTATCGCGATTTTGAAAACAGGCGCGAGCTACCTCCCGCTTGATCCCGCCAATCCAGCTTCCCGCAACGCGATGATGCTGGAAGATTCGCAGGCCAGCTTCGTGGTAACCCGCGAACGCTATCGCGGCGCGATTCCAGTCCGCAGCGAACAGATCCTTTGCCTCGACAACCCAGATTGGCCGGCCGATGGCGACCGCCTCCGCAACGGCGCGGTCCGCCCGCCCAAGGCGACGGATGTGGCGTATATCATGTACACATCAGGCTCGACGGGACGGCCGAAAGGCGTCGCCGTGACGCATCGCGGCATTGTTCGCTTGGCGCGGAATACGGACTTCATCGAATTCAGCCCGACCGATGTTTTTCTGCAATTGGCGACCATTTCGTTCGACGCCTCGACCTTTGAAATTTGGGGCGCGCTCGCCAATGGCGCGAAATTGGTTCTGCATCCGCCGCAAATGCCGTCGCTTGAGGAATTGGGCCATTTTGTGCAACGGCATAAAATCACGACCCTCTGGCTGACGTCCGGCTGGTTCAATCAAATGATTGACAACCAACTGGCCAGTTTGCGGGGCCTGCGTTTCCTTTTGGCGGGCGGCGAGGCGCTCTCGGTTCCGCATGCGCTCAAGGCCGCGCGGGAGTTGAAGAACACGCAAGTCATCAACGGCTACGGCCCGACCGAGAACACGACGTTCACCTGCTGCTATCGCGTGCCGAAAAATTGGGCCGGGCGCGCCTCGGTGCCGATTGGCCGGCCGATTGCGAACACGCAGATTTATATTCTGGACGCCGCCATGAAACCGGTGGCCCAGGGCGCGATTGGGGAAATTTACATCGGCGGCGACGGCGTGGCGCGCGGTTATGTGAATCGTCCTGAAATGACGAGTTGCAAGTTTGTCCGCAATCCCTTCGGGCCGGAGCATCTCTATCGCACCGGTGACCTGGCGCGCTGGCTCCCGGATGGAAATGTCGAATTCATCGGGCGCAAAGATGAACAGGTGAAGATTCGCGGCTTCCGCGTTGAGCCGGGCGAGATCGAAGCCGCGTTGATGACCCATGAATCGGTGCGTGAGGCGCTGGTGGTGGCGCGGGAAGATCATTCCGGCACAAAACAGTTGGTCGCTTATGTGGTGCTGCGCGCGAACGAGTCGCCTTCCAATCTTCAACTCCGCGAATTCCTTTCGATCAAACTTCCCTCTTATATGGTTCCGTCGCACATCGTGCCGATGGACACGCTGCCGCTGACGCAAAACGGCAAAGTGGACCGCCGCGCGCTGCCCGCTCCCGAGGCATTTGCGAAAGCGGAAGCCGAAGCCTACGAAGCGCCGCGGAATCCGACCGAAATTTTACTCGCCGACATCTGGCGCGAAATTCTCCAGCGCGACCGCATCGGCATCAACGACAATTTTTTTCACCTCGGCGGGCATTCGCTGCTGGCAACTCAGATCATGTCGCGCATCGCCAAAGCGCTGCGGATCGAATTGCCGGTGCGCGTGATTTTCGAAGCGCCCACCATCGCGGGAATGGCAAGCGAAGTCGCGGCTGCGGAAGCGCAAACCGCATCGCAACCGGGCATTGAACTCCGCCGGAGTGAAATGTCGCGAGCCCAGCGTCTTTTGGATCGCATCGACGAGCTTTCCGACAGTGAAGTTGAAGAGTTGCTGTTCGAATTGGATGAGAAGGAACTCAAATGACTGCCTCCCCTTTGGAATCAACCCCCACACTGACCGCCGAAGAAAAAAGAGCCAGGCTGGCCGAGCGCCTGCGCCAGGCTTCGCGCCGCGAAGCTCAAAGCCCGCTGTCCTTTGCCCAGCAGCGCCTGTGGTTTCTGGACCAACTGCATCCGAACAGCCCGCTTTACAACGTTCCGTCCGTCCTGCGCTTGACAGGCTCACTGGACGCATTGGCTCTTGAGCAGGCCTTGGCGAACATCATCAAGCGCCACGAAACCTTGCGCACCCATTTCGTTTGCCCGGCGGAGACGCCGGTGCAGGTGATTTCGAATCAATTCGATTTCGCGCTGCGCATCGTGGACATGCCGAATGCGGCGGAAGCGGACAAATGGATTCGCGAAGAAGTTCGCCGTCCGTTCAATCTCGCCAGCACGGAGTCGCTCATGCGTGCGTCATTGGTGCGCCTCGCATCCAACGACCACATGCTCGCGCAATTCCGCCGCAAAATCTTTCGGCGAGAGCGCAATGTCCGTCGCGA
>VFSW01016538.1_pt1 | contig 10057 bp, 11 predicted proteins | sample 5358111 | NCBI WGS metagenome assembly VFSW01 (sample SAMN11554181, study PRJNA540505) | mine drainage metagenome | isolation source: sediment from site ElyBrook_90M | place: USA: Ely Copper Mine, Vershire, VT | collected 2017
CGACGGTGAGCGAGGCGATGAAGTACGCTCCTTGCTCGGCGATCTCAATTTGGCGGTGCGGGCTCGCGACGGCTGCGCGAAGCTGTCGGTTGTCGGAGCGGGAATGCGCGGTACGCCGGGCGTGATTCATCGCGTGGTCAACGTCCTTTCCGACGCGAATGTCGAGATCGTTCACCTTACGGATAGTAATATTACGATTTCGATCCTAGTTAAACATGAGGATGCGGCGCTTGCCGAACGGGCTCTGCACGATCATTTTCATTTAGAATCAGGAGCATAGCCAATGAAACTCGGCACGATCGTTACCGCGATGGTTACACCTTTTGATGAACGCGGAGATCTGGATCTTCGCGAAGCCCGATCCGTTGCGCGATTTCTGGTCGAGCGTGGAAACGATGGCCTGGTCGTAGCCGGTTCGACCGGCGAAGGTATGGCGCTGGATGATCACGAGCGCGCCGAGTTATTTGCAGCGGTGAAAGAGGCTGTCGGTTCGACCGCCGCCGTGTGGGCGAACGTTGGGACGAATGAAACACGTGGTTCGGTTATGGCTGCCCAGGCGGCCGAGCGATTGGGTGTTGATGCATTGCTCGCGGTGGTTCCGTACTACAACAAGCCAACGCAGAGTGGAATGATAGCTCATTTTGGAGCGATTGCTCAGGCAACTCGGTTACCCATTGTTGTCTATAATATTCCCGGACGAACTGCGACAAATATGTTGCCTGAAACGCTACTCGAATTAGCATCGAAGCATAAAAATATCGTTGGCGTTAAGGAATCTTCCGGCGATCTAAAACAAATTGCGATGATCCTTCGCGACCGTACCCCAGGATTTTCCGTCTTTGCCGGAGACGATCACCTATACCTACCTTGCCTCGCCATGGGTGCCGATGGTTTAGTTGGCGTTGCCTCGCACGTGTGCTCGCGCGAATTTCTTGCGATGCAGTATGCGATGCGGGAAGGCCGGGAAGGGGAAGCCGCGCGGATTCACGCGTCGTTATTGGAGCTTTTCGATGCGCTTTTTGCCACGACATCGCCGATTCCGGTGAAATTCGCCATGAGAGAATTCGGTTTTGCGGTGGGTGAATGCCGATCTCCACTTGATTTTATTCCCGACGCGTTGGCTGCCCGCTTGCGTGCGATCCTTCCGCGCTATCGGTGAGTCGACAGCTGACCATCCTCGGTTGTCGCCTCGATCTCGTCGATGCAGCCGAGGCCGTAGACACGATCGTTGCGCACGTCCGTCGCGGGAATGGCGCACAGATTATCACGCTTGGGACGGAGATGGTTGTCGCGGCTAGGCGCGATCCCGCATTTCAGGCAGTGGTCAATGCCAGTTCCCTCAATACATGCGACACGGTCGGCCTGCTCGCGGTAGCTCGGCTGCGCGGAGCCTCATTGCGTGAACGGGTCACTGGAGTGGAGCTTATTGATGCTCTCGCAGCGCGGTCCGTGGTTGAAGATCTTGGCATCTACTTTCTTGGTGGCGCTCCTGATGTTGCCGCCGCTGCAGCAGCGGCGTTGCAACAGCGGTATCCTGGGCTACGCATCGCGGGAACTGCCGACGGATACTTTCGTCCGGAGGATGAGTCGCGAGTGCTCAATGATATTCGCGAGAGCGGGGCGCAGATCGTACTCATCGGGCTTGGGTCCCCGCGTCAAGAATTTTGGTTCTCGAAGCATGCGCCTGCCCTCCCCGGCGTGGTCGGAATCGGCGTCGGCGGTTCGTTCGATGTGCTATCGGGGCGCGTGGCTCGGGCGCCCCGTACCTGGCGCGCACTGCATTTGGAATGGCTCTACCGCTTGGTTACGGAACCCTCCAGATGGCGGCGCCAGCTTGCCCTTCCGACCTTTGTCTGGCTCGCCATCTTAGAACAGCTCTTTAGTCGATCATCCGCGAAAGGGTAATGACAATGAAAGCGATGATTCTCGCCGGCGGACTGTCGACTCGTCTGTATCCGTTGACGCGTCAAGTGCCCAAGCCCCTCGTCCCCATTGCGGATATTCCCAACGCCGTTCACTTGATCGGATATTTGCGTGCGGCTGGAATTTCCGAAATTGCGATCAACGTTCATTATTTGGCCTCTCGCATCGAAGCCGCACTCGGCGATGGATCGCAGTTTGGCGTGCGTCTCGAATATCTTTACGAAGAAGAACTCTTAGGTTCCGCCGGAGCCGTAAAGCAGATGGAGGCGTTCTTCGGCGATGAGGATTTCATTGTGGTCGGCTGTGACGATTTGACCGATCTCTCTCTCGATGCATTGCTTTCCGTTCACGCTGAAAGCGGAGCCTATGCGACGATCGGCCTGGTCGAACGCGACGAGGTGGATCAATACGGAGTCGTCGTTTGCGATACCAACGGGCGAATTATCGAATTTCAAGAGAAGCCGGCCCGTGGCACGGAACGAAGTCACTTAGTGAATACGGGGATTTACGCATTCTCGCCGGATATTTTCGAGTTTATTCCGGCAGCGCAGTTTTATGATTTCGGCAAGCAAGTTTTTTCCGATCTTCTCCATCATCACGCTCCGTTCTACGGGTACGACGCGAAAGATGCATACTGGTGCGATATTGGTACGTTGGGAGAATATCGCCGGGCAACGCGCGATGTGCTAAACGGGAAACTTACGCTTCCGGACGTTCGTATCGGCGTACATGCATCGGCGCAGGTACATCCCGACGCTCAGATTCAGGGGCCCGTTTTGATTGCAGCGCATGCGCAAATACATGCCGGTGCAAAAATCGTCGGACCTACTATTATCGGAAGCGATGCGGTGATTGGGGTAAACGCGGCGGTCACGGAAAGCATCGTATGGCACGGTGCACATGTTGGCGAGCACGCTCGTGTTCGCGATGCAATTCTCGGTATCGGTTATCGAGTCGCCGATGGTGCGACGATTGAAAATATTGCCGTCGCCGATGAGGAGACGGTGGCTCGGCCTTGATACGACCGAGGTTCGGCGTGATAGCCATCACGCAATGGAAATGTTGGATGCTCTCTTCCCGGCCCGTTGTACGGAGTGTGGACGCTTTGGCGCGGTCCTCTGCTTGCAGTGTTTTCCGCACAGACCTCCGCTCACACGCCGGCTGGACGGATTTTCCGTCGTTGCATTGGGCGCATATGATGGCGCGTTGCGTCGTGCCGTGCTAGCGATGAAATCGGGGCGTCGAGATATACTTCGCGCATTTGCTGCGCGATTATCGTCCCTGGTGACAGACGACGCGATTCTTGTTGGGGTTCCGACGACCCGTACTCGTCGTCATCATCGGGGCTTTGATTGTGGTGTCCTTTTAGCATCAGTCGTCGCGTCGCACGCGTCAACACAGACGCAGCGGCTTCTCGATGCTCGTGGAATGCCTCAACATGGGCGTTCCGGTGTTGCTCGTCGCCGTTCAACTGGGCGATTTTCGGTCCGACGCACGGAACTGTTGTCGCCACGAGTCACGTTGATCGACGACGTTTGTACGACTGGAACCACCATGCTTGAGTGCGCGAGGATACTCTTGCACGCTCGGCATATCGTTGTGCGAGCGTTGACGGTCGCCTTGGTTCCATAAATGAAGAATGTGTTCATGGATCGTGCTTTTGAGCTTGCAGCGCATGGCGTTGGAAGTACCGCCCCCAATCCTCCGGTAGGCTGTGTCATCGTTAAAGACGGAGTCATTGTTGGAGAGGGCTACCATCGCGCCGCCGGTCTTGCACATGCTGAAGCGGAAGCATTGCAAGCAGCCGGCGAAAATGCGCGCGGAGCAACGGTCTATGTAACGCTCGAACCGTGTAATCATCACGGCAGAACGCCCCCGTGTGCATTGGCCCTCGTCGATGCGGGCGTATCTCACGTAATTATCGCGACAACGGATCCCAATCCGGCGACCGATGGAAGCGGTGTCGCCACGCTACGACGGGCTGGCGTTGCTGTGGATGTGGTTGACGACAAACGCGCAACGCGGCTTATCGAAATATTTTCTCACACGTTGCGCTTGCATAGAAGTTATCTTGCGTTAAAACTGGCGATGTCGCTTGATGGCGCGATAACCTCGCGCCCCGGTGTTCAAGAATGGTTGACGGGTGAGCCCGAGCGCACGCGCGTTCGCGATCTTCGGATCGAACACGATGGCGTGCTGGTCGGTGCCGGAACGGTTCGTGTGGATGACTCGCAATTAACCGTGCGCCCCCCGCAAGAGCGGATGCTTCCCTATCATCGCGTGATCATGTGCGAGACGGATACGGTAGCAAGGAGTGCTCGCGTATTTGAGCCCCTTGAAGGATACGCTAAGACCATCGTCCTCGCGCCGGCCGGAATTGCGGACCGCTTTTCCAACCTTGCGAGTGTTGCCGATATTCTTTTTATCGGCGATGCCGATTCTACATCATTAGATTTGGGGCTGGCCTTGCAAGCACTTCGCGAACAACGCGAGATCTATAGTCTCCTTTGCGAAGGTGGTCCTACCTTAGGGGCACGGTTGATCGCTGGAAATCTCGTTGATCGATTTTATTGGGCGATCGCTCCCCGATTGCTTGCAAACCCCGATGCTGTTCCCGTGTTGGCGGGAACGGATCTCGCACTACTCAACGTTCACGCTCGGTTCGACTCCTGTGAACGTGTCGGAGAGGATATCATCGTGTCTGGAACCTTCTATCGTGTTTAGCGGCTTAATCGGGCGACGAGGTCGCGTCGAGCGTATGACGATACTTCCCGACGGTGGCGCAACGTTGTGGCTTCGCTGCGAAGGCGTTGAAGAAGAGCGGCCCAACGTCAAGGACTCGATTGCGGTCAATGGCGTCTGCCTTACGGCCACGCACATTCAAGGGGAGGCGATCTCTTTTGACATCATTCCGGAAACGCTTCATCGAAGCACGTTAGCCGGATTGATTGAGGGCGATCTCGTGAATCTGGAATATTCTTTGCGCGTCGGCGAACGCATCGGCGGGCATTTTGTCTACGGCCACGTTGATATTCATTGCGCCGTACTGGCGCGAACGCCCGAAGGGCAAGGCGAACGGGTTCGCTTTGAATTGCCCCGGGATTTCGCTCCGTACATCGTTGAAAAAGGCTATGTCTCGGTTGATGGTGTGAGCTTAACGGTCGCTGCCGTAGGCGACGGCTGGTTTGAACTGGCGCTCATTCCTGAGACGCTCTCGCGAACGACGCTTGGAACGCGAGCCGTCGGGGCAGCTGTGAATATTGAGATCGATCCTCTGGCGCGCTATGCGGTGGCGGCCGTATTAGGCTTGCGATGAGGTACCGAGAGCGGCTTCCCGATGGTGCCCGGGTTTTCGAAACCTCACTTCCCGTACAGTGGGCCGACATCGATGTTGCCGGAATCATGTATTTCGCCGCCTATTTGCGTTTCGCCGAGCGAGCCGAAATGGAGCTCTTTAGAGAATTGGGTTTTCCGTACGACTCCGTTTTTCAAACGTATGCCTTTTGGCTTCCGCGCGTCCACCTCGAAGCTGAATACCATGCGCCAGCTCTGATGAACGACGTCTTGAGGATGCGAACAAACATCGAACATGTCGGAGCGTCAAGCCTCCGTTGGCGTACAGTCGTTTTCAATGAGCGAACCCAACAGGCCGGAGCGGAATTTCTTTTTACCGTGGCCTGCATGGATCGGGAGACACACGGGTCCCGTCGCCTACCGGAAAATATTCGCAATGCATTTATATCCTGTTTGCCCCCGGTAACGCCGCCGTGCGCGTAGCCATGCTGGTGCAGCCGAGAAAGATCGAGCTGCGCGACGAACCCGAACTTCACGCGCCTTCTGGTGGACTCGTTATTCGTGTTCGTGCAGCATTAACGGACGGAACCGATCTTAAGGCCTACCGACGCGGTCATCCGCAAATGCCGATGCCGACGCGGTTCGGTCATGAATTTTCGGGTGATATCGTTGCGTTGGGAGAGGGTGTCTCGGATTGGTCTGTAGGTGACGCCGTAATGTGTGTTCATTCGGCACCCTGCGGATCGTGCTTTTGGTGTGAGAGATCGGAACAGGAACTCTGCGTCTCGGTTATGGCCACGAAAATCCTGGGCGCGTATGCGGAATGTATCGCAATACCGGCACATATCGTGGCGCAAAATTGCTATCGCAAGCCACACGAATTGCCCTATGACGAAGCCGCGTTTTTGGAACCTTTAGCGTGCGTTGTTCATTCGGTTTCGTATGCGGGAGTGCACTCCGGTGATTGGGCCCTTGTGCTTGGTGACGGTGGCTTCGGCCTCTTGCATGCAAAGGTTCTCCGTGCACAAGGCGTGCGGGTCATCTTGGCCGGGCGCCGTGACGAACGTTTGGAAATCGCACGGTCATGTGAGATCGATTGCGTCGTCGATACAAAGACGCAAAATCTCGATGACGTCGTCGCAGCGAAGACGGATGGCCGCGGTTTCGACTGTGTCATCGAATGTACGGGAAGCGAAGACGTATGGGAGCGAGCGCCACACTATGCGCGACGTGGGGGAACGGTTCTTTTTTTCGGCGGCTTGCCGGCCAGCGCATCGGTGACGTTTCTTGCCCGTCGAATGCATTATGATGAGGTCAAGCTCCTCAGTCCGTTTCATTTCACGCCACGAGCTGTTCGTGCGGCCTACGATCTTCTCGTCAGCGGCGAGATCGAAGTTGCGACGTTGGTAACGTCGACATTTCCGCTTCACCGTATTGGCGACGTGTTTGCCGAGCTTGATGCCGGTCGCGGCGTTAAATACGCCATCATTCCATGAGTCTTTCGATGCGCGTGGCCGTTTTGTATGCGGCAGACGATATTCGTTTGGAAGACCGTCCGATCCCGATACCTGGCCCGGGTGAAGTCTTGCTGCGTATGCGCGCGAGTGGAATTTGCTCGGGCGATATCATGGCGTGGTATGTCGCGCGCAAGGCGCCCTTCGTTTTGGGGCATGAGCTGTCCGGGGAAATTGTCGCTATTGGCGAGGGCGGAGCACTCGATCGCGAACGTCGTTCGTTCGCCGTCGGCGATCGAGTGGCCGTGCACCATCACGCACCGTGTTTTTCCTGTGCGCATTGTCTGCGAGGCGAATTCGTTGCATGCTCGATTTGGCGTCGTTCGCGTCTCGACCCCGGTGGAATGGCGCAGTTCGTGCGAGTACCGGGGGAGAATCTTAACGACACGTTACGTCTGCCAATCGATATGAGTTTCGAGGACGGCTCGCTGGTTGAGCCCTTGGCTTGCGTGATGAAATCATTGCGTCGAAGTGGGCTTGCTTCCGGCGATCTTCTCTACGTTATTGGTCTTGGCGTTATGGGGCAGTTACACGTCCTTGCTGGTAGAGATCTCGGAGCGAATGTCGTCGCAAGCGATTTTATTGCGTCGCGACGGGAACTTGCCGAGCGTAACGGTGCCGTCGCGTTGCATCCCGAGAGCGTTGCTGCGTGGATGAACGAGCGTGCCGCGCGGTGCGGTGCTGACGTGACGATTTGCGGGCCGGGGAGCGCCGAGGCCCTTTCCTCGGCACTTGCCATGACGGCCAACGGTGGCACCGTGGTGATGTTCACTCCACTCGCTCCAGAGGCAAAATTTTCACTCGACCATGCGGAATTGTATTTCCGCGATTTGCGCCTGGTTGCAAGTTATTCGTGCGGCCCGGATGATACGGTTGCTGCACTTGGGCTCATTGCTCGCGGCGTCGTTCGGGTAGAAAAATTAGATGCAGTTCGCTACGCGCTTGATGAGACGGCGCGCGCCTATGCGGATTTGCAATCGGCGCGCGTCATCAAACCGATCGTCGTCGCCGACTAGGGTGTAAACGGGTAGATAGCGTTGTGACTTCCGAGGTAGAGGCGTCCATCGGCTCCGGTGGCTAGTGCTCCGAAACCGCTGTCACCCGAGACCGGTGTGAAGGTCGATTCGCTCACTGCGCCCGTCGCAACGGTGATCTTACCCAACCGAGGCGCATCGTATTCGCTGAAGTAGATGTTGCCGTCGCTACCAACGGCCAGTTGGTTCGGGTAACTCGACGGCGCAAGCGATCCGAGGATCGTGATCGTTCCAGCCGTGGTGATTTTTGCAACGGCATCGTTGATGGTCGCGCTAAAGCCGTCTAACGTGACGTAGAGGTTTCCGTCGGGGCCCGAGATGATCGCATCGGGTGTGAGGTTGCTCGGAATACCTGTGGTATACGTTGCAAGTACGGTTCCGGTCGGTGAGAGTTTATCGACCCCGCCTCCGGTCGCGCTCTGCGTCACCCAAACGTTGCCATCCGAACCGACGGCGAGCGCGGAAACACCGCCGGCAATCGTCGGGAACTCTGTCGTCACCCCAGCCGTGGTGATCGTGCCGATCTTGGTATTCCCATAGTCCGTGAACCAGAGAAGATTATTCGGGCCGGCAACGATGGATCCGAAATGCGCGCCCGCAATGGGGTACGTTCCAAGGACGGCTCCTGCAACGCTGAACTTATAAATCACGCCGCCATATCCGGCGGTCCAAATGTTGCCGTCGCTACCGACTGTTATGCCATTTGGCTGGGCGTTGGCCGCGGTCATGTATTCGGTGACGACACCGGCACTCGTCATTGCCGCGACGCGGTTACTGCTGAATTCACTAAACCAGACGCGATTATCCGGGCCGAGCACGGCCTGAAAAAGCGAACCTCCGGCGCTGACCCCCGCCGTAACGGGCGTTCCGGCCTGCGGAGTTGGAACCGGCGTCACGATTGGTATGGGGGATCCGCTCGATCCTCCACTGGAGCAGCTCGCCAGGCACACCGAGAGAAATGTAAACAATGCGAACGGTTTCACGATACCCTCCTCGTAAGTAGAAATGCAAAGAGCCCGCGCTATTGTAAGCCCTTCGTTCACCGGCGCGTTAGTCAAAATGAATAGTGCCGAAAGGCGCGCTCCATCGACTGTATCGACAAACGTCGATATTGACTCCGAGGTGATCCTTTGCTATCGTGGCCCCGTGAGTGCCATAGGATGTCGCCGAAAATTTCTTTCGAAGCGATCGAATTTTTCGACGCAGGCCGCATTGTTTAAGGCGCTCGGGGATGCGCATCGACTTCAACTGTTCACGTCTATCGCCGATGCGGACGATGAGATTTGCGTTTGCGATCTTACGGCGACCCTGCCGCTCGGGCAACCGACGGTGTCGCACCATCTGAGGATCTTGCGAGATGCCGGGTTGATTACGAGCGAGCGGCGCGGGACGTGGGTCTATTATAGAGTGGTCGATGGCGCGTTGACGCGCATCGAGCACGCACTGCAATCGGTGGTAGCGCATGTCGTTTCTTGATCGGTATTTGACGGTTTGGATTCTCTTGGCGATGGCCGTTGGAATCGGGCTCGGAGCTGCCGGATTTGCCCTGCCGACCGTACTCGTACCGATAGGGCTCATCGTGATGATGTATCCCCCCTTTGCGCGCGTGCGCTATGAGGCGCTTCCCGCCATTTTCCGCGACATGAAAATTTTTGCCGCATCGCTGATTCAGAACTGGATCATTGCACCAATGCTGATGTTCGTGCTTGCGGCGATTTTTCTGCGTGGCAGACCTGATTTTTTTGCCGGATTGGTGATGGTCGGTTTGGCCCGGTGCATTGCCATGGTGATCGTTTGGAACGATCTCGCCAAAGGTGACCGCGAATACGCGGCGGCACTCGTCGCATTCAATTCCCTGTTTCAAATCTTTGGCTATGCAGCATACGCCTATGTCTTCATCACCCTATTGCCTCCGCTGGTGGGTTTACACGGCTTGACCGTGCATCTTTCGATGCTTGAGGTCGCAAAAAATGTCGGAATCTATCTTGGGCTTCCGTTTGTTGCCGGGGCGTTGACGCGATATGTTCTTCGTCCGCGGATCGGAATCAAGCGATACGATGAGGGGTTTGTCGTTCGCGTCGCTCCATTGACGCTCGTTGCCTTGTTGATCACGATCGTGGCGATGTTCGCTCTGCAAGGGCAGAGGATTCTCGCTCATCCATTCGATGTGGTGCTCGTTGCCATTCCGCTCGTGCTGTATTTCTTGGTGATGTTTTTCGTGTCGTTTTGGATGGGGCGTCGCATGGGTGCATCCTATGGCGTCAGTACCGCGCTCTCGTTGACGTCTGCGAG
>VFSW01016539.1_pt1 | contig 10057 bp, 9 predicted proteins | sample 5358111 | NCBI WGS metagenome assembly VFSW01 (sample SAMN11554181, study PRJNA540505) | mine drainage metagenome | isolation source: sediment from site ElyBrook_90M | place: USA: Ely Copper Mine, Vershire, VT | collected 2017
GCGTAATAGATCGTCTGATTGCCCGACTGGATCGAGCCATGATAACCGCCGAGACCGTGTAACGAATCGGCCTCTTCTTCCTCCGGAACGCCACGGCGCTTCGCTTCATGACCGTGCGCGCGCTGCGATCCGCCGGCGGCGGGATTGTCGTTCAGCACGGTTCCCGGTGACAACATGAAGTTGAAGACCGTCGAACCGTAATCGAAACCCGCCAGTTTGCCCTGCGTGTATAGATCGCTCACGAGTTTTTCGACATCCCCCTGGGAGCACGTTGCGGGCGCCGCGCCGGGCAACTTTTGCGACGGCTTCGACGTACTCGTCGGGGCCGCGCCGTTAAAGTATTGCGCCATCACATTGTTGAGTTCCGGATCGGTCATCGCCGCCGCGAGTGCGGTATCTATGTTCTGGATGTCGCTGTCGTTCCAGGCGTTACCCCCGACATAGAGATTGGTGAAAACCAGACTCGGAATGGTTTTGCCGCCGTGGTAAAGCAGGTCGTGCGCTGGAGTCGGCGCTATCCCCGGCGCGATCTGCTCGGGTTCGAGGTTCAGCACGCCTCCCAGCGCGCGGTACTTATCCTCGGCGTGCGAGCCACGTTGAACCACGATGTTCATTGGCCGAAAGCCTTTTTTGTTTGACGTTGCCATCAGTTCCCCTCCTTACTTTAACGATCCTTCGGGATGTTCACATTCGACACTCCTCAGCTCCGAGGGTGGGCTACCTGAGCGCGAAAGCGGTCGCGGCAAGAGCAGGAATGAGATTCCGGTGAAATGAGATTCGCGCGGAAGGCCCCACCCTTGAACCTTCCAATTAACTCTGGAGCAAACTGAATGCCATCATGAGTTCGTTATTTCTCAAGGGTGTTTCCATTTCGGTGCCAAGGATCGTTGGCGATCGGTGCCAAGTAGAGCGGCGGTTTGGTACAGAAAACGGTCAATCTAAATGTCGATATGCGAGCGTTAGCGGGGGGGAATTGGGTCTGTTATGTACCCGGGGATTTGTTGCGGCCGCAACCGGGACGGCGATGGTCAATCATTTTTGAAGTGAGACGCGAGCACGGGTGGGGAGACATTCGAGTTAAATTCGCCCGGTGGCTAATCCGACCACTTGTAGCAGTATATACTCCATAGGACGGCACCGCAATATCGAAAGGCGAAAAATTCAACGAGGCTATGATTTCCGGTCGAGGTTGCCACTCAAAGGGGGCAGCCGCTGCTGGTCTTTCAGAAGAGCGCCGAAACCGCACAGAGAAAAATGCGGCTGCAGCCGAGTGGGAGCGGACTTCCAAATCGTGGAAGTCCGCTCTGCTTTGTTGGTCTGCTGGAACCGAGCGAGGTCCTGAGCGTGATTAGCGCCTCGAAGATCGGAAAGCCGACTCCCCAGGGTGGTATTCACTCGCGGACGGTGAGTGGCATCCCGCTGAGACGGACCGTATTTACAGACGGCCGGTGAGGAGCATCACGACCAGAATAATCAGCACGATACCGCCGATGCCAATTCCGCCGCGCGGTCCGTATGCGTAATAGCCGCCGCCACCGCCGAAGATTAAGAGCAAGAGTAGAATTACAATCAACATAAAGACTCCTTATGAACCGCCGAAATTGGCCGATCGCACTCGCATCGTAATGGGGCCGCCGCAGTAATCGTCGTCACGCCGCGGCGACGATCGGGGTTACACCGCAGCAGCCATGCCGCAGCGCCCATCGTGATAGGGGCCACGGCGAACATTGTCATTTTGCCGCGGTGGCCATCGTCAAATTGTTCTTAACCGCTTTGACGCCTTCGACCTTTTCGGCGACCCGCATCGCCCGTGCTGAAACCTTCGCCGAGCGGGCGGTGCCATGCAGCGTCACGACACCGGCGACCGTATCGACGTCGATATCGCCACCTTCGGTCAGCTTGGCCTCGTGCAAGGCGTATTTGACCTTGCCGGTGATCGTAGTATCGGACATGGCAGTGACGGTGCTGTGATAGGCGTTGGTGACGGCATGACCGGTACTGGAGGCGGCGTTTTCCATCGACTCACCCGCCTGATGCATCGAGGAGCTGGCCGAACCGGGCGCCGCGTTGTCGGTGTCCTCGGCGAATAGCGGCGCCGCCACGGCCATGCCGAATACCAACATCGGTACGATTATTTTCAATCCAACGGAGCTTTTCATCGCGATCTCCCGGCGAGCCGAGCAAGTGTCCCGCACTGTTTTGACTATCTCAGTTCGTGACGAATCTGAGGTATTTACGCGCTTACGAGTAAGGTGCGCTTAAGTAGTAATATATATCTTTGAGCGTCGTGACTGACACTGCCGCAGCCCGGTCGCGCCGGCCCTATCGACGAATCTGGTGCCCCGGAGAACACGGCGGCTCGAATCGAGCGGTCGTTACTTTGTGTCTTCACGCGCAAGGCGCGCATGATCGTAACTGAGGACGTAAACCAATTATGTACAAGCCACTTATTTTGACGGCGCTGGCTGCCTTGGCGATGCTCGGCCTGCAGGCATGTTTCTATACCGGGTCGTCCGGGCCGTACGCATCGTCTTTGCCGAGCGTAGCGACACACACGGTATGTGACACTAACGGTAATAACTGTCTGGCCTGCGACGATAACAACAATTGCGAGCGCACCGATTCTCAGTACGGGTCTTCATCACGGCATACCGTGTGCGACGCCAATGGCAACAACTGTTTGAACTGCGACTCGAACGGCAACAACTGCCAGTCCACCACGGCGCGAAGTCATTGGGGGTTCTTTTTCTAGGGGGATCTTTCCGGGGGGCTTTTTCCAGAGCGGAATCGAGCGGGGCGTTTGAGTGAACTGACACAGACCGGGAGGGGGCGCGCACTTTAGAGAAGCGGCGGATTTTCGCAAGGGAAGATCCGCTCCATTTGTTTTGTGGACTGCTTTTCCCTTCGGTATGCTAGGTACCGATGGAGACCTATTAAACACTTCGCGTATAATGTTGCGCATGGTCGGCCCGAATTTGGGATGACACGTCCGACTCGATTCCTTTGATGCGCAAGCGGCACCGGAGCATCATCGGCCGCAGGTTTTGGTATCACCCCCGCAGCCACGCTGGCACATTTCTGAGTCGGGCTGATAGAACGGCTTGAATGAACGACGCCCTGATGGATGAGCCACTGCTGACGCCCAGTGAAATCGAGTCTTACCTGACCGATTTGAGGGCACTACAGGAGGGCAAAATTAGAGGCTTCGTCGGCACTGATTTTTGGCAGCGCGTTAGTGCGGAAATGGTCCGGCGACAAGCGAACGCGCAAATCGGGGCCGCGAACTCTCTGAAACGCGCGACGTGGACTTTGGCGATTTTAACGGGACTTTTGGTTGTGGTTACTCTTCTGCCACTCGCTTTCCAAACGTGGGTTCGGTGTGACGGGCTTCACTCATAGGCAGGGTATGGGTGTGAGGAAAATGAAGCCCAGCCACGCCGCCGCGCTCGCGCTTGTGGGCTGGTACCTGATGGTGCCACCACGTGATGGAATAGTGCTCAATGCGATTGCGCCGCTGCGGCAATGGCAAATCGCTGGTAGCTACGATTCCGCCGTCGAATGCACCAAGTCCGCCCTGGGATTGCGACAACAGGCTCGCTCATACACCGGAACCGATGTTGAACATATCGCAGTAAGGGAGCAGGCGGTCAGGGCGCTATGCATTGCGAGCGACGATCGCCGCTTGGGAAAGTAGAACATGAACCTGAACCTCCGCCGCGCCGTGGCGTTCGCGCTTATGGGCTGGTATCTAATGAGCGCCGGAAGTGACCCAAACTCATCACCACCGTTGTCGTCGTGGACCATAATGGGGTCGTTCGATCTGGCAGCAGAGTGCGAAGCAAAGCTACGCGTGGACGCGCAGTATGTCGCCCAAGATTTGAAAGCTCGTCATCGCGACAAGATTCCGGCGGCGCATCTCAATGCTCACGATGACGGCTGGGACCTGACGTTGCTGAACGAAGTATGCGTTTCGACCGACGACCCGCGCCTCAAGGAAAATTAGTCTCACGCCATTCATCCGGTACTCGCGAAACGAGAGGGAACTCAAACTGGTGACCGATATGAAAAAGAGCGAAGTATTGAGCATAGCTGTGATTCCGCAGCCTATCGACGGCCAACTCTTTGTAGATGTCCAGTTTTCGTGTTCATCGTGCGACGATGGCAAGGGAGTAGTTCGGCTCACTGACATTCAATGGCAGCAGATGAAAACGCACCCGCTATCGAACTACGTATGCCAAAAGTGTCAAGGGTCCGCTATTTAACGATGATGCGACACGCCGCCGCGCTCGCGATTATAGGCTGGTACCTGATGGTGCCACCGATCACCCCAAATGGTGTTGGCACCGCACAACCGCTTCACACGTGGTCTACATCGGGAGTCTTCGACGATGCGCGCGCCTGCGAACACCGTCGCGCAAGCTTCTTTCTTGATATCGACCCTGTGGCCATCGAAATTATTACTCCGCAGGGTTTCGACCTTTCAACTCCAGACAACCAGCTCCTGCTCAAGGATGCCGCTAAGTCAGCGCGATGCATAGCGACCGACGATCCGCGCTTGGCGAAATAAGGGACGATTTATGCGCTGCTATAGGAAAGATTTAATGAAACGTCGTTGCCCAAAGCCTGCGGTGCCTGGACGCAAGCTCTGCCGTGGCCACCTCGGCACTAAGCCAGAACGGCCGCGTCAGATGGGCAGCGGCCATCGATCAATGGGCGGGCGAAGATCGTTGCGCGCGCGAGGGTCACGTTCAATGGGCAGCAGGCGCTAGTAAGTCTCGCTTCGGACACGCCGCACTCGAACTGAAGTCTTCTCTGACTTGGCGGGCCGATTACCGCAAGCGCATATTGGAATTCTGCCAGCCCCACCCGACTCGAAATATTGGCAGTCCTCAGAATACTGAGATATTCGCCGTCGCTGACTACTGCGACTACCTCCTGTGATCTGCTTGGTGGCTAACACCGACAACAGTACCAGCCAGCTCCTTGTCCAGCGCGTCGCTGCCCAACTGCATTCTACCGCTCTAATCATTCGATAACAAATCTGATGCGCACCGAATAACCCTTATTTTGATTGGGGAATTTGGCGGCTATGTGCCTGACCATGCGCATTGACACGCCAAATTTACGGCTGGCGAGGGACTGGGAACTGAGTAAATGAGGCGCTTGCGTTGGTGGTGGGAATAGGGATGGGATTAGATAACACGCATCGTGCGCGGAGGGGAATCCAGATCGAGCGCGCAGAGGATCAAATGGAAGCAGCCGAATCGATTCAGCGCGAGATGACGATCGACGCCGACGCCGCGACCGTGTTTGCCTTCTTCACCGACCCCGAACGACTGATTCGCTGGATCGGAGTATCGGCGGAGCTGGAGCCGCAGCCCGGCGGGATCATGCTGGTCGATGTGAATCCCGGCTTCGTCGCGCGGGGGACCTTCAAGGAAGTCGTACCGGTCTCGCGGCTGGCCTACACCTCGGGCTGGGAGGGACGCGCGAACGTGCCACCGGGGTCATCGCTGATCGAAATCGATCTGACGCCGAAGAATAGTAGTACGCTGGTGCGCTTCACGCACAGCGGCCTGCCGCCGGAAGAGATCCGGCCGCATGGCGAGGACTGCTGCCGTCGGCGACCACTCTCGCCGAATAGCGCTCCAGGTCTTCCTGCATGCGCAATGCCGCGTAGAGCGCGCGCTGCGGATGGTCCTCATGCGCGAGGGGCGCGCCGAACAGCGCGAAGATGCCGTCGCCGGTCGATTGCACGACATAGCCGTCGTAGCGATGCGCCGCGTCGATCATGATCTTCAATGCTGGATCGATTATCGCGCGCGCGTCTTCGGGGTCGAGGTCCTCCATCAACTCGGTCGAGCCTTTGATATCGGCGAACAACGCCGTGACGGTCTTGCGCTCCCCGTCGAGCACCGCTGAGACATCTTCCGCAACAAAGCGCACTGCGGCCGGGGGCTTCGCCGCGGTCGCTTTGCCCTTGGTAATTGCGGAGCCGCCGTGAAGCGCGGCGGCACATTGACCACAGAAGTCGAATCCCGGGGGATTATCGAACGAGCAGTTGGGGCAGGTCAGGCCGAGCGCAGTTCTGCACTTCGCGCAGCGCATCGGCAGTCTCCCGATTTTCGCAGGCCGAAACGCGAGTATCGCCGGAACACAGAGCAAAGGAAACAGCCTCCAGGGCGAGATCAAGGTCGGGCGGTTGCCAGCCGGAGGCGCGGACAGCGGTGTGAAATTTGGACGTTACCTGTTAAAGGACGGTACGCGCGCTTCGATAGACCTAGTTCGGCAGGGCCAGTTAAGGGCAAGGAAGATCTCGGTGGAATAGTAAGGAGGCGGTGGCCGATCAATACTGCCGTGTGCGCGTCGTCGACGCATCCGTGATGGCGAACATCGTGCGCGCGAACACCAACCTGACCTGCATCGTGATCGGCGAACGGGTCGCGGAATGGATGCGAACGGCGGGGCGTCCTTGGTAAGAGCTGGTTTTCCAAAAACCAATTACTCACAACTCCGGTAATTCAAAGTGCCAAGTGGCTAATCGGCTATAGTAGATTCAAGACGAATTGTTCAAGTGAGTTTTACGCCACCAGAGTTACTTGCCTTCTACGAGAACAAGACGCAAGCAATACTGCGCCGCTATGGGCCTGGACCGCGCGTGCATTACCATACGGGCCTGGTCGAAGGCGAATATGCAGGTGAAGCTGACGCGATCGGTTTGCGCGAGGCGCTGGTTGGTTCTCAGGAAAACCTGCTGCGGCACGCGACGAAAGCCTGGCGGCTCTATGCGCTGACGGGATGCGAAATTCTTGATGTTGGTTGTGGTCTCGGCGGCGGAGCGTTGTTTCTTGCTCAGGAATTCGGCGCGCGCGTCACCGCGTTAACCATCGCTCCGTCGCATGCGGAATTGGTCGGTCGATTTGCGGCACAGGCGGGGGTCCCGGAACTGGTAATTCCAATGGTCGGCGACGCCCTGGAGGTTGCGGGGGAGAGCCGATTCGATGCGGCAATCGCGATCGACAGTTCGAGTTCCTTTGCGCGCGCGCCGTGGTTTCGCCGATTGGCCAAAGTGCTGCGCCCGCATGGGCGGGTTCTGATAGCGGACTGCTTTCTAGTCGATCAAAAGTATGAGGTCCCCTTCAATACGCATTGGTGCGCGCAGATCGGGACGCTCGATGAATATCGCAGGGCCGCCAATGGTAGCGGATTCCGTGAAGAGACGATCGCGGATGTCTCCATTGAGGCCGAGCGTTTCTGGTCCTTGTCGCTAGCGCTGATGCGTTACGAGGAAGCGACGCAAGAGGCGAACGTAAGCGGGAGTGCGCATGCGAAGGACTCGCGCCGGATGCACACGATGGTTCGCGATGGACTCGCGAGCGGCGGCCTACGACATCTGCTGCTCGGTTTTTCGCGAGAGGCGATCGATTCCCCGACCCGAATAATCAGGAGCCCCACAGGTTGAGAATCAGCCACTGACCTTTCACAAACACAAACTTGAACACAAAGCTGATGGTCTCAGCGCCGTTGCTATCGATCCATCTAGCTGAGCCTTCGACGGTGCCGGTGGTTCCATTTTGCGTGACGATGATCGGAGAAAGCGGATTGAACTGCGGACAATCGGCAAATTGTTGCTGGAAGTAATTTTCGACCGCCGTTTTTCCGGTGATAGGCCGATTAGAGGAGACCGAGAACACGGTCACATTTTCGTCCAGCCAGCCTCCGATGGTACTGTCCGAGTTTGTGTTGAAGATCGCGCAAGCGTCGTTGAATCGCGCCGTCAGAGCGTCGGTTGCTTTATTCGCTACGGGATGTTCAACCGCTTCGAGAATACTGGGATCATCTTTGGCCATCACACACTCCGTCTTCGCAAGTTAGTAATGTTTCCATGACATTCGCACGGGTTCAAGCGCCATCTTAGTTCACCGCAATTCTCAGGATATTTTCTCGACGAACATTCTCGCGTCGCGCAAATCCGCCGTCTCAAAGCCTTCCGTGAACGAGCTATAGAGCTCAGTCAGCATCCGATGGGCCTCGGCGTGCTTGCCTTGTTGCTGCCTCAGGCGCCCCAGACTCATCGCCGCGCGCAGCTCCAAAGATTTCCCACTCTGGCGAGTGGCTATATTAAGAGCTTGATTAAAACACTCCTCGGCGGCCCTTTGGTTTTCAGCGGCCGAACCTGATTCTTCCCTGTGCATCAGCGTGAGCTCACCCTTGACGCGATATAGTTCGGGCTCCCACCAGCATTCCCCGCCGCGGTCGATTACCGCCCGTGCCTCCGCCAACACGCTCATGCCCTCCCTCGCTTGCCCTGCTTTTCCAAGTGCCTCGGCCAGAAGCCCAAGAAAATATGGCACCATCACATCGGCGCCGGTAGCGCGGAAATCGGCAACGCCTTCGCGGATCTGGAGGATTCCCTCGGCTAATTTTCCGCTCTGCGTCATTGCCCAACCCCGCATTACCAAACCCCACGGCCTCCACAGCGCGAAGTCTTTCTCGGTAGAGAGCGTAATCGCTGCCTCGGCGCACTCGTGCGCCGCGCGTTCATCCTGGCAAAGCTGATGGACCATCGCGCCAAAACTCAACGCCGCCGCGAGGCTGTAAGGGTGGGACAGCGCTCGGGCCAGCGTCAGCGCTTCTTCGTTTCGCTTGAGGGCCTGGTCCGGAAAACCGTGTATCCAGAGAATCCATGCCGCTTGCGAAAGGCAGACGACTTTTGGGTCCTGCCCATAGAGAAATGCGATTTAGCCGTGCCGCACGGGATCATAGTCCGCAATCACGTGCTCCAAATGCTCGAGGCCGGGCGCGAACTGCGCGAGACCGGTCAACGTGACGCCCAGTGCGTGGTGCGCCTCGAGCAGGAGATCCGGGTCGCGCGCCTTTTCCGCCAGGCGCAGGCATTGCTCGGCCAATTCCCGCGCGACTTCATGGTCGGCGCGCGCGGTATAAAATACCCACAGTCCCCAGAGCACCGGGAAAAGCTGCGGCGCCTCGCCGGCCTGCTGGCACAATTCGCGTGCGCGCGCATAAACCTTTCCAACTTCCGGTGACGCAAAGCCTTTGGTTGCGATCAGCGGAGTGCCGAGGGCCAGTTGCAGTGCAAGCTCCTGCTGGGAGCGCTCGGGGCTTTCCGGCAAGGTCTGAAGCAGCGCGAGTCCCTTGGTGAGGTGGCTGACCGCCTCCGCATTGGCCGAGCGTTCCACCGCCTTCTGGCCGGCGATTTGCCATTGCGGAATTGCCTGTCCAATCAGATTCGCCTCGGTGAAGTGATGAGCGAGAGTTTGCGGCTCAGCTCGCGCAATCTCCGGGAATCGCTCCTCCAAAGCTTGCGCAATCATCCGGTGGTAATGATGCCGCCGGGTCCGGAGCAACGACTGGTACGCCGCATCCTGAATCAACGCGTGCCTGAACCTGTAGCTCGACTCCGGCGCGATGCCATGCACCAACAGCAGGTCGGCGTCGGCCAGCTTTTCCAACGCCTCCTCGAGCTTTTTGTCCTCCGTCGCCGCTACGGCGCAGAGCAATCCCCAGGAAAACTCGTTGCCGATAACCGACGCTACCCGGGCGGTTTCTCGAGTGGTGTCGTCGAGCCGATCCAGCCGCGCCATCAGCAGGTCTCGCAGCGTAGCCGGAATCTGCCCCGGTTCGAGCTCCCCGTTTCCGCTCCCCAGTACCAGGCGGGTCAGTTCCTCGACAAACAATGGCACCCCGCCGCTGCGCTCGATCACCGCCTCGACGGCGTTGGTCGAGGAGCGCGCCATCTGCGCGGCGACGCCCACTACCATGTCCCGCACATTGCGCGCGCTCAGCCGATTCAGCGTTAACACTGAGTGATGCGCTCGCAGAGGCCATGGCGCATGGAATTCCGGCCGCGCGGTGCAGATCAACAGCAGCGGCGTTCGCAATCCTTGCTCGGAGATAAGTTGGATCACTTCCAGCGTTGACGGGTCGGCCCAATGGAGGTCCTCGACAGCAATCACCATCGGCTGAATTCGCGCTGTCCCGAGCGCCCATGCCCCGATCGTCGCCAACAGCCGCTTGCGCTGGTGATCCGGCGCAA
>VFSW01016540.1_pt1 | contig 10057 bp, 11 predicted proteins | sample 5358111 | NCBI WGS metagenome assembly VFSW01 (sample SAMN11554181, study PRJNA540505) | mine drainage metagenome | isolation source: sediment from site ElyBrook_90M | place: USA: Ely Copper Mine, Vershire, VT | collected 2017
AATGCCCTGCTGGCGAAGAAATCCGCTGCCGTTGCCGGAAACTCATGACCTCCGTGCGAATGGACAAATGGCTCTGGGCCGCCAGATTCTTCAAGACGCGAGCATTAGCCGCACGAGCCTGTGAACTCGGCAGGATTCAATCCAACGGCCATCCCGCCAAGGCCGCGCGCGAGCTTCGGGTTGGCGACCAGTTGCGAGTGACCAACGACGGCGGCGACTTTGAAGTAGAGGTTCTGCTGCTCAGCGAGGTGCGCGGTCCAGCCCCGGTTGCGCAGACGCTCTACCGCGAGAGCGAGGCGAGCCGGGAGTTGCGCCAGAAAGCGGCGGAGGAGCGCAAGGCCTTGAGGGACTTCGAAAGCCTCCCCGAGGGGCGCCCCACGAAGCGCGACCGCCGAGAGATCATCCGCTTCCGCGGTAGAGTTTAGAATCGCGGCAAACAAGACAGCGAGTTCGCCCCTCTGTCTTCCCAAGATTTATCACCTGCGAGACGCAACCTCACAGACGACCACACCATCTCTCGCTAGCAACTCAGGCGCTCTCTGGCCAGAGTACGACGGGGCTGGCCACATTCGCCTCAGCGTTCGTGCCACTCCGAGGGGCTTTGCGTGCAGGGGAGTTTTCGATCGGCGGGTATGGGGCTGCACGCACTATTGGCGTCTGCAGGTGTAGCACTTCTGATGGCGCTATGCGGGTGCGGCGCGGGCTCCTCCAGTCCTGTTCGTGCCGCAGATGCACCGAGCGCTCCCGCATTGTTCAACTGCAGCTCCGGCGAGTGCATCAGCCTTCCCTCAGCCTCCTCGGACTGTAGCTCCGGTGCCGCTTGTGTCAACCGCTTCGCCTTCTGGTACGAAGACTGGGTTCCCGGCAATACCTTGTCCGCATTGGCCGGGGCACAGTTGATCATCGGCACCGCGACCAGCACTGTTCCTGCGATCCACGCGGCGAATGCGCGCGCGCTGGCCTATGAAACGTACTACCAAAGCAGTGTGCCCGGGACCTTTATCAGCAGTACGTCCGACATCTCCTCCGTTGCATTTCAGGGCAATGATGGATGGCTGACCAGTGTTCTGGATCCGGGCTGGCTCGTACTGTGTGCAAACAGCGTCAACCTGCATCAGCGAGTTCTTGCGCAACTCAATACTCTGCTTGGCAACGGCTACGACGGAGTGTTCGTGGATAACACAATCTCACCGCCTGCTTCGGGTGCCGTTTGCAGTGCTCCCCATGCCCATGTGAACCCCGACCAGCGCGGCGACGACGCCTATCTGGCTCTGCTTGCCGAGGTCCGTTCCGCATTCAGTCAGCGCGTACCCTCCGGACTTCTTATTACCAATCCAGGTAGTCCCATGTGGGCAGACCAGCTAGGCACGGGCCCGCCCACGCTTTGGGATCTCTCGGATTTCGTGCTGTGGGAGAGTTATGGATATACCTCCTACACCGACCAACGACACGACGACTTGCAGAACACAATTCAATACAGCCGGACCTATGCGGCTGATCCGGTAAAGGCCTCGAAGCTCATCGCCCTTTCCTATCCTCAGAGTTCGCGCGAAGCGCTTCTTTCGTTTGCCATTGCACGCATGTTTGGGTTCCGCTGGACGGCAAACCTGGGCGTGGATGGCTCGGCTGGCCACTTCGGTGAATTCACCTCGTCCATGCCCTTCTCTGTCGGAGAGCCGGAAGGCGTTCTTTACGTCGGCAACGGGCTTTTAGCGCGCGGCTTTTCTAATGGGATTGCCTACGCAAATATCAGCGCTTCGGCTCTCACGGTCACCGTGCCTCAAGCCGGCAATCTGGTAATGGACACGGGCGCCACCACCATAGCCGCAAATTTCAGTTTGACGTTGCCGTCACATGCAGCGGCCGTCGTGCTCACGCAGTAGCGGGATCGCGGGAGTCCCTGAGCCGCTCACCCGGAGGGAACAGCTTCCGGTTTTTTCGCGTCTTGTAACCTCGCCCGCGCGGAGGGGAGGCAAGGCGAAGCGAAGCTAACATGATGAATGCAAGCGGGTTATTCCAGTGATGCGAGTCACTGGAGCAGGTGACTGGAATCACGGCTGTACCCCTGGGAAACGAACAGACTATACGCTCCCACGGCGTGGCCGAGGAGCAGGATCTTTCAACCGGAACCGGCCTGACAGACGGAGGCAGCAATGAGCTTACTTGCTCACAGATTGATGCGATTGATTGAGAGCCACGCTGACGAGCTTGCAGAAAGACTGGAAGCAGAGATCGCGGGCTCAGAACGCTGCAGGAATTACGCCCGTGTATCCTCCGAAGAACTGAAGAAGCTGGTTGCCGGGGTTTACGCGAATCTCGGGCAATGGCTGGTGACTAAGACCGAGCAGGACCTCGAGCGCGCGTACACGATGGTCGGTACACGGCGCGCCGAACAATGCGTTCCGGCGAGCCAGCTGTTATGGTGCATCGTGCTGGTGAAGGAAACCCTGTGGGATTACTTGAAGGACATGGAAGGCATTTCGAATACCTCCGAGGTCTTCGCGGTACTGGAGTTGATGCAAATGGTAGTCCAGTTCTTTGACCGGGCGATGTATTACGCCGTACGCGGCCATGAGCAAGTGCGTGAAGCGCGGCTCGGCGAGATGAACAAGTGCGCTGAACAAGTAGAGCCGAACAAGTAGAGCCGAACAAGTAAGTCTCGGCCGTGGTTCGTTGTGATTAGCGTATCAGGCTCCTTTTCAGCGAGGTCATTTTTCAGTGATGGCGTGGGAAACTGTATATAAGAAAAAGCTGATGACGGCGGATGCGGCCGTGCGCGCGGTTGAGAGCGACATGCGCGTCTATGTCCACGGCAACGCGGCCTTTCCCCTGGTGTTGCTGGAGGCTTTGACCCGCCGCGCGGGGCAGGTGCGCAATGTCGAGATGATGCACGTACTCGGCTTCGGAGAGGCCTACTACAATCGGGCGGAGTTCGCCGAGAGTTTCCGGCACAACGCGCTGTTCATCGGCATCAACATGCGCCAGGCGGTGCAGGAGGGGCGCGCGGATTACATCCCGGTACACCTGGGCGAGATCGAGGACCTGTTTCGCGGCAACAGCGTGGAGTTGGATGTGGCGCTGCTGCACGTGTCACCCCCAGACCGCCACGGATACTGCAGCCTCGGCGTGGCCGTGGAGACGACGCTGACGGCGGCGCGCTGCGCACGGTTCCGCATTGCCCAGGTCAACGACCAGATGCCGCGCACCTTCGGCAACTCGTTCATGCACGTCAGCGAATTCGACGCCATCGTGGAGTGCTCGCACCCTCTGCCCGAAGTGATCCCGGAGCCCACCACCGAGGAGCAGCGACTGATTGCTCGTCACGTGGCCACGCTGATCGGCGACGGCGCCTGCTTGCAAATCGGCATCGGCGGAATTCCCAGCGCGATCCTGCCCTACTTGAGCGACCGCAAGGACCTTGGAATCCACACCGAGACGCTGACCGAAAGCGCAATTCCACTGATCGAAAATGGCGTGATCACCGGGGCCAGGAAGCAGATTAATCCGAACAAGATTGTGTTAGGCTTTGCCCTGGGCACCCGCGAATGGTACGAGTACGTGGACGACAATCCATTGTTTGAGTTTCAGCCCAACAGCTATTGCAACGATCCCTTCCTGATCGCGCAAAACGACAACATGGTTGCCATCAATTCCGCAGTCGAGATCGATATAACGGGGCAGGCGGTGTCGGATTCGGTTGGCGCCAGGTTTATCAGCGGATTCGGCGGACAGCTGGACTTTATGCGCGGCGCCGCGCGCAGCCACGGAGGCAAGCCGGTGATCGCAATCTCGTCCACGGCAAAGAGCGGGACGGTCTCGCGGATCGTGCCACAGATCAGCAACGGTGCTGGCGTGGTGACAACGCGAGCCGACATGCACTACGTGGCGACCGAATACGGAGTGGCGTATCTGCACGGAAAGAACGTGCGGCAGCGCGCCGAAGCGCTCAACGAGATAGCCCATCCCAAGTTCCGCGAAGAGCTGACTCAGCACTTGCGCGAGATGCGGCTCGGGCCAACAGATTTTGCCGGTGCGGTGAGGTGAAGGTGGTCGTAGAAGCAAGAGGCAAAGTTGAAGTGAATCAGGACGAGTGCAAGGGCTGCGGTCTTTGCGTCGAGTCCTGTTCGGCGCACTCACTGGAACTCAGTCCGGATTTGAATCATTACGGAGTACACACCGCACAGCTCAAGGCCGATCTCTGCTCAGGCTGCGGCATCTGCTACTACGTTTGTCCGGAGCCCGGAGCCATCAAGGTGTACCGCCGGGTGGTGGAGAAAAGCGAGGTGGCCAATGCGGCAATTGTGTAAGGGAAACGTGGCCATGGTGAAGGGGGCGCTCATGGCTGGCTGCCGCGCCTTTTACGGCTACCCCATCACCCCCGCCAGCGAAATCGCCGAATATGCGGCACTGCTGATTCCGCAGGCAGGTGGGACTTTCGTGCAGGCGGAGAGCGAAGTGTCGGCGATCAACATGGCCTACGGCGCGGCGGCGGCGGGCCAGCGGGTGATGACCGCCTCCAGCGGTCCGGGCGTGAGCCTGATGCAGGAGGGGATCAGCTACATCGCAGGCGCGGAACTGCCGTGCGTGATAGCCGACGTGATGCGCGCAGGGCCGGGGCTGGGCAATATCGCACCCGAGCAGAGCGACTACTTCGCCATGACCAAAGGCGGAGGGCATGGCTGCTATCGCAACATTGTTCTGGCTCCCTCCAGTGTGCAGGAGATGGCGTCCCTGACGATGTTGGCGTTTGAACTGGCCGATAAATACCGCAACCCGGCGGTTCTGCTGGTGGATGGATTTGTGGGACAAATGATGGAACCGCTGGAGCTTGAATTCGTCGAAGCGTCGCCTCCAGAAAAGCCTTGGGCGGTGGACGGAACGGCCGAGACTCGCCCCAATCTGATTGCCTCCATCCATCTGACGCCGGATCTGATGGAGGCTCATGTGCGCCATCTGGAAGACAAGTACAAGCAGTGTGAGCGCGAAGAGTGCCGCTGGGAGAGCTATCGCGCCGAAGATGCCGAAGTGCTGCTGGTCGGCTACGGCATCGTCTCACGTGTTTTGCGCTCCGCCGTGGATCTGGCGCGCGAGCAGGGGGTAAAGGCGGGACTGTTCCGTCCAATTTCACTGTGGCCGTTTCCCTCCCGCGCGCTGGTGGAGGCCGCCAAGCCCGCAGCCGCGGTGATGGTTTTTGAACTCTCCACCGGACAGATGGTAGAAGATGTGAGACTGGCCCTCAACGGCGCCAAGCCCGTGGAGTTTCACGGTCGGGTGGGCGGCAACGTGCCCTCGCCGGAAGAGTGCAAGGCGGAGTTGTTCGCACGCATGGCGGTGCAGGTATGAGTGAATACAAGGTTGTGCATTCCAAGCCGCCGGTCTACTTTGAACGCTATGAGCGCAAGGATGAGAACCGGCACCAGACGCACTACTGTCCTGGCTGCGGCCACGGCGTAGCGCAGAAGCTGATCGCCGAAGCGCTCAATGAATTGGCGGTGCAGGATCGCACCATCATGGTCAGCCCGGTGGGCTGCTCGGTATTCGTCTACTACTATTTTGATACTGGAAATGTGCAGGCGGCGCACGGACGCGCACCGGCCGTGGCGACGGGTCTCAAACGCGCGCACCCTGAGGCGATGGTCGTCGCCTACCAGGGCGACGGCGACCTGGCCGCGATTGGCACTGCGGAGATCATACACGCGGCCAACCGGGGCGAGAACATTACCGTCTTCTTCGTCAACAACTCCATCTACGGCATGACCGGAGGCCAGATGGCTCCGACCACAATGGTTGGGCAGGCCAGCACCACCACTCCGTGGGGACGACGCGCAAACAGCGATGGCTTTCCAATCAGAATGGCCGAGCTGATCTCAACCCTCGAGGCGCCGGTCTATGTGGAGCGCGTGGCGCTGTGCGACAGCAAGCACATCCTGCAGGCTCGCAAGGCGGTGAAGAAGGCGTTGCAACTGCAGAACCAGGGTGCAGGGTTCACCATGATAGAAATTCTTTCGCCCTGTCCCACGATCATGAAGATGGAGCCGACGGTGGCGCGGCATTGGGTTGGCGAGACTCTGGCCAAGCAGTTCCCGCTCGGCGTCTTCCGCGACCGCAAGCCAGAGTTTGTGCCGGTGGCCGTGCCGCAGAAAAGCGTCGCCGATCTCCTCGGAATCGCCAAAGAAGCGAATGAGCCGCACCACGCCCACGGAAAACATACCCGCGCCACCACCATCAAGGTCGCTGGCTTTGGCGGACAAGGCGTTCTGCTGCTGGGCCAGTTGATCGCCGAGATGGGCATGCGGGAGCAGATGGAAGTGAGCTGGCTGCCGAGCTATGGTCCGGAGATGCGCTCCGGCAGTGCGCACTGCCACGTTACGCTTTCGCACCAACGAATCGGCACCCCGCTGATCTCGCATCCAGAGGCGCTGGTGGCCATGAACGAGCCCTCTCTGCGGAAGTTCGGAGCAACGGTCAAGCCGGGCGGAGTGCTGCTCTACAACGGCCGCAGCCTGCCGGAAGATTTGAAGTTCGACGGCGTGAGGGTGGCGTGCGTTCCGGCGAATGAGATTGCGAACGAGATTGGCTCGGCCAAGGTAGCCAACGTGGTAATGCTGGGAGCGTTACTGGAGGCGGCTGCCTGCCTGCCGTTTACCACCGCGCGCGAGGTGTTGAGCGGCCTGGTCAAAAATCCAAAGCTGGCGGAGATGAACGAAAAGGCGCTGGAGGCGGGACGGAACCATCTGACCAATGAGGTTCTGGTAGGCGCGGTGGCTGGGCCGGACAGCTGCGGAGAATAATCGATCTAGTATCTTTGATCTGAAATTTAGGAGAGTAGAAACGGCGGGCCACTTAAAGGCTCGCCGCTTCTGTTCTTTTCCTGCTGCATCTTTTGCGAAACAGAGTCACTGAGCTTGCAGCGCGTCCAGTGCCGCGGCGGTGCCGTGGACCACGGCTGCGATGCGGACTCCGGCGACGATGAGTTCCTCGGTGATGCCCTTCTCCAGCAAAACCTTTTCATGCGCACTCACGCACTTGCCGCAGCCGTTGATGGCCGAGACCACCAGCGCCCAGAGCTCGAAGTCCGTGGCATCGGCGCAATGCGTGCGCATGATGTTCATGCGCAACCGGGCCGGTATCGTGGCGTACTTTTCGCTGGCGCTGAGGTGATGGAAGCGGTAGTAGATGTTGTTCACGCCCATCACGGACGCCGCTCCCTTGGCGGCGTTGATGACCTGGGGCGAGACGTGCGCGGCGGCTTCGGCCTCCACCGCGGCCAGCAGTTGAGGGCTGCGCGCACCATAGTCGGCCGCGATGAACGAGCCCCATTTCTGGTTGTCGCTCAACTCGGTGCCGTTGGCCAGCGAGGACCAGTTGAGGCGGAGGTCTTTGGCGTATTCGGGCAGCGTTTCGAGAATCGCTTCGATCGTCATAAGTTCGGGCATGTCAATCTTTCCTGAAAAGAAAACAGACGCGGCACTGGGCCGCCGCGCCTGCTGTCTCAAACTAAGCAACGAAAAATTAAGCGTGCAGGACTTCCTCGCCCTTCTGCCAGCCGCAGGGGCAGAGTTCGTCGGTCTGCAAGGCATCCAGCACGCGCAGCACTTCCTTAGGCTCGCGGCCTACCGAGAGGTCGGTGACATAGGCGAAGCGAATCACTCCCTCGGGATCGACGATGTAGGCGGCGCGCTGCGCAACCCCGGCCGCCGGATCGAGAATGCCAAGCTCGGAGGTCAGGTCGCGCTTGATGTCGGCGAGCATTGGGAACGGAAGATTCCGCAGATCGGCGTGATCTTTGCGCCATGCGAGGTGGACGAATTCCGAGTCAATGGATGCGCCGAGCAGTTGCGCATCGCGGTCCTTGAAGTCCTTGTCGTGCTTGCCGAAGCCGGCAATTTCAGTCGGGCAGACGAAGGTGAAATCCTTGGGCCAGAAGAAGTAAACCTTCCACTTGCCCTCGTAGCTTTCATTGGTGATGGTGGTGAATTCCTTGCCTTTTTCCAGGCTGACGACTGCGGTAAGCGAATAATTCGGGAACTTTTCTCCGACACCCAGCATTGAGTAATCTCCTTGATGCGAACTATGTTGCAGTGTGAAATAGCTTACGTTTCAGGCGCGTGGGGCGGAGAGATTGCTCTCCAAGCAGCGCCTGCACAAACCCCGAACCTCCATCGAAACCTGCTCGATATGGAAACCTTCGGGGACAGAATTCTTCAGCGGCGACGCATCAATTTCGTTGGGCGCGAGATCGGTGATGGCGTGACACTGAAGGCAAATGAAATGATGATGGTGCTCTACGTCTGGCTCAATGCGCAGCGAGCCGTGAAAGGGACTGACCTCGTGGATCATTCCCGCTTGCAGAAAAACGTGCAATGTCTTGTAAACCGTCGCCAGCGAGATGGAAGGAAGTTCCAGGCGAACACGTTCGAAGATCTGCTCCGGATTGGGATGGTCCGTCATCTGCATCAGAGCCCGGTAGAGCACCAGCCTCTGGTGCGTCACCGCCAGCCCCTTCCGGTGGCAGAGTTGCTGAAAATCGTTATCGAAAGCGTGCGCCATAAAAGAATAGATGTGTGGTAAACAACATCGATTCTTTTTTGAGAATAATTATCAAAGAAGATAGAAGGCTAAAGCAGATGGAAAAGAGGAAGACGAATGGCGCAAAAGAAAAAGGTATTCAGCAAAGTGAAAGCCGTAAAGGATGCAGCGCGCGTGAATATCGGCGCGCCCAAGTCAACCCGCACAATTCCGGATGCGAAAACAAAGGCAGAACTGCGCGGCGAGAAGCACAAGAAGGGGTTCGAAAATGTTTTGGAGGAAGACGCGCTGGACTCAGACGCGGTGGACAAAGGTAGCAACTAGCGTGAAAAAGTTATATGCGCCGCGATGGTCGAAGGCGCGCGTAGAAAATCCCGGCCCACGCGCAGTTCGTGGAACCACGCTTCCGGCGCACTGACCGCCAGCGTGAGGCCGAGGACGGCATGGATCAGGGCCACTACATAAAGATTGCGCTTGCGCGCATAAATCGCGGTAAAGCCGACTCCGGCGAAGAATGTTACAAATGTCAGGCTGGGGTTGGGCAGGTGAGCCACCGCGAAGACCGCGCCAGAGAGGATTAGCGAGCTGGCCCGCGAAACCAGAGCGCGCAACATTCGCAGACAGAAGCACTGCAACATGAACTCCTGTACGAACGCCCAGCAGACATAAGCGACGACCGCATACCAGGGGTGCTGGAGTCCCCAAAGACGGTGCAGCGAACCGGAAAAGTAGGCGGCGGCCAGAATCGCCAGCGCCAGCGCTACGGTTGTGCCCAGCAACCATGACTCGCGCATCAGTCCGCGCAGGTCGAGTCCCAGCGAACGGGCGGTGTCCGCAGCCTTCCACAGACTCCACGAGATGTACCACAAGGCGCAGATGCCACACAGTATTCCGAGCCGTAGAGGTGCCCAGAGAGCCACCTCAATCAGCGCCACGGGAAAAAGAAGCCGTAGAGCGATATGTACCCGGTTTCCCGAAGCCAGCCCCGAGGTCAGCCCCGATGCAACCCCCGATGCCAACTTAGTCGCGCGCCCGGCCACGCCGGACAATGCAGGATCCATCCCAACATGGATGCGGAACCCTCAATAAACGTTTACATATTGTTGAACAGTCACGTCCGAATTTTGCGGGCTGCGCAACCAGCACGGAGCGCTGCCACAAACGTGCAGGCTATTTCTGCAGCGCCGCGATCTGGACAGCCAGATCAGCAGGCCTCCACTGGTTCCCGCTGTAGAAGTCCGCGATTTTGCCATTGCCATCCACCAGCGCCGTGCGCAGGTCGTGGATGATCTGACCGTTTTGCGTCTCATACGAGAGGCCGAAGTATTCAGCGGCTTTGCGGATATCGCCGGCTTTACCGGTGGCAAAGCTCCAATGCTTCAGGCCCGGGTCCACGCCTCCCGCGTAGCTCTTGCCATAGGCGCGCAGAACCTTGGGATCGTCACACTCGGGGTCGATGCTGATGGAGAGCATTTGCCACTTGGCAAAGGCCGCGGGGTTGGTTTTCTGCACGGTCCGCCCGATCTCG
>VFSW01016541.1_pt1 | contig 10056 bp, 12 predicted proteins | sample 5358111 | NCBI WGS metagenome assembly VFSW01 (sample SAMN11554181, study PRJNA540505) | mine drainage metagenome | isolation source: sediment from site ElyBrook_90M | place: USA: Ely Copper Mine, Vershire, VT | collected 2017
GAATTAATAGTCACGAATATATTGATTAATACAAACAAAACTTGATTAATTTGATACCATATTATCATGCTTTTTGTGTAACGCAACATTTTTTTGACGTTTTGCAACATTTTTGAGGCTTGTTATGACGCAAATTGTAAGATTAATAAAGAAGTATCCTAATCGTCGGCTCTACGATACAGAAACCAGCAGTTACATAACCCTGACAGAGATAAAACAACTTGTTATTGATCAGGCTGAATTTCAAGTACTCGATGCAAGAACCAATCAAGATTTAACACGTAGTGTCTTAATGCAAATTATTTTAGAAGAAGAGTCGGGTGTCTCTCCTTTTTTTACTGCAGACATGTTATCGCAGATGATTCGCTCTTACGGCAATACGATGCAAGGATTCATGGGGAATTACTTTGAGCAAGGAATTAAAGCTTTTGTGGAATTACAAAAGAAGGTTCAAGATCAATCCCTGCAATTTAAAGATCCTAATAAGACTGCCGTGGGTAATGAGATATGGCAGCAATTTTTGAATGCTCAAGCGCCGGCTATTCAAGGGTTAATGGGCAATTATTTAGAACAAACAACAAATATGTTTGTGGATATGCAAAATCAAATGCAAAAACAGGCACAGACTATCTTTGGTGCGTCTCCATTTCCCTTTAATCCGCCAGGTTTTAAGGAACCCTTAACCCCCCAGGATGAAGTAGAGCCAGATCCCAAGGACCATTCCACTCACTTTACCTCAGATAAACATCATGAGTAACCCCACGTTTGGGAGTAATCCAAGTAGCGTCCCTAAGAACCCGAAGGTGGGTTTTGTTTCACTGGGTTGCCCTAAAGCTCTCGTTGATTCAGAGCAAATCTTAACGCAATTGCGCGCTGAAGGATATCAAATCTCTGGCAGTTATCAAGAAGCTGATATTGTTGTGGTGAATACCTGCGGATTTATTGATTCGGCTATTGATGAATCCCTGGAGGCCATTGGTGAAGCCCTTGAGCAAAATGGTCGAGTTATTGTGACGGGATGCTTAGGAGCGAATCAAGAAAAAATCAGGCAAGCTCACCCCGGTGTTCTGGCTGTGACAGGTCCCCATGATAAACAAGCCGTCATGGAGGCTATCCATCAAAGTTTACCCGCTGTGCATGATCCGTTCATGGATTTAGTGCCTCCACAGGGAATTAAGCTAACGCCTAATCATTACGCCTATTTAAAAATAAGTGAAGGATGCAATCACCGATGTACCTTTTGTATCATTCCATCTTTACGGGGGGATTTGGTCAGTCGTCCCATTCATGAGGTGATGCAAGAAGCTGAAAACTTAGTTAAAGCCGGCGTGAAAGAGCTATTGGTTATCTCTCAAGATACCAGCGCTTATGGTGTTGATATAAAATATCGAACTGGTTTTTGGAATGGTCGCCCTAGAAAAACCCGTATTACTGAATTATGTGAAGCCTTAGGTGAGCTAGGGGTGTGGGTGAGATTGCATTATGTCTATCCCTACCCCCATGTGGATGAACTCATTCCCTTGATGGCTTCGGGTAAAATATTGCCTTATCTGGATATTCCCTTGCAACATGCCAATCCAGAGATACTCAAAGCCATGAAACGTCCTGGAGATATTGAAAAAACCCTAGATCGTATTCATTCCTGGAGAAAAATTGCGCCAGAGCTCACCCTCAGGAGTACCTTTATCGTCGGGTTTCCTGGGGAAACTGAGGCGCAGTTTAATGACCTATTGTCTTTCTTGAAGGCAGCACAATTGGACCGTGTGGGATGTTTTACCTATTCTCCTGTGGAGGGGGCAGCTGCCAACAATATTGGACAATTTATTGCTGATGAAATTAAGTTAGAGCGCCAAGAAAGATTGATGAGCTTGCAACAGGAAATCAGTGAGCAACGTTTAAGATCCTGGATAGGCAAAAGACGACAAGTGCTAGTCGATGAGGTTGGGGAGGATTGGGCGATTGCACGAAGCGCCAGTGATGCTCCGGAAATTGATGGATTGGTTTTTATCCATCCTCACGAGGCGCTCAAGGTAGGACAATTAACCCACGTGTTGATTGAGGATACAAAAGAGTATGACTGTATTGCGAGAAAAGTAGAATAGTTCGTTCAATTACCATGAGGAGAGGGGAAATGACTAAAGAGGTTGTTGTATTAAGTGCTGCTCGTTCAGCAATTGGAGCGTTTGCTGGGTCACTGTCAGGGTTTGAACCGGGGGTGTTAGGAGGGATAGTCTTAAAAGAGGCAATCAGTCGTGCCAAAATTGACCCACAACACATCACTTATGCCACCGTAGGTAACACCATTCCTACCCATTATCGTTTTCCCTATCAAGCACGAGTAACTTGCATTGAAGCGGGAATGTCCATGGACTCCACGGCCTTTGCAGTGAATCGTTTATGTGGTTCTGGTTTACAGGCCATTGTATCCACGGCCCAAAGTATCATGTTAGGTGACGCAGAGTTTGGCGTAGGGGGTGGGGTTGAGGTGATGTCTGCTGGCGGTTATTTATCTCCAGCCATGCGTTTTGGTGCACGCATGGGCGATACGCAAATGCTGGATATGATGGTGGCCGCACTCACGGATCCCTTTGGTGTAGGACATATGGGAATTACTGCTGAGAACGTTGCCACAAAATGGAATATTTCCCGTGAAGAACAAGATGCTTTTGCTCTTGAATCTCAAAATAGAGCGGCTAAAGCCATTGCTGAGGGACGTTTTACATCACAAATTGTACCGATTACTATTAAATCTAAAAAAGGCGATGTAGTATTTGATACCGATGAACATCCAAGAAGTACTTCCCTTGAAAAGTTAGCCGCCATGAAACCGGCTTTTAAAAAAGATGGCTCAGTCACCGCCGGTAATGCTTCTGGTATTAATGATGGCGCATCCTTTTTAGTGCTCGCTGAGGCAACAGCGGCTCAGCGTTCTAACCTAACCCCCATGGCACGATTGGTCTCTTATGCTGTGGCTGGAGTACCCAGTCATATTATGGGTGAGGGACCTATTCCTGCCACTCAAGGTGCCTTAAAGAAGGCAGGACTTCGTTTGGATCAAATGGATGTCATTGAATCCAATGAGGCCTTTGCAGCGCAAGCTCTAAGTGTCATGAAAGGATTGGGGTTAGACCCGCAAAAAACCAACCCTAATGGGGGGGCTATTGCTTTGGGTCACCCGATTGGTTGCACGGGAGCCTTTTTAACCACTAAAGCACTGTATGAATTACAACGTATTAACGGTAAATATGCGTTAGTGACTATGTGTATTGGTGGTGGACAGGGTATTGCTGCTATTTTTGAAAGACTCTAGTCCCTAAAAAGAGTGCATGAATAAAATCTCGACCAATACACATTGGCCGGGATTTTATTCTTTGAAGGGGCCACTGAAGTCGCTCTCACGTTGATTTTAAACATAAATTGCCCTACCACTCTTCTCGTTCAGGAGGGGAAAGGATCATCAATTTTGACTAAAGAGGCTCTCGAAGGATTTGCTCGGTAATGATTTTGGCGCTACCAGCACTTAGCGTCCAGCCTAAAGTTCCGTGACCGGTATTAAAATAAAGCCCAGGTAATTTAGACTCACCAATATAAGGGTATCCAGAGGGCGTTACAGGTCGCAATCCTGTCCACGCGTTGAGTTGACTAAAATCTAATCCCTTAGGAAAGTATGCTTGACAACGCCGCACCAGAGAATCAACGCGCTTGTTATTTAATGTATCATCCCAACCAATAAATTCCGCGGTACCAGCAACCCTCAAATAATTACCTAAGCGTGACATGACTATCTTACCTTGATCATCGGTTAAACTGATGTGAGGGATGACAGAGGGATCGGTGATAGGTAGGGTAATGGAATATCCCTTAACTGGGTAGATGGACACCGACAAACCCAGGGGTTTAATAAGAGATATAGTCCTGATTCCTGTACATAAAATAACCCGCCCAGCCTCTAATTGTTCTTGGTTTTCAAGAACAATTCCTTGGATACGTCCTCTGCCACGAACAAAAGACTGAACAGTTGATTGAGTTAGAAACTTACCGCCCTTTGTTATAAAGTCCTGACATAGAGCCTGCGCCCAGGCTCTGGCATCCCCTGAAGCATCTTGAGGACAGTAGGTGGCACCAAAAATCGGTGTTGGACTGTGCTCTAACGCAGGTTCAAGGTGAAACAACTCCGATACACTCAAGGGATAGCGAGCATAGCCTAGGTCATTGATCACCTCTGCGTGATGGATCCCCAGGCGATAGGCTTCTTGCGTCGCATAAAGATGGATAATTCCTTTGTTTTGCTCAGCATAATCAATGTGTAATGTTTGTTGTAGTTCAAGATGTGCCTCGCGGGAACGCATGGCGAGTTTCAGCAACTGTTTCAAGTTATGATGATATCGTTGCGTCGTACCTTCACGCAAAAAGGAAAAGGCCCAGCGCCATTGGGCGAGGTCCCACCTTAAGCGAAACAAAATAGGAGATGTCTCGTCCCATAACGCGCGAAAGATCTGGGGGTAAGTGTCTTTAGAAGCCCAAGGCTCCACATGTCCATAGGAGAGTTGTGAACCATTGGCAAAGGAGGTTTCTTGTGCTGGGGCAGTGTTGTGATCCACAAGTGTCACAGTAAAACCAGCCTGTTGCAGATACCAAGCTGTATGGACTCCCACAATCCCTGCTCCAACAACAATAATTGATGAGGTACGACTCATATTATTAATATCAATGGGTTATTAGCTTTGTTTAATCTATTATTGTAGCAAACACTAAAAAGACTGAGTCCGTTATAATGAATGTTTTTTTGAAGGGGGAGACTGATAATGATTTTAGATCGTGTACCAGCAGGTAAAGATGTTCCTAATGATATTAATGTCATCATTGAAATTCCAATGAATGGCAGTCCTATTAAATATGAACTAGATAAAGAAACTGGTGCCATGTTCGTCGATCGATTTATGTCTACCGCCATGCATTATCCTTGTAATTATGGCTATATTCCTCAAACTCTGTCCGAAGACGGAGATCCTGTGGATGTGTTGGTGATCACTCCGATTCCTTTAATCACTGGCGTAGTAGTTCGTTGTCGTCCCATTGGTATGTTGAAAATGACTGACGAGGCTGGGGTGGATGCGAAACTGTTGGCTGTACCGGTAACTAAGTTATGTAATATTTATGATGCCATTCAAGAGCCTGCAGATCTTCCCGCTCTGACATTAAAACAAATCGCTCACTTCTTCGAGCATTATAAGGATCTTGAGGTCGGTAAATGGGTGAAAGTGGAAGGGTGGGAAGGCGTTGAGGCTGCCAGAGCAGAGATCTTGGCTGGGATAAAGAACTACTCCAAATAGAGGAAAACTTTATTCGGAGGCCTGTATGGGGATGATTGGCCTCCCGTCAGCTGTTTTAGGTATATCTTTCTTCCAAGCATGGCCATAGTTGATTTCAACGGTGACATCTAAGGTTGATCTCTGTTGATATTGAAGTTTTAATAACTCCCTTAGCCAAGGAGTGGGTCTTTTTAAGCTCTGTACCCGCTCCATGGCATAACCCAAATAAGTATAAAAATCGTGAATTAACAGATCATGATTGGTGAAGGTGAGCGTAATATTTTCACGATCCATAACGGGATGTTGAAAACCAAGATTAATCAGCGCGTCTCCCACATCGTGCATATCCACCAGTTGTTGTAAGAACTGGTGGGTTTTTATTTGATTGGGTATTTCTTTTAGGGTATCAGGACCAAAGTTAGAAAAAATTAATAAGCCATTGGGTTTGAGGATTCGTTTTGCTTCTTGCAAGACCTGGTTGCCCTCCACCACAGGCAATAAAAGATGGCAGAAGACCACATCAACACTGTTAGATTGAATAGCTAAGTACTCTGCATCGGAGCATAGGTAATGCAGAGTATTTTTTTGAGTTAAGCGCTGCCAGAGATTGTGTTTGGGACCTCTGCAGGACTCTAACATTAACCAAGACATATCTACGTTAATTAATTGAGCTTGAGGAAAGAGGGTGAGTAATTCGCGATTACCCCAACCAGGTCCTGAACCCAGATTAACGATGATTGCGGGGGAGATGTTAATGAATTCAAAATGCTCAATCAGACGTTGTGCAATATCTTGACTCCAACTCAGAGATTGTTGGGCATCAATTAGCCTCTGATCGGACTTTCTAAAGCGCATTTCCGCCATGGCTATTAGGCATTTTCAGCGTGCAGTCCTAAGCGCGCGAAGAGCTCCTGGTCTCTTAGTACGTCAGGATTGCCAGTGGTCAGTAACTTTTCACCATAAAAAATAGAGTTTGCCCCAGCAAAAAAACATAACGCTTGATGAGCATCGCTCAATTGCTCCCGTCCTGCAGACAACCTGACTCTTGAGTGAGGCATGAGAATTCTGGCCACAGCAATAGTTCGAATAAACTCAAAAGGGTCCAGTTCCTCTATGCCATGTAAGGGGGTTCCCTCTACTTGAACCAGAAGATTGATTGGAACGGACTCGGGTTGCGGTGTAAGACTGGCTAATTCATGCAATAGACCCGCGCGCATGGCTCTAGTTTCACCCATCCCCACAATACCACCACAGCATACATGTAAGCCTGCATGGCGTACTGCTTGAAGGGTATCAATACGATCTTGATAATCTCGGGTTTTGATGATTTCTTCGTAAAATTCCGGGGCGCTATCTATGTTGTGGTTATAGTAGTCCAATCCGGCGGCTTTGAGCTTCTCTGCTTGATGTGGTTTTAACATACCTAAGGTGGCGCAGGTTTCAAGACCTAGTCGTTGAACTTCGATAATCATATCAATGACTTGATCAAGATCTTTGTCCTTAGGTGAGCGCCATGCGGCGCCCATACAAAAGCGGCTCGCTCCTGCATTTTTAGCCCGTTGTGCCGCCTCACGTACTGCCTCCACACTTAGTATGGCAGAGTTAGCCACTTGCGTTGGGTGACGAATAGATTGAGGACAATAGCCACAATCTTCTGGGCACCCACCTGTTTTGATGGACAATAAAGTGGACAGTTGCACGCCATTGGCGTCAAAGTGCTGACGATGCACGGTATGGGCTTGAAAGAGTAGGTCATTAAATGGAAGCTCAAAAAGAGCTTCAATGGCTAAGCGCTCTTGAATCTTGTTTTGTGAAGCAACGTGGCCGATTGAGCTCACAGGGTTATCAACTAACTGAGTCATAATCTATATCTTTATGCAAAAACATCTAACATATTGTCAAATTATTCTTGGTTTGTCCATGTTGACGGATGAGTGGTCCAATGAGATATGGGTTGCCCCATAGGGAAGCTTAGTGGTTTAATTCAATGTTTCAGCATAAGAGTCGCCACAACACAGATGTTTAATTTAATTCTTTTTCAGCCAGAAATTCCTCCCAACACTGGGAATATTATTCGATTATGTGCGAATACAGGGACACAATTGCACCTGATTAAACCCCTTGGTTTTCAATTGGATGATAAACAATTAAAACGAGCTGGACTTGATTATCATGAATTTGCAAGCTTATCCTTGTATGACAATTGGCAAGCCTACCTAAGCACTCATCCTCGGCAACGTATCTTCGCTCTCACCACTAAAGGAAGTGGTCATATGCATGATCATCAATTTTTAAAAGACGATGCGTTTTTAATGGGGCCTGAAACGCGGGGATTGCCGCCAGACATATTGGAGCAATTTTCGCCAACAATGAGAATTCGTTTACCGATGTTGCCAAGTAGCCGTAGTCTTAACTTGGCTAATGCAGCAGCGGTCATTGTTTACGAGGCATGGCGTCAAAATGGTTTTAGAGGCGCGTAATCCCTAACTTTCTCGTTTGGGCTCTCTATTTAACAGTGATAAAAGCGCCTGTTGAGGAGTAATCTGCTCATTGAGTAGGGCTTCAACCATCCTGCTTATGGGTAGATCAATATGATATTGGTTAGCAAGCCTCATGACTTCAAGCGCTGCCCCGACTCCCTCTGCTACGTGGCCTAAGCTCTTTAGAATAGCTTCCAAACGTTGGCCTTCGGCTAATAGTTTGCCCACCCGGTAGTTACGGGAGAGTGGTCCTGTGGCAGTTAACACAAGGTCTCCCAACCCTGAGAGTCCCATAAACGTTTCACTTTTACCACCCATAGCCACCCCAAGACGACTGATTTCAGCAAGTCCACGGGTAATGAGAGCTGCGCGCGCGTTGTGCCCTAGTTGCAGACCGTCGCTTAACCCCGCAGCAATTGCAATAATGTTCTTCATGGCCCCGGCGATTTCTACGCCAACAATGTCCTCGCTGGCATACAAACGCAAGCGGGGATGGTGCAGTTCTCGCATTAGTTCTTGAGCTAAGTCAATATTTTTTGCGGCGAGGGTGACTGCGGTAGGTAAACCCTTGGCCAGTTCTTGCGCAAAACTGGGTCCCGAGAGGACGGCGCATGGATAATCAACTCCCAATATCTCTAGTCCAATTTGATGGGCGAGATAACCGGTTTTGGGCTCAAAACCTTTACAGGCCCAAATGATAGGAACTTGGGTGAGGGGATGGATTGCTTCAAGGAGAGATCTCAATGAAGCGATGGGGGTCGCTATAATGACAAGCTTAGCGGATAGAAGCGCTTCATTGAGGTGGGTGCTCAGTATCAGGTTATCGGGAAGAGGGATACCTGGTAAATACAGTTTGTTTTCACGCTCACGCTGAATGTTCTCAAGCGCGTCAGGGTCCCTTCCCCATAGTGTTGTAGAGTGGCTCTGGCACAAATGAATTGCCAAAGCGCTTCCCCACGCACCATGCCCTAAAATAGTGACTTTCACTTTTATTGAGTAACGTGTGCGCTATCTGCTTCAGAATGGGTATTTTGTGCTTTACGTTGCTGATAAAGCGCTTCAAAATTAACTGGATTTAGAATCACAGGAGGAAAGCCTGCGCGGACCACGAGATCAGAGATGACTTCTCTCAGGTACGGGAATAGCATGTTAGGACAGGTAACATTCAGCACAATATCCATATCCTCTTGTGGAAGGTTTTCGATGCGAAATACTCCGCCTTGGGTAGCCTCAACCAAAAACATGGTCTTTTCTTTCAATTTGGCTGTCACGGTAACTTTAACAGTGGTATGGTACAGCCCAGTCTCCAAAGCGTTATGCTGATTAGTGAGTTCGACTTGTAGCTGGGGGGTGTCTCTTTCTAAAAAAATCTGTGGAGCATGGGGGATTTCAAGTGAAGCATCCACCACGTAAAATTTTTCCACTGCAAAAACAGGTTGTCCAATTGCGTCTGACATAGTTAATTTCCTATTGGGTTTGTAAAAGTGGCATTAATTTACCTGATTTATCGAGTGCAACTAAATCGTCGTAGCCTCCAACATGGGTAGCTCCTATGAAAATCTGGGGAACTGTTCTGCGACCAGTGGCTTCCATCATGCGGGATCGTTCCTCAGGGTTTTCATCAATTTGTATTTTCTTTATTGCGCCAACCCCTTTACTTTTAAGAAGGCGCTCTGCCATAACACAGTAGGGGCAGTAGCCCGTGGTGTACATCAACACATCACTCATGGATAACTCCTTAATTTTCGTTAACTAGTTGTTTTGTTAACAGGTAAACTGGCTTCAATCCAAGCAGTAATACCGCCCTTAAGAATAAGGATGTCAGTAAACCCTGAATTTTTCAGTGCGTTAATAACCTTTGACGCAACGCTGCCTGCCATTGGAATAATAATGACCGGCCGAGAAGAAAAACGTTTCATCTCCTTAATCTGCTGCTCTAATTGGTCGAGGTCAAGGCGTTTAGATTGAGGAATATGACCTAGGTCAAAGTCCTGTTGCTTACGACAATCCAGGATCAGAGCATGTTTCTGATTAATTAATTGCGTTGCTGTGAGCGGGCTAATTTGGTTTTGTTGGCCAAGGAGCGACTGAATTTCAGGCCAGAGTAGCATGATTGCACTGGCGGCAACTAGAACCACTAGCGCAAGATGTGAAGTGATAAATTCCAACTTGAGTCCCTATCTTAGTCTGAAAAAAGATTATTTTACCAGAGCGTCAATGAATTTTTGATTAAACTTCATCGCTGACCTGTTAAAATATAATAT
>VFSW01016542.1_pt1 | contig 10056 bp, 11 predicted proteins | sample 5358111 | NCBI WGS metagenome assembly VFSW01 (sample SAMN11554181, study PRJNA540505) | mine drainage metagenome | isolation source: sediment from site ElyBrook_90M | place: USA: Ely Copper Mine, Vershire, VT | collected 2017
CAGACTGCGTGGAAAAGACATCCTTCGCCATGTCGGCCGAGGAAAGCCGGTTTGTGCTCAATGGAGCGCTGTTGAAGCTGCATCCTGACGGAGTGACCATGGTCGCGACCGACGGACATCGGCTGGCCGTTGCCGAACGGAAGCATCAGTTGCCCGAGCTGAAGCAAGACATCTCAATATTGGTTCCGCGAAAGGCGCTTCTGTCTGTTCGAAAACTTGCCGATGAACCCAAGGAAGGGGCAACAATCGAACTCTCACAAGATGATTCACACGTATTCTTCGCGCTTGGATCACGCCTTCTCACTGCGCGGCTGCTCACTGGGCAGTTCCCGAACTACGAGTCCGTGTTGCCAAAGAAGAATGGGAAAGTCGCAGAGCTGAATCGCGAAGCCCTCGAGGCTGTCGTTCAGCGGGTCTCTTTGTTGGCAGATGACCGCGTACACGGGATACGGCTGGCGCTCGGAAAGAACCGGCTGGAAGTCTGCGCGAGCTCGCCCGAATATGGCGAGGCGAAGGAAGTTGTGGAGGCTCGGTACGGGCACGAAGGCGTGGAGATCGGCTTCAACGCGGAATATTTGCTTGAATTTCTCGGCGCCGCTCGCGCAGCGACTTCAATTCGTATGCAAGTGCAGGACGCCCAGAGTGCCGCTGAGTTCTGTCCCTCCGGGAATGAGGGCGAGCAATACCAGTACGTGTTAATGCCACTGCGTCCCTAGGCCAGCACTCCTTTTCGGTCTTCTGTCGCGCAATTCCAGCAAAGGGCGTCTCGCCTGACTCTAAACACGACAAGGTGTAACTCAACTCCTGCACAGCTTCGATTGAATAGATGGAGGACATAACATCCATGCCGAATAAGAACGACAAAGACATCGCCAGCGAGGGGATTTGTGATTTCTGCTCATCGTCTGATCTCTTTTACGGCTATCTAGCATCCGATTTCACCGCGGCAGAAGTGGCCGTGCCGAACGTATGCACTTTTGTCCTGAACTCGCTGGGCGCTTGGCTGGCCTGTCGGGAATGCACGAGGCTCATCGAGCAGGAGAACTGGGAGGGGTTGCTGGAACGCTCCTTCCGCACGTTTTGTGAGACTCATGGGCCGGAGCTGGTCTTAACGCCCGAAGACGAGAGCGTGATCAGAGAATTTCTTCGGCACATCCATGTCCAGTTTCGCAGATTCCGAGGATCTGGAGCTCAGCCTTCTGCCAAATGTCAATCGTTCGCAGGAGTCAACTGAGGGCTCAGAACAGCCAAGCATGGTTTGCTGCCCGCCCGAGAGTTCGTGGATTTGAGTCTTGCATTTCAGTCGTCTGAGACCGGCACACGAACGGGTCCACCTCAGGCTGACTGAACCATCACGGTCTGTCTTACCTCTTTAGCAGACTTCTCTGAACCTTCTTCAACTGAGGAAACACAACATGATTCGGAATAGGGATGAGTTTGTCAGGACATTCAAAGCAGCACGTCGGGTTTCCACGCCGCTGGTCGCCATTCGAACGGCAGACCCTGCGAGCACGATCGATACGATCGTTTCGGCGCTTAATGGCCAGAAAGATGCGACTCCCGTTCTTCGCTGGGATGTGATGCGCGGGTTGGCCGGCGTGAACAAGATTGGCGCAACCGAAGCCCAGCGAGTGCTCGATGGAGCCGAGGCGTCAATGGGCTCTGCGCGGCCGTCGGCTGCGCTCGATTTTGCCGCGAAAGTCACCGACGACGCGGTCGTGTTCTTTGCAAATGGGCAGCTTTACTTCACCGATCCCGCAGTCCTCCAGGGCATATGGAACCTGCGTGACGCCTACAAGGCGAACGGTCGAATGCTCATCGTTCTTACAACGCCTGGTGCCACGCTGCCCTCGGAACTGGCGGAAGACATTTTGGTCCTCGATGAGCCGCTTCCTTCCGTCGATGACCTGGACCGCATCGTTCGCGAAACCTTTGCGTCAGCGGAAATGGAAACGCCGGAGCCAGACGTGCGGACGAAGGCCGTGGACGCACTGATGGGGCTCGCGGCATTTCCAGCAGAACAAGCGCTGGCAATGTCCCTCACAAAGAAAGGACTCGATTACACCGGACTGTGGGAGCGCAAGCGTCAGGTCATTGAGCAGACACCGGGATTGAATGTCTGGCGCGGCGGGGAGTCGTTTGACGACATCGGCGGAGTGGAAAACATCAAGGGATTCCTGCGCGCCATAATCGCGGGCGAAGAGCCGCCTCGCACGGTGGTGTTCATCGACGAAATCGAAAAGGCCTTCGCGGGAACGGGGACCGATCTCAGCGGCGTAAAAACTGAGATGACCGGCACCATGTTGACCTGGATGCAGGACCGCGAGGCGGATGGACTCATCTTCCTGGGCCCTCCAGGGGCAGCGAAGTCCGCCGTCGCCAAAGCCACGGGTAACACAGCCGGGATTCCGACCATCTCCTTCGATCTCGCCGCCATGCAGAGCTCGCTCGTTGGCGCCTCGGGTGATCGCTTGAGGACAGCACTAAAGATCGTCGACGTCGTGTCGCAGGGCAGGGCGCTGTTCATTGCGACCTGTAACTCGATCGCGAATCTGCCTCCCGAACTTCGTCGGCGGTTCACGCTCGGAACCTTCTTTTTTGATCTGCCTTCTCCCGAGGAGCGTCAGGCAATCTGGCAGATCTACAAGCGGAAATATCGCGTCGATAGCGAACTTCCCCCGGACGAGGGTTGGACGGGAGCAGAAATCAAAGAGTGTTGCAGGAAAGCCTACCGACTGAAGCTTTCGTTGCTCGATGCGGCCAGGTATATCGTCCCGGTGTCACGATCCGCAGCAGATCAAATCAAGTCGCTACGAATGCAGGCATCCGGGAAGTTCCTCAGCGCGTCGACCCCAGGCCTGTACGAGTATGAAGACAAGCCGGCGGCACCCAACGCGCCTAAGCGGGCGTTTCGAATCGCCGAAGGTTGAAGGCCAAGTTGTCTGGGCCTATTGGAGGTCTAAGCCGATGCCCTGCTGGACGATTCAAAAATCCAAGGTCGAGTTTCTACCGCAAAGTACTGACGCGAGCCTACTCACCCAGGCTTTACAGGCTCGCGGCTTCCTGGTCCAGAACACCGGATCGAGTCTTCGCTTCTCGAAGGACAACCGCGCTGGTTCCTACACAGTGAAGACAGGACGGCTCGAACTGGCCGACACATGGGACGTGAACGATATTAAGCGCGCCTACTCAGAGCAGGTTGTAGAGAGTCAGGCCAGAAAGTTCGGCTGGCAATTGCGGTGGAAAACCAACGCGGCAGGAAACCGTGAGGCCATGGTGGCTCGAAGGGGCTGAAGTCATGCATATCGACCAACTGAAAATCGAGATTCTTGAGGATGGAACCATCAAGACCACAAGCGACGAAGTGAACGCAGCAAACCACGACACGGCCGAACAGTTTCTTCGAGCCATGGCTCGCCTGGCCGGGGGCGAAACGGTTCGTGAAGATCGCAAGGACATTAAGGGGCACCATCATCACGTTCACGACCACAAAGACGACCAGTTGCACCACGGGCATTAGCCCTAGTTCCTCCATTTAGCGCACGCCCCGCCTCCATCCGGCACTGATTTTCCTCACGACTATCCAACTCAGGAGCAAAACGCAATGGCAACAACACAATCTGTTATCGAGATCGAAGAGAGAGGCCAGGACCTCTCGCAAAAGACCATTTGCTTGAAGATTCATCTCGGCCTGCTGGGAAACAGTCGAAAGGTCAGTACTTCGCAGGTCGAAGTCGATGCGGATAAGGCACTGATCCGCGTTTCGAAGAATCTGCTGGACTCGAAGGAACTCCAGGCGATCAAGACACTCGATGGCGAGGTTCGCCAGTTTCTCTACAACATGTGCCTGCCCTTCGAAACAGCGATCCACTTGCTCCCACTGCCACTGATTGAAACAGTCGATCAGAAGTTGCGGGAGTTTGAACAGATGCGGCGCGACCGGATTGAAGTGTTCATCGAGGCCTATCCAGGTCTTTGCCGGGAGGCCGCGATACGCCTCCGGGCGCTTTACAATCCGCTCGATTACCCGCCGCTGGATGTAATTCGTTCGAAGTTCACTTTCAGCTGGCAGTACGTCAGTTTTGGCGTGCCAGGGCAGTTGCGAGAGATCTCCGCAAGGATCTTCCAGACCGAGCGGGAGAAGGCCGCGCAGATGATGTCGGAAGCTGCATCCGAAATCCAGCAAGTTCTGCGGGCGACGCTGGCCGAAATGGTGGAACATCTGCGCGAAAGGCTGTCGGACGATCCCGATGGCAAACCACGCCGGTTGCGCGAAACTACGGTTACAAAGCTCCGCGACTTCCTTGACTCATTCGACTTCCGCAACGTGCTGGATGACCGAGAGCTGAAAGAGCAGGTGGAAAAGGCACGGCAGTTGCTAGGCGGAGTTACGACCGATGCGCTCCGGAACACGGCAGACCTTCGCGCAAAACTCAAGCAGGGAATGGGCGAAATCGCCAGCCGCCTAGACGGGATGATTGTTGAAGGCCCACGTCGCAAGTTCCGATTCGAGGAAGACTGAACGTGGAAGGGATGACCGCTTCAGCATTCGATTGCAACGTCGGACAGGTGTCTCAGCTCATCACAAGAGTCGGAGAAACCGGTAATGAACGGCTGTGTCTAACAGAGGGACAAATGGAGCGACAACGACGGCTATTCGCGGCACTGGATGTCCGAAAGTTCCAAGTGAAGTGCAAGGCGGATGCAGCAGGCAGGTTTTGCGTAGGTAGCGATACGCTGTCCGTGACTGTAGGGCAGAGGGTCCGGATGGGCGACGTCGAGGGGATGTGGGACTCAGTGGCCGTGGGGTGCAAAGAAGAGGATGACGGCACGTTGATAGTTCGTATTGTCGTTTCGAACCCCGACTGGGATGAACCGTTACAGATTGCATGCATCCGCTCTCGACCCCATGACCCAGAGTGTCTCACGGCTCTGGGCTGTAATCTGGACCACATCACTACTTAATTCTTCCAAAGTTGTTGCCGGCTAAACCCGTAAAGGTTGACGAGGCTGTTTCGCGCACTCGTTGTGTTCACTTTCGCGGTGTCCCCACTGCTGTTATTTGTGGCTTACTGCCGGTGGTTGCTCTCGCAAACCTCAGCAATTGAGGTTAGCGAACATGCTCGCAGAGTTACAGGCATCCCATCCAAGACAAAATCGGCCCTGCGTGTGAGTTCGCTCAACTACGCGCGTTGTTTGAGCTCTGTCCCGCGATGGGAAAGGACAAGAGTCTTCTCGGGGCCGTATCCACCTATTACCATTTGCTTACTGCCGTGCAAAGCCTTTCAACACGATTTTTTCGTTCCTTGGTCCAGCGTGCGAAAAGGGAGCGGGGCCGCTGCTCCTATTTTGTCGCTGTGATTCTTGATCGGCGGATCGCTCGCACACGCAAGATGTGGTCCAAGCAAATGCTTCACACCGAAAGGTAGGGGAAGTCTTCAGCCAGCTTCAGCTAGCTCGTCTTGGCCCGACTCAGTGAAGGTTTCCAGGTCACCCCCCAACTGGCTCCCGCTAGTTGCCTCGGGTTTCCCACCTCTCGGCATCGGCTCTCGAATCTCTAAACGCACCACTTCAGCCAAAGGACACCCGATGAAACTAGCTGACATTCCGCGCGGCAGCGAGCTTGCGTATCGCTGCGCTGCAAAGCAGATCGCCGAACAGATTGAATTTGAACTCGAAACCTGCCGCCGACTTCTCGGCACCGAACCGGCGAAGGTTTTGGAACTTCTCGCGATCACGCCTGACTGGACGATCTTCCTTGAAGACGACCAGTAAGCGCCGTCTGATTCGCCGAAGTAAATCGGACGAAAAGGCAGCGGCCCCTAGTTGGGTTCATACGCAAGTATTGCGTAAAGCGCGGGCTGTGCCACGAAAAAATGAATCAGGGTCGCACTCTATGGAATTGCGACCCACTCTGCAAAGCGGTAGCGACCGAGGCTGATTTCGTTCAGGTTTGTTTTGCCCCGCAACCAGTTAGTCCCACCTGACTCAGGTCGAATACAACGCCAAGGAGAACAGTGATGACTTGTGTCATCTGCGGTCAACCCATCGAAGAGGGGCGCCGACAAGGGCAGCCTCCGCGACTGGCTAGATACTGCTTGAAATGCAGAGCGGAGCGTCGGCGCAGTGTGAAAGTGAAGTACGCCTGGCGGCCCGAACACGGCGCCTATCTCAAAGCGCACTATCTCGGAGGGCTGAATCGTCGGTTTCAAGTGCTCTCACGCATGGTTCGATTGACCGGCATGCCGCGGTGGTATATCAAGCGCCAAGCGGCACGGTTGGGCCTGACAATGCAAATGGATCGACGGCCTTGGACGCACGCAGAGATGAAGGTCATAGAAAAACTGGTGGGCCGCGTCTCATCCGCAACGATCGCAAAGCGGCTTGGTCGGCCAGAGAGTTCCGTTGTCAACAAGCTAAAGCACATGGGCACCTCGCGGCGCGTACGCGACGGTTACACAATGCGCGACCTCGAACTGTGTTTGGGCGAGGATCACCACAAGATCATCGGGTGGATCAAGAACGGTTGGCTCCAGGACCGTCTCCAGGGCACGCGCCGCCATGATGGGAATGGGAACGACATCCACCGCATCCGTGAGAAAACTATCCTGAACTTCATTAGGAACTACCCGCAGGAAATCAATCTCGGCAAAGTAGACCAGACCTGGTTTTTAGACTTGGTGTTGATGAGAGGCCGGGAAGTGCGTGAAGCGAAGTCGTCTCGGAATCTAGAGCTGGAAGAAGACAACGCCGCAGCGTAGGAGTCCGATGCGGTCGGCTGACTAGAAGTCTGGCACACTTTTTTGTTCGATGTTTAGGCCTTGCCGACTGTTCTTCGACGATTTGCATTTTCTCCAAGGTGTCATCACAGGTAGGTGCACTATGCCAACTGGCGTCGCCATTTTGGGCATCGGTTTTCTTCTCGGGATGCGCCACGCTACCGATCCCGACCACGTTATTGCCGTATCGACAATCGTGAGTCGCGAGAGCTCCATCCTCAATGCCGCGCTTATCGGCGTACTTTGGGGATTCGGACACACCCTGACGATCCTTGCGGTCGGCGCAGCGATCATCTTGTTCGGACTCGCCATTCCAGTTCGCGTTGGACTGGCGATGGAGCTTTCTGTCGGATTGATGCTGATCCTGCTGGGGGTATTGAACCTTACGGGTACGATTCGGCGGCTCAGTAAAAAGTTCGCATCAATGCTCCTGCCGGTCACGGGTGCACATGCGCATGTTCACAGCTCTGGCAGCCAGCCGCCCTTCCATGTACACACACGTGGCCAGGGGTGCCGGGATCGCGGCACGGGCCTCGAGCCTCTTGAATGGCTGCGCTGGTCGTTCGCACGCCTGGGGCTCTATCACGTGCTTCGACCGCTACTCGTTGGCATCGTGCACGGGCTCGCAGGTTCGGCAGCTGTGGCGCTGCTGGTACTGAGCACCATTCGCGAGCCGACCTGGGCGGTGGCTTACTTGCTCGTCTTCGGCGTTGGCACCGTCGCGGGCATGATGCTCATCACCGCGGCGATGGCCTTGCCCTTCTCGTTTGTCGGAAACCGCTTTGCGTGGCTAAATCGCTGTCTCGTGACCGCCTCAGGCTTGCTCAGTTTCGGCTTTGGTCTTCTTGTTTCCTACCAGATTGGGTTCCTGAACGGCCTCTTCACCAGCCATCCGAATTGGACCCCCAAGTAGCTCGACGGGCTGCGTTGAGGCGAGTGGCCGTGCGGCGCGGCAGGTAAGGGTTCCCGCTAAGAACCGTACGGTCTTGCGCCACGGATTTCAGTTGTTATGCGACCGCAATACGCTAATTCCACCGAAAAGGAGATAGGCCTATGAACGAAGAGCGAGTAGCTTCCCACTCATTCAGCCCCACAGTTGTTCAGGACATTAGTTTGGACCGAATCCGCGAATCCAGCAGCAACCCACGCCGGGTTTTCGATGAGGCCAAGCTCCGAGAACTCGCGGACAACATCAAATCGCACGGTGTATTGCAAGCGGTTCTTGTTCGTCCATCCCCTGACGGCGCAGAGGGAATGTACGAACTGGTCGTTGGTGCTCGCCGGTTTCGCGCCTCCAAGATTGCGAGCAAAGACACAATCCCCGCATCGATACGGGACCTTACCGATGCCGAATGCCGGGAACTTCAACTCATTGAGAACTTGCAGCGCGCCGACATTCACGAATTGGACGAAGGAATCGGTTATCGGTCGCTAATAGATCTGAAGCCGGATTTCTACACCGTCGAGACGATCGCGGCGCAGGTTGGCAAGAGCCCGTCATACGTTAAGGGTCGGATTTCTCTCACCGAGCTGATTCCGGCCGCACAAACGGCATTCTACGATGGCAAGCTCACTGTCGCCCACGCACTGGGAATCGCGCGGCTCCAACCGAAAGATCAGGAGCGCGCCCTCATGGAGTGTTTTCCTGGCCATCGCAGCCCCGGTTCCATTCTCAAGGACCGCAAGGCAGAAGCTCTTACGGTGCGACAACTTCGCGATTGGATCGAGCGCGAACTTCATCTTGACTTGAAGAATGCGCCATTCGATGCGGAGAACGCAAATTTACTGCCCGCCGCGGGAGCATGCACAGCCTGCCCGAAACGGACGGGGAATAATCCGCTGCTCTTTCCAGAGATCCGCAACAAGTCGCTGTGCACGGATCCAGCCTGTTACCAGGCGAAGGTCCAGGCGTTCGTTCAACTGCGGGTTGAGCCTTTGGTGAAGGAGGGACAACAACCTGTTCAGATTTCCGAGGGTCCTTCTTGGCAGGTGCGGTCCAAAGCTCCCAACACGCTCTACGAAGGTCAATACCGTCGTGCAGAGCGCGAGGGAGAATGTCCCCAGACGCAGGCTGCAATCATCGTAGACGGCCGTAAGGCGGGGACTATCCTGCACATTTGTGCGGATGAGAAGTGCAAGACTCACCAGCAATTCTCTCACTACCAAGTTTCGCCGCAGGAGCGGGAGCAGCGCAGAAAGCTCGCGCTTGCGACTCGCGTTCAGAAAGAGTCACGTTCTCGCATTCTGCAGGCGATCCGGCAGAAGCTTCCCCCTGCATTGGCGCGTGCGGACTTCGAGATGGTCGCGTTGGATTACTTCCGGCGCCTGGGCCACGACAACCATCACCGGCTGTTCCAGTTCTACGGGTGGGAGGAGAAGAAGGCAAAGACATCCTGGGGAGGAAATTCAGTGGACCACGAAAAGCTGGCGGAGGCCCGAATCCGAGCGATGACGGTGGCCGACCTCAACCGCTTCATAGTGGCGTGCGCCCTCGTCCCCGATCTGTACTGCCCGGGCTACAGTTCCTCAGAGACTTTGTCAAAGGAAGCGAATCTCATGCGAACGGCTGTCCGCTATAAAGTAGATGCATCGAAGATCACAGCCAAAGTCACTGCAGAGCTGTCAACCCAAAGGAAAGTAGGCCGAGGGCGACGGCGAAATTCGATTGGGGGTTAGACTGCCGGCCCGGCCATACATTGCCAATGTACCCATTTTGGGAACACGTGTATAATGACACTGTGTCTTCCGAGACCTGGCCGTGAGAGTCATTGCGCGGAAAACCCTGAGTCGGTTCGTCGACGGCCTCAAAGGCAGCAAAGATCAGAAGGCGGTCAAATCAGCGCTGGACGCATGGTTTCATGAGGCGCTTCACGCCGACTGGAAGACCCCGGCGGATGTTTTGAAGGCCTATGCGAATGCCAGTATTGTGGGACCGGACAGAGTGGTCTTCAACATCAAAGGAAACGATTACCGGCTGGTGGTGGCCATCAACTATCGTCACCAGATCGTGTTCATCAAATGGATCGGAACGCACCGGGATTACGACAAGATTGATGTGAAGACGGTGAAATATGGACATCAAGCCCATTAGAGGGGAAGCAGATTACGAGCGGGCACTGCGCCGGGTGGAGGAGTTGTGGAATTCCCCCGAAGGCTCGGCTGAAAGCGACGAGTTGGACATTCTTGCCACCCTGATCGAGGCATACGAGCGGGAACACTATCCGATTGAACTCCCCGATCCGATCGAAGCGATCAAGTTCCGATTGGAGCAGAAAGG